>Ga0136652_1000890_pt1 | contig 13510 bp, 9 predicted proteins | sample ConPoolayeEmetaG_FD_94864 | JGI IMG/M metagenome (GOLD analysis project Ga0136652, IMG submission 94864) | Hot spring microbial mat communities from California, USA to study Microbial Dark Matter (Phase II) - Cone Pool mat layer E metaG... ...
GAGGACCTGGGCGGACGCGGTCCGCACCTCGGCCACCCGAACCTCGTGCCAGTGGCTGCGGAGCCGGTCTTTCCACGCGGCCAACGACCGGGCCAGCGCGAACTGATCGGCCCAAACCTTTCGCACCCGACGGAGCGCGGGCAAATACATCTTCTCGGTGTAGTCCCGCAGCATCCGGTTGGTGTTGAAGTAGGGCATGATGGTTTTCATCGCGGCCTTGATCCGCCGAACCCAGCGACGAGGGATGTCGTCCTGATCGCGATCGTAGAAGGTCGGGATGATCTCGCGCTCCAGCAAGTTGTAGAGCGACTCGCTTTCCACGCGATCCTGGTAGGCCAGGTCGTCGTATACCCGCCCATCGCCGATGGCCCAGCCGTTTTCGCCGTCGTAGGCTTCCGGCCACCACCCATCCAAGCACGACAGGTTCAGCGCCCCATTGGCCACCACCTTCATCCCACTGGTTCCGCTGGCCTCGTGCAGGCGGAGCGGGTTGTTGAGCCACAGATCGACGCCCTGGACCAGCACGCGGGCCAGAGAGATGTCGTAGTTCTCTAGGAAGACGATCCGCCGACGGAACTCGGGTCGGGCGCAAATGACCGCAATATGCTTGATCAGCTCCTTGCCGGCCCCGTCGTTGGGGTGGGCTTTGCCGGCGAAAATGAACTGAATCGGTCGCTCCCGATTGGCGATCAGGGCCGAGAGGCGGTCGAGGTTGCGAAACAGGAGAGTCGCCCGCTTGTACGGAGCGAAACGTCGAGCGAAGCCGACCGTCAGAGCCTCCGGGTCGAGCACTTCCTCGGCGGCCTTGATCTCCGCCGGCGGCGCCCCGCGGCCACGCAGTTGCTCCCTCAGTCGGCGTCGCACGGCGGCGATCATCCACTCTCGACGCCGCACATGCACCCGCCACAGCTCGGTGTCCGGGATTTCGTCGATCCGCTTCCACACCGGGTCGTTCGGGTCCGCCTCGGCCCACCCGGGAGCGAGGTATTGATCCAGCAGCTCGGCCATGGTCGGGCCGGTCCAGGTGCGGGTGTGAATTCCGTTGGTGACATGAGCGATAGGCACCTCGTCCCTGGGAATGCCGGGCCAGTATCCCTGCCACATGCCCCGGGCCACGTCCCCGTGAAGCTTGCTGACCCCGTTGCTGCGGTAGGCCATCCGCAAGGCCAGCAAGGGCATGCAGAACTCTTCCTCGACCCGGTCGGCATGCTCACGCCCCAAAGCCAGCAAATCACGCATGGTGATCCCCAGCTCCTCGGCCATCCAGCCAAGGTGCTGCTCGACCAGCTTGGGGTCGAAGCGATCGATGCCGGCCGGCACCGGGGTATGGGTGGTGAAGATATTTCCGCCAAAGGCCGCCTCCCGCGCCTCGCGGTAACTCAGACCGTGTTCCCGCATCGCCATCCGGATTCGCTCCAGGGCCAGGAAGGCGGCATGGCCCTCGTTCATATGGCAAACGGTGGGTTGCAAGCCGAGGGCTCGCAGTGCTCGCAGCCCTCCCACGCCCAGGAGGATTTCCTGGCGAATCCGCATGATCCGATCGCCCCCATAGAGCCGGGCCGTCAAGGTGCGGAACTCGGGCGGATTCTGGGGGAGGTCGGCATCCAGCAGATAGAGCTGCACCCGCCCGACCTGCACTCGCCACAGCGCGGCCACTACTTGCTGCAACCCAAGAGGGACGCTGATCTTAAGTTGATTGCCGTCTGCGTCGGTCGCCGGGGTGGCGCACCACTGGTGCAGGTCGTGGACCGGGTAGCTTTCCAGTTGCCAACCATCCTCGGTAAGTTGTTGCTTGAAGTAGCCTTGCCGGTAGGCCAGGCAGACGCCGACCAGTGGTATGCCCAAGTCCGAAGCTGACTTCAGGTGATCGCCTGCCAAGACCCCCAGTCCACCGGAATAGATCGGCATGCTCTCGTGCAGGCCGAATTCAGCCGAAAAATAAGCTACAAGTAAGTCCTTGTCGTTCGGGAACTTATCGTCAAACCAAGTCCGGCTATTCAAGTATATGTATAGATTGTCCATCACCCGGGAGAGCTGAGCCACGTAAGCATCATCGCGGGCGGTCTGCTCAAGCCGCTCCTGGCTTATCTGACCCAGCAGAGCAACCGGGTTATGGCCGACCTTCCGCCATAAATCCACGTCCAGCCGGCGAAATAGATCCGTCGCGGAAGGGTTCCAGGTCCACCAGAGGTTGTACGCCAGTTGCCGTAGAGGCTCCAACACCTCCGGCAAAGAGGGAACAATCACAAATGTACGAATATGCTTCACGCGTTCTCCACGGAGCTTACAAGCTGAGCCGCAGCGGTTGAAGGCCACGCCCGCCCCGGCGTGCAACCAGGGCGTCGGCTTCCGATGACCTCCTGCATTCCAGCCGGTGCCCGTCTCACATCTTCTGCCCTGCAACTCGCCAATACCAGTGTCCTATCGGTCGCCCGGCACCGCAAGCCGGACCAGGTTGGTGCCCCCCGATCACAAGCCGGCCGCGGCCCGCACTCTCGCTACCAAGTTGGCTGTAGTAACCGCATCCGGCCCCTCGGCCACGATACGCACGATCGGCTCGGTATTCGATGGCCGCACGTGAACCCAACCCTCGGGGAAATCCAGCCGTACTCCGTCGACCGTATTAGGCGAACAAGCGGCGAATCTGGCCGTGATCGCTTCCAAACAATCCTTGGCACGCGCCGGGTCCAACTCCATTTTCTCTTTAACCATCGTATACCGCGGAAGTTCGGCGACCAGTTGGCTGACCGACTTACCAGTCTGGGCCATCAATTGCAGTACCAGGCTGATGCCTGAAAGGCTGTCCCGAACATACCCGATTCGGGGGTCGATCACCCCCCCGTTGCCCTCGCCACCGATGACGCAACCTTCGGCCAGCATTCGGCGGGCCACATGTGACTCCCCCACCGGCGTGCGCAGTACCGGTACACTGAACCGCCGCCCGAGATCGTCGATCAACCGCGAAGTGCTGAGGTTCGCCGCGACAGGTCCAGGACGACGAGAGAGAACGAACCAGCACGCCAAAGCCAGCGTGTATTCCTCCCCAATGTACCGGCCGCGTTCATCCACGATCGCCAAACGATCGGCGTCGGGATCCTGAGCGAAGCCGACCGCTGCTCCGGCTTCCTTCACTGCGGCCCCCAAGCCGGCAAGGTTTTCGGCAACCGGTTCCGGAGGATGAGCGAAGCGTCCCGTCGGGTCAGAGTTGACATGGATGACCTGGCAACCCAGCGCGCTGAGCAGCCGGGGCGTGTCCAGACACCCGGCACCGTTCACGCTGTCGAGCACCACCCGCAAGCCCTTCAGGGGTGAGAGGTCGGCCTCGACAGCATCCAAGACGGCTTGGACATGACGCTGTCCGGCGTCAGGGTCATCCCGCGGCTGGGGCGGTTCACTGACGATGCGGAAGCTGCCTGCGGCGCGTAGCTCGACCAGTTGTCGAGCCTGCTGGGGCTCCAGGGCGGTGCCGGTGCGGTCGAGGAATTTCAGGCCGTTCCACTGCCCGGGATTGTGGCTCGCGGTCACAACCAGTCCGCCGTCAAAGCCCCCCCGGCGCACGGCGAAGCCGACAGTGGGCGTCATTGCGATCCCCAGCCGGGTTACCGCGCACCCGGCGGCCAGGAGCCCGGCCAGAGCCGCAGCTTCCAACATGGGTCCGCTGGGACGCGAATCGCGGGCCAGCAGCACCCGTCCCCCGCCCAGCAACGTCCCGAAAGCCTGGGCGAATTCCAGGGCCACGGCCGGAGTCAGGGTCTGCCCGACCACGCCACGCACCCCTGATACGCTAACCATCAGCGACATCGGACTAACCGCTCCGTCTGCGGGCCGGTCCAACGGATTCTGGTCCGGGTCTCACCCAGCTAGACTGCCCGGGCCGGCCGGGACCAGCGCGGGAACCGGCACAGTATGCCGCGGCCAGGCTGGTCCGCAAGGCACTCCGGAGGCCGAAAGTGAATAAGCTGATTTGCGGAATGCGGATGGCCCTATGGGCAGGCTGCTGGCTCATAGCCGGTTGCTCGGGCGGGCTGACGGTCAGCCTACCCGAGGACTGGGACTTGGACGCGAGCATCACCGTCCCCGACCTGGTCGTCCGGCCGTACACCGTCCGGGTCGAGATCTTCAACGATACGGATTTCGAGGTCGTCCCGCGGATAAAGTTCGATGATGACAACAACTTCTTCGCCCGGCTCATTCCGGCCGAGGAACTGGACCTCGGCGCGCTGGCTCCGGGTGAATCGATCCAGCTCGACATGGCCTGCGACAAAGTCGGGCTGATTTTCAGCGACGAGGCGGGGCAGTTTGTACCGGATGAAGACGACCCGATTGCCCAGGCCGACGAGACCCGGCGACTGATTCGCGGCGACGACTATCACTGCGGAGACACGATCCTTTTCCACTTCCTGGGCAACGGGGACGACTTCGGAGTGGTGGTATCGGTCAACAGCGTGGTCGTGGACTAGATCGTGGATTATCGGGCCGCTACCGCCGGCTACCAATCGCGCCCGTTGATTCAGCTTCCGGTCACCGGCTCAGCAGATCGCGCAGCCACTGAGCGGTTGTCTGGCGGCCGAGCTCCCCGATAGCTTCGGTGAGCGGGATATCCTTTGGGCAGACTTTGGCGCAGTTCTGGGCATTGCCGCAATCGGTGATGCCGCCCGGGCCCATGATGGCCCGGAGGCGATCGGCCTTGAAGAACTTGCCGGTGGGGTGGGCGTTGTGCATGGCGACCTGACCGAGGGGGGCCGGTCCGATAAACCGCGATCCCTCGTGATACTGCGGGCAGGCCTCCATGCAACAGCCGCAGGTCATGCAGCGAGAGAAAACATATCGCACCGACTGCTCCACCGGCGAGATCAGGGGCGCGTGCCGATGAATGTCCCAGCTTCCGTCGATCGGCACCCAGGCCCTGACCTTGGCCAGGGCGTCGAACATCTTTTGCCGATCGACTTGCAGGTCGCGGATTACGGGGAACTTGCTGAGCGGCTCCAGGACGATGGGCTGTTCCAGCTCATCAATCAGGGCCGCGCAGGCCTGACGCGGGACCCCATTGACCAGCATGCTGCATGCCCCGCAGACCTCCTCCATGCAATTGGATTCCCACACCACCGGGGGCACCCGCTGGCCACGGGCATTAATCGGGTGCTCGCGCAGATAGAGCAGCGCCGACACCACGTTGTGTTGGGGCGCGTAAGGCATCCGGAACTCTTCCCAGTACGGCTCCGAATCGGGCCGATCCTGACGTTTGATTTTGAAATGAATCACTTTCTCTGCCATTGAGAACCAACCTCCAGCCCGAGCCGCAGGTTCGCCAGCCTCCGCTTGGGGCCCTATCGGTAATCGCGCGGCTGCTCCGGCGGCAAGACCGACTGGTCGATCGGCCGGTATTCGATCTGCGGGCCGTCCTCAGTATGGGTCGCGATGGAGTGCTTCATCCACTTCTCGTTGTTCGCCTTCCAGCGGGCTTTGTACTCCTCGTATTCCGGGTCGCCGGGGAACTTGCCCTCCGGCACCTTCAGCTCGAACTGGGCCTTGTAATGGGAGCCGCGACATTCATCGCGCAGCCGGGCGGCCTTGGCTATCACCTCCGCCAGCACGATCATGTCCTGCACCTGGCGGGCCCAGGGCAACAACTGGTTGCTCCAGCTACCGGTGTCGTCCAGAGAGATGCGTCGCGAGCGTTCCTTCAGCTCGGCGATCCTGGCCAAGGCCCGGTCGAGCCCGGGGTTGTCCCGCTCGACGAATACCAACTCCTGCATGACCTCGCCGAGCAAGCGGTGCAGCGTGCTGGGGTTCTCGCCGCCAGTTCGGCTGAGGATCGCACTGTTGATCTCGCGCTGTCGGCGACATTCCGCATCGTAAACTGCCTGCGGCGTCCGGTCACAACTGCTCTTGAGGTTCTTCAGGTAGGCGACGGCGGCATCGCCGGCGACCCGTCCGCTGAAGGAGGCCGAAAGCAGCGAGTTGGCTCCCAGGCGATTGGCCCCGTGGTAGGCGAAATCGCATTCTCCGCAGGCGTACAGGCCGGGGATGCTGGTGGCGTGGTTGCGGGGGTGTACCCGGGCCATCCCGCCGGTCTGGCCGTCCTTCTCGAAGCTCACCCACAATCCGCCCATGGTGTAGTGCATGGCGGGGAAGACCTCCATCGGGTTGGTGTAGGGGTCCACGCCGGAGAAGGTCTGGTAAAGCTCCAGGACCCCCCCCAGTCGGGCCTGGAGCAGTTCCCGCGGCTGGTGAGAGAGGTCGAGATAGACGATTTCCTGCCCGCGGACACCCAAACCCAGGTGGCGTGTGGCCCGGACGATGGCTCGCGAGGCGATGTCGCGCGGGACGGTATTGCCGTAGGCCGGGAACCATTCTTCGAGGAAGTAGAATCGTTCCGCCTCGGGTATTTCGCGTCCGGGCCGGGGGTCGCCGGGCTGGCGTGGAACCCAGACCCGGCCGCCCTCGCCCCGGCAGGCCTCCGAGATCAGCCGCAGCTTGTCGTGGCCCTTCATGGCGGTGGGGTGGAACTGGGCGAACTCGGCGTTGGCGAACTTCGCCCCGCACTGATAGGCCCGCGCGGCCGCTGCCCCCGTGCAATTAGTCGACATGGTCGAGCGGCCCCAGATCAACCCGGCCCCACCGGTGGCCAGGATCACCGCGTCGGCCCGGAACGCGGCCACCTCCATGGTCCTCAGGTTCTGGGCCACGATCCCGCGACAGACGCCGGCCTCGTCCAGCACCGGGCTGAGAAACTCCCAGTACTCGAAGACCTCCACTCGGCGGCCGAACTGATGAGCCCGTACCTGCTCATCCAGGGCATAGAGCAATTGGGCCCCGGTGGTGGCCCCGGCAAAACAGGTCCGTTTGTGCTTAACGCCGCCGAACAGCCGCTGGTCCATAATGCCTTCCGGGGTGCGGCTGAATGTGACCCCCATCCGGTCATAGGTTCGGATGAGGCCGGGAGCCTCCTCGCACATGCTTTTGATGGGCGGCTGGTCGGCGAGGTAGTCCCCGCCCTTGATGGTGTCCACGATGTGCTGCCAGATGGAGTCGTTCTGGCCCTTGATGTCCAGGACGGCGTTTATCCCGCCCTGGGCACAACATGAGTGCGATCGTTTGACCGGGAAGAGCGAGAAGAGCTTGACCGGAATGCCCGCCTCGGCCAACCGGATGGTCGCCCACAGGCCGCCGACTCCGCCGCCGACCACGATTACAGGTTGCTTGGCCATGATGTTTTCTTCAGCGCCCCAATCAGAATCTCTCGTTGCCAATCGCCACGGGCGGCCCGGAGGTCAGGACGGTTCCCGCGATCACCGGCTCCGCGGCGGGCTGGCCGAGAGCCGGCTGCCGGCCGAGGGCCAGCAGTGAGGCCGCGCCCCACACCAGCAGCACCAGGCCCAGGGCTCCCGCCGCCACCGACATCTTCTTGCGGGCCTGGACGCCGGTGGTGATCCCCCAGGTGATGCAGAAGGTCACGATGCCGTTGCAGAAATGGTAGACCGCGCTGATCAGCCCGACCGCGTAGATCGTCACCCACAGCCAGGCTGGCAACCACTGGTCCAAAAAGCCGCGCTGGGTGAAGGCGAAGAAATCCGGATTGGCGGTTTTGTATTCCGGCAGTCCGAACCAGTGTGCGAAGCGGAAGTGCAGCAGGTGCACGATAACGAAGACGATGGTGATCCAGGCGGTCACTCTCTGGAGCGTGTAGCGCCAGTTGTCGAGGTACGGGTACCGGTTCTGGTTGAGCTTGCCCTGCCAGGCGATCAGCACTCCGTAGGCCCCGTGAAAGGCCAGCGGCAGGAAGATGAAAACGATCTCTATGCCCAGCAGCCAAGGCAGGCTGTGGATCAGGCTGATGTGGTGGTCAAAGTGCTTGGGGCCCAGAAACGCCGTCGAGTTGGCCAGCAGATGGTTTATCAGGAACGCCCCGACCGGAACGATCCCGGCCAACGAGTGCAGCCGTCGGAGAAGAAAATGATGCCGGTCAAGAAAGCCAACCTCAGGTTCGCTCACGTCGCTTCTCATCGCCCCCCGGACCGCGCTGCCGACCAGGATCCACGCATCTCGGCGCGGGATTATAAAGCCAGGCGCGGCTCAGGCAAGTGGCTGGCGCCGCCAGCCGCCCGCACGCCGGCCGGGCCCGCTGCTACCCCGACATCCCTGCGTAACGCACGGTGCAGGTGCAACCGGGCCTAAGTTGGCTCGCGTGGCCGGCCACGACGATGGGCATTCGGACCGCGCCGTCCGGGTCGGCGGTCAGGGTCACTGTCTGCCGGTCGATGGCGACGTGGGTCCGGGTTCCATGCAAAAGCAAATTGAAGCTCAGCCGGCTCCAGGCGGGCGGCAAAGTGGGGCTGATCCGCAAGCCGTTTTCGGAGAGCTGTACGCCGCCGAAGCCCAGGATCGCGGCCAGCCAGGCCCCGCCGGCCGCGGTTCCGTGCAGGCCGGCGTAGGTATCACGCCGGCCGGTGAGAGCCTCGTCCAGGTCGATCCCGGTCGTGATGATGAAGTTCTTGTAGGCCTCCTCCAACTCGCCGGCATCAGCGGCCATGATCGCGTTGATTGCGAAGCTCATGGATGAAAAGTTAAGGCTCTTGTCCTTGTAGTACTTCCAGTTGGCCCGACGCACCTCCGGCTTGAACTCGTCGCGCAGCAAGGCCAGAGCCATCAGCACATCCGGCTGGTTGAGAGCCTGGTAGGGAAACACGGTCACGAACCAGACTTTCCTCGCCTCCAGCAAATCGGGCGGAGGCGGCTTGAGCTGGAAGAAGCCCTCGCATTGCTCAAACACCTTGGTCTGCGGATCGGCCAGCAAGGTCAGGCGCCCGGCCACGTGCCGCCACTTATCGGGCTCGTCCGGTCGGAGGGCCAGCCGTCGGACGGCCGCGGCATGGGCGTCGGGGTCGGACCGGCCAAGCTGATCCAGCAGATCGGCCGCCCAGCGCAGGTTCCGGATCGCCAGACAGTTGGTGTAAAAGTTGTTGGTGCTTTCGCAGTGACCCTCGTCCGGGCCGGCCACATGCTTCAAGTCGTAGCGGTCGAATGCGCTGGAATAGCTGGCCCGGGACGCGTAGAAGCGAGCGGTCTCCACCAGCAGGTCGATCCCGCGCTCGGCCAGGAAGCGCTGATCGCCGCTGGCCCGAAGATACTGCACCAGCGCGTAGGCCACGTCCGCGTTGATGTGGATGTTGGTGTGCGTGAATCGCCACCACCGGCCCAGGCACTCCTCGCCGTAAGGCCCGGCCTGCCAGGCCAGCTTGGCCCCCTCATAACCCAGTTGACGGGCGATTTCGCGGCCGGGCCGCAAGCCTTCATAGCGAAAACTGAGGCAGGTGCGCGCCCACTGCGGCTGCGTGAAGGTGTAGAAGGGCACGATGTACAGGTCGGTGTCGTAAAAGACGTTGCCCTGGTAATACTCGCCGGTGAGCAGCTTAACGGGTACCGAAAGGCGGTCGCTGAAGCGTGGGGCCGCGGCCAGCAGGTGATGGAGACTGAATCTCAGTCCGAGCTGGGCCGGATCATCGCCTTCGATCCGCACGTCCGAGCGCTGCCAGAGGGCCGCCCAGGCGGCCTGCTGCTCGGCCAGGGCCGACTCGAACCCCTGGGCCGCGGCGGCGTCCAGCTCGGCTTCCAGGTCCGCGACGATCCCGTGCCGCAGGTCCTCCGAACAGGTCAAAACCACGTATCGTTCCAGCTCAATAACCTGGCCCGGTTCAGGTCGCCTGAAGTTGTAGCGGGTGTAAACCGCGTCGTGTTCGGCCACCCCGGCCACTTCGTCGGCCCGGCCTCGGCGGAGAACGTTCAGCACCCCCAAATAGACCAGGTGCCCGCGGGCCGGGGTACGAGCAGTCAGGCGGCAACGCTCCGGCGGCCAGGCCCACAGCTCGGTCACGCTGAACTGGCGCTGCCCGGTCAGATTGGAACGCACCCGGCCGTCGATGCCCGAGTGGAGCCGGATAGAGGCTTCGTGCTCCAGCGGCACCAGCCGGTATCGCATGAAGACCCGGTGCGGATGCCTCAGGGACGCGAACCGCTCCATCTGGATGGCGGTCACCCGTCCGGCCCCGTCGCGGAACTCGTAGCTGTAACGATAGAGGCCGCTGGCCAGGTCCAGGACCTGAGCAAACCCACTGATCTCCCCTCGCCCGATTGATACCTCGCGCTCCCCGATGAATACCTGGACCAGCAGCGGATTGGGCAGGTTCGCGACCGCCGGGCTTTGCCCGGCCGTGTCGAAGTACCTCGGATCCAGGTAGCGGCGCTCCTCGCCGGACAGCCGCAGCAGGCTGAACATGTCCAGCTCGTCATAAACGCCGTTGATGAGCGTGACCGGGCAGTATCCGTCCCGCTGCTCGGCGAGGTTGCCCTTCAGACCCAGGTAGCCGTTGGAGATGGTGGCCACGCTGTTCCACTGCCCCAGGGTGTGGGCGTCGGGGCTGGTGTTGGCAACGTGCCAGGTATCGTAGGGTGTCTGATTCATCAGCGGTTGTCCCGGGTCGGCCCAAGCAACAGATTGCGGGCCAGGATCAGTTCCGGCAGGCCGCCGCGGACGACTTCAGCCGCGGCGGCATAATCCTGTCGTCGCGTTTCGTGATTGGGCAAGGCGACGGCGCAACCGACGCCCGCCGCCCGTAAGGCGATGATCCCCGGCTCGCTGTCCTCCAGCCCGACGCAGTAGCCGTAGTCGGAGCTGGGAACGGACATCTGAAATAGTGCCAGGCTGTACAGGTCACGGTGCGGCTTCAGTCGCGGCTCGCAGGCGTCAGTGGCGGTGACGAAAGCGTCGAACAGCTTGTCCACCGGCCCCAGGCGTTGGGCAATCCGCTCCCGGCATTCCGCCGGCACCGGCCAGGCCTCCACCCGCTGCCGCAATAGATCCAAGACCACCCGCATGCAGGCCTGAGCTTCGTAGGCGATGGAGGCCGTGACCAGCGCGAGCTTGGCCGGGCGGCGCCGAAAACGGTCCGCCAAGTCGACCAGTCGGCCACGCCAACTGTCCAGCTCGGCCGGCGTGTGACCCAAGCTCGCCGTCCGTAGCAGGTGGTCGCGCAAGGGTTCGTACAGCGAATCGATCTCCGGACCCAGCCAGCCCTTGATCAGCGGAACGAACAGGTCGTAGCCCGGCATCGGTCCGACCAGAGGCTCAGTCGCCTTGCGGCCCAGCTCCGCAGCCAGTCGCCGGCCCTCCCCCCGCTCCAGCCGCTGGAGAATCGAGTGATATCGGAAGTAGTAAATGTCGAGGGCAGCCGCGACTAGGTCGCCTTCATGGGTCGGTCGGAACGCCGGCCCAAACCTGGTCAGCAGCGGTCGGACCAGTTCGCCGACGTTATCGGTCGTGACCTGGCCGCCGTCGATCAGTCGGGCGAAGTCGGGGTCCAGCAGTAAGTCTTTGAGGCCGCAATGTTGCGCGTTCAATCTGATCTCAGTTCGGCGCTGGGCATCCGGCATGCACGCGAGTGTCCAGACCAAAGCCTCCAGGAAGGCTTGGCTGAATGCCGCCCAGTCGATGTGCGCACGATAGCGTTGAACCAGGACCTCGGCGTGACGGAAGTTGCTGTTGCCGACCACCAGCGGTACGTCGAGCCGCTCATCCAGACCCGGCCAGCGCTCCCGCTCCAGCCAGCCGGTCAGCCGCCGGACCATGTACTCCAGGGCGTGCAAGGCCAGCGGTTCGGTGGTCGTGCTGGTGCCGTCCATGTCGACCGCGAAGGCGACGATGTAGTCCAGGGGCGACCGAACCCGCGGCGCCAGCGGATACAGGTCATACGGAGAGAATACATAGCTCAGATTGGGGACCCGGGCGAACTCGGTGACCCGCAACTGGGCCGCAAGCTGCCCGAGCTGAGCCGCGGCCTCATCGACGCTGAGATAGTCAGCTACCCTCTCCATTCATCATCCCTGCCCGGCCGAGGACCGTCGCCGCTGCACGGCCATCGACCCTCTTTCGGCACGCAGTCTGATGCCGGCGTGGCCGGGTGGCAAGCGCTGCCAAGGCGAAGTAATCTGACCGGGTATGATTCGCGGCGTGATCTTCGACCTGGACGGGGTCCTGGTGACCACCGACGAGCTCCACTACCAGTCCTGGAAGCGTCTGACGCAGCAGGAGGGGATCGAGTTCGACCGGGAGATAAACCATCGGCTGCGCGGCATCGGCCGGATGGAGAGCCTGGAAATCGTGCTGGAGCGGGCCCCGCGGACGTATACCCCCCAGGAAAAGCTGGAGCTGGCCGAACGCAAGAACCGGTTTTACCGGGAGCTGCTGGCCGGCCTGACGCCCGCCGATCTGCTGCCGGGAGCCTTGCTGACAGTCCGAGAGCTGCGTCATCGTGGAATCAAGACCGCGGTCGCATCATCCAGCAAGAATACGCCGCTGATCATGGACCGGCTGGGCCTGTGGGAGTACTTCGACGCGGTCGCCGACGGGAATGACATCCAGCACGGGAAGCCGGACCCGGAGGTTTTTCTGCTGGCTGCACGCCGGCTGGGGCTTTTGCCGGCGGAGTGCCTGGTGATCGAGGATGCCCCGGCGGGCATCGAGAGCGCCCGGCGAGCGGGGATGCAGGTCTTCGGGATTGGCAGCCGCCAAACCCTGCCGGGCGTGCAGCGACTGGCGCCGGACCTGGCCCACGTCAGCGTGGACGAGCTGCTGGGCCCTTCCGACGCCAAATGACCAGCCACTGCATGACGCCCTTGACCGCCAGCCCCGGCGTCCGACCGGGGTCCGGGACTAAACCGGGCAACGCCCGAAACCCAGCAAACATCACAGGTGCAGGAACACTCCCAGGGTCACCCCCATCAGACCGAGAAGCAACCCCACCAGCGTGTGCCCCCGTGGCCATCCGCCCGGACGCCGAAGCCAACTGGCCAAACCGAGAATTATGGCCGCCACGCCCGGAACCAGCAGCGGACACAACGGAACGCCAAGGATGCCCAGTACCAGCGACGCGGTGCCCAGCCGGTCGTTAACGCTCCTGGACGCGGTCGGAACGCCTTCGGTCGAGAATGGCATGCCACACTGGTGACAGTTGTTGGCGGTGATATCGCAGCGGGCGGCGCATCGCGGACACTCGATCTGGCAGGTCCCGTCCTCGAGGCGGTGGATTCTCGGGGCCAGGTAACCGGCGGCCGCGTACGCGTGCATCGGCGTAGGATCTTCATCCTGGCCGTCGATCGCCACCGCCAGTTCAGGCCGTTGCGTGTTCGGGTCGATCCCCGGCACGCGGAAACGAGTTCCACAGGTGGGACAATGGCCGATTTGCCCCACCCGATCGGCCCGCGATTCCAGCAACGCCCGACAACGCGGGCAGGCGAAGCTGAGCCGCTGCTGGACCGACGGGGGCGGTAGACCGCCACGCGGGAGCCGACCGCCGTCCCGCAGCGGCGGCACAGTCTGCCGCAGGCCGCAATGCGGGCAGCGCACCTCACGCCCGACCCACCCGATCTGCACCGTCATCGGGCGGTCGCAGCGTAGACAAAGCATTGAGTAATGCCCAGACGGCTCACGCGGCCCCGACGACACGTCCAGCCC
>Ga0136652_1000891_pt1 | contig 13508 bp, 9 predicted proteins | sample ConPoolayeEmetaG_FD_94864 | JGI IMG/M metagenome (GOLD analysis project Ga0136652, IMG submission 94864) | Hot spring microbial mat communities from California, USA to study Microbial Dark Matter (Phase II) - Cone Pool mat layer E metaG... ...
CTCTTATATCAATAATAGGAAAACCATACATTCCAACTTCAAGACACTCCTTAATTCCTTCTTCTATTGCTGGAATAAATTCAAAAGGTAATTTTGTTTTATCAATCAGATTAAAAAATTTAAATTTCTCACCTTTACCAGCAGGTTCTAATTTCAAAACTACATATCCATAATTTAATTTATCTCCCACAACTCCTGAAAATTCCCCAGTCCCTTCACAAATTTGAGTTATGGTTTCTCTATATGCAACCTCAGGTTTTCCAACTCTTACAGGTATTTTATATTCTCTTTTCAATCTTTCAACAATCACTTCTATATGAAGTTCTCCCATGCCCATTAAAATCATCTGACCTGTTTCTTCATCAATTTTTAACTTTAAAGTAGGGTCTTCTTCCAGTATTTTTTCTAATGCTTCATAAACTCTTTGATAATCACCTTTAATTTTTGGCTCAATTGCTGAATAAATAACTGGTTCTGGAAAATCTATTGATTCATAAATAATAGGTGAGTTTTCTTCACTTAATGTATCTCCAGTATATGTATTTTTCAATCCTATAATCCCAACAATATCTCCTGCTATTCCTTTATCTCTGTTAAAATACTTATTTGCATGAACTTCAAGAATTTTTAAAACTTTTTCTTTTCTATCACGGGATGAGTTTAAAACTGTATCTCCTTTTTTAATTTCTCCTGAATAAATTCTTGTATATAAGATTTTTCCAAAATGAATATCATTATAAATTTTAAATATGAGACCTGAAAATTTTTCACTGGGCAGTGGTTTTCTAACTTCTTTTTTTCCAGTAACAGGATTTATACCTGAAATTTCTCCTCTATCAAGAGGAGATGGTAAATAATTACAAATAGCATCAAGGAGCAACAGTGTACCTTTGTTCTTTAAAGATGAACCACAAAATGCCGGAAAAAATTTTCTGGAAAGAGTACCCTTCCTTATTGCATTCTTTAAAATATCTTTTGAAATTTCTTCTCCATTTAAATATTTTTCCATAATACTTTCATCTACTTCTGCAAGTTGTTCAATCATAATCCCTCTATATTTTTCAAAAATATCTCTGAATTCCTCTCCTATTTCTCCTATTTCTGCTTCTGTTTCAAGTTCAGAATTATATCTAATTACTTTTTCCTCTACAATATCTATTAAACCTTCAAATTTATCCTCTTCTCCTATAGGTAAAACCATAACCAATGGATTAGAACCAAGTTTTTTCCTAATATCATCCAGAACTCTGAAAAAATTACTACCTATCCTATCCATTTTATTTACATAAATAATTCTCGGCACATTATATTTCTCACTCTGACGCCAGACTGTCTCTGATTGAGGTTGAACACCTGCTACTCCACAAAAAATTCCAATTGCTCCATCAAGAACTCTCAAAGATCTCTCAACTTCCACAGTAAAATCAACATGCCCTGGTGTGTCTATAATATTTATTTTATAACCCTTCCAGTAACATGTTGTCGCTGCTGCTGTTATTGTTATTCCTCTCTCCTTTTCCTGGTCCATCCAATCCATTACAGCTGTTCCTTCATCTACATTCCCAATTTTATGGGTTTTCCCAGTATAAAAAAGAAATCTCTCTGTTGTAGTGGTTTTTCCAGCATCAATATGTGCAATAATCCCTATATTTCTAACTTTTTCAATCATAAAATAAACCCTTTTATAAATTTTTTTTAAAACTTTTTAAAAAGTAAAGGAATTACCACCTATAATGAGCAAAAGCCCTGTTAGATTCTGCCATTTTATGTGTATCCTCTTTCTTTTTAACACTTGGACCCTGACCCTGCGCTGCTTCAAGAATTTCATCTACAAGTCTTAAAGCCATTGGTTTCCCTTTTCTTGCTCTTGCTGACTCAATAATCCATCTTATTGTAAGAGATAAACTTCTATGAGGAGGGACTTCCATAGGTATCTGATATGTAGCTCCACCAACTCTTCTCGGTCTTACTTCAAGTCTTGGTTTTACATTATTTAAAGCTTTTTTAAATACAACAAGTGGGTCTTCTTTTGTTCTTTCTTTAATTATATCCATGGCTGTATAAAATATTTTATATGCAATAGATTTTTTCCCATCCCACATTAACTTATTTATAAATTTGGCAACTTCATAATCGTTATATTTTGGATCTCCCGGTATTTCTCTTTTTTCTGCTCTTTTCCTCCTCGGCATTTTTCAACCCTCCTTTTTTTCCTCTTTTGGTCTTTTTGCACCATATCTTGACCTTGATTTCTTTCTATTTTCTACCCCGGATGCATCAAAAACTCCTCTTACTATATGATACTTTACTCCTGGTAAATCTTTAACTCTGCCTCCTCTTACAAGCACTATTGAATGCTCTTGAAGATTATGACCTATTCCTGGAATATAAGCAATAACTTCTTTACCATTGGTAAGACGCACCTTTGCTATTTTTCTCAATGCTGAATTTGGCTTTTTAGGTGTCATTGTTTTAACATAAAGACATACTCCTTTTTTAAAAGGATTTTTTTCAAGAGCAGTAGATTTTGTTTTCTTCTTTTTTGGCTTTCTCTTTTTTCTCAATAACTGATTTATTGTTGGCATATTTTACTCCTTTTTATATACATATTCTTCAACAATTTCTTTTTTCTTTTCAAAAGGAAATCCTGTACCTGCTGGAATTAATCTTCCTAAGATTACATTTTCCTTTAATCCTTCAAGAGGGTCTTCAGCTCCAAGAATAGCAGCATCAGTTAAAACTCTCATTGTTTCCTGGAATGAAGCAGCAGATATAAAACTATCACTACTTAAAGCAACCCTTGTAATACCAAGAACAAGTGGCTTGAAAGTTGCAGGTTTTTTACCTTTTGGCAAAGATTCATTTATTTTTTCAATCTCATATCTATCTTTCTCTTCTCCTTCAAGTAAATATGTATCTCCAGGGTCTTCTACCTTAACTTTAGAAAGCATTTGTCTTATTATTATTTCAATATGTTTATCACTTATTTTAACCCCTTCCACTCTATAAACTTTTTGGATTTCATTTAAAAGATATTCCATTACTTTCTTTTCTCCCTGAATTCTTAATATATCACTTAAAACTTTAAACCCATCTGTTAATTCTGTCCCTGCAAGAACATAATCTCCATCACTTACAATAAGTGTTTTACCATAAGGTATTATATATTCTTTTTCTGTCTCTGTCTCAGGATTATAAACTTTAACTTTTCTTTCTCCTCTCTCTGCTTCTATTTTAACAAACCCATCTATTTCTGTTAATATAGCAGGATTTTTGGGAGTTCTTGCCTCAAATAAATCTGAAACCCTTGGTAAACCTCCTGTAATATCCTGAACTCTTCTAACCGTCCTTGGAGTTTTAGCAACTATATCTCCAGGCAAAACTTTATCATTTTCGTTTACAATAATATTAGCCCCTATTGGCAGATGATAAATACCAACCTTTTCTCCTTTTTCATTAACAAGAATAATCTGTGGTTCCATTTCTTCCTTATGAGGTATTATAGATAATCTTTTTATCTTTGTAGATGGATCTATTTCTTCCTTTGCTGTTTTCCCAACTTCAATATCTTTAAATTTAACAATCCCGCCTTTATCTACAATAACAGGAATTACATATGGGTCCCATTCTGCAATTATCTGTCCTTTTTTAACCTTATCTCCATTTTCAACATTTATTATAGAACCCACTCTCAATGTATATCTTTCAAATTCTCTTTCCCTCTCATCTAAAATAACAATACTGCCTTCTCTCTGACAGACAATATTTTTACCATCCCTATTTCTCACAACTTTTAAATCCTCAAGATATCTTACAATTCCATCTGATTTACTTCTTATTGAAGATGGACCAACTCCTCTGGAAGCCGCCCCTCCTGTATGGAATGTTCTTAAAGTCAATTGAGTTCCTGGTTCTCCTATTGATTGTGCTGCGATAATACCAACTGCTTCTCCAATATTTACAAGTTTCTTCCTTGATAAATCCCATCCATAACATTTAGCACATACTCCCTTTTTAGATTTACAAGTTAAAACTGACCTTATCTGTATCCTATCAGTTAATAAAAGTCCTTCCTCTTTTGCCTTTATTATTCTTTCAGCTTTTTCTTCATCTATCACTTCACCACTTTTCACTATTACATCTCCTATAATATTTGTTATATCATCAAAGGCTACTCTTCCAATAATTCTTTCCTTCAAAGGAATTATCTCTTCCTCTCCCTCTATTAAAGGACTTGCATAAATACCTTCAAGTGTTCCACAGTCTTCTTCCGTAATTATGACAGAATGGGCTACATCTACAAGACGTCTGCTTAAATATCCTGCATCAGATGTTTTTAAAGCAGTATCAACAAGTCCTTTTCTCCCTCCATGAACTGAAATAAAATATTCTAAAACAGATAACCCTTCTTTAAAGTTTGAAATTACAGGATTTTCTATAATTTCTCCAATTCCTCCTGTTAATTTCTTTGTAGGTCTTATCATTAAACCCCTCATTCCCATTAACTGCGCTACCTGAGTTTTGTTTCCTCTCGCTCCTGAAGAAAGCATTAAATATATAGGATTAATCCTGAATGGGTTTGTTCCTGTATCATTCTTTATTGCATTCATAACCTGTTCTGTTAATTCATTTGTTACAGATGTCCATATATCAATTTTTCTATTATATCTCTCCCCTTCAGAGATTATTCCTTTTTTATAATTTTTCTCTATTTTTTCAACTTCCTTTTTTGCTTCATTCACCATCTCCCACTTTATCTCTGGAACAAGCAAATCATCAATACCTATGGTAATTCCGCTTATAGTAGAGTAATAAAATCCAATTTCTTTACAATTGTCAAGAAATTCAACTGTTTTCTCATATCCACATTTTGTAAACATTTCCTCTATAAGTTTCTCAAGACCATTGGATTCAAACAATTCATTTTTAAATGGTATCTCTGGCGGGATAATTTCGTTAAAGATTATTCTTCCACATGTGGTAGTTATTATTTTACCATATTCATCTTTAACTTTAATAGGTCTGTGAAGTTCAATTTCTCCTATGTAATTCAGGTATTTTGCCTCATCAAAACTTGAAATAACTTTTGGATATTCTTTTTCATCACTTATATATGTAAGATATGCACAACCCATAACTATATCTCTTGTTGGAGTAACAATAGGTCTTCCATTTGCAGGTGAAAGAATATGTGTTGTTGCCTTCATTAAAAGTTCTGATTCAAGAATTGCTTCAGGAGTAAGTGGAACATGAATACTCATAGTATCTCCATCAAAATCAGCATTATAAGCAGGACATACAAGTGGATGAACTGCTATTACATTTCCTTCTATTAATCTTGGTTCAAATGCCTGAATACTCAACCTATGCAAAGTTGGCTGTCTGTTTAAAAGCACTGGGTGATCTTTAATAACTTTTTCAAGAATTTCCCAAACCTCTGGTCTATTTTCTCTTATTGCTTTTTTTGCACTACCAAGTGTATGGAAATATTCCCTTTTTCTAAATTCTCTTAAAACAAATGGACTGAAAAGTTCAAGAGCCATCTCTTTTGGTATACCACACTCACTTAATTTCAACTCCGGTCCAACAACAATAACTGCTCTTCCAGAGTAATCAACTCTTTTACCGAGTAAATTCTGCCTGAACCTCCCTTGTTTTCCTCTTAATGCATCTGCAAGGGATTTTAAAGGTCTTTTCCCTTTTCCAAGAACTGGCATCCCATGTCTTCCATTATCCATTAAAGCATCAACTGCTTCCTGAAGTAGCCTTTTTTCATTTCTTACAATTATATCAGGAGTTTGAAGTTTAATAAGTTTTTTAAGACGATTATTCCTGTTTATAACTCTCTGATATAAATCATTTAAATCAGAAGCAACAAATCTTCCTCCATCAAGAGGCAGAAGCGGTCTTAAATCAGGAGGAATTACAGGAATTATATTTGTAACAAGATATTCTGGTTTTACCTGAGTTTTTATTAATCCCTGCACCATTCTTAATTTCTTTATAAGTTGCCCTCTCTTTTCATAATTTTTCTTCTTTTTCTTTAACTCTTTTTTTATTTCCTCCTCCATCTTAAGAAGGTCTATCCTTTTAAGAAGTTCCTGAATTCCCTCTGCTCCTATTCCAACTTTAAATTTATTCCCATATTTTTCCTTATATTCCTGATATTCTTTTTCAGAAAGCAACATCTTTTCCTTTAGGTCAGGAATATCACCCGGGTCAATCACTATATATCTTTCATAATAAAGAACCATTTCAAGTTCTGCCTGGGAAAGATCTAAAAGTAATCCCATCCAGTTAGAAGTGCTTTTAAATAACCAAATATATGATACAGGAGTGGCAAGTTCTATATGTCCCATCCTTTCTCTTCTTACTCTCCTTGTTGTCACTTCAACTCCGCATCTATCACATATTATTCCTTTATATCTTAACTTTTTATATTTCCCGCATGCACATTCATAATCTTTCTCAGGGCCAAAAATTCTTTCACAGAAAAGTCCGTCTCTTTCTGGCTTTAAAGTCCTATAATTTAATGTCTCTGCTTTTTTAACCTCCCCATATGACCATGAACGAATGGTGGTTGGAGTAGCAATCCTTATAGTAACTATACTTCTTTCTTCTTCTCCAATTTTTCTTTTTTCTACCTCTTTTAAATCAAAACCAAGTCCCTGAAGTTCCTTCTTCAATACTTTAAATGACTCTGGAATATTTTCTCCTTTAAAATCAAGCCCTTTCGCAATAGAATCGTACATCTGTTTTCTACCTTCTGTATCATCACTTTTTACAGTAAGCATCTCTCTCAATGTATAGGCAGCACCATATCCTTCAAGAGCCCAGACTTCCATCTCTCCAAACCTCTGACCCCCAAACTGTGCCCTACCACCAAGTGGCTGCTGTGTAATTAAGGAATATGAACCAGTACATCTTGCATGAATTTTTTCATCTCCAAGATGTATTAATTTCATCATATACATATAACCCACTGTAACAGGTTGAGAAAAAGGTTCTCCTGTTTGTCCATCATAAAGAATTGTTTTACCCGATTCTGGTAAACCCGCCTCTTTCAGAAGAGATTTTATTTCAAGTTCTTTCAACCCTTGAAATACAGGAACTTCTAAACTATAACCAAGTGTTTTCAATGCCCAGCCAAGATGTGTTTCAAGAATCTGTCCAACATTCATCCTTGACGGAACTCCAAGTGGATTTAAAACAATATCTACAGTTGTCCCATCTTCAAGAAAAGGCATATTTTCTTCAGGTAAAATTTTTGCAATAACTCCTTTGTTTCCATGTCTACCACTCATTTTATCTCCAACAGATATCTTTTTCTTTATTGCTATTTCTACAACAACTTTCATTCTTACATCAGGGTCAAGTTCATATCCTTTCCTTATTTTTGATTCTTCTTCTAATAATTGATTTTTTATTTTTTCAAGTTCTTTTTCACCTATTTCAATTATTTTAGTTAATGTTTCCCTTAATCTATCCGGAACCTTGTTTATCAAATCTCTCCAGCCACTTACACTTAGAGGAACTTTCAATTTTATTTTATGAGTTTTAAGAAATTTCTCTATTTCTCCTTTTATAATTTTTTTGATTATTTCTTCTTTTTTAATGAAATTTTTCTTAAGAGATTGAATTTCCTTTTTTATCTCCTCTTCAGGAATATCGTCCCGTCTTTTGTACTTTCTCACATTTATAACTACACCTTTTATGCCTGGTGGAACCCTTTCAGAGGTATTCAAAACATTCTTTGATTTCTCCCCAAAAATTACCCTTAATAATTTTTCTTCTGGAGTCAACTCTACTTCTCCTCTCGGAGTTATTTTACCCACCAAAATGTCATCAGGTTCTACTTCTGTTCCTATTTTTACAATTCCATCTTTGTCAAGATTTACAAGTTGTTCTTCTGGAATATCCGGGATATCTGCTGTTATCTCTTCTGGACCAAGTTCTGTATCCCTTGCCTCAACTTCAAACTCTTTTATATGTATTGATGTAAAAACATCATCTTTAACAAGCCTTTCACTTATTAAAATTGCATCTTCGTAATTATATCCATGCCATGGCATAAAAGCAACAAGTAAATTGCTTCCAAGAGCAAGTTCCCCTTCTTTTGAAACAGCAGGACCATCTGTAAGAATTTGATTTTTCTCTACTCTATCCCCTACATTTACAAGTGGTCTTTGATGAAAACAAGTATCCTGATTTGTTTTTACAAATTTCTTTAAATAGTAAATATCTTTTTCCTCCCAGGGAAATAAACCAGGCTCTTCCCTTTTAACAATAATTTTTTCAGCATCAACATACTCAACAACACCAGGATTTTTTGCTTTAATAACAACACCTGCATCTCTTACTACATACTTTTCCATTCCTGTTTTTACAATTGGAGATTCTGGCTTAATGAGAGGAACTGCCTGCCTTTGCATATTTGAACCCATTAATGCTCTATTTGAATCGTCATGTTCAAGAAATGGAATTAAGGAAGCACTTACACTTACTGTCTGTATAGGAGATATCCCTATGTAATTTATTTCTTCTCTTTTAACTTCTATAAAATCTCCACCTTTACCCCGCACAACAACCTTTTCAGGAATTATCTGTTTTGTTTCTTTATCATAAGGGATGTCAGAAGGTGCAATATAGTACTTTTCTTCTTCGTCTGCACTTAAGTATTCCACTTTATCCGTATTTACATAACCATTCTCTACTTTGTAATAAGGAGACCTCAAAAATCCCAATTCATCAACATAAGCATAAACTGTCAAAGAATTTATCAATCCTATATTGGCTCCTTCAGGAGTTTCAATTGGACAAATTTTACCAAAATGGGTATAATGAACATCTCTTACTTCAAAACCAGCCCTTTTTCTCTCTTTAACTCCTCCTTCTCCAACTGCTGTAACTCTTCTTTTATGTGTAATTTCTGCCAGTGGATTTGTTTTATCAAGAAATTGAGAAAGTTGGTTCCTTGCAAAAAAATCATTTACAACATTTGTGAAAAATCTAAAGTTTATTAATTCTTGAGGAGATATAGTTTCTATTTTAGTTTTATCTACAAGGGCCATTTTTTCTTTACAATATCTAACCACTCGGACAAGTCCTTCATAAACATGTTCTTTAATAATCTCTGCAGATGTTCTTACTCTTTTATTTTCAAGATGGTCTATATCATCAACTTCTCCTTCTTTCTTTTCGTAAAGATTAAGAAGATATTTTACTGTCTTCACAATATCAAGAGGTGTAAGATGCCTTTCTTTTATGTCAATTCCCAGTTTTTTATTGATTTGAACTCTTCCTGCTTCTGATAAGTCATATATTTCACTGGTAAAAAATAATGATTTTAAGAATTTCTCCGCCTCTTTTAAAATAGGAGGATATCCTGGCCTTAATTCTGTGTAAATATATTTCATCGCTTCTTCTCTATCCTTTGTTGTATCCTTGGCAAGTGTTATTCCAACTGGAGAATTTTGTGGTATATTTTTAATATCTCCATACATCTCTTTTATTAATTCTTCCTCCCCTCCAATTGCCTTCAAAAATGTAGTAAGTAAAATTTTCTTTTTTCCAATCAGAACCCATAATGTTTCATGCTGATCAATATATATTTCCATCCATAACCCTCTTGCAGGATATATTTTGGCTGAGTACAATGTCTTTTGAGATATCACCTCTTCTTCTTTAAAATAAACTCCGGGAGACCTTAAAAGTTGATTTACTACTGCCCTTTCAATCCCATTTATTATAAAACTTCCGCTTTCTGTCATTAAAGGAATACCACCCAAATAAACTTCTTGTTCTTTTATACCAATATTTTCCAGTTTTCCATCTTTATTCCTATTTATTAAAAGGCGAAGTTTAACTTTAAGTTTTGCTTCATAAGTAAGACCTTCTTCTATACATTCTTCAATAGTCCTTATAGGATCTTCCAGATGATAGGAAATATATTCAAGTTTTAATAAACCATCCTCACTTTCAACTGGAAAAACTTTTCTGAATATTTCTTCAAGACCTTTTCTTTCTCTTTTTTCAGGAGGAATATCTTTCTGCAAAAAATCCTCATATGACTTTTTTTGAATATATAACAAATCAGGTATAGGCACAGACACTTCAACCTTTTTCATTTTTTTAACTCCTTTTTAAGATATACAAAAAGAAATACATCTTTCAATAAAAACACCCCTTTTCAAAAATCTTAAAATTTTAATAGAGAGTCATTTTATTTCTACTTCTGCTCCAATTGCTACAAGTTTTTTCTTAATTTCTTCTGCTTCTTCTTTACTTACTTTCTCCTTAATTGGTTTTGGTAAAGATTCAACCAATTCCTTGGCTTCTTTCAGACCAAGATTTGTAATCGCCCTGACTTCTTTTATTGTTTGTATTTTATTTGAACCTGCACTTTTAAGTATAACATCAAATGTTGTTTTCTCCTCAGCAGGTGCAGAAGTAGAACTTCCAGAGGGTCCTGTTTGAGCAATCATTCCTACAGGAGCAACCATTCCACTCACACCAAATTTTTCTTCAAGTTTTTTTGCAAGTTCTGCCACTTCAACAATTGAAAGTTTTTCAATTTTTTCAACTATTTCATCAATAACATTTTTTACCTCTTTTTCCATTTCAATTCTCCTTTTTTGTTTGATATTTTAAAACATTTAATACTCTTATTATTGGACTATTAATAGAATTTAGTAATCTCAATAAAGGCGCCTTCATTAAATAAACAACCCTTCCATATAATTCCTTCCGCCCTGGTAAATTCCCTATCTCTTCTATTTTTCTTTTTTCAATTATTTCATCATTTAAAAAACCACCTTTAATTTCAATCTTTCCTGTATCTTTTTTAAAATTTAACACAGATTTTATTATCTCTATTTCGTTTTCTTTATTACTCCATATAACAAAAGTTGGTCCACTTATAAATTTAGGAATTGCTTCATCTTTACTCAAATTTTTAAACACAATTTCAAGAAGATTATTCTTTACCACCATAATATTTCCACCTATTTCCTTAATTGCACTTCTCATTTTTTCCATTTCACCCACACTTAAATTTGAAAAACTCCCTAAAATAATTATTATACTATTTTTAATTTCTTCTGTCAACATATTAACAACTTCTTTTTTCTTTTCTTTTGTCCACTTTTTATCCATATTACACTCCCTTTAAATCCTGTAAAATCTTCTGGGCATTAAGTTTTACAGAAGGTGACATTGTAAGGGAAAGATGTATTGATTTAATATAGGTTCCTCTTACTCCAGAAGGCTTCACACTTAAAACAGTTGAAATTGCAGATTTTATATTCTCAATAAGTTTTTCTTTTGGAAATGATATTTTCCCACATGGGATATGAATATTACCATCTTTATCCATTTTAAAATCAACTTTCCCTTTTTTTGCTTCTTTCACAGTTTTCTCTACATTATCTGTAATTGTTCCTGCTTTTGGATTTGGCATTAATCCTCTTGGCCCAAGAATTTTCCCTAAAGGCGCTATAACTTTCATCATATCAGGAGTAGCAATAACATAATCAAAATCAAGCCAACCATTTTTTATTTTTTCTGCTAATTCACTTCCACCTACATAATCAGCACCAGCATCCTGTGCTTTTTTCAAATTTTCTCCACTTGCAAAAACTAATACCTTTACTTCTTTCCCTGTGCCATGCGGTAGCATTACTGAGCCCCTTACTGGTTGCTGAAGTTTTTTAGGGTCTATTCCAAGTTTTATTGAAAGATTGACAGTTTCATCAAATTTTACTGAATGAAGTTGTTTTAAAACATCTACTGCTTCTTCAAGATTATAAAGTTTGTTTCTATCAATTTTTTCAAGTAAAGCGGAATACCTTTTTGACATAATTTCTCCTTTTAATCAATAATTTCCACTCCCATACTCCTACAAACTCCTTCAATTATTTTCACTGCTTTTTTTATGTCTTTCGTATTTAAATCAGGTAATTTAATTTTTGCAATTTCTTCCACCTGTTTTTTAGTAATCTTGCCTACCTTTTCTCTATTTGGGACAGATGAACCTTTAACAATTTTGGTTGCCTTTTTTATCAATTCAGAAGTAGGAGGTGTTTTTGTAATAAAAGTAAAACTTCTATCTTCATAAATAGTTATAACCACTGGAATAGTTGTTCCTTCTTTTCCCTTAGTTATATTATTAAACTGTTTGCAAAATTCCATTATATTAACTCCATGTTGTCCTAAAGCAGGACCAACAGGAGGAGCAGGTGTAGCCTGACCGCCTGGAATTTGTAATTTAACAACTGCTTTAATTTTTTTCTCTACTGCTGCCATTTAATCTCCTTTTCATGTAATTTTTTCAACCTGCCAGAAGTTTAATTCCAATGAAGTAGATCTTCCAAAAATTGATACACTCACTTTTAATCTTTCCTTTTCAAGATAAACCTCTTCAACCACTCCTGTATATCCTACAAAAGGTCCATCTATAATTTGAATTCTATCTTTCACTTTAAACTCTACTTTAGGTAATGGTTTGCTTTTTCTCTCATCTATTTCTCTTAATATCCTTGATACCTCCTCTTCTTTCAAAGGTACGGGTGTTTCACCTGCGCCAAGAAATCCAAAAACACCGGGCGTGGTCCTTATTTTATGCCATACAATTTCATTATCTGAATCATCTTCAATCTCTATTAATACATATCCAGGCCAGAATCTTCTACTTTTAGATTTTTTCTCACCTTTTTCTACTTCCAGTATTTCTTCCTTAGGAATAACAATCTGATTTATCCTTTTTTTCTCTTCATTAAGTCTTTTCTCAAGCAATTTTTTTATTCTCTCCTCATTCCCTGTTTTTACATGCAAGATATACCATTTACTCATTTTTTTACCTTATTATTAAACTTATCAGTTTTGCAAAAAGCACATCAATTATGCCAAAATATATAGCCATTATAATCATAAAAAAAATTATAACCAATGTAGAATTCCTCAGTATTTTCTTATCCGGCCAAGATACTTTTTTCAGTTCTGTTCTTACCTCGTTTATATAACTTTTAATTTTATCTTTCATTTAAATTTATGTCAAACAGGCCTGGGAGGACTCGAACCTCCAACCAACGGATTTGGAGTCCGCCGCTCTTCCAATTAGAGCTACAGGCCTAATCCAAAAACTTTAAAAGATTTTCATTATACAAAAAAAATATTATACTCTTTTTTTAAATTTATGTCAACTCATCAAATCAAAATAAAAAATTTTTATTTTCCTTCTGTATGTAATGTGTGCTTTTTACAATTTGGACAATATTTACTTAACTGCAACTTCTCCTTTTTTACTTTTTTGTTTTTTGTTGTGTAATAATTTTTATTTTTACACTCAGAACAAACCAATGATATAATTTCTCTCATTTCCCTGCCCCTTACTCAATTATTTCAGTTACAGCACCAGCACCAACTGTTTTTCCACCTTCTCTTATAGCAAATCTCTGTCCTTTTTCAAGAGCAACTGGATATATTAACTTTATTTCCATCTCTATATTGTC
>Ga0136652_1000892_pt1 | contig 13493 bp, 12 predicted proteins | sample ConPoolayeEmetaG_FD_94864 | JGI IMG/M metagenome (GOLD analysis project Ga0136652, IMG submission 94864) | Hot spring microbial mat communities from California, USA to study Microbial Dark Matter (Phase II) - Cone Pool mat layer E metaG... ...
ATATAATCGAGGTCGACCGGATGGGACTCTTCGTCGCCCTTCTTCCGCTGTTCCGCCTGCTGTTCAAAACGGATCTGCTGCTCCCGTGGGTCGGAGAGCTCGCTGAAGGCGTTGGCGATTTCCATTCCGGCAACGATGAGCTCGAACCGTTCGGCTTCCTCCGGATTGTCGCGCGAAGCTTTGGCCAGAGGCGAGATCTCTTTGGGCGGATGAGTCACAAACGTCGGCTGGATGATGGACGGCTTGACGATTTTGTCAAAGATGACGTCAAGAGCTTTGGCTGGGGAGACCGGTCTTTCGCCTGCCAGGTTGGCCGCAAAGGAGATGACGGCCTCCGAATCGTCGATCCGGGCGGGAGCGAGTCCGCTGCGGGTGAGCAGGGCTTCGCGGTATTTCAGCCGGGCAAACGGCCTCTTGAACGAGATCGTGTGCTCCCCGTAGGGAATCTCATCCCTTTTCAGAAGCGTCAGACTCAGGGAATGAAGCAGATCCTCGGTCAGGTCCATCATGTCATAAAAATCACTGTAGGCTTCGTAGAACTCGAGCATGGTGAATTCGGGATTGTGCTCGGCGGAGATCCCCTCATTCCGGAAATTCCGGTTGATCTCATAAACCCGCTCCAGGCCGCCGACGACAAGGCGCTTCAAATAGAGCTCCGGCGCGATGCGGAGATAGAGGTCGATTCCCAGAGCGTTGTGGAAAGTCTTGAACGGCCTGGCCAGGGCGCCGCCGGGAATCGGCTGCATCATCGGAGTTTCGACTTCGATATATCCCCGCTCGTCGAAAAATTTTCGGATATAGGCGATCATCCGGCTTCGCAAGCGAAAGATCTCCCCGACTTCTGGACTCATGATCAGATCCAGGTAGCGGCGGCGGTAGCGGAGCTCGATATCCTGAAGACCATGCCATTTTTCAGGCAGCGGATGGAGACATTTCGCCAAAAGCTCGAACGATTTTGCCAGAACGGTCAGTTCCCCTGTCTTGGTTCTAAACAAAGTTCCTTGGACACTGATGAGATCGCCGATGTCCATCAGTCCGAAGAGTCGATAGGCTTTTTCGCCCAGGACATCCTCTCGCATATAGATCTGCAGCCTGGCGCGGCCGTCCGATATCGTGGCGAAGGTGGCCCGCCCCATTTTCCTGATGGAGAGGAGACGCCCGGGAACGATGATTCTCTTCTCCGGCAACAGTTCGGAGTCGAGAGAAGAAAAGTCCCTGACGACCTCAAAGACGGAGTGGCTTCGCTCGGCTCGGTAAGGATAGAGATTGACGCCTTCAGCCTTCAACCGGGCGACTTTTTCCTGGCGCGAGATTTCCTGATCAGTCTTTCTTTGCTCTTCTGCCCTGCTTCGATCTACCGACTTGTCTGATTTTTCGCACATGATGAACCTCACCTGCCTTTTTTTCGGTCGGCCTGACCTTCTTTCTCAAAGCATCGAGAATTCCATTGACAAAATCGGCCGCCTCCGGGCCGCTGAATTTTTTCGCCACTTCGATCGCCTCATTGATCACGATCGCCGGGGCGATATGAGGCGCGTTGAGCAACTCGTAGGCCGCCAGCCGAAGGATGTTGCGGTCGACCAAGGCCATCCGCTGGAGCCGCCAGTGCTCGGAAACCGACTGGATCGCCTCGTCGATTTCCTTCCGTCGAGCCAGGATGCCCTCGACCAGCCAGCGGCTATATTCTTTGATCTCCGCGGGAGCTCGCCTTTTCCTCCAGAAAACCTCGATGGCCTCTTTTCCCTCAGAACCGTCAAATTCCAGTTGGTAGAGGATCTGGAGGGCGCATTCGCGGGCTTTCCGTCTCTTGCCCATCGAGCGCCCCGAACCTAGCCGAGCTTGGCCGTTTTAATCAGGTTGAGCATTTCGACGACGGAGAAAGCGGCATCCCAACCTTTGTTTCCCGATTTGGTGCCGGCCCGCTCGATTCCCTGCTCAATCGTCTCGACGGTAAGGATACCGAAAGCGCAGGGAACCCCATGGTCGATGGAGATCTGGGCAATTCCCTTGGTGACTTCGGCACTCAGGTAATCGAAGTGGGGAGTATCTCCCCGGATGAGCGCTCCAAGACAAATAATCCCGTCGACTTTTCCCGAAGCCGCCAGCTTCTTGACCACGACAGGAATTTCAAATGACCCGGGGACCTTGTAAACGCTGAGATCGGTCTCCGCCGCTCCTAACTTGGTGAGCGCATCAAGGGCCCCCTCGAGGAGCCTCTCCGAAATAAACTGATTGAATCGACTGACGACAATGGCGATTTTGAATCCTTTAGCCTGAAGCTTGCCCTGATATGTTTCCATGTCATTCCTCCCTTACCGGCCGGAAAACGTCGGCTTTCTCTTTTCCAGGAAAGCCTTGGCACCTTCGACAAAATCCTGAGTGGCACAGGTCCGGCCGAAGATTTCGGCTTCGAGATCGAGCCCGTCATCGAGCGTCCGGTCGAGGCCTTTATTGATCGCTTCAATGGCCCAGGCGATAGCGAGCGGAGCATTCTTGATAATCTCCCTCGCCAGAGCCTCGGCTTCCTTGAGCAGCTCCGAGGGCGAGACGACTTTATTGACCAGCCCGATTTCGGCGGCTTCCCGGGCATCGATCATTTTTCCCGAGAGAATGAGCTCCATCGCCTTTCCTTTGCCGATAAGACGGCTCAGGCGCTGGGTCCCCCCATAGCCAGGAATAATCCCCAGTTTGACTTCGGGTTGTCCCATTTTGGCGTTCTCCGAAGCCAGGCGAATGTGGCAGGCCAGAGCAATCTCCGTGCCTCCCCCGAGGGCGTAGCCGTTAATGGCCGCGATCACCGGCTTGGTCGAATTCTCGATCTTCCGGAGCACGGCCTGACCCTTCCGGGCATACTCCCGGCCTTTCTCGGCGTCGAGTCCCAAGAATTCACTGATATCGGCGCCGGCAATAAAAGCTTTTTCCCCTGTTCCAGTCAGGATGATCGCCCGGACTTCCGGATCGCTCTCCATCTCGGCGCAGGCCGCTTCGATTTCCCCCATCGTCTTAATGTTTATCGCGTTGAGCTTCTCCGGCCGGTTGACGATCAGCCAGCCGATTCCTCCTTCCTTTCTGGTCAGTAGGTTCTTGAAATCCATCTTCTCGCCTCCTTTCGTTTCTCTTCTTCCGTTTCACTCTCCCCGTTGCTTCAACGGATCATTTTCTCATAAATTCGATAGGTTTTGTAAATTTTCGCCCCGAGCGAGAGACTGAACTTGATCACCGGCTCATTGTCTTCGAGAAGCCAGGACATTTCCCCCCACTGATAGCCGGCCCGGATGGCGTTTTTTTCGAGCTCCGAGTAAAGATAGTAGCTCAGGCCGGACCTCCGGTATTCTTGGACGATCCCGAAAACAACGGCTCTCATTCCCTGAATCCGTCTTCGATAAAACAAAAATTTCAACTGGCTGAGGGGAGTCAAGCGGCCGTTCATTTTCTTGAGGACCTCGTTGAAGTTCGGCAGCCCTAAGGCAAAACCGACAGGACGACCGTTCTCCTCTTCGGCCAAAAGGACGAGTCTCATGTCGGCAATCCGCTTGAGTTTGGCGATCATGAACTTGATCTCGTTCTCCGTCCAGGGGACGAAGCCCCAATTTTTTTCCCAGGCGCTGTTATAAATTTGGACAATCCTGTCGGCGTCCCGGTCGACGGTTTTCTTCTCCAACGCCCGGATTTGAATGTTCGTTTGGCGCCGAAATTCCTCGGCGATCGCGTTCGCTCGCTCGGCCGCTTCATGGTCGCGGGTCAGAAAAAAAGCCAGAAGATCTTTGGCCTTGGTCAGCCCGCATCCCTCCATCAACTTCGGATAATAGGGAGGATTATAGGGCATCATCACAACGGGCGGACGGTCAAAGCCATCAACCAAAAAAGCGCACTCGTCGTTCATCGACGGATTCATCGGCCCCCGGAGAGTATTCATGCCTCTGGCTTTTCCCCAGTCCGCCGCAGCCGCAAGAAGCGCTCGGGCCGTTTCCAGATCGTCCCGGCTTTCGTAAAAGCCGAAAAAAACGACCTTTTCCTGGTGAACCGAATTATGACGGTGGTCGATCAAGGCGGCGATGCGACCCATGATCTGGCCGTCCTTCCGGGCAAGGAAAAGCTGTCCTTCGGCGTGCTCGAAAAAAGGGTTCCTGGCCGGGTCGAGCTTTTCTTTTATTTCTGAGATCAAGGGGGGCACCCAGTTGGGGTTATGGCGATAGACAGACCAGGGAAAAAGAAGAAAATCCTTGAAGTCCATTTTTGTCTCGACCCGGTCGACCCGCAATGGACTCATGATCTCACTCTCAAATTGGCCTTATTCTATCAAAAGAAAGGCTTTTTTTCACCATTTTTAATCTCGCTTGTCTCGAGGGCTGTTTTGTGCTAAAAAACGGCCATGAAAGATTTATCGCCAACGCGAAAAGGAGTCCCCCGATGAACGAGGTCAGGCGGCCCCAGGAACTCACCTCCGATAAGCTCCGCTGGAGACTGGATCCGGAATCCATCCCCTTCGCCACGACGGAGGAATGCAAGCCCTGCGACGAAATCATCGGTCAGGAGCGGGCTCTTAAGGCGATCCAGACCGGCCTCGAAATCAAGAGTTTGGGCTACAACATTTTTATCACCGGCATGGTCGGCACCGGCCGGACGACGACGATCAAACAACTCCTCGAGAGGCTGGAAAAGGGGAAAGCGACTCCCGACGATATTCTTTATGTCCACAACTTCAAAAATCCCGACGAGCCCACCCTGATCATGCTCCCCGGCGGTCACGGCCGCGAGTTCAAAGAGACGATGGACCGCCTGATCGACATGCTCAAGGTCAATGTCCCGGAGCTGTTTAAGAGCAAATATTATTCCGACAAGAGAGAGGCCATCGTCGAAAACCAACAGAAAAAACAGAAGGAGATTCTCCGGAAATTCGAAGAGGATGTCGCCCAACAGGGATTCTCCGTCATCCAGGTTCAAATGGGGCTTTTCGTTCGGCCCGACCTCGTTCCCCTGATCGGCGATCAGCCGACGCCTTTTGCCAAGCTCGAGGCTCTGGTCAAAGAAAAAAAATTCGCCCAGAAAGATCTCGACGCCCTGCGCCAAAAATACGAAGAGCTTTCGTCCCAGCTCGAGGAAATCCTGGAAAAGCTGCGCGAGATCGATGAAGAGACCCGGACCCTGCTCAAGAATTGGGATGCCGAAGCGGTCACGCCGATCATCCGGGGCGCGATCGCCGAAATCCGGAACAGGTTCCCTCAGCCGTCAATTTCCGAGCACCTGGATCTCGTCGAGATCAACTTGATCCAAAATATCGATCTCTTCAAAAACCAGAAAAAAGATGAACGGGAAGAGCGCCCTCGAGAATCCGCCGACGCTTTTCTCGAGTTCCGCGTCAATCTCCTCGTTGACAACGCCGGCGTCAAGGGCGAGCCGGTCGTCATGGAGACCAACCCGACATACGTCAACCTTTTCGGGACGATCGAGTCTTCGGTCACCCGGTGGGGAACTCTGCAAACGGATTTCACCAAGATCAAGGCCGGTTCTTTCCTCAAGGCCAACGGTGGCTACCTGGTGATCAACGCTCTCGACGCCCTCAGCGAGCCCGGTGTCTGGGTCACACTGAAAAGGACCCTGCGCAATCAAATCTTCGAGATCCAGAACTACCTCGCCGCCTACCTGATCGCCGCCCCGCGGCTCAAACCTCAGCCCATCAAGTGCAACGTCAAGGTCGTAATGATCGGAGATGTTTATATCTATAACCTCCTCTTTTTTCTCGACGAGGATTTCAAGAAAATCTTCAAAATCAAGGCGGAGTTCGACTCGGAGATGAATCGGGATGACCGGGCCGTCCGCGACTATGCGAGCTTCGTCAAGAAAATCACCGAGGAAGACCGCCTCCTTCCGATGGACCGGGAGGGGATCGCTGCTCTCATCGAGTATGCCTCCCGCATCGCGGGCCGGCAGAAAAAGGTTTCCACGCGATTCCACATTCTGGCCGATGTCACCCGGGAAGCCGACTATTGGGCGAAAAAGGACGGGGCAAAGGTCATCAGCCGAGCCCAGGTGGAAAAGGCGATTGGCGAGCGATTCGAGCGGGTCAGCCTGATCGAGGATAAAATCCAGGAGCTGATCGAAGACGGGACCATCCTGATCGATACGGAAGGAGCGGAGGTCGGCCAGGTCAACGGGCTCTCGGTTTATGATATGGGCCAATTCTCCTTCGGCAAGCCGACGCGAATCACGGCCAAGACTTCGGTCGGCCGGGCCGGTGTCATCAACATCGAACGCGAAGCCGATTTGAGCGGACCGACTCACCACAAGGGCGTCCTTATCCTGGCCGGTTTCTTGCGAGGCAAGTACGCCCAGAACCGTCCCTTTTCGCTCACCGCCAGCCTGGCCTTTGAACAATCCTATTCCGGAGTGGAGGGCGACAGCGCTTCCTCGGCGGAGGTCTACGCCATCCTTTCCAGCTTATCAAAGATCCCCCTGCGTCAGGACATGGCCGTCACCGGCTCGATCAATCAGAAAGGAGAAATCCAGCCGATCGGAGGCGTCAACGAAAAGATCGAGGGATTTTTTGATGTCTGCCGGGCGAAAGGGCTGACTGGCAGCCAGGGCGTTATTATCCCTCATCAAAATGTCCAAAACCTGATGCTCCGCCAGGATGTCGTCGAAGCCGTGGCTCAAGGAAAATTTCATATCTATCCCATCCGGACGATCGACGAGGGGATCGAAATCCTGACCGGCTTGAAGGCAGGTGAGAAGAGAGAAGACGGGACATTCGAACCGGGGACGGTCAACGACCTCGTCGACCGGGAGCTCGCCAGGCTCGGTCGTGCCTGGAAGGAATTCGGCGGCGGACAGGAAAAGGAAACGTAGCCCCAATCAAGGAATCCTGCGATCTCCTGATTTCTCCGCCAGGAGGAGGAGCGAACTGCCGAAGGGCAGGCGCACATATCGGAGGAGGAAAGATTCCAGCCGGAAAATTCTCGCCATCCAGGCATTGATTTTGCGGTTGAGGGGCTTGAGGTTGGAGGAAGGGGGTTGATCATCCTGACTCTGGATTCGCTCCCAGATTCTTAAAACGACCAGGGGAAGAAAAAAGAAAAACTGGAAATAGCTCGTCTTACGCACGGTCAGGCCCGCTCGGATCGTTTTTTCTGCCAGCGTTCGACGCGTATATCTTTCCCGGACATGAAACGCCAAGTCATGGCGGCTCCAGAGAAAAGGAAAAGCGGAATCGGCGACCAAGAGAAAGCCGCCCTTTTTGAGAATCCGCCTGACCTCAAGCAGAACAGAAATATCCGAAGGAATGCTCCGATGGGAAAGGACATCGAGCAAGAGGACGAGATCGAAGCTCTGGTCAACGAACGGAAGATGATTGATATCGGCCCGGAGAAGACGGCGCAACCCTCTCCGCCGGCAGAACTGAAGGGCTTGCGGTTCGAAATCGCAGCCGACAGCCGTTCCCAGCGGCTGGGCCGCCTGAAGGTTGATCCCGGTTCCGCAGCCGGCATCAAGAAGAAGCGCCTTGCGGTCGAGGCCGAGGGTTCGGATCTGGTCAAAAACGATCGCCCTGCGACCGACAAACCACCAGTATTCCTGTTCGAGCTCAAAATGCTTGAGATATTCGGGCTTTTCCATCGACGGTCAGGAGACGGAAGTTTCGGCGATTTCTTTGACGGCAGAGCACACAACCTCAATCTGCTCCGCAGTGAGGGCCATCCCGGAAGGAAGATAAAGGCCCTTCGCCGCGAGCTCCTCCGAAACCGGAAAGGAGCGACCGGCCGACTCCTCCGCTCCCTCAAAAACCGGCTGACGGTGGACGGGAATGAAGAACGTCCGGGTATCCACTCCTTTTTCTTTCAACCGTTCCATGAATTCATCCCTCGTCAGGCCGAATTCCTCTTCCACCAGAACGGCGTACATCCAGTAGACCGAGCGCGCCCACGGCTTGACCCTCGGCAAGGTCAACCCCCTCACCCCGGCCAGGAGCCGGTTGTAGGAAGCAGCCATGCGCTGTTTGATGTCGATGAACCGGTCGATCTCCTCAAGCTGGGCCAGCCCGACCGCGGCCTGAAGATTGGTCATCCGGTAATTGAACCCGAGTTCCGTATGAAGGAACCGGCGCCGCGGGTCGTGGGCCAGATCCTTGAGCTTTCGAGCCCTTTGGGCCAGCTCGTCATCATCCGTCGCGACAAGGCCGCCCTCCCCCGTCGTAATGATCTTGTTGCCGTAAAAGCTGAAGCATCCGATATCGCCGATTGCTCCGGCCGGAATCGGATGGTCGGTCTCCCCCTGAGGATAATAAAGAGCGCCGTGAGCTTCGGCCGCATCCTCGATCACGGCCAGGTTGTACGTCCGAGCGATGTCCAGAATCTCGTCCATGGCACAGGGATGCCCGTAAAGATGGACCGGGACAATGGCTCGAACCGTCCTCCCGGTTCTGCGATCGACGAGCTTTTTCTCCGTCGCCTGAAAGAGGCAATCATGGGAAAGATATTCTCTAATCCTCTTGGGGTCGATGTTATAGATTTCGCGGTCGACATCGACAAAAACCGGCCGGGCACCCGTGTAAAGCACGGCATAAGGAACGGCGATCATCGTCAGATCCGGGATGATCACGGCATCGCCGGGCCCGATGCCCAAGCTTGCCATGGCCAGATGAAGCGCCGTCGTTCCGCTCGTTGTCGTGATGGCGTGCTTCACACCAAGGTGAGCGGCATAGGCCTCTTCAAACCTCCGAATAAATCTTCCGGCCGAAGAGATCCATCCTGTCTCGACGCATTCCGTCACATAGCGAAGGGTATTTTCGGCCAGGAGCGGTTCGTTGACCGGGATCATCGGCGGCGCTTCAGAAAAACTCCTTGTCGTCAAACCCGGCGTAAGGGCCCTGCTTGACCTCGATGACCTTCGCCCTCTCCAGGACTTTGACCCTGTGCCCGCCGGCAGCGAGAAGAATGGCATCTCCTCCTCTGAGAATCGCCGCTTTCAAAATTTTTCCGCCGTCGTCATAAATCTCGACGCGGATTCTGCCGCTGAGGACGACCAGAACCTCCTGGGTCCGGTGGATCTCGCGCCGGACATGCTTATGGCGGTGACGGTCGACGACCTTTCCTCTTTCATGAACGAGCATCCCGAGCTGCTGAGAGAAATCGCCGGGGGTGAAAAAATGCACTCCCGGAGCGCTGAAGTTCCGCCGCAGAATGATTGCGAACACCCGATCTTCTTGCTTGATTTCCTGGATGAATTTAGCCATGCTTTTCGAGCTCCTCTTTTTTATGCAGGGTCCGGTCAAACTTGAGCCGGAAAGCCAGCCAAACATACTTCCGACCTTTTTTCAAATAATCAAAAAGGTTGGCTCCGGTCTTGGATATCCCCATCCGGCGAGGGCGGGAGATGTAAGGGACTTCAAGAAGCCTGTAGCCTCTTTTCTTCGCCAGATAAGCGAGGGCGATAAAATACTCACCGTAATCCCCGCGCAGTCCGATCTCCTCGACGACCTTCTTGCGAACAGCGACAAAACCGCTCGTATAGTCTCGGATTCCGGGATCGAGCCAGGCTCGGACCCAGGCGTTGAGCGCTCGGCTGAGAAGATAGGCCAACACCGTATCCTTGCTGCCGGTGATGATCTCGACGCCGCCGCCTTCGACAAAACGGCTCCCGAAGACCATATCGTAGCCTTCGCCGATCTTTTCTGAAAACAGGCTAAAAAGCGCCGGAGGCATGGACAGATCGCAATCCATCCAAGCAACGATATCGGTTTGAGCCATGGTCACACCGGCGCGGAGAGCCGAGACCAGGCCTCTCTCTGCCGTCCGCCGGAGAAGCCGAAGTCGGGCATAAGACCGCGATAGGCCTTCTACGACTTTGGCTGTCCCATCCGGAGAATTGTCATCGACGACGATGACTTCGGCCGCATCTCCCAACGCCTGAAACGTCTTTTCGATTAACGGTTCGATATTGTCTTTTTCATTGTAAGTCGGCAAAATGACCGACATCGACGGAGACGGGGCACCGCAGGCGTTCATATCGCTCCCTTAGAGTTGAAAATCAACTCAGAATGATCGTTCTTTCATATCACAGAATCACTGGAGAAAGCAAATCGATATCAGACGGCGATGCCGGATCTCCCTTGGGGATGAAGACCGACCAGATTCTTGAGTTGGCGGACCTCCCGGGGCTCAAGATAACGCCACTGCCCCTTTTTCATCTTTTTGAGGGTCAAGCCGGCGAGCGCGACGCGCTTGAGCTCCTGGACCTCATGGCCGATCGCCCGGCACATCAGCCGAACCTCATGTTTGCGGCCTTCGTGAAGTTCGATCCGCAGCCAGCTTGATTTCGGGCTTCGAAAAAGGAGATCGATACGAGCCGGAGCCCGCTTCTTGCCTTCGATCCAGATTCCCTCCTTGATCTTGCCGATGGACTCAGCCGTGGGCTCTCCGCGAACTCTAGCCAGATAGGTTTTTTTGACCTCGTACCGCGGATGCGACAGCCGGTAAGCCAGCTCGCCGTCGGTCGTCAACAGAATCAGCCCTTCGCTCGCTAGGTCAAGACGGCCGACGGGAAACACCCGGCCGAGATCGGGAGGCACGAGGTCGAGGACGGTCCGGCGCCTGAACGGATCTTTTCGGGTGACAAGATAGCCGGGGGGCTTGTATAAAAGGATGTACACGGGCCTGCCCTTTTTTTGGATCCTTCTTCCGTCAACCTCAACGACATCTCTCTCGGGATCGACTTTCGTTCCGAGTTCAGCCGCCACTTGTCCGTTCACTTTGACCCGGCCCTCAAGAATCAGCCGGTCGGCCCCTCGTCGCGAGGCCACACCCGCTTCGGAGAGAAATTTATTGAGCCTGATTTCCAAGGGGGAAACGCCTGTCGTCAAAAATGGAAATTGAGACCGAGGTGGATATTGAGTCCGCCGAAATCCCAATCCCAGGCCTCGATGTCCAGGTCAAAATCGGCATAGCGGAGCTCGGCGAAGAGACCGATTTTCCCGAGCGTGATTTCCGCCCCGGCTCCAAGGCTGAAACTCGACGTCGAATCGTCCCCAACCTCGGCCAGGCTGACGGAACACGTTCCATAGCCGAGCAAGAGATAAGGATAGACGACGGCCAGAGGAATTCCCCATTTGCCTTTGACTCCAAGGTAGGAATAATCCATCTCTTGAGATGAAGCGGGAAAGCTCAGATCTTGGCTGATAAGATCGTGACCGGCGCGGAAATACTCCCCTTCTACGGCCAAAGACAAAAACCTAAATCCGATCTGCCCTCCGTAGAGAAACGAGGAATCTTTGACAAACGAGACCTTGCCGGCTTTGACATCCTGACGCGAACGGCCGGCCTGGAGGCCGACGTAGAACCCGGCCCGAGCCGGAATCCGAACGCATGTCCAAAGGAAAAGAAAACAGAGTCCGGCGATACATGTCTTTATTTTCACCTCGTTCTCCCCGAAGCACGATCCGAAAATTCCATGTTTTTTCTCATTTTCATCTCCGCTTCCGAAATTGTCAAGCTCCGCTTTCCGCGAGCTGTCAGAGCACCGGTCAAACCCGCCCTTCCTTCTTTCGTATAAGATCATGTACAATACCTAAGCCTTAGGCGAAGACGATGGCCCGCGTTCACATCTTGGAATCTCTTTCCATGTCCTTGGGCTCTCTCCTGGCCAACAAACTCCGGACCTTTCTGACCCTGCTCGGGATCATCATCGGCGTCTTGACGATTATCGCCGTCGTTTCGATCATCCAGGGGCTGAATCAATACGTCTACACCAAGATGTCTTTTTTCGGCGCCAACGACTTTTCCGTCTCCAAATTCTCCCTGATCGGGCTATCGCTCAAGGAATTCCGTGAACAGATGAAAAGGAGGGATCTGACGCTTGAGGAAATGATGCTGGTGCGCCGGGAATGCCGCTCCTGCGAACTCGTCGGGGCCAGTGTGCAAACCGGAAGAACCGTCAAGTTCAGCAATCAATCCTTGAAAGACGTCGAGATTCGCGGGGTCACCTATCTCGACCACCACATCGGTTCGGTCCTCGAGCTCGAAGGCGGGCGGCACATTCAGAGAGAGGACGAAAACCATTCCCGGTTAGTCTGCATCATCGGTGCCGACATCAAAGAGAAGCTCTTCCCCTACACGGATCCCCTGGGAAAATGGATCAAAGTCGGTTCCGATAATTTCCTGGTCATCGGATTGGGGAAAAAAAAGGGCAAGCTCCTGGGCTTCAGTCAGGACAACTATGTCCGGATACCGATATCGACTTTTCTCAAGCTTTACGGCTCCCGCCGAAGCATCAACATCAATATCCACACCGCCTCCCAGGAGCAGATGAAAGCGGCTCAGGAAGAGGTCCGAACCCTGCTCCGCTCGGCCCGCCATCGCTCCTTCAAAGATCCCGATGATTTTTCGTTTCAGACATCGGAGACTTTTATCCAATTCTACCGCACGGCCACCTCGAGCATTTATTTTGCCATGATCGCCATCTCCTCGATCGCCCTTCTCGTCGGAGGGATCGTCGTCATGAACATCATGCTCGTCTCGGTGACCGAACGGACCAAGGAGATCGGCATCCGGATGGCCGTCGGGGCCCGGCGCCAGGATATCCTCTTGCAGTTTCTGATTGAATCCTCGGCCATCGCCGCCAGCGGAGGCATCATCGGAATCCTCTTGGGCCTCGTTCTGGCAAAGGTTGTCTCCGCCGCGACCTCCCTGCCCTCGAGCGTGAATCCGATCTCGATTGTTCTGGCCGTTCTGATGTCCTCCTCGATCGGCTTGTTCTTCGGCATCTACCCGGCGAATAAGGCCGCCAAGCTCAATCCCATCGACGCCCTGAGGCTCGACCAATGAGAACCGGAATCCTCGGCGAAATTGTGGCCATGGCGTTCGATTCCCTGAAAAGTCACAAGATGCGGGCTTTTTTGACTGTCCTCGGAATCGTCATCGGCGTCATGACCGTGATCGGCATGGTCTCAATCATCCAGGGACTCAACCGTTCTTTCCTCAGCGAGCTCGAGTCGGTCGGCTCTGACCTGATTATCGTTACCAAATACGAACCCGGCATCCAGGTCGGCCGACGCTCAGAAGAAGAGAGGATAAGGAAAGATCTGACCTTCGAGGACGCGATGGCCCTCGAGCAGGAGGGAAAACTCGTCAAAGCCGTCGCCGTCGACATCGCCGTCAACATTTTCGAGGGTCTGGCGGTCAAGTATCAGAATTTGAAGAGCGAGGACACCATGATTCTCGGGATGAACGAAAAGTTCCCCCGCGTTCTTTCCGTCTATCTTCCCCAGAAGGGCCGCTTCCTGACCGAGTCCGACGTTCGGCACAACGCCAAAGTCGCCGTCCTCGGAGTCGAGGTGGCGGAAATTCTCTTTCCGCATACGGATCCGCTCGGAAAGAACATCCGCATCGGAGCCGAGGAATTCCAGGTCGTCGGTGTCCTCCAGAAACGAGGCAGCATGTTCGGCCAGAGCCGGGACAACTTCGTCGGCATCCCGATCACCACTTTGATGAAGTATTTCCCCTATG
>Ga0136652_1000896_pt1 | contig 13462 bp, 11 predicted proteins | sample ConPoolayeEmetaG_FD_94864 | JGI IMG/M metagenome (GOLD analysis project Ga0136652, IMG submission 94864) | Hot spring microbial mat communities from California, USA to study Microbial Dark Matter (Phase II) - Cone Pool mat layer E metaG... ...
CCAAAGACATATTTCAGAGACAATGAATTATGATCTAACACGGACCCATTTTGAATTCTTCCTGAACCAAGCAAATTTAATCTTCTTTTTTGAGCTTCTCCTTTAATTTATTCCACCAATCTATTCTTTTTTTTATTTCTCTCTCAAATCCAAGTTCTCTAGGTTCATACCATTTTTTCCCCTTTAGTGATTCTGGAAGAGTTTCCATTGGAGTTGTCTTTTCCTCTGTATTATGAGCATAGATATAGCCTTCTCCATAACCTACTTTTCTCATCAAAGGTGTGACAGGATTCCTCAAATGAAGGGGGACTGGTTCGTGAAGAGTTTCTTCTACATCCTTTGAAACTTTACCATAGGCAATGTAAACAGAGTTGCTCTTTGGAGCTGAGGCGAGATATATAACTGCTTCTGCAAGAGCAAGCTCTCCCTCTGGAGACCCAACGAAATCATATGTTTCCTTCGCATTCAATGCAACAGTTAGGGCATTCGGATCAGCAAGCCCAATGTCTTCCACTGCAAAACGAATAAGCCTTCTTGCAATATACAGGGGATCTTCTCCACTTTTAAGCATTCTAACAAGCCAGTAAAGGGATGCATCCACATCAGAATTTCTGAGGCTCTTGTGTAAAGCAGATATTAAATTGTAATGTTCCTCATAAGCCCTGTCGTAAATAAAAACTCTTTTCTGCATTGCTTCCTTTGCTATTTCTAATGTAATAACCTTTGAGCCTTCTGAAACCGCCATCTGAGCAGAAATCTCAAGAAAATTCAGCAATCTTCTTGCATCTTTGTTTGAATAGACTATCATTTGTTGAAGAGCACTCTCTTCTAATTTTAATCCCAAATTACCAAGCCCCCTCTCTTTATCTTCGAGAGCCTTTAAAGCGATCTTTCTAAGAGTTTCCTCTTCAAGAGGTTTTAAAAGAACAACCTCAACCCTTGAAAGGAGAGGAGAGATTATTTCAAAGGAAGGGTTTTCTGTTGTTGAGCCATAAAGGATTATGTCCCCTCTTTCCACATATGGAAGAAAGGCATCCTGCTGAGCCTTGTTAAATCTGTGTATCTCATCAATAAATATTATTGTTGGTTTTCCAAACATTCTCTTTTTTGCCTCTGAAGATTCCATGACCTGCTTAACTTCCTTTATCCCTGATAAAACTGCAGAAAAGAAAGCTGTTGGAAATTCAAGCCTTTCTGCAAGAATTCTCGCAATTGAGGTTTTACCCGAGCCAGGGGGTCCCCAGAAAATAAGGGAAATGGTCAGATTATTTTCAATTATTCTGTCAAGGATCTTTCCTTTTCCAGTAAGATGCTCCTGTCCATAAACCTCATTCAATGATCTTGGTCTCATCCTTTCTGCAAGGGGCGGTAAAGTTCCTTTCGACATCTTTCAATCAAAGTTCCCTTTTAGATATTCTGTAGTCGAGGTTAACCCTTGAACAATTTTATATACACAGTTCTGTCTAAGGGTTATAAAGCCGAGCCCCTTGGCAGTTTCTCTAATTGTTCTTTCATTTGCTCCCTGTGCAATCAGCTCCTTAATAGGAGGTGTAATTTTAAGAATCTCATAGATGGGAAATCTTCCTTTAAATCCTGTTTTGTTGCACTCATCACAACCTTTCTCTTTGTAAAAGGTAAACTCATAGGTATCAAGGTCTTCAATTTTTAAATCCACTTCAAAGGGTGTCTTTGCTGGTTCTTTGCAATTGTCGCATAATCTCCTTATCATTCTCTGGTTCAAAACAAGCTTCAACCTCTCTGAGAGGAGTTTTGAATTGATCCCAACGATGTCTCTCAAGACATGAATCGCTTGGGCTGAGTTTCTTGCATTAACTTCAAGGACTATCGGGAAATTAATACTGTATCTGAAAAGAATATTGATGGAGTTTTCATCCTGTAGAGAAAAAACAAATAGAATTTCAGGCTGAGTATCAATAGCTTTCTTCATAATATAGGATGGAGGAAACCTTTCCTCAAGTTCGATCTGGTTTATTCCTGGTAGCTCCATGCAGACAAAAGGTTCAACAGAAGTAACTCTCCACCCCATTTTTAAGTAATATCTCATCAATGAGTAAAGAGTTGAGGAAGAACCATGAAAAAGGGGTGCAGAAATTACAGAGACCCCATCCCTTTTTTCAATTGTGCCAGTGATGTCTTTCAAATCAAGTTCTGTAAGCCAGATCTTTTCCAGATCCTTCCCAAAATTATTTTTATCAATAATTTTAATCGAGATTATGTTTCCATATCTTGATGGCGTAGATTGAACATGAATCTCATAATTTTCTTTGAACTCTGCGAGAGTAATCCTTCCCCTTTGAGGGGCTTTCTCCAGATTTCTATCAAGATTTGCAATTTCCAATAATGAATTTATGAGATTTGGATACTCATCTCTTGAAATTGGAACCGCTTTAAAAAGTTGCCCTTCAATTCTGAAAAAGATTCTAAATTCTGAATCATGGGGTTCTATATAAATCTCCTCGGCTGATCTCCTTATGCCAGATTTTAGTAAATTCTCAATTATAGTAAATTCCTTTTCCTCTCTTTTTGTAGGTTCTGGTCTTTTAAATATTTTATGAAGCTCATTCATCGCCTGTTCCAATTCTTGAGAATCTGCCTGGTAAGGAATGACCTTCAAAGATGTGGCTGATGTAACTGCTGAAATTGTTAGAAAATCAAAAGGGTTAGCCATTACAAGAGCCAGTATCTTTTCGCCCTGGAACTCTTCTACCCCAAGAGGCAAGCATTTATTCTTAATACAGAAATTAAAACCAATCTTTTTCACAAGCTCTAAATCAACGCCTCTCTCTTTTAAAGAAATAGATGCTATCTTTTTCTGACTAATGAGATAAAGTTCCAATTCTTCCTTTGTTATAACATTCATCTTCATCAATATTTCCCCGAGCCTTACCCCTTCCTCTTCCTGTCTTTTCAAAGCAGCCTGAAGAATTTCAGGAGTGATTTTACCACTCCTTAAAAGGAGTTCTCCCAGAGGTTCTTTTCCTTTTGTAATAGATTTTCTCTCTTCTATAAGTTCTTGGGGTGCATCTTTCCAGATTTCTTCTTTATAACTTTCAGGTGCATTGCAAGAACATCTCAGGCAGTAGGGACAGATTTTGGAAGGAGGTATATGGGCACACCAGCCAGCGTTAAAGGCATCAAAAGATGCAAGGCATGACCAACATTGAATGATATATTCTTCAGTCATTCCTTATTTATTTATAAATCTAAATTAACCTAAAAGCAAGCAAATAAAAACAAAAAAGCCACTTCATTAAACAGGAAAAGGTGAAAGAATAACTTCATTAAATATTTAAAAGTAATTTTTTCAATTCATTAAGTTTTTTCTTTCTCTTCCTTTTCTTTTTTCTTAGGTGGTTTGAATGAAATTTTTTGTTTTGCTCTTTCCCTTTGGAGGTATCTCATTTTAGATTCAATGTATTCCTTCCTTTGAAAGGGAAGATTTTTAAAGGTTTGTTTTGGTCTCATTACACCCTCCACTACTAATATAGGAACTTTTCTAAAATTTTTCAATAGAGGATGAGATTCCTATTTAATCAGTAAAAATATCTTAAAAGACGAGGAATTTTATAATTCATTCTAAGATTTTTGAGAACCTTCTTTGGAGACTCTCCTTCTTTTGAAAATCTCTCCAAAAGAATTCTTTCCAACTCGTTTTCAAGCTTTTCCAAAATAGCCAATTTTTGAACTTCATTTCTTCTGCCTCTCAAAATTTTAATAGCTTCCTCAAATATCCCCCTGGTAAATTCAAGTTCAGAAGGTATATTTTTTAGAAAATTTTTAATTTCATTTATCATAAGATGTTCCTTATTAAATTCACCATTTCTCTCTCCTATAATTCTCTCCCTGTAGGACATAATTGCCCTTTCAATGTCCCTTTTGAAAAAGGAAATTGTAGCGCGCTTTTTCTTTTTCCCCTCCCATCCAATTTTTAAACCATCAATTATGGCATTGACGGGAACACCTCTCTCAAGCCAGTTCATTAGAATAGCCATGTCCTTAGGTGATGGCAAGAATGGTTTACCAGTGATCTTCTGAAATTCTTTTCCGAGGATTTTAAGTTCTTTTTTCAATGCTTCTATCGTAAATAATTTTTAAACCCTTAAGAGTAAGATCAGGGTCAAAAATATCAATACAACCAATCCCTTTGAAAATGCTACCGTAGCCTCCTGTTCCAACAACTTTTGTTTTTTCTCCCATTTTCTCTTTCATTTTTGAGACTATTTCCTTTACAACTCCTGAAAAGCCTAAATAAACACCTGATTTTATGCTCTCAATCGTTGTCTCTCCTATAACTTTTTCCATTTTTTCAATATCTACTTTGGGTAATTTTGCTGTTCTTTGAAAAAGAGCATCAAGGGATATCTCAAGCCCAGGGAAAATACAACCTCCGAGATACTCTTTACTTTCTGAAACAGCGTCGAAGGTTATTGCAGTTCCAAAATCAACAATTATACAGGGACAACCATAAAGTTTTATCGCTGAAAGGGCATTTACAATTCTATCAGCCCCTACTTCTGAAGGATTCCTATAAAGAATTGGTATGCCAATATTCTCATGATTAACGACTAAAGGCTCTAATTTTAAATATTTCCTGATTGTTGCCACAAATATAGGAGTTATTGGAGGAACAACACTTGCAATAACAACTCCTTTTACCTCTTTAAAAGCCAGATTTGAAGATGATAAAAAAGTGTTAAGAATAACCCATAGCTCATCGGATGTCCTCTCCTTGTCTGAATAGATTCTCCAGTGATGGATAAGCTCAGAACCTCTAAAAACTCCAATTGATGTGTTTGTGTTTCCTATGTCAATACATATTATCATTTCAGACATTGAAGGAAATCATTTCTCCGGAATAAATCTTGTGAATCATTCTTCTTTCTTTTAAAAGGAGTGCGCCTTGAACATTAAAGCCCCTGAATTCCCCTTTAATTATCCTTTTCCCATCTAAGATTTCAATATTTGAGCCAATTGGTATAAGGGATAAAGAGTTAAGGGTTTTATGGATAATGGATATTTGATTTAAAGCTAACTTTTCATACCAAAAATTCAATTTTTCAATGATTTTTTCAAAGAGTAAATCATTATCAATTTCCTTTCCAGCCACAATCTTGATTGATGTCGCTTTCTCTCTCAAATCTTCTGGAAAATCTTCCCTTTCATGGTTTACATTGATTCCAATGCCAACAATAGCATAATCAATTCCTTCCCTTCCAAAAGAGCTTTCAATGAGAATGCCGCAGAATTTTTTATCTTCAAGATAAACATCATTGGGCCATTTTATTGCGGGAAATAAATTGAACAATTCCCTTACACTCTCACAGACAGAAATACCAGAAATATATGGAAGCCAGCAAAGGGGCAAATTTTTTTCAGGCCTGAGGATTACTGAGAAATAGATTCCTTTGTTAGGAATTGAATGCCAGGTTTTTCCATCCTTACCCCTTCCAGCTGTTTGAGAATTGCATCTATATATAGTTCCGTGCAATTCTCCCATCTGAGCGGACTCCTTTGCAAGATCATTTGTAGAACTGCACTGGGGGAGAAAAATTACCTTGCTACCTATTAAGAGATTCTCTCTTTTCATATCATCTGTTTTCCTCTGAAAGCTTCTTCTTTAAGGTCTCAAGTTCCTCAAGTCTATTTTTGAGCCTGTTCTTTACCTCTTCAGGGGCTTTTTCAATGAATCCAGGAGTAGAAATTTTTTGAAGGATAGAGTTGATCTCCTTTTCTATTTTCTCCATTTCCTTTTTCTTTCTTTCAGCAATATCCTTCTTTGGAGGTGGAGTGATTATTGATAGCTCAAAATCTGCTGAAAGGAATCTTAAACTATTTTCAAATGAAGGAAGTTCATCCACAAAATTTAGCTCTTTAACCCTTGAAAGATTCTTAATATAAGGTGTGTTATCATGAAAGATTGCTTTATCTTCATTCAAAATTCTTAATGAAACATCAACAAATGAAGATGGAGGGAAAAGGTTTTCAGCCCTTAATTTTCTGATCGCTTTTACCACCTCCATTAATTTCTCTACTTTCTTCTCCGCTTCATCATCAATTAGCTCCAAATTTGGCTGTGGATATGGAGCAATAGTTATGGAACCTGATACATGGGGAAGTTTCTGCCATATTTCTTCAGTTATGAAAGGCATGAAGGGATGGAGGAGTCTTAAAATTGAGTCAAGAGTAAAAAGAAGGTTTGAAAGAGAGGATATGTTTCCTTTTCTCAAGTCCTCTTTAACAAATTCAATGTACCAGTCACAGAACTCATCCCAGATAAAGTGATAAATTCTTTCAGAAGCTTCATAGAATTTAAACTCATCAAGGGCTTCATTTACCTCTTTAATAGCCTTCTGTAGCCTGCTCCTTATCCACTTATCAGGAAGGGACAAATCCTCTTCCTTTATCTCAAGTTTTTCCCCCTTATAATTTAAGAGAACAAATCTTGAAGCATTCCATACTTTATTTGCAAAGGCTTTATACCCTTCTATTCTCTTCTCAGAAAGGGAGACATCCATTCCAGGAACTGCAAGGGAGGCAAGGGTGAACCTTAAAGCATCAGCTCCATATTTTTCTATCACCTCCATAAAATCTATAACATTCCCCTTGGACTTGGACATTTTCTGGCCATGCTCATCTCTTATCAATCCATTGATAAAAACCTTTCTAAAAGGAACTTCTCCCATAAATTTCATTCCCATCATTATCATCCTTGCAACCCAGAAAAAGATTATATCGAAGCCTGTGACCATTAGATCTGTTGGATAAAAAGCTTTAAGATCTTCAGTTTCTTCGGGCCAGCCGAGGGTTGAGAAGGGCCAGAGGGCAGAAGAGAACCAGGTATCGAGAACATCCTCCTCTTCCTTTAGCTCTATTGAACCACATTTAGGACATTTCTCAGGTTTATCCATTTCAGAAATTGTTTCATTACACTTCAGGCAATACCAGACTGGAATTCTATGACCCCACCATATCTGTCTCGAAATACACCAATCGTGAATGTTTTCCATCCATTCCATATAGGTTTTTTCCCAGAAAGAAGGAATAAGCTCTACTTTTTTCTCCTTTACAACCCTTATCCCTTCTTCTGCAAGAGGTTTCATTTTCACAAACCATTGCCATGAAAGGTAAGGCTCGACAACTGTCCCACATCTCTGACAATGTCCAAGAGAATAAGTGTAGTTTTCAATTTTCTCCAATAGCCCAAGCTCTTTCAATTTCTCTACAATTCTTTTCCTCGCCTCAAATCTATCAATACCTTCAAACTCTTTACCTGCATTGGAATTAAGTCTTCCTTTTGTATCGAAAATATTTATAAAGGAAAGATTGTGTCTTTCAGCTATTTTGAAATCAGTGGAGTCATGGGCAGGAGTTACCTTTACTGCTCCTGTTCCAAACTCTTTTTCAACAACCTCATCTGTAATTACTGGAATTTCCCGATTCACTATGGGAAGTACGGCAACTTTCCCCAAAAAGTTTTTATACCTTTCATCTTCTGGATGGACAGCCACCGCAGTATCTCCAAGCATGGTTTCAGGTCTTGTCGTTGCTACAACTATAAATGATCTCTCATCTTTTACAGGGTATTTTATGTAGTATAAATAACCATTGGCTTCTTTGTAAATCACCTCAAGGTCAGAAAGAGCTGTTCCACACCTTGGACACCAGTTCACAAGGTAGAATCCTCTATAAATTAACCCCTCTTTAAAAAGAGTTACAAAAACCTTCCTAACAGCTCTTGATAATCCTTCATCCATTGTGAATCTCTCCCTTGTCCAGTCAAGGGAACAACCAAGTCTCTTCAGCTGTTTTAATATAGTTTCTCTACACTTCTCTTTCCACTTCCAAACCTCTTCAATGAATCTTTCCCTTCCAATTTCCTCTCTTTTTATTCCTTTTGAAAGAAGCTCTCTTTCGACAACCATCTGAGTTGCAATTCCAGCATGGTCAATTCCGGGAAGCCACATCACACTCTTACCCATCATTCTTATTCTTCTTGCCACTATATCCGGGAGAGTATAGGGAAGAGCATGACCCATATGAAGAGGTCCTGTTATGTTTGGTGGTGGAAGAACCATAGAAAATCTTTCAGGATGTGAAGGATTACCAGTGAAAAAACCCTGAGATTCCCAGAAGCTATAAATTCTTTCTTCTACAAGGCTTGAATTATATTCCTTCTCCATAGGAAAAACTCTCCTGTTTTAAATTTTTAATCAGGAAGGGACTATTTCTTTTTTTATTTTTTCAAGTTCCTCTTTTATTATTATCTCTGCCATGTCTGGTATGACTTCCCATGCAACTTCTTTGATAATTTCAGGGGAAAGCATTTCAACAACTCTCTTGGCAATCTTTTCTATAGTTTCTTCAGAAAGATAGATGGGCGCTTCTTCAACTTTGAAGGGGGGTGGTTGAAAACTTTTTTCCTCAGATTCCTGCGAAACCTCCTTTTCTGGAATTTCCTCAATTTCAAATGGAATTTCTGCAGCTGGCTTCTCCGTAATCTCAAGAATTAGCTCCTCTGGAGGTGCTTCTGAAAATTCTTCAGCCTTTGGAACTTCTACAACCTCCTCTTCAAGAAATGGGTTCACTCCCTCTTCTTCACCTAAAATTGTTTCCTGGGCAATACTTTCCCATGTCTTTCCTGCAAAAATAGGCTCCTCAGCTTTTGGAGCCTCTTCAGGTTTTAATTCGAGCTCTTCTTCGGAAAAAGGGATCTCTTCAGATGGAGGGAGTGGAATTTCTTCTTCTCTTGTTTCCTCTGGTAAAGAGGTAGGATAAGTCAACTCTTCCTTCTTCTTTCTCAAAATCTCCTTTACTCTTGAGGAAAACATTGCAGAGTCAAAAGGTTTTGTAATAATATCCTCGAATTTAATATTTTTTAGCCGCTCAGGATCGTAAGGCTCGAAAGTTCCTCTTAGAAGAATAATTGGAATGTGAGAGTAAAGAGGTGAAGATTTTATAATCTCGCACAACTCATAACCACTCTTTCCCGAGAGGTTAATATCGAGAAGAATAAGATCAGGTTTGAATTCCCTGACTGTTTCCATAACAGCATCTCCACTTGAAACTGTTCTTATCTCAAAGGGCTCATCAGCCAAAGCAAGGGAAACAACCTTTTGTATCGTGAAACTATCATCTGCTAATAGTATTCTTTCTCCCATCTTGCCTCCTATCACTATCATAAATTAACACTTAATAAAAAACAAGTCAATGGTGTGAGAAAAATTTTATTAGATTAAGCCTATATTTAATCTAAATCATTAATCACTACTGATTACCATAAATCGGTCTTGACAAATTTCAAAAAAGGAATATATTAAAAAAATGGAGAACAAAAGGAGAACAAATGAGAAGAAGGCAAAAAGAAATTTTTGAAGTAATAAGAAAGTTTTTAAGAGAAAAGGGGTATTCTCCAAGTATAAGGGAAATAGGAAAAGAAGCAGGGCTTTCATCTCCCTCCTCTGTCTTTAAACATGTTCTAAAACTTGAAAAGGAGGGATTTATCAAAAGGGAAGGGAGAGAAATAAAAGTTCTGGAGGAAGGTATACCCTTTTTAGGCGTTATTCCTGCTGGAAAACCCATAGAGATTTTTGAAAGTGACGAGCAGATTGAAGTCCCTTCATGGATGATACCTAAGGGAGTTGATGTTTTTGCTCTAAAAGTATCCGGAAAGAGCATGGTTGATGCATATGTGGATGATGGAGATATAGTGATTGTTGAAAAAACATCAAACGCTAATTCAGGAGATATGATTGTGGCTCAGCTCCCTGATGGTTCAGTAACTCTTAAGAAATTTAAAATAGAAAATGGAGAGGCTATGCTGGTTCCTCAGAATCCTCAATTTAAGCCAATCCCTGCAAAGGGTGCAAAGGTTTTAGGAAGGCTTATTGGGGTTATAAGAAAATATAGGTAAAAAATGAAAGAGAGAAAACGATGGATTCTTCATCTTGACATAGATGCTTTCTTTGCATCTGCAGAAGCTCTTTTTAATCCTTCTCTAAGGGGCAAACCAATTATTGTAGGAGGATTACCCAATGAAAGAGGAGTTGTTGCAACTGCCTCCTATGAGGCAAGGAAATTCGGCATTTATTCAGGAATGCCTCTTAAAAAAGCCTATCAACTATGTCCTAACTGTATTTTTTTGAGGGGGAATTACTCGAGATACGCTGAAATTTCTAATATTTTCTTCAATACCCTGAGCAAATTTACCCCTGATTTAGAAATGGCATCTTTGGATGAGGCTTATCTTGATCTTACAAAATGTTCTCTACTCTATCCTTCCATGGAAGAAATTGGAAAATATATAAAGGAAGAAGCTGAAAAGAGAACAGGCTTGAGTATTTCTGGGGGGTTAGGATCAAGCAAATTTATCGCCAAATTGGCTACAGAAAAGGCAAAGCTGGGAGGCTTTCTTTATGTCGAGCATGGAAGAGAAATGGAATTTTTGGAAAATATAAATATTGAGAATATTCCAGGGATAGGTCCAAAATCGTCAAGGATATTAAAAATTATTGGGGTAGAAAAAATTGGAGATCTTTGGAAATTTTCAATAGAGGAGCTAAAAAAATTCTTTGGCTCATCAGGGGATTACATTTACCTTCTTTGTCGAGGACTTGATAGTAGTGAGGTTGTTCCCTTTAGAAATCCAAAATCAATCTCCAGAGAGACAACATTTCTCAAAGATATATGGGAAACTAAATTAATCCTTGCCCATTTTGCATACCTTTCCGATAGACTTGCTGAAACCCTCAGAAAATCAAATCTTTCAGCTCACATAATAGAGATAAAGGTTAGGTTTTCAGATTTTTCAACTTACACAAAAAGGGAATCCCTTCTCATTCCTACTAACGATAATTTTGAGATATATCAGATTTCAAAAAAATTGTTCCTCAAAAATTTCTCATCCCACAAACTTGCTATAAGGCTTGTTGGTGTAAGAGCCTCTGGATTCTCATACGGAAGGACAATTCCAATATTTGAAGGAGATGAAAGTAGAAGAAAGGAAAAACTTCTTAAAGCAATTGACAAGATAAGGGAAAAATATGGGTTCGGAAAATTGCTTACAGGAGGAGAAAAACTTCTCGAAGAAATATATGAAAGAGATGAGGAGAGGGGATTTACATTGAAAACTTCCTCTCTTACAAAATGAAGATTTGTCAGGCAAATTTAAGAAATAGCCTTAATTCAATCAAAAATAAAAAGTGGGGCAGGAAATAAGCCGAATTCTGTTCATGGGGAGCATTAATCTTGGTTCTGCATTACTGCAGAACTCCAGCGACCTACCCGCTTTGCCCCTCCATTCAAGGAGTATCGGGCGGGCAACCCTTCAAAGGGCAAAGCCTATTTGGTCTTGCTCCGGATGGGGTTTGCCTTGCCTCCACCATCACTGGTAGAGCGGTGAGCTCTTACCTCGCCTTTTCACCCTTACCTCGCACTTGAGATTCAAGTGCGGGGCGGTATGTTTTCTGCGGCACTTTCCGTCGCTTAAGGCTTTCACCTCAAGCGCCTGGATGTTATCCAGCATCCTGCCCTGTGGAGTTCGGACTTTCCTCTGGTTCTTCATCAAAACCAGCGCTCCCATCGCCTGCCCCACCTTTATATTTTATACCATAACTTTCCAATTTTTTATAGAGATTTGAACGAGGAGTATCTATTTCTTCAGCAGTCTTTGAAATATTCCATTTATTCTCTCTTAGCTTTGCAAGTATAAAAAGTTTCTCTGCTTCCTCTTTAAACTCTCTAAGAGTTTTTATTTTTCTTATATCGGGAAGTATAGAAATGGTGTCTGACCTTATATACTCAGGTAAATCTTCATAATCTATAACATCCTTGTCCACCATGACCATCAATCTTTCGATCAGATTCCTCAATTCTCTAACATTCCCTTTCCATGGATATTTTATAAGGGCTGACATGGCATCATCTGTAAATTTTTTCTTTTTGTAATTGTTCTCTTCAGAAAAGCTCTCCATAAAATAATCTATGAGAAGGGGTATATCCTCTTTCTTTTCTCTTAGAGGAGGAGAATATACTGGAACAACACTTAACCTGAAATAAAGGTCTTCTCTAAATCTTCCTTCCTTTATCTCTTTTGTAAGATCTTTGTTTGTAGCAGCAATTATTCTTACATCAACTTTTATTATTTTTGTTGAACCAACTCTCTGAACCTCTCCTTCTTCAAGAACTCTCAAAACCTTTGCCTGAGTCTTGAAACTCATATCACCAATTTCATCAAGAAAGATAGTCCCCTTATGAGCAAGCTCAAATTTTCCCATCTTCCTTTCTGTTGCCCCTGTGAAAGCTCCCTTTTCATGGCCAAAGAGCTCTGATTCTATAAGTTCTTCAGGAATTGCCGCACAATTAACCTGGACAAAGGGTTCGCTGGAACGATGACTCAATCTATGTATCATCCTTGCTATAAGCTCCTTTCCTGTTCCACTTTCTCCCATTATAAGAACAGTGGCATCTGTAGGTGCAACCTTCTCTATCTCTTCCCTTAATTTTCTCATTGGAGATGAGTTCCCTATCAATTCATACTTCTTTTCAGTTCTCTTTTTTAAAAGAATGTTCTCTTGTCTTAAGATATTTTTTTCAAGAGCATTCCTTATACTCAAGAGAACTCTATCCCTTTCAATAGGTTTCTCCAAAAAATCAAAAGCACCAAGCTTTGTTGCCTCAATAGCAGTTGATATTGTCCCATGCCCTGAAATCATTATAACCTCAATCCATGGTTTCCTCTTTTTTATCTCTTTCAAAACCTGCAAACCGTCCATTTGGGGCAACTTGATGTCTAAGAGGACAACCTGTGGATCCTCAGAAAGAAAATTTAATGCATTTTGAGGATCTCCAGCCTCTAAGACCTCATAATCCTCATACTCAAGAATTAGCCTTAAAGCCTCCCTTATATTTTGCTCATCATCAACAACAAGAATTCTTTTTTTGCTCATAATAGTATTTTAACACAAATGGAATAGATTAATTAGTTTTTTGAAAATTTATCTCTTTGGTAAAAATCTCATTTCCTCTAAAAGGAGGGATAAGCAATTCCAATGTATCTTTGCCCATTTTCCTTCTCCACTTTTCAGGAACTTTGAGGGTTAAAATCATATTTCTCTTAATGAAGAACTTTGAACTCTCAAGATTTTTAGGACCAATTGGCTCTGATATGTCCACAACTAATTTAACTTTTCTACCGTCATACTCTGCAAAAATCTTAGAAGATATCATCCCAACAAATTCTCCAAGGGAAACAAATCTTTTAACACCTGCTCTTTTCCATGCTGAAAGAAACTTATCAAACCAATCAATACCGAAATATGTAAAATCAGCATCATGAAGCCCTAAAATAATTGGAAGGCTTATAAAAACTCTTTTATAACTCGGTTTTACCCACCATTCCAGCTCCTTTACAGGGACAACATAAACAAAGTTAAGGGGTTTATAC
>Ga0136652_1000898_pt1 | contig 13457 bp, 9 predicted proteins | sample ConPoolayeEmetaG_FD_94864 | JGI IMG/M metagenome (GOLD analysis project Ga0136652, IMG submission 94864) | Hot spring microbial mat communities from California, USA to study Microbial Dark Matter (Phase II) - Cone Pool mat layer E metaG... ...
GACCCGCTTGGATGTGGTGAAGGATGTCTTCCGGCGATTCGTGGTCGGCGACCACAAGCTGCCCGGACGCCCCAATGACCTGATCGGAATGATCCGCTTCGCCCGCTACCCCGACGCAGTCTGCCCGCTGACTCTCGATCGGCAGGTACTGCTGGATGTGCTGGACCAAAGCCACACGGTCCTGTGGTACGACCAAAGCGGGAATCTGCGCGGCAACAAGGACGAGGACGGCACGGCGATCGGCGACGCTCTGGCCCTGGCCGTCGAGCACCTCAAGGACCTCAAGCGGACGGCCGGTTCGGGCGACCAGATGGTCATCACCAGTCGGGTGGTCATCCTGCTTACCGATGGCGAGAACAACGCGGGCATGATCACCCCGATGCAAGCCGGCGAGCTGGCCGCCACCTTCGGCATCAAGGTCTACGCTATCCTGGCTGGCACCGGGCAACGCACCATGTTCGGCCAGCGGCTGCCCGTGGACGACACCGAGCTGCGGCGGATCGCGGAGGTGACCGGTGGCCAGTGTTTCCGGGCCGGCGATCAGGCGGCCTTGGAGCAGATTTATGCCCAGATCGACCAACTCGAACGCTCTAAGACCGAGGAACACAGCTTCCTAGAGTGGGGCGAACTCTCCTGGGGCTGGCTGATGGCGGCCTTCGTCTGCCTGGCCGGCCAAACCCTGCTGGACGCGACACTGCTGAGGAAGATTCCGTGACCGACCTGAGCTTCGACAGCCTGGGCTGGCTCAACTTGCTGTGGGTGGTGCTGGCGGTGGTTGCGGCCGGCATATACGGCATCTGGCGCCGACGGGTGGGGCTACGCCGCTTTGCTGATCCCCACCTGTTGCCGCGGCTGGTGCCGGGCGCGGGCCTGGGACGGCCGCTGCTACGGCTTTCCCTGGTCGCGACGGCCCTCCTGGTTCTGGTTGGCGCCCTCATCGGCCCACGCTGGGGACAGGAAACCCAGATGTTGCTACGGCGAAATGTCGACGTGCTGGTCCTCCTCGATGTCTCCCGGTCCATGCTGGCTCGTGACCTGGCCCCCAGCCGGCTGGAGCGGGCCAAACTGGCCATCCGCGATGACCTGCTGCCAGCCCTGGGCGGCGACCGGATCGGACTGATAGTCTTCGCCGGCGTGCCCGCCCTGGCCTGCCCGCTGACCTGCGACTACGGATTCTTCCGACTCGCATTGGATGACGTGGGCCCTCAGAGTGTTGGCCGCGGGGGGACGCTGATCGGGGATGCGATCCGCAAGGCCGGGACCCTGCTGGCGGAAGACAAACTGGATACCCACAAGATCGTGATTCTGATCACCGATGGCGAGGATCATGAGAGCTACCCCGTGGAGGCGGCGGCCAGTCTCTGGGAGGATCAGCGGGTGCCAATAATCGCGCTGGCCCTGGGCGACCCCGAGCAAGGGGCGCGCATCCCGGTCAAGACCGATCGCGGCGAGACCTACCTGGAGCATGCCGGTCAGGTGGTGCGCAGCAAGGCGGACTTCGCTACGCTCCAGCGGGTCGCCGGTGTCTCAGGTCAGGGAGTCTTCGTGCCGGTCGGAACCAGCAACTTCGACCTGGCCAGCATATACCGTCAGGTGGTGAGCAAGCTGCGTTCGACCGAGGAGGGCCAGCAGCAGCGCGTGCGGCAGCCCGCTCGCTCTCACGCGTTCTGTGTGGTGGCGCTGGTCCTGGTATTGTTCGAGTCGGTGCTGCGGGACAGCCCGCGGCGCGGCGGGGCACACGTCGTCCTCGCCCAACGGCTCACCGGAGAAGCCGCATGAGTTGGGCGCGTGCACGGCTCGTCCTGTCGCTGCTTGGCTTTACGGGCGTCGTGCTGGCTGACGCCGGTCGCGACCTGATCATCCAGGGCAATCAGCACTACGCCGCGGGGCGATTCGCCGAGGCCCTCAAGTGTTACCAGCAGGCGGCCGCGGAGGGTGCGGGCCGATCGCCCGAGCTGCTGCATAATCAGGCCGCCGCCCTGTTCAAGTTGGGCCAGATCGACCAGGCCCGCGACTTCTGGACGCAGCTCAAGAACCTGCCGGACGCGGGTTGGGAGGCGACCAGCCGCTACAATCTGGGCAACTGCGACTACGCCGAGGCCCTTCGGGCGGCCCGGGAAAACCCGCAGCAGGCCATCCAGTTGCTGGATCAGGCCGGACAGCAATACCGGGCCGCCTTGCGCCTGAACCCGGCCATGAGCGATGCCCGCGCCAACCTGGAGCTGGCCCACTTGTTGAAACAACAGATTCAGCAGCAGCTCCAGAACCAACCGCAGACCCAGCCCTCAGCCGACCAGTGCCAGCAGAACCAATCGACTCAGCCGCCATCCTCACAACCCGGTCAGCGCGGTCAGGCCGCTCAATCGCCCGAGAGTCAGCCTGCCTCGCCCTCGTCCGCCCAGTCCCAGCCGGCAAACCGGAGTCAGGAGTCGGGGCAGGATCAGGGTCAGGCCGGCCAGGAAGATGAGCCGCGCGGCCAGCCGGGTCAAACGCCTTCCGAGACCCTGCCAGCCGAGACGCAGCCGACCGACCGGGAGCAGTCGCAGGAAGGGTCGGCGGTCGAGATGACCCAGGAGCAGGTCGAACGCTTGCTACAGATGATTCGCGACGCGGAGAAAGCTCGGCGGGAGAAGCTGGCTCAGCTTCGCGTGGCGCGCGAGAAGCCGGTGGAACGTGATTGGTAGCTGCGGCCTGCGGGTATCCGCCGGCCCGGCGCGTTCTGAAGATGGGCGTCGAGCGGTGCAGGGCGATCCGGCTTGCGCTGGGCCTTTGCGATCACATAGGTCATACACTAGGCTTGGTACTGGCTGACAGCCAAAGGAATGGGTCATGTCGGTGACGGCGGTGGTGGTGGCAGCGGCGGTGTTCCAGTGCCTGGCTGCCGCCCTGGCCATTCGGGTACTGCGGGTTACCGGACGTCAGGCAGCCTGGCTGATGATTGCTGCGGTGGCCATCCTGATGGCCGTCCGCCGGGGGGTGGCCCTGTATCGCGTGCTGGTCGCCGATGGGGCCCACCAGGTCGACCCGGTGTACGAAGTTCTGGCCCTGGCAGTTTCGCTGATCATGGCGATCGGGGTATCGCGGATCGGGCCCTACTTCATGGCCATCCGGCGGTCTGAGGACGAACTGAGACGCCGGACTCGTCAGTTGGATGAGCGAGTCCGAGAACTGGACTGCCTGTACGCCATCTCGACTTTGGTGGAAGAAAAAGGTGACGCCTGGGAGGAAATCGTCCGGGGCGTGCCGGAGCTGGTGGTCAGGTCTCTGCGGCGTCCCGAAATCGCCGTGGCCCGGGTTAGCTATGCGGATCGGACCTTCGAGAGCGGCAGCTTCGAGCAGGTGGTCCGGACCTGCGGTTGCCGCATCAAGGTCGACGGCCGGCCGGAGGGGAAGGTGGAGGCCGGGTACCTGGGAGTCCGCGACGAGCCGGGCGGCCAGGCTTTCGCGCCTGAGGAGAGGCGGTTGCTCAGTGCGGTCGCCAACCGCCTAGGGCGACTGATGGAGCACATTCGCAGCGAGCAGGAGCGAGCGGCACTCCAGCGCCAGCTTTATCAGGCTCAGAAGATGGAGGCCGTCGGACAACTGGCCTGCGGCGTGGCCCACGACTTCAACAACCTGATCACGGCGATGCTCGGACAGGTCGCGGTGGCCCGTGCCGAGCCGACCTGCCAGGCGCGAGTCGAAGAAGCATTGCAGACCATCGAGCAGGCGGCCAGGCAGGCCCAGGGGGTGAGCCAGTCGCTGCTGAAGTTCGGCGGAGAGATGTCGGCCCGGCGCCAGCCGCTGGACCTGCGAACCACCCTGCACGAATCCGCGCGGCTGCTGCGCCAGAGCCTGCCCGCCTCGATCGACCTGAAGCTGGACCTCCCACCAGATGTCCCACTCTGGATCAGCGGCGACGGGACCCAGTTGCAACAGGTCATCCTGAACCTGGCGATCAATGCCCGCGACGCCATGCCCGCCGGCGGAACCCTCCGTCTGAGCGCCTTCCCGACCGGGCTTTCCCGGGAGCGGACTTCGTCTGACCCCGGGGCGGGCGACTCCGCCGGCGTGACGCTCCAGGTTTCCGACACCGGCGTCGGCATGCCGCCCGAAGTGATCGCCCGGGCATTCGACCCGTTTTTCACCACCAAGCCCCGTGGCCACGGCACCGGGCTGGGGCTATCGGTAGTGCACGCGATCGTCGAAGACCACGGGGGCACGATCTCAATCAGCTCCCAGGTCGGCCAAGGCTCGACGTTCACGATCTGGCTGCCCGCTATTCCTCAGCCGCAACCACCCTCGGACTCGGCCACACCCGCTCCACTACCCACTGGTCACGGGGAAGTGATCCTACTGGCCGAGGACCATCAACTGGTACGCGAGGTGCTCATCTCCGCGTTGGAGTCCTGGGGGTACAGGGTGGTGTCGGCGTCGGATGGGCCCGGACTGCTGGCCCAGTGGCGCCGACACCGACCCGACGTCCGCCTGGTACTCGTCGATCTTGAGCTGCCGGGTCAGAGCGGACTGGAATGTCTGGAGCGGATGCGGGCGGAGGGTCTGGCCGCACCGGCGGTAGTGATGGCCGGCGGGACGGCCTCCCACCTGGAACGGACACTTGATGCCCAGTCCATGCTGCTGCGGAAACCATTCGAAATGAATACACTGGGGGCCCGAATAGCTGATCTCCTGAGTCGGCAGGCGGAACCCGAATCCGCCTGCGCCCCCGAGGGTAAGAGAGCGTGAACAACCCCGTTACCATCCTGCTGGCCGACGACCATGCCCTGGTGCGCAAGACCCTTCGACGGTGGCTGGAGAACGAACCGGATCTGACGGTCGTCGGCGATGTAGCCACCGCCGATGACGCCATTCGCGACGCCCAGCAACTTAAGCCGGACATCGTGGTTCTGGACGTGGACATGCCGGGAGTGATCTGCTTTGACGCCGCCCGGGCCATTCGGAAGAACAACCCCAACACTCGGGTCGTCTTCCTCAGCGCGTTCTTCCACGACCGCTACATCGAACAAGCCCTGGCGGTCGGCGCCTCCGGGTACGTCACCAAGACCGAGTCCCCGGACACCCTGATCGGGGCGATTCGCACGGTGGCCGCGGGCGGGGCCTATTATTCACCAGAGGTTCGCGCTCGCATGGTGATCGACGCCGATGGAGTGCGGCTGACGACCGGCCCGCGATTGCGGGGATCGGCGTTGACCGAGCGGGAGGCTCAGGTGCTCCGGTACATCGCACGCGGGCTGTCCAAACGGGAGGTAGCCGAAATCTTGCATCTCAGCGAGCGCACGATTAACTGCCACTGCGCCAGCCTGATGGCCAAGCTGGATATCCACGACCGAGTGGAGCTGGCCCGGTATGCGATCCGTGAAGGGCTGATGGAACCCTGACTGCCGGACCGGGGATGAGGCATCGGCCGACCGACCTACCGGCGGACCGCGACACGTCTGCCCGGCCTTGACCCCGGTCTGCGGGATGGAGTCCGCTTGAGTCACCGGTCCGGCGGCGCGGGTCCGCAAACCAGCCGTGCCGGCCTCCCCGAGTGCTCCCAAGAAACCGTCGCGCTGGACCCCCAGGTCCAGGGCTGCCTGATCCACGGCGTCAGAATGCCGGCCCCGAAGGTCCGGGCCTACTCAATCCCTTGCCTGGACCAGTTTTTCGACGCGCAGTCAGGAGTGATCGCCGCCCGAGGGGGCCTGGCGGGACGAGATGGCCCGGTAGGGCCGACGCAGCAGCTTCTTGACCAGAATCATTTCACCCATGTCGTTGCCTTCCAGGCGATGACCGACCGCCTGGAGAAGGTACCCTACCACTAACAGGGTTACTGGCCGCCACCAGAGGTCCCACTGCCACCGGTAGAGTTGCAGCCCGGCCAGCAGCCCGGCCGCAACCGTAAGCGGAATTCCCAGCAGGTGCAGCCACCGCGAGACCGGGTGCTGATGCCGCTGGAGCCAGTTTTTCAGCCAGCCGGGCCGTCGCAGGTTCACGCCCGCGATGATATCCCATTGTGGACTTGCGGCAACATTGACCGATGGTATCATGCTGGCAGGCCAGATTCCCGATAAGAAGCTTTTGGTGGACGTGTCATGATCGTCACACTGGATGGAAAGCGCATAGACACCCCCTTCGCGCCCGAGAGCACGCTCCAGGCGATAGTGGACCAGGTCCGGGCGATGCAGCCGGACGACCGCCTGGTGGTTTCGGTCGCCATCAATGGGCACCCGCTGGCTGATGCCGAGCTGAACGCTGCCCTGGGGCAAGTGGTGGCCGCTGATGCCCAGGTGGACCTGGAATCCAGCGACCGGACCGAGCTGGTGGTCAGCGCCCTGCGTGGGCTGGCCCTGCGGTTCCAGGAGGCGGTCGAACCCCTGGTGGCCGTCGCTGACCAGCTTTCCGCAGGGCAGGTGACCCAGGGGCTTCAGCGGGTAGGTGAATTCATCGGCCTGTGGCAGACCTGCTATCGTACGCTCGCCCAGTGCAGCGGCCTGCTCGGCCGAGACCTCACCGAATATGAGCATCAGGGCCAAAGCCTCACCGGCCACCTGGGCCAGATGGTCGACAAACTTACCGAGCTGCGGGCCGGACTGGAGGCCCGCGACATGGTTCTGGTCGCTGATCTGGTGAGGTATGAGCTGAGGCCACTGAGCCAAAAATGGCACGAGCTGCTCAGCGGCTTGGCCGACGAGCTGGCCGGCCAGTCCGGTCCCGCCTGAGTCGCCTGCCCGCTGACCGCCGCGTTGCATGCCGCAGGGCGCGAGGGTAGAAACCGGGCGTGCATCCGTGTCCTGAGAACCCAAGCGGCAAGATCAGTCTCCCAGGCCGACGGCTGGTTCTCACCTGGGCCCTTTTCGGCCTCTGCCTGCTTCTGGTCGCCATCGAGCTGGTCCAATTCGGCCTGGCGTTGGCCGAGGGCTGGCGAGCCCGGCGGACGTTCGACGACGCGTTCGCGTTTTGCCGATACGCCGACCACTTGCTGGCCGGTTGGGGCCTGGCCTGGAACATCGGGGGGCCACAGACCTACGGCTGTACCAGCCTGCTGTACACGTTCTGGGTCGCGTTGCTGCGCTGGCTGACCGGTCTTCAGGCCTGGGAGGTGCTGGCCCTGGGGGCCTGGATACCGGCCGCCGGGGCGATCCTGCTTATGGGGCTGGCCGGAGCGAGGACTGCCGAGCAGGCCGAGCTACGACACCCGCTGGTGAGCTGCGGCTTCGCCTGCCTGTGCACGTTCTTTCAGAGGCCGTTCTTCTTCCACATCGAAACCGGAATGGACACGACCCTGGCGATTCTCACCAACGCGGCGATGGTTCTGGTGGTTGTCGGTCCGCGTTTCGCGGTTTCCGGCCGGCAGGTAATGCTGGCCGCGCTGGTAGCTTACCTGGCATTCCTGGCTCGTCCCGACAACCTGTTGTACGCGGTGTTTTTCCCAGGCCTGGTGATTTTGCTCGGGCCGGCCAGCGGACGTTTGGGGCGGCTGGCCCGGTTCGGCATTACGCTGGCGGCGTTGCTGCTGATCGACACTGCGGTCAAGACCGCGGTCTTTGGCAACCCTCTTCCGCTGCCGTTCTACGCCAAGGCTCGGGGGTTCTATGAAGGGTACGCGGGGGCGGCCAAGTGGAACCCAGTCAGCTACACGCGTGACTTCTTGCTGAATCAGGGGCCGGCCCTTGCGGTCTTGGCGTTAACGGTCGGGCGACATTCCTGGCGGCTGGCGGCAGCCGGATTGCTCCCCTGCCTGCTGACCTTCGCTTATCTGGGGTCGCTCAACCAGATCATGGGATACGCGGCCCGGTTCTATTATCCGGCGATGCCGCTGATTGTGGTGCCGGCCTACCATGCTCTCGACCGGTGGATTGGCGTAACCCGCGCTCGGCCGCGGACTTGCGTCTCTTGGGCGTTTGGCGGGCGAGTAGTCGGGCTGGCGTTGCTGACTGCGGCGGCAGTGCCGCTCAGCGGCCGAGCCGCCCGGTGGTATGGGCACCGGTGCCTCGCCCGGCAGCCGGCGGGTCCGCCTTACACCATGTCCCAGCCCACGGCTTCAGTGCCACCACTGGGCTGGGTCACGACCATCCGAGCCATGATCGCCCTGACCCAGGCCTGCCCGGCCGACGTGACCTGGGCCATGTCGGAACATGGATTCGTTTCCGCAGTCTGTCCTGACGTGACCATCATCGACCTGGTTGGCTTGCATGATCGCAACACACTGACCGGCCGCCCCGTCGCTCAACACGCCCTGGAGCAACGGCCCGATGTGATCTGGTTCCCGCATCCGGATTACGCCGGTCTGGTGCGGGCGATCCAGAGCAGTCCGCTGTTCCAGGAGCATTATGACTACTGGCCCGGAGCTTTCGACTATGGGCCATACGGAAGGACGCGGCCCGGCGAGTCGAGATCGAGCGCGCCCTCCGCCGGGTATGGCGCGAGTATTACCATACCGAGTGTCCGATGCCCGTTCGGGGCGCCCACGGCTGGTAGCCGCGCAAGGTTGTTTTGAACCGCCCAGAACTTCTCGCTGGCCAGGGCGGCAACCAGGTGCTCCGCGTTGCGATCCCCGCGGAGGTCGGACCCCTGGCGGAACTCCGCCCGTTGGTCGATCGCGGCCTGGGATTTCTGGTACGTCGCGTCTGCGAACTCGTCCGGCCTGCACTACCGCTTTTCAATGGACGCCTAACGCTCGGGCTTCAGATGTCAGGTGTTTCCCACCCCGCTCGCGATCGGTGACCCGCTATTTCCCGGACGGTATACTGCCGGCCGAGCTGATGGCCGCGCACCAGCGCCACGCGGCTTGGAACAGCAAGTGCTGGCCGGAGCTGACAATCCAGGGGTCGGCCGAAGCGACGAGTTCCGGTTCGCCCTGCGCATCGGCGCACCATGACATAAGATGCCAAGATGCAGTTCAAGCCCGAAGGCAGAGCCAGGAGGATATCGGTGAGCGGAGTGTCTGCCAGGCTGGCATTTGCGTTCTTGCTGCCCGCGGCCTCGGCCGCCGCCGGTTCGCTCGGCTACTACCGGTTTCCGACCGTGCATGATGAGACCATCGTGTTTGCCGCGGAGGGCGACCTTTGGGAGATCTCGATCGTCGGCGGCTCGGCCCGTCGACTTACCACCCATGAGGGAAACGAGGGCTTTCCGCGGCTCAGCCCCGACGGCCAATGGCTGGCTTTCTCGGCCGAGTACCACGGCAACGTGGACGTTTACGCGATGCCGGCCGGCGGCGGCGAGCCCCAACGGCTGACTTTTCATCCCGGGGTCGATGAGGTCATCACCTGGCGACCCGACAGCCAGTGGGTGGTCTTCCGTTCGCGACGGGCCTCGCCTAACGGCGACTACAACCTGTTCGAGGTGCCGCGCCAGGGTGGTCACCCGCGCCTGATACCCATCGGAATCGCGGCCCTGGCCGCCTTCTCGCCCGACGGAAAATACGTGGCCTTCAATCCATACTCCGACGAGTTCCGCAACTGGAAGCGCTACCTGGGCGGTACCGCGCAGGACATCTGGCTGGGGAACCTGGAGAGCGGAACGTTTCAGAAGATCACCGACTGGCCCGGAACCGATACGTTCCCAATGTGGTACTCGGGCCGCATCTACTTCGCCTCCGACCGCACCGGCCGCATGAATCTCTATTCGGCCAAGCCGGACGGCAGTGATATACGGCAGCTCACCGATCATTGCGACTACGACGTGCGCTGGCCCAGCATGCATGCCGGCCGCATCGTGTACATGCACGGCGGGGATCTGTGGCTATGGGAAGCCGCCAGCGGCTCGGCCCGGAGACTCGACATCACCCTGCCCACCGATCGCGTCCTCCGTCGCCCGCGGGTGGAAGACGCCTCCAAAACCTTGGAAGCTTACGACCTGGATTGCGAAGGAAAACGACTGTGCATCGGATCACGCGGCGAGCTGTGGGTGTCGCCAACCAAGCCGGGACGAATCATCCAGCTTACGCGCAGCTCAGGCATCCGTGAGCGAGCCGGGGTATTCTCTCCCGACGGCAAGCGGGTGGCGTGCATCACCGATCAGACCGGCGAGCAGGAAGTGGCTCTTCTCGACTCGACCGGCAAGGACCCGCCCCGCATCCTGACCGACCGGAAAGCCGGCTGGCTCTTTCAGCCGGTCTGGTCGCCGGACGGCAAGCGCCTGGCCTACGCCGATCTCACCCAGACGCTTTTCCTGGTGGAGGCGGACTCCGGGCAGGTCACGACGGTGGATACCAGCGGCGTGTGGGAGATCACCGAGTACGAGTTCTCCCCCGACGGCAAGTGGCTGGCCTACGTGAAGGAGGAAGCCAACCACTTCCACGCCATCTACCTGTACGACGTGGAGGGCCGGACCAGTCATCTCGTGACCGGCGGCTTCACGGACGATCGCGACCCGACCTGGGACCCGAAGGGGAAGTACCTGTACTTCCTCTCCAGTCGGCATATCAACCCGATCATGGATGAGGGCTGCTTCGACATGCAGCACATCACCGCCGCCGCCACTCGTCCCTGCGTGCTGATCCTGGCTGCGGATGGCAAGTCGCCGCTGTTGCCCGAAGAGCTGCTGGAGGAACCCGAGTCCGGCGAGAGCGACCAGATCCCCGGCAGTCAACCGGCTGAGAAGGGCTCGGCCGATGAGGACCGCGACCCACCGGCGGAGGGCGAGACGCCAGCCAGTGGCCCCGCCGACCGCGAGGCCGCCGCGACCCGCGCCGCCAAACCACTGCCCCGCGTAGCGGTCGATCTGGACGGCATCCGGCAGCGGGTGGTCGAGCTGCCGGTCAAGCCCGATAACTACTGCGACCTGCGGGCCGTCGAAGGCAAACTGCTGTACATGAGCTGCCCGCTGGAAGGTCTGCTGGACGAAGACTGGCCGCAAAAGGACGAGAAGGCCAAAAACAAGCTGCATGTCTACGATTTCAAGAAGCGCAAGGCGGAGGTGCTCATCGAGGCCCTGCGCGACTACGATCTAAGCGACGACGGCAACCGCATCGCCTATCGGGTCCAGGATGAAATCCTGGTCCGCGACCTCGATTCGCTGGGCGGAGGCAAAGCCGCCCCGGATGACGACGAGCCCCAAGAGAAGGTTGATCCCGCGGAACTCCCGCTCCAGGTCGACCCCGCCCAGGAATGGGCGCAAATCTTCGCCGAAGCCTGGCGACTGCAACGCGACTTCTACTGGGCCGAGAACCTGGCCGGCGTCGACTGGCCCGCCATGCGCGACAAGTACGGCTCCCTGCTGCCCCGCATCAGCACCCGTCAGGAGTTGAACGACCTGATCGGGCAGCTCATCGGCGAGCTGGGTACTTCACACACCTACGTCTGGGGCGGCGACACCCGGCAAGCCAAACAGGTCGGAGTGGGTCTGTTGGGCGCGGATTTGGAGTGGGACGATCAGGCCGCCGCCCTCAAGTTCACCCGCATCCTTCGACCGGAGCCGTGGGAAACCGGCGTCCAGGCCCCGCTCACCATGAGCCACGTTCAGGTCCGCGAAGGACACTATCTGTTTGCGGTCGACCATCGGCCGTTGGGACCGAATGACAGTTTGGAAGAGCGGCTCACCAACCTCGCCGGCAAGCAGGTCCTGCTCACCGTCGGCAGCCAGCCCGACCGCAGCGACGCACGTGACGTGCAAATCGAGGCCCTGTCCAGCGATGCCGAACTGCGCTACCGCGACTGGTGCCGCCGCAATCGTGAATATGTGGCCCGGCAGACCGGCGGCCGGGTCGGGTACGTGCATTTGCCGGACATGGGCGGGGAGGGCCTGGCCGCGTTCATCCGGGGCTTCTATCCCCAGATCAACACCGACGGACTGATCATCGACGCCCGCTACAACGGGGGTGGCTTCGTGTCCCAGATGATCATCGAGCGCTTGGCCCGCCGGGTCATCGGCTACGAGCAGCCCCGCCGGGGCCCAACCGGCACTTACCCCTTCCGGGTCCACATCGGCCACAAGGTAGTACTCATCAATCAGCAGGCCGGCTCGGACGGAGACATTTTTCCCGCCGCTTTTCAGATGCTGGGGCTGGGCCCGGTCATCGGCACCCGCACCTGGGGCGGCGTGATCGGCATCCGGGGCGACAAACTCTTCATCGACGGCGGCCTCAGCACCCAGCCCGAGTTCGCCTGGTGGGACCTGAAACGTGGCTGGGGCCTCGAAAACCGCGGAGTCGAGCCCGATATCCTAATCGATATCCGTCCGGAAGACTGGGTCGCCGGCCGCGATCCTCAGCTCGACCGCGGGATCCTCGAAATCGAGCGCTTGCTCGCGGAGAAGCCCATCCAGCGCCCTCAGCCCCCACCCATCCCCGACAAATCCCGCTTGGTTGTGCCCTGAGGGTGCCGCGACGGCCAGCCGTCCGTCGCCAGCCAGCGAGCTGACCTGCCACCGACCTCGAACGGCAGGTCCCACCGCGATCACCAGTCGCTGGGATCCTGCTCCAGCAACTGGTCGATCCGGCGCTGAATGATGACCTCCCGCTGCTCCTGCCGGTGCTGAAGGTCACGCCGCAGAGTGTCCAGCCGGTCCTGGAGCCGGCGAAGCTCACGCTCGATCCGCTCCAGCTCCAGTTGCCGCAGCTCCGACCGGACATCGAATTGCTCGCTTACCACCTGCCGCAACTCTTCGCGGAGCCGCTGCTGCTGGTCGGCGGGCGCGTCGCTTGCCCGGGCCTGACGAATTCGGACCGCCAGCTCGTTGGACCGGTCCTCAAGCTGCTCGTGACGCTGTTCCAGTTCCCGGCGGCGCGGAGCCTGTTCCTCCCGTGGCTGACGCGGGCCCGGTTCCCTTCCCGGACGCAAACCGTGCCGCGGCCCGCGCGCTCGGCCGCCACCCTGCTCCGGTCCGGCCTCCAGCGCCGTCGGCGTTTCCACCACTTCGTCCAGCACCTCCTCCAAACGCAGCGCCAGTGCTTCGGCCAGCACCTGCCGGAACCGCTCCGGCGACTGGGTCCGCAACCGCTCCAGCCGCTGGGCCAGTCGAGGTCGACGTTCGGCGATCATCCGCAGCACCGGGTCGGGCGGTGGGCCGGGCGGCGTGGGAGGGTTCCCGGGCAACCCCCGCATCCCCGGCCCCATCGGTTCTCGTGAACCGGGCGGAGGCGGCTCCGGTTGCGGCGGCGGAGGCGGCGGCTGCCCAGCTTGTGCCTGTTCAGGTCCGGGGCTTGACGGCGTCTGAGCCGGCTGCTGGGCCGCGCACGCCATCGCCAGCAGCAGCACGACGACCATGGCAGATGCTGGTAGAACACCGGCCAGAGCCGGTCGACGCGGCTCGGACGAAACCCTTCGCCTTTCACGTCCGGTCCGGTTTGCAGAAACGTTCGCGAATCGACTCATGGTTGTTCTCCCGGGGATCATCCTTCTGCCGAGCTAGGCGGTTAGACAGCCGGTCAGGCCGATCCCCAAACGCCCTCGGCTCGACGCCATTGCAGGCTCGAACTGCCGGGTTCGATACCCGGCAGGTCCCAGTTGTCGTCGCCGGCCCAGGGAAGCCGC
>Ga0136652_1000899_pt1 | contig 13448 bp, 13 predicted proteins | sample ConPoolayeEmetaG_FD_94864 | JGI IMG/M metagenome (GOLD analysis project Ga0136652, IMG submission 94864) | Hot spring microbial mat communities from California, USA to study Microbial Dark Matter (Phase II) - Cone Pool mat layer E metaG... ...
CTCTGGGTCTCGTTCCGCTCGGACTATTGATCTTCATTGCCTATTGCGGCCTCCGGTTCGGCAATCCGCTGGCTTTCCTCCATGCTCAAGCGACCTGGGGAACCAAAGCGATGTCTCTGTTTGACGTCGGAAAAAAAATCGCCATGCTTCTCCCCTTCCACAGGATGATCTATATCGGTCTGACGATTTTGGCGCTCATGGCCATCGGCGCCATGATCCTCAAGAAATGCCGAGCAAGCCTGATCCTCTACCCGACGCTTCTCATCCCCGTCGTTTTTTTTACCAACGCCATCGAGTCGATTCCCCGGCAGCTCAGCGTCGCTTTCCCGCTCTTCATCGGCCTGGCCATTCTGGGAAAGAATAAGCTGGTTCATCACCTGCTGGCGATCGGATTCATTTCTCTTCTCGCGCTGTTTGCCATCCTCTCGGCCAACGGTTATTGGTTCGTCTAAGGGTCGGCCATGTCCAGGCCTGCCTTCAAATGCCGGTCTCGGAAATCGGGGAAAGATCCCCAGGAGGGCGGTCTTTCTCGTATCGGACCCGGCCATCGGAAGCATCCCTGAAAAAGCGCTGAGCCTCAATTCGAGACGATTTGCCAAGAGAGCGCCGCCTATGATAAGAAAGCGAAAGAAAGGACAATTCCCATGCGCGAACTCAGAAAACGGATGCGAATCGGAGTCATCGGCGGCAGTTCGGCCGACAACCGCTCTCTCCTTGTCGCCTACAAAGTGGGACAGCTGATCGCCCAATCGGGAGCGATCCTGGTCTGCGGAGGCCTCGGCGGAATTATGGAGGCGGCCGCTTCGGGTGCCAAAAGTGCTGAGGGAATGACCGTCGGAATTATCCCAGGAAGGAATCCGGAGGAAGCCAATCCGCACATCGACCTTCCCATTGCCACGGGAATGGGCTACACGAGAAATTCGCTGGTCGCCATGAATGCCGATGCGTTAATTGCCATTGCCGGTGAATACGGCACTCTTTCAGAAATCGCTTACGGAAATATCTACGGAAAAAGAGTCGTCGGTCTTGGTACCTGGGAGATCAAAGGAGTCATTAAAGCGGCTTCGCCGGAAGAGGCAGTGGAACTGGCTTTCCGGGGCTGGAAAGCGAAAGACAGCCCGGATAATCCTTAGGAGGAGGCGGATTGAGTCCTTTCTGGGATTCCTCCCTGAGGGAAGCGTCCTGCTATAAGCTTGTCCTTGGCTATGACGGCACGGATTTCTGCGGCTGGCAAAGACAACCTCAAAAGCGAACGGTCCAGGGTGTTCTGGAAGACGCTTTGAACAAAATCTGCGGAAGAAAGATTCCTGTCGTCGGGGCAGGCCGGACGGATGCAGGAGTCCATGCCCGGGGCCAAGTGGCGAGTTTCAAGGCGGCCGTTCGGCTGTCCGACGATGATCTTCTTCGAGCCCTCAACGCCGTCCTCCCCGACGACGTCAAGGTTTTTTCCCTCCGGAAAACGACCTTGGATTTCGATGCCCGGAAAATGGCCCGGTCGAAGATCTATCGGTATCGCATCGTCAATTCCCGCTGGATCAGCCCGTTTCTCTTTCGTTACGCGCTCCACTGGCCTTGGCCGCTTGATGTCGATCGGATGTCGGAAGCGGCCCGTCTGTTCGTCCGCGAAGCCGATTTCACGGCCTTCTCCTCCAACCGCCTGCTCCATCCCGTGCGCCGGGTCTTCCGGTCGGAAATACGGAAAAAAGGAAATGAAATCGGCTACACGATCGAGGCCAACGGTTTTCTCAGATACATGGTTCGAGCCATCACCGGGACGCTTCTCGAAGTCGGCCGCGGAAAGATGGACGTCCGGCAGATCGACGAAATCTTCCGTCAGAACAAGCGTTCGCTTGCCGGCCCCACGGCCCCGGCCAGAGGCCTCTGCCTCGTCAGGGTCATCTACTGAATAGACCAAAGGACTCCGCTGCCGGTGGTCGAAAGGAGTTTCCCGGCCAGAAGGATTTGTTCGTTCTGCCGCTGGACGACCCGGGTCACCTCTCGCCTTCCAAGATTACCTCCACAATCATTGATCAGGGACTGGAAGACCGTTCAGGCCGGGATGCGAATTTGACAGACGGCCCGGAGCTTTGTATAAATGGACCTCACCCTAAGAAAGGAGGTTTCGGATGAAGAAACAAAACTCTCGCCGGCTCGGCCTGATCGTTTTTTCTGTCGCCGTCCTCATCGGCGCTTCGCTCGGCCCGGCCGTGGCGAAAAGCCAATGTCCGACCTGTTCGGGACAGCCGGTTTCCGATGCCTGCACCGTCATCATCGTCGGCAAGTCCGCCTCGGCCGACGGCTCGGTGATGACCACCCACACCTGCGATTGCGGCCTCTGTGACTGGACGTTCCGTTATGTTCCTGCGGCCGACTGGCCAACCGGATCGACGCGAAAAATCTATCACATCGACCAGTTCAAGGCCTTCCCGCCCGAAGTCGGACTCAAATGGGAAAGGATCAAGGACAATTTCACCGGCCTTGAAATCCCCCAGCCAGCTCACACCTTCGGTTACATCCACGGCGCCTTCGGCTACATGAACGACAACCAGGTCGCGATCGGGGAATCGACGATCGGCTGCCAGAAAAAAATGGAAAACAACACGCCAACGGCGAAGTTCGACATCACCATGCTGACTCTGATCGCCATGGAGAGGGCGACGACGGCCCGTGAGGCCATAAAAATTATGGGCGAGCTGGCGGAAAAGTACGGTTATGGATTCACCGACACCGGCGAGATGCTCGCCGTCGCCGACCCCAATGAAGTCTGGATTTTCGAGATCATGCCGGTCGGACCGCTGTGGACGCCGCAAAGCGGCAAGCCGGGAGCGGTTTGGTGCGCGCAGCGAGTCCCGGACGACCACGTCAGCGTCTGCCCCAACGAATCGCGGATCGGCGAGATCGACATGAAAAACCCGGATTATTTCATGTTCTCGCCGAATGTCGTCTCCTTCGCCGTCGAGCAGAAACTCTATGACCCGAAAAGCGGCCGGCCGTTCAACTGGAAGAGGGCCTATTCGCCCAACGAGGTCAGCGCCGCCTCATCGAACGGCTCGCGCGTCCGCCTGTGGCGGTTCTTCGATCTCGTCGCCCCGTCCCAGAAGTTCAGCCCGGAAACGCCCAACATGGACCTTCCCTTTTCCATCAAGCCGGAAAAAAAGCTCTCGGTCGAGGACGTCATGAACATGACTAGGGACAAGTGCGAAGGGACAATCTTCGACCCCAGCCGGGGTCTTCAGGGCGGACCGTTTGCCAACCCCAATTTCCTTCCCTACGGCTTTCAGCTTGAGGGCCAGCGCTACAATACCTCGCGCGTGATCGGCGTCAATCGCGCCGAATATGTCACGGTGACCCAGTCCCGGGGCTGGCTGCCCAACCCGATCGGCGGTATCGTCTGGCTGGCCTGGGGAGCCCAGGACACCTCCTGCTTCATGCCCTTCTACATCGGGATTACGGAGATTCCGAAATCTTTCCAGGTCGGCGACCACTGGACCTTCAGCCGCGACTCGGCGCGCTGGGCTTTCGACTATGTCGATTTTCATACCCAGGTCCTCTATTCATACGCCATCCAGGACGTCCGCGCCGCCCAGCTGAAATGGGAACAATCGGCCGTCTCGAAGACGCCGAACATCGACGCCTGGGCTCTCGATCTCTATAAGAAAGATCCAACCGAAGCTCGCCGCTTCCTGAACGAATACTCCAACAATCACGCCGCCAATGTCATCCAAGCCTGGTGGGATCTGGGAGATCAGCTGCTCGTCAAATACAATCACCTCTGGATCTATGACTCGCAGAAAAGAGAACGGCAGGCAATCAAGTTTCCCGATTGGTACCTCAAGATGTTGATTGACTCCAACAAGATCCCGCCACAGACTCAGGAAAAAAAGTAGAACCGACGCGGCGCGTCTTTTACAAGTGCAGGGCGAGGACGAAGGCGTCCTCGGGCGGGTACGAATAGTACCCTTTCCGGACGGCAATCATTCTGAAGCCGAGTTTTTTATAGAGCCGAAGGGCGGCCTGGTTGGAAGGCCGGACCTCGAGCGTCAAGAGCTTAACTCCTTTAAATCTCAATTCCTCAATGACATGCCTCAAGACCTGTTCGCCGATGCCCAGCCGCCGAAAGTCGGGATGGATGGCGATATTGTTGACCTGAGCTTCCTCGCCGAACAGCCAATAGATGAGATAGCCGATCACCTGATTGAGCGTCGAGTGAACGACGACCAGAGGATGGGAAATCGGACGGTTCTGAATCTCGCCCCGAAAGGTGCTCTCATGCCAGGGACAGGGAAAAGAAACCTTTTCGATGGCCATGACGGATGGGATGTCGCCTTGTTCCATCCGGCGGATAAAATAGAACTTTTGGGGCAATCTTTCTTTTTCTATTTTTTTTCCTCCGCCTGGGATTTGCGGAAATAGAGCGGCGCCAATTCTTCGGCCGTGACTCCTCGGCCATTCTTGAGCATCTCCTGGCCGAGGATTCCGACTTCGCGCCCGATAAAAAGAGAGCGGTCGGAAAACCGGGCCTTATCTCTGAGGTAAGCGAGAATTTTCTCCCTGAACACCGGCACTCCGTTGCCGATAAAATGGACCACCCGATGGGCCGGCAACAGAGAGAAAAAAGAGTCCGGCGCATACGCCCCCTGGGAAATCACTTCAACCAGCTGCTGACGCTTCCCTTCGAAGAGGGCCGCGAAGATTTCTCCCTTCTTGGCGTCGAGGAGCGGGCAAAGAAGCCGGGTTTGGACTTCGGCAATTTTTAAAGCGAGAGCACGGAGGCTGGAAACCGGGGCGATCCTTTTTCCCGAGGCAAAGGCCAGCGCTTTGACCGTGCTCAGACCGATCCGGATGCCGGTGAAGGAACCGGGACCGGCCGCGACCGCGTATCCCTCGACCGCTTGAATATCGATCCGGGCAAGTTTCAGCAACTCGTCAATCGCCCGGAGCAAACGCGAGGAATGAGTTGTCGTCACCTCGGTATTGATCTCGGCGATGAGCTTAGGGCCTTCGAAAAGGACGACCGACTCGCTGTGGGTCGTCGTGTCGAGAGCCAGAATCCGCATCTCAGCCCGTTTCGCTCTTCATTCGTCCGAAGGCGAAAAGGCCGCCGGCAAGATAAATTTCGCGCTGGACAGGGCTCATCGGCTCGACGGCCAAAGGCAGATTTTTCTTAAGGTTTCGCGCTTTTCCCGAAAAAAAATCAACTTCAACCTCATCACCCGTCTCCAAAAGATGCTCCGCTGCCAGACGGTCGAGCTCAAGACAGCGCAGAACCGGCAGGCCGGAATTGACGGCGTTCCGGAAATAAATCGAAGAGAAAGACGGCGCCAAGATCGCCCCGACCTTCAGGGCAATGAAACAGTCGACAGCCTGCTGTCGGGAAGACCCGGCGCCGAAATTCCGGCCGGCGACGATGAAATCACCCGGTTTTATTCGGGAGGGAAAGTCCTTCCAGCCCTCCAGATTGCCGAAGGCATGCTGGCCCATTTCAGAGAGATCGGTGATATAGAGGAAAGCGTTATGAAAAATCTGGTCGGTGTCAATGTCCTCGATGAGCTTGCCGTCCCGGCCGAGAAGAACCCAACAATGGCCCCGTTTGATGATCGGATTCATCTACAAATCCTCCGGGCTGGCGATTTTTCCCAGGACGCACGAGGCCGCGACAACAGCCGGTCCGGCCAGATAGGTCTCTCCCTTGCCCTGCTTGCCGGGAAAATTGCGGTTTCCCGTGCTGATCTGAACCTCGCCCCGGCCGGTCAGCCCCACATGGCCCTCGGCGCAGCCGCCGCAGCCGGGGTTGACGACGATAGCTCCGGCGGAAAAAAGATCCTCAAGGATTCCCTTAGCCAAAAGTTCCTCATAAACCCGCCGCGTCGCCGGAACAACTTTCAGCATGACTCCCTTTTTGATTTTCCTCCCTCGAAGAAGACGGGCCGCCGCGGCAAAATCTTCAGTCCGGCCGTTGGTACAAGAGCCGATGAATCCGGAATTGATTTCAAGACCCCGGATCTCGGCCAGCGGCCGAACGTTCGCCGGCGATGGCGGCGCCGCAACCTGGGGTGCGAGTCCGTCGAGGTTGATTTCGATCGTCTCGCTATAAAAGGCGTCCGCATCGGCGGTCACCGAGGAAAAAGGCTCTTGAGTGAATGTTTCAATTTCGTCCCTTGCCGAGGGGCTTATTTCCGGCAGGAAGCCGATAATCCCCGCCATTTCGGTGACCATGCTGCAAAGAGTCAAGCGGCCGGCGAGAGAAAGGCCGGCCACCGCCGGACCATAGAATTCGGCCGATTTCAGGGCGATTTTTTTTGTGCCCAGCTCCTTAAGCACAAAAAGGGTCAGGTCCTTGGCTCCTGCCCAGGGGCCAAGTTTCCCCTTCACTACCACCTTGACCGATTCGGGAACTTCAAACCACGTCCGGCCGGTCCGGAAAGCGAAGGTGATATCGACATCTCCCATTCCCTGTCCGAAGCTTCCGACGGCGCCAAGAATATTCATGTGGCTATCCGTGCCGACGACGACCGAATTCGGCCGGGAAAGGCCTTCTTCCATCAGGACATGCGTTCCGATGCCGCTGTCGACATCAAACACCCGGACTCCGTGCTTCCGGGCGAAATCGCGGCAGAGCTGCTGGTTGTCGGCATAGCGGAGCGTGCAGGCCGGGGCGCAAAGGTCGAAGGTGAAAAATGTCCTCGCCGGATCGGCCAGAGGAAGACCGGCGTACTCCCGTTCATAGTTCTTGACGACATTCGGCCCGCCGAAATCCCGGGCTGAAAGGATATCGATGTCGAGCCAGACGATTTTTCCGGGAAGAACTTCATCTTGGGAATGGTTTTGAAGAATCTTTTCGCTGACCGTCTTGCCCATTAGAATGACCCTGGGCTAAAGTTTGGCCGCCACGGCCCGGGCGACATCAAGCGTCGTCGACGTCCCGCCCATGTCGTATGTTCGGACCTTTCCCTCCTTGATAACTTCGGCTACAGCTGTCTCGAGTCGCCGGCTCATTTCCCCTTCTCCCAGCCACTCAAGCATCATTCTGGCGGCCAGGAAGGTGGCGATCGGGTTGACTTTATACTGCCCGGCGTACTTTGGCGCCGAGCCGTGAGTCGGCTCAAAAACTCCATAACGGTCGCCGATGTTTCCGGCCGAAGCAAAGCCCAGCCCGCCGACAAGCTGGGCCGCCAGGTCGGAAATGATATCGCCGAAGAGGTTTTCGGCGACGAGAACGTCGTAATCCTGCGGATTCTTGACCAGCCACATGCACATGGCATCCACATTGGCTTCTTTGAGGGGAACCTGCGGATATTCCTTGGCGATCTCTCTGGCGATGCCGAGCATCAACCCTCCCGTCTCCCTCAGCACGTTGGGTTTTTCGACGATGGTCACCGACCGACGGCCGGCGTTGAGGGCGTATTCGAAGGCCGCCCGGACAATCCGCTCGCAGCCCTTTTTCGTCATGATCCGGGTCGAGAGGGCGATCTCATTCAGAGGTGTCGACGCGAAGGGCTTCATTTTCGGATGAATAAGGAGCGCCTCTTTGACCGATTGGGGCAGGGGAAAAAATTCCACCCCGGCGTACATCCCTTCGGTGTTCTCCCGGAAGATCACAAGATCGATGTGATCCCGGTAATTGAGAGGATTCCCGGCGTAGGCTTTGCAGGGTCTCATGTTAACATAAAGGTCGAATTCCTGGCGCAGGCGCACGATGGGGCTAAAATAGGACAGCCCCTTGCCTTGGAGCGCAGGGTCGAGCTCGGCGGCGGCGTCCTCACGCGGTTTCGAGGTGATGGCCCCGAACAGACAGGCCTCCGTCTCTTTGAGCATCCGGATCGTCCGTTCAGGGAGGGCGTCCCCTTCTTTGCGCCAAAATTCCCAGCCGATATCCCCGTAGATGTATTCGGCATCAAGACCGAGCCGATCGAGGACGATCATGGCCGCTTCGACGACTTCGCGGCCGACCCCGTCTCCCGGCAACACAGCGATTCTATGCTTGGCCATCGAGAACTCCTTTTTTCTTTCGAAGGAAAAATTTACCATAACGCGATTCGGCGGGCAAATCGATTTGGAAAGCGATCCGATTCATTGGTGCGGTCATCTTTACAGCAAAGGGAAAAATTTCATAAAATTGCTTTCGCCGTTTCTGCCCGCAGTGGCTGCTGTCCGTTCGGTGCACCAAGCCGCGGCAGAAGACGAAAAAATTATCATCGGAGAGAGGTTGAAAATGAAAAAAAAGAGATTGGGTGTCGGTCTTATCGGCGGCGGGTTCGTGGCCAGGTTTCACATCCGAGCCTGGACAGGGGTCCGCGACGGCGATATCCTAGGAATCGTGGACAAAGACCGGAAGAGAGCCGAGGAGGCTTCTGCCCTGGCCAAGAAACTCCGCGTCGGCCAGGCGAAAGTCTACGGCTCGATCACGGACATGGTCTCTGACCCGGAGATCGATGCCGTCTGGATCTGCACGCCGAATTTCACCCGGCTGGAGGTCATGGAGGAAATCGTCCAGGCCGTTCAAAAAGGAAAGGGCGAACTCATCGGAGTCTGCTGCGAGAAGCCGCTCGGCCGGAACGTCCAGGAGGCGCGCCGGATGCTGGCTCTCGCCCAAAAAGCCCATCTCCTTGACGGCTATCTCGAAAATCAAGTCTTTGCGCCGTCGGTCGTCCGGGGAAAACAGATCATCTGGACTCGCGGCGCCGCCCTCTCCGGCAGACCTTACCTGGCCAGGGCGGCCGAGGAGCACAGCGGACCGCATATGCCCTGGTTCTGGGAAGGAAGCCTCCAAGGCGGAGGCGTTCTCAACGACATGATGTGTCATTCGGTCGAAGTGGCGCGTTTTCTTCTGACGCCCCCCGGAGCCGAACGAAGCGTCCTCACCCCGACAAAGGTTACGGCTTACGCCTCCTGTCTGAAATGGCAGATCCCTGAATACGCCAAGGTCCTCTGGAATCAGAGCGGCGGCCAAACCGATTATCTCAAACGACCGGCCGAGGACTTCGCCCGCTCGCTCATCGAATACCGGGATGAAAAAGGAAATCCCGTCATCGTCGAGACGACCACGTCGTGGTGCTATGTCGGCGCCGGCCTCCGCCTGAGCATGGAGCTTCTCGGTCCCGAATACGCCCTCCAGATCAACACTCTCGACGCCGACCTCAAGGTGTTTTTCAGCCGGAAAGTCAAGGGAAAGGCCGGAGAGGATTTGGTGGAAAAACAAAACGCCGAGGTCGGGCTGATGCCGGTCGTCAGCGACGAAGAGGGCGCCTACGGCTATACGGCTGAGGATCGCCACATGGTTCAGTCGTTCCTCAACGGAGTCCGTCCGAGCGAAAATTTCAGCGACGGCGTCAACGTGGCCGAGCTCCTGATGACGGCCTACATGTGCGTGGAGAAGGACAGGTCGCTCCCCTTCCCCCCTCCCGGCTTGGCGAACTTCATCCCCGCCGTAGCCAAGGGGACCTGGAACCCGAAGAAGCCCTGATCGGTTTTGAAGGTCGGCTTTTAAGAGGGGCTTTTTTTCGAGGCCAGCTTTTTTTTGGTGTATTCGATCAGGCCGCCGGCTTCGATGATCCCGAGGACGGACTCGGGAAGAGGGAAAAATTTAAATACGCGTTTGGCCGAAAGGATTCGCCCCGCCGCGAAGTCGATTTCGACTTCGTCGCCCGTCTCGAGCGCCTCCGCTGCTTCCACGCACTGAAGAACGGCCAGGCCGAGGTTGATCGCATTGCGGAAATAAATCCGGGCGAAAGACTTGGCCACGACGGCCCGGACCCCCGCCACCCTCAGGCAAGCCGCGGCCTGTTCCCGCGAACTCCCGCAGCCGAAATTCTTCCCGGCCACAATGACGTCTCCCGGCTTAACCTTCCGGGCGAATTCCGGATCGAGATCTTCCAGGGCATGTTTCGCCATTTCGGCAGGCTCCAGCGGTTGGTAGGTGTAGCGCCCCGGAAAAATGACGTCGGTGTTGACATCATCCCCGTACTTCCAGACTCGTCCTTTGCTCATCGATATTTCCTCGGATCGGTGATTCTCCCCTCCAGGGCGGAAGCTGCCGCCGTTGCCGGAGAGACAAGGTAGATCTCGGAATCCCGGCTTCCCATCCGGCCCCGAAAATTGCGGTTCGACGTGCTGACGACGACCTCTCCGGCAGCCAGAAGTCCCTGGTGGGCGCCAAGACAAGGCCCGCAGCCCGGGTTGAGGATGACGCAGCCTGCCTCGGACAAGATCTCGAGGAGGCCTTTTCGCATTGCTTCGAGGTAAATCTCCCGCGACGCCGGCAGAACGAGGGCGCGCACGCCGGGGTGAATTTTCTTCCCCTTAAGAATGGCGGCCGCGACTTCGAGGTCTTCCAGACGGCCGTTGGTGCACGTGCCGATGAGCGCTTGGTGAAAGGGCTGGCCCTCGATTTCGCGCACCGGTTTCACGTTGTCTACTGTGTGCGGGCAGGCGGCCTGCGGTTCAAGGGCGGAGAGATCGTACTTGAGAATCGCTTCATACGAAGCGTCCGGGTCGGATCGGACGATCGCAGCGTCGGCCCGGGCCCGGCCTTGGAGCCACATGAGCACCTCTTCATCGGGCTCAATGTAAGCGTTTTTTGCGCCCATCTCGGCCGCCATGTTGGCAAGCGTCATCCGCGAGGCGAGGCTGAAGTCGCCGGCCGCCGGCCCGGCGAATTCGACGGCTTCGTAGTTCGCCCGGTCGGCGCCATGGTCGCCGATGATCTTAAGAACGACATCCTTGGCATAGACCCCCGGCGCGAGTTTCCCCGTAAACTCAATCCTCAGCGTTTCGGGGACGCGCAGCCAGATCTCGTCCGTGGCCCAAACGCTCGCCGTCTCGGTCCGGCCGATGCCGACCGCCAGAGCGCCGAACGCTCCGTAGGTTGTCGTGTGGGAATCGCTCCCCACGATGAGCTTTCCCGGGAGGGCAAAGCCGGCCTCGCTGAAAACCTGGTGGCAGACGCCGTGCTGGATGTCAAAGAAGTTCGGAATTCCCTGGGCGGCGACAAATTCACGGATCGTCTTGTGGTTCTGAGCATATTTCTCATCCGCCGCCGGAACGATGTGATCGAGGACAATGACGATCTTTTCGGGCGACTTCACCCGCGGAAGACCGAATTTCTTGAATTCGCCGATGATCGCGGCCGAGTTGTCGTGCGAAAGATAATAGTCGGGCGAGACGGTCACCACCTCGCCGGCGCGGACTTCCTTTCCCGCTTTCATGCTTAGAATCTTTTCGGATAGTGTTTGGCCCATTTTCTCTATCCCTAACGGCGCGTTGAAGATCGGTTTTCCTCCGACCGCAATGGCACCGCTCCTATTCAAAAAAAGAGACGGGACCGCGAACCGGAGCGGAAGAAACGCGGCCCGGATCCGGAATCATCTCCTTCCACCTCAAGCCTTCAGCACGTCGAAATTGACGAAGTCGGCGTGATGGACGATCGTGGCCTCCACCGTGCGGCGTGTGCCGTCTCCTTCTTTGGAATGGGCGGCGATGATGTGCAGGACCTCCTGGGGAAGGCCGAATCGGAACGCAAACGCCGCCCCGCTGATCGGGTGGCGCAAGAGCTCTCCCTCCCGACTCTTAACGAATTTTCCACCGGCTTTTTTGTACTCGAAAAGCTTCCCCACATCGTGCAAAATGGCCCCGGAAAGAAGATAATCCCGGTCGAAGGCGACCTTTTCACCGTATTCTGAAGCCAGGACCTCGGCGATCCTGAGCGCCGCCAGGGTCACCGCCCGAGTGTGGCGGATGAGGTTGACGTCGGTATCGGGGATCAAAAGGGTAAAGGGCATTTCGACCAGGTCTTTGATCTTCCAGCCGGCTGTTTTTAGGGCCTCGAGCCAGACCGAAATCGTCTTCTCGCGCAGACCGGCGTCCTGGATGAGCTGAAGTTCAGGCAAAAGCGTTTCCAGTTTCTTTCTCATTCAGACCTCCCGATCTTCCGGTCCGTCATACTCAAAATCCGAGGGATGAATCTTGCGCATCGGCTTCATCCTCGTCCTTTCTTCCTGAATATGGGCGACCAGGCCGGGAACGCGAGCGATGATGAAAAAGGCGTTCCCGATCTCGGCCGAGATCCCGAGGTCGCAGAGGAGCGCGGCGATGGCGCCGTCCACATTGACGGGCAGAGGCTTGCCGCTCATCTGAAAATAGCGCTCGACGGCCCGGGCGATCCGGACGTGACGTCCGGCGAGTCCCAATTCCCCGGCCAAGGCGAACAATCTTTCCGTCCGCGGGTCCCGGGTGTGGACGCGGTGACCGAAGCCGGAGGCCTTTTGTCCTTTTTCTTTCATCTCGATAAGGGTTTCCGCGGCGGCCTCCTCGTCGGAGACGGCCTTCTCGTCGGCCCGGTTGGCAATCTGCCGGAATAGCCGCATGCCATCCTCAATCGCCCCGCCGTGCCAGCGAGAGATGGCCAAAACGCCAGCGGCGATCGCGGCGTGAAGCTCGGCGCCGGTCGACGCAGCCGTGCGCGCCGCCAGGACCGATGGCGGCCCAGCTCCGTGATCGACCGAGGAGACAAAAATCGCATCAAGAAGCCGCCCGACCTCGGCCGAAGGGAGCTCTCCCTGGAGGGCCAGGTAGATCGCCTGGGAAAAAGAGATCTGTCCCATCAGCTTTTCGATGGCGTAGCCGCGCAGTCGGACGTTGTTCGGCTGAACCTTGGTAATCGATGTTTTCCAATGAAGGTCTTCGCTCATCTCCTAATTCTCCCTCTGCACAAAAATCGGCCCGCGCCATAAAAAACGAGGGTCAAGTCCGAGACGATTGGCTTGCGCCTCCCAGAACTTCGCGGACTTTCCCGGGAATGTCGGAGACGGCAGCGACGACATGAACACCGACTTCCCTCAGCCGGCTCACTTTGGTCTGGTAGCTTCCTCTCGAGCCCTCGACGATCGCCCCGGCATGAGAAAACCGAGTCCCCGATTTCGCCGCCTTGCCGCCGATGTAAGCGATGAGCGGTTTGGTGAACTTCCCCTGCTCGACAAGGTCCGCCACGCGCTCTTCCTGGGTCGTCCCGATCTCACCGAACATCACGGCGAGCTTCGTTTCCGGGTCCTGCTCGAAAAGTTCCATGACTTCGGGATGAGAGAGACCGACGACGGCGTCGCCGCCGACATGGATGATCGTGCTCTGACCCAGGCCCGCCCGGGTCAGATAATAGGAAATGGCGGAGGTCATTCCTCCGCTTCGGGAACTGACCCCGATTTCTCCCGGCCGGAACCACTCCCTGGCGCGATCGGCGTGCCCGCCGATCATGCCCAGGACGGCTTTTCCCGGGCTGACCAGGCCGAGCGTGTTCGGCCCGACAAAGCGGGCGCCCTGGGCGCTCGCCCGGGCGGCGATCTCGAGGACATCATGGATCGGAACGCGATCGGGGACGAGGACGAGGAGCTTGATCCCGGCTTCAAGGGCTTCGAGAGCGGCATTCTTGACGAGCGCCGCCGGGACAAAAATCACGC
>Ga0136652_1000902_pt1 | contig 13434 bp, 16 predicted proteins | sample ConPoolayeEmetaG_FD_94864 | JGI IMG/M metagenome (GOLD analysis project Ga0136652, IMG submission 94864) | Hot spring microbial mat communities from California, USA to study Microbial Dark Matter (Phase II) - Cone Pool mat layer E metaG... ...
AAAAATATATGAAGGAATAATCGGGATCGTCTGCGGGATGGTGATGAGAGTCGGCTATGAGAAGCCGGTTTTAGGGATAAGCGAAAGCGAAGAAGGAGGAATAAAGGTAAGCTCAAGAGGGAACAGGAAAATGCTTGAGAATGGGTTGAATTTGGGGGGTGTAATGAGAGAGGCTGCTGAGAGGGTAGGGGGGATGGGAGGAGGCCATCATCTTGCCGCAGGTGCAGAAATTCCTAAGGGTAGCGTAAATGAATTTTTGGTTGCGGTTGGCGAAGAATTGAAAAAATTATAGCTCTTTTTCATTCCAGAGTTTTCTCTTTTGGTTTAGGAGCTCCTTCGCGACAGCGAGAAGCTGGGTGCTCAGCCTTAATGCCTCATCAGGGTTCAGCTTCATGGCGACATTCCCTGTGCTGTTTATAAGCCTTATGAGGAGTACGCCATCCCTTGGGAAGCCGTTGCTCTCAGAGGGAGGCTCGCTTTCTATTCTGAGGATTGTTTTGTGCTGCTCCCCTTTCTCATCCTTCCACCAATGAACTATCTCATCTTCTATCATACTAGCCGCCGAGAGGATGAGGATTTTTTTATTTATAAATGTATGGGGACCTCGGTTCCGATGTAACTATGGTTACAATCACCCAATAAACGCCCCCACCCTTATCTTCGGTCCACCATCAGAAACAGGCACGCTCTGGCCGCTTTTTCCGCAAAAGCCAGGGTCCAATCTTACCTCTTTTCCTACAAGCTCAACATTTTTTATGGTTTCAAAGAAATTCCCAGAAACAACGACATCCTTAAAAGTTTCCAAAAATTTTCCATTCTTGAATTTCCATCCTATCGCCGCCTTGAACATGAACCCGCCAGTAAAGGGGTCGACGCTCCCGCCGTTCATCCCCTTCAAAAACACGCCTGTCCCTTCAAACATCTCCTCATCGCCCGCATCCCCGGGAAGAATGTAGGTGTTGCTCATGCGAACAATGGGCTGGTAGGCGAAGCTCTGCGCCCTTGCATGGCCGTTCGGCTTTCCGAAAATTTTTGCGGCGTGCTCGTCCTTTAAGTATTCTTTCAAAACCCCTTTTTCAATTATTCTTACCTCCTTTCCCTCATGCCCCTCGTCATCATAAAAATAACAGCCGAAGCCAAGCATCGGATTATCAACAATCGTAAGCTTACTGCTCGCGATCCTCTTCCCAATCTTCCCCCTGAACAACGACTCGCCTTCAAGAACAGTGTCCGCCTCGCTCGCATGCCCGACCGCTTCATGCGAAAGCAGGCCTGCTATCTCGCTGTCCAAAACAACCGCACATTTTTTTGGCTTTATCCTCTTCGCCTTAAGCAATTCTTTCGCGTATTTCTCTGCTTCTTTCGCGGCACTAAAAAATTTCTCCCTAACTTTTTCATCAAATTTTCTCTCCCCGACCCGCGAGGAATACTGTTCTATTCTGTTTCCTTTTTTCGCAAAGACGGAAATCCTCCCGTAAACATAAAACCCCTCCTCTTCTATTTCAGCCCCCTCGGTGTTCTCAAACTCCCTCCCCACCTTCCATATTCTCAGGGAGACCTGTTTTTTGTATGCATCCACAGAATCATAAACCTCCTTGATGAACCGGGCCGCATGCTCGGCATCCGGCACAACATCGCTTGTTTTTCTCCTGCCCTTCAACTGCGAAGGAACGATCTTTAGCTTTCCGCCCCGCGCAGAAGCAATCCTTTCGGCTTCTTCGACAACTTTTTTCTCATCGCTTCCGGAGGCAAACCCCCATCCATTCTTCAGAGCCCTTGCGGAAACTCCTCCGCTGCTCCCAGAACCTATCTTCATCTCGCCGTTTATAATGCTCAGAAAAAGCTCCTCAGAAATTTCCCTGCGTATCTCAGCGTACATCCGCGCCCACTGTCTCTCTCACGGCCTTCTTGTCCTGCTCGTCCTTTACAAATGCGATCAGAAACTCCTTTTCAAAAGGAACAAGCATTATCTTCTTCGAAGCGGTCTCTATCGCTATCTCCTCCACGCTGTCCTTTACCTGCTCGAAAACCACAGCCATCCTGTTTACTATGCCTGCCGAGAGAACAACCACCGAATCATCCAACGCTCCGCTCTGCTCCTTTATCTTTCCATCCCGGGTTATAACGGCGGAATCTATCCCCTTCTCCTTAAGCTTATCAACCATGCTCATACTATCTCCACCCCTGTCGGCCCTATTTTTACAGGAACATCAGCTGGAAGGAGCGAAGAGGAAAGCTCATACGCGCCCTCTTTTTCCTTAAGCTCAAAAACCTCTCCTATTGAATGCAAAAATGTATTCAGAAGCTTTTCATCATGCATCCTCTTTTCTATCAGAAGGAAGAGCGTCGCGTTCGCGGCCTTCAGCCTTCCCTCAATAACCTGGAAAAACTTCAGCACAGAATCCTGGGAATTGTAAAGGAGGAATGTTGAGAAGGAGTGGAATATGAACCGTATTTTCTTTCCGCCGCTCTCCCTTATTGCGTCGTTCACAACCAAACTCAAATCATTGAGCGCGGTCGGCCCGTCTATAAACACATCGCGCCTCGACTCGTCCTTCACCCCGACAGTTGCCGAATAGCAGTCTATGTACTTTATTCCGTTTTTCAGCTTCATTCCAAGGCCCGCTGATTTCGACTCAACCTCCTTTGGAAGCATATCCGAAGCGAGATAATAAACGGCATCCCCTTTTTTTATGCCTTCGTGCGCAAAATGGAACGCAAAAACCGCCTTCTCAATTCCGGCGGGGCCCAGAAGAACAACAGAGCCCGGGTTCGAATACCCTCCCTCCAGCATGATGTCGAGCTCCTTTATGCCTGTAGAGATTTTATTCTCCCTGAAAAGGTACTGCTCTTCCATGGGATAAAAAGAGGGGCAAGGAATTAAAAATGTATTTGATTTTTGAAAATTATTCTTCAAGTTCTCCGCGATTTATTTTTTGGCTGTTTCATAAGCGTCATACATCTATTTTCCTCATCTTTTAGGAGAAGCGAATAATATTTTTTGTTTTTATTTTTTTTTATTTAAGCGAATGCCGGTTGAAAATGTTTTAAATTTGCAACACCCTGGATAGAAAGGAAGAGAAAGATTAATAAACAATTTGCAGGAATTTTAACCTATGGCAAAGAAAACAGAAAGCAAAAAGAAGGACCCGGCAGTAGCGGCAATACTTGCTCTTGTCGGCGGGATAATCGTTGGTTTTCCGGGAATCGGCTACATGTACATGGACAACATGAAAAAAGGCCTGATATACGGAGCGATATGCTGGGTGCTGTATGGAATAATAGTAGGAGCATTCATGGTAGGCAGCATTGTAACGTTTGGAATTGGAAGCATTATCTGCCTTCCAGTATTTGCGCTCCCGCTTATATACATTGTGGTAGTGACCTACGACACATACCTTTATGCAAAGGGAGAAAAAACAATCCTGCCGGAATTCTAAATTTTTTTATTTTTTATAATACGGAACGGACGTATGGAATAAAAAAGAAAAAAAGAAAGAGTTTATTTTATTTTTTCAGTACGCTTCCTATGAAGTAGCCTATCACTGCAAGGACCAAGCCGACAAAGAAGCCGACTACCGCTCCGACCACGAGCGCGATGACGCTTACTCCAGCTCCGAACATCGCACCAAATGCATCGGTTGTGCCGGCAGCCATTCCAACACCCAGCCCAAGCATGTTCACAACAAGCGATATCACTCCGCTGACAATCGCTACGATAACCGCTGTCAGCCCTCCAACCAGCGCTGCGTCCACTATCTCCAGCTTTGCCTTGTATATGAGGAAGCCAAGCCAAAGATAAAGTGCTATATTTATCATCAGCATCGGCAGACCGATTATGCATGCAAGCGTCGCTCCGACTACCGGTATCACGCTCAGCAACGAGCTGAGAATTGCAAGGGCAAGAATTACGATCACAGGTATCTTTGCCGCTCCAAATCCTTTTCCTAAATTCATAACACCACCGAAAAAACCTCTTCTGCAAAGCTTAAAAATATTGCGACTTTCTTATAAGGTGTAGAAAGGTTTAAAAACATGTATATACATAAAAATATGTGGGTGAAAACATGGGGGTAAAGGATAGGATAAAGGAAATTATGCTCGCCCTTGGGATAGCAGTATCACCAGTGGTTGCAAATGCAGAGTTCAATATATTCAACCCGGCAACATGGGGAGGTTACAAACCAGGAAGCATTGCCGCCAGTGTGTTTGAACAGGATACTTCAAGGGTAGACACTACTTCGGTTGTCTCCGCAAAACCTTCGGGTGGAAATCTTGGTTCTCTTTTGGGCGTTGGTCAAAGCGAGATAGATAAAGCAAGAAAAGAATGGGAACAAAAGATAGCTGAAATAGAGAAAAAACGGGCGGAAGAAGAAAAGAATAAAGGAGAATACAAGGTCCAAGAAATAAAAAAAGCGAACATAGATGCAGTTAACGCAGCAATTTCTGCTCTTTATAACGAAGTTGACCCACGGGTTTTGAACATTGTTCTGCCTGCCTGGTCCTTAAGCCCTGCGACAAGAAACAGTCTTGAAGTGGCTTACGGCACTGGGTTGACGGACCTCCAATATAAACAATTGCTTTTTTGGGATGAATATAAGTATGCGAAAATAAAAGCAGGTGAAATATGCGCCCAGCTCGGAATAGCATACAACGAGGTTGATGCGAAAGAATTTGCTCTTGCCTATGCCTCCATGGCTACGCTTGGCTATGGAATAGGAAGGCCAAATATGAGAAATTCCCTTGATATTGCAACAGCAACTATGCAGGCAAATGTTGATTCTTCGCAGTGGAGCCTTCTTCTTGTCCTACAATATCTGCCACGAGGAATTCAAACAAAATATGGATATGTGAACCTGGACTATCCAAAATCAGTAATTGCTGATGTGTGGAAAGTGTACAATAGAACTTATGTTGACTATGGTTCTGGGGTTTCACCTGTTCCGGTTGAAAAACCGTCTCCTACTCAGTCAACACAAACAGGGTTATCAACAAAGCAACCACAATCCAGCCAGCAACCTTCAACACAACCTTCAACACAAGAGGAAATAAAAGTGCAAACTGCATTAGAGACAATCAATTCAGCATTAGCCGCTCTTCAAAAAGGAAAAGAGATGGATTATGAAAAAAAGGTTAGATATTTTGACAGAACGATAAATTACGGCGAGATGCTTTATGTCATAAAAACCAAATCCTCAACCATAGATGTTATTTTACTAGAAGCTAATGGAGCAGGATTGATAAGTTATTACCAAGAGGGTGGAGTGTGGAAAGCATGCCTAACCCCGGATGCTATAAGAGTTTTGAAAGAAAACTATGGATATAAGGACAAAGGAAACTTTGGCAAAAATATAGAAAATTTGAATAGAACTCTTCAAAAAATGGCGAACGCCAGAAACAGCAGCGCAGAAGAATTTGACAATACATTGGCAAAAGCATTAGAAGATGCCGGGAGAGATATTGTCCCCCAGGGGCAGATTTTGGTTGATGCGCTTAAAGATGGCGGGGTTAAGGCATTGCAGAACCAAATCACGAACTATCAGGCCATTCAAAGCGGGAATCAAGCAGAAATCGATTCGGCCTACTCTAACCGTATAAACCAACTATCAGAGCTAAAGAAGCTTGTCGAAGAATATAGTAGAGAAACAAACCCCACAAAGAAAGCCAGTATTCTTGAGGAGATAGGAAAACTTGAAGCTAGAATGAACGTTAAATTGCAACCGTCAGTTTATGAACAGCTTACTGGCAGAAAATATGAGGGGAAGGGATCGGGTGTTCCATCCGCAGACGAGGTTTTGGAAAAAGTAGATGGAATCCCAAAAACTCCGGGAGACACGTTGGAAAAGCAGCAACCTGGTTCTGTAGGAAACTTTGAAATCGTGGTCGGCGCAGGAGAAGTGACACCAGATAACATAGGGAACACGACCTTCCAGCCGAGCGGATATGACTTCCCAATGACCGTTAATGCTTACTTGGAAACTTTGCCTGTCTCACCGCACATAGCATACGATGAGCATGGAGTTGAATACGAAGCAACCGCTTTAACGCCAGAAGAAAAAGCAAAGGTCCTAGAAAAGCTTGCAGATGATATTAAAGCTGGCAAAATCAAAACAATAAATGAAAGGACAATAAAAGAAGCGGTAAAAGAAGCGACGGGGTTGGACGTATCCATGGATAAGGGCGAGCTTCAGGACTGGAAAACAGCATTCAAACCCAGAGGATACAGGTGCAACGGTACGCCAAAAAACGGCGTGCGCGTATAATTTTTTATTTTTTTGTTTTTAGCAACTTGCAAAACGCAAGAAATAAAAACCTGTGAAGCGAAAGTTTTTTGATGGATTACGCAACTCGGCCTATTCCCACAAAGGAAGTAAAACCTTTCGCAGAACCAGAAATAGTTCCAGCACTCCAGCGGGCGCAGGCTCCAAAGAAAGAAGAGAAAAAACAGGAGAGCTTTCCGAAAATATTTTTCAACTATTTCATGGAATTCTTCAAAAATCCGTTCAATCCGTTGAACCAGTATGCGATAAGGGACAATCTGAAAGAAATGGAAAAGCCCGGGAACAGGGCGGAGTTTTTCAATTATTTTGCGCTTGCTGCGGAGATGGAAGAGAAAAAAAAGAGATGGGAGAAGGAGGAGCTTGAAAGGGCAAAAAAGATTGCGGAGTATTATTTTGAGAAAAAAGGGTTTGAAGAAGGCGGAAAGGAGCTGATCGCAAAAGCAGAGAGCATGGGAAACAACCTCGAAACCCTCTCCTACGAAGTTGAAGCCATTCCGCCCGAAAATCTGCTCGAGATTGCGAGGCTTATTGAAAGCGAGGATAAAAAAGGGCTGGAGAAGGCCCTCAGCAGAATGGCGGATGAGCATCCAGCGTTTGCGGATGTAATAAATTTTATTATAACTGAAAGGGAGGCGAGATTTTTCCTAAAAAAAGCATTTCCCATTAATAAAAAAGCGTTTGCAAAAATTTTCGGAGTAAAAGGAAGAACGCATTTGATAAGGCTGCTCAGGGCGTATGCAAAAATTCTTAGCGATGAGAGATACCTCATGCTTCTGAAAGCAATGGGAAGGGCGAGGCTGAAAGAGCTGAGGGCGTTCGCCTTCTCGCTGGACCCGGTGCTCAGATACATTTTTTTGAGGAGGGTCCTTCCGGCGCTTTATGCGTGCGGGATGGTGAGCATGGACCTGGGCGAGGTCGTGAAAAGAATGATGAAAGAAAGCATGGGTGGGAGGGTAAAGGCAAACCCCGTCCTGCTTAGAATGTTCGCGAAGCTCCCGAAGTTCCTTTTCTTCTTCGGCCAACCGGATGGAAAAACCCTGGAGCTTTTTATTGAGGGGAGGATATGGAAGAGATAGAAAAACTTCTGAAAGCAGAGGGGATGGAGTATTTTGCGAAAGTTGAGGAGGGCTTCCTCTCTGAAAATGCTACGAGAACGCTGTTCGCGCCGAGCACCTCATACTTGGGAAGGGTTTTGAGAAATGCCGAAGGAGGAGACGTAAGGTCTATCGTGTTCTCCGGAATATTCCTGGATTATATGGCAAGGCATGTTGATATATTCGGCGAAACAGAGTGGGAGGTCTTCATATTCGACAGGGTAGCAAAATCAAACATCCTGGACCTTTTCATGGAAAAGAGGTTTTCAGAGCTTTCCAAAATAATCTCATTTCCGGTTGAAACCCCGTTAGGGATGAAGAGAGCAGAGCGAATTCTCATAAACGACGGAAAGAAAACAGCGGTATTTGAAGCAAGCGGAAAACCTGTCGCTGAACTAAAAACAGCAAAACCGCCCTTCCGGTTCCTAAAACCGCCTTTTGCGGTATGCTATGAAAAAGACGGAATAGAGCCGTCTTTATACCTGTCTGACAAGAAAGGCGACCTCAACCTCTCGCTTGCAAGCGTTGTTTTTGCGGTCGACAGCGAAAGCGCGTACTCCTGGGGCAGAAAAACCCTTTCCCTGAGCTCCTCGCCCCTTGTTGCGCTCTGCCAGGCAAAAAAGCGCCTGGACAATGTTATTTTCGGTGGGATAAAAAAATCAAAAAGTATTCCCTGGCACGGCATCCTCCTGAACACGGAATTTGCAAAGGAGGTCTCCTCCTTTCTGGAAGGAACGGAAAAAACAAGGGCGGAAAAAAGAGTTGAAAACATGGAAATGGCAAATAAAATCGGGCTTTACATGATGAATTTTGGCGGGGATTCCAAGATGTTCAACGAGGAGAGGAAGAGGAGGGAAAGGCTGTTCAACAAAGAAGTTGTTGTAAGCCCGGATTTTATTGAATTTTTCAAGAAGGAAGGGTTGAAGGAGGGCGTGGACTATATAATTTCCGGGGGGGAGATCGTTGCGAAGCTGGCAACGATAATAGGAATCGGGATGAGAAGGATGTTCGCCCAGAGGTTCTACATAAGGCTCAGTTATGATGAGAAAGGTGAGAATGTGAAAAAGGACATAGGTGCCTCCATAAAGACCGCGTCCATATACAGGAACAAAGCGCTTCCCGGAGATGTGGTGGTCATGGGGCAGGTTGAAAGCGCGAAAAAAATATCCATCGCCTACGGAAATGTTTTCGAGGGAGAGAGGGCGTATGTGAATAAAATATTTAATCTTTTGCCAACAGATATGTTTTTAGGGTTTGAAGAAAGCTATAGGGTTGAAACGATACTGGGCAGGGTGCTGTTCAATCCTGAAGAGGGAGTGTAGATGGAAAAGATGAAGCTCTCCATGGCGGGCGAGATCGCGATGAGCGAAAGCCCCGGAGAAACGATGAGAAAGTGGAGGGAGCTTTTTGCAATAAGCCAAGCGGAGCTCGCAAAGCACCTGAACATAAGCTCCTCAACCATAAGCGACTACGAGAGCAATAGGAGAAAAAGCCCAGGAATAAATGTAATAAAAAGGTTCGTTAACGCGCTTTTTGAGATAGATGCAAAAAGAGGCGGGATGATCGCAAAGAAGCTGAGCCAGGAGGAGAAGGAAAGCGAGGAGTATTTTGAGGTGCACGAATTTACAAGGGGAATCCTCCTTTCTGATTTCGTGGGGATTATAGGCGGAAAGGTGCTTACAAACAAGGAGCTTTTGGACGAGATAAAAATCTACGGATACACCCTTATAGACAGTATGAAGGTCATTCTTGAAATGCCATACCCGCATTTCCCAAAACTCTACGGAAGCATAGGCGACAAGGCATTTGTATTCACAGGGGTAAGCACGGGCAGAAGCCCTCTGGTTGTTATAAGGGTTGCGCCCACCAAGCCAAAGGCAGTTGTTCTTTTCAACCTTGACAAGGTCGACCCGCTTGCGCTGAAAATTTCCGAGAGGGAGAAGATTCCGGTGATAGTAACGAAGATGGAGATAAGCAAAATGAAAGAAGCGCTGAATAAAATATAGATGGATTAGAGCTTTATTATTTTTCCGTTTCTCCCCGCGGAAATTTTAAGGATGCCACCGTATTCGCTCACCCAACCGTTCTCAACCTTCACCCGGTCGCCTTTTTTTATCCTCTCCGCGTCCTCTGCCCAGAGAACAAGCGTAACTTTTCCGCTGTCATCCTGCAGAACTGCGTTCGCAACCTTCACAACCTTTCCGGACATCGTGCTGACTTCGCTCATCTCATCCTTGCTCACAACCTTTCCCTCGATAGTGGCGTTCTGGTTCGCTTTGAGCTCTGAAATTTTCATATATACACCTATTTGTTAAAAACAGGAAAAGAATTAAAGGGTTTGGTTGTTTTTGCTCAAAGCCGGCCTGCTACAAGCATCTTAATGGCATTCCAAAGAAGGTATAACGATACGCTGACCCTCTTCTCGATCTGTTTTCTGCTCCAAAAAGCCGGGTTTGCAAGGTTTCTGAACCTCAACTCGCAGCGCATCCGGTAGAGCGCTATTTCTGTATCGCTTGAGGGGAGGGACTTCTCTTCCATTACCGCATCAAATATTCTCGGGTTCTGCTCGCGGATCCACTCTTCGTTCAATTCGATGTATTTTTCCTTGAACATTTTTACATGTTCGCTCCTGCTTATTATGCCTACGCCCATCAAAACAAATACAGCGGACGCAACAGATTGAAAAATCTTGCCGGGAAGGTCTTTCTTCCGTATCTCTTTTAGGGGGGTAAAATTTTCCAAATCAAAAAACACAACGCTGCACCTGTTGCTTGAAAAATCAACGCCTATGTTTGCAAAATGAAGGTCGTGGTGGATCCCGAGCCGGGTAAAAAGAGCGAGGGCCGTTGCGGTATTTATCGCTGTATTCTCAGCAACAACGTCAGAAACCCTATCGCCGGCAATTATGGAAAGCGGGGTGTTTATCACGCTGTTTCTAGTGAAGATGGTTTCTCCGGTTTTCTCATTGAACAGCAAACATGACGGAAGCGGGACTATTTTCTGGCCGGGCCCGAACCCAAGCTCGAGAGGGTATTCAAGCAGTTCGTAAAGATAAACATTTGAATAGAATTCATGCTCTATGCCCCGGGCTTTTTTTTCGGTTATTCGTTTGCTTTCAAAAATACCATAGTCCGGCATCTTTATGATGTACAGCCTTTTTTCCTCCCTTCCGGGCGGGTATTCGAGTTCAAAAACAAGGTTTTTGCTCGGAATGCTTTCCTTATTTGCTCTTGCGCGCTCTCTTATCTTCTGCGTATTGTCGAGGATATAATTGGCAAACTGAGTTTTCGGCCTGGACCCTATGTACCTTACCAAAAGCCAGGGAGGCCGGCCGAATTCTTCAAAAACAACCACCTTCCTGACAACTTCAATAAACTCGCCTTTTATTCTTTTATCCTCCAATCTTAGTTTTCTAAGTTTCACAAAATAAATTTATGTGTAAAAAGTTTTTTAATCCTGCCTATACCTTTCTAAACTTAAAACCGTAGTGTATAAGCCCTTCCGGGTCGTCGCTCTGGATTTTTCTGAATGCCGCCTCCACCCTGTCTCCTATCTTCACATCCCCATTATCCACAAGCTGGCCGAGAACCATCGCTCCCTCTTCAAGCTTCACAAGCACTATCGTATACGGAACCTGCTCCTCAAACCCTGCCGGCGGGGAATACACGACAGAATAGCTGTAAACCTCGCCCTTTCCTGAAAATTTAAAAGGCGCTATCCTTCCCTTTCTCCTGCAATTTTGACAAACCTTTCTGGGAGGGAAAAACTTTTCGCCGCAATTAGTGCACTGCGTACCTTCTAACCTGTACCTCTCAGGATACCTTCTCCATGCCAAAGAAACTGATTCCCTCATGCTCACACCTTCGTGAATATATGAACAACTGCTGTTCCCCCGCTCCCGCCTACATTGTGCGTAAGCCCTATCTCTGCGTTCTCAACCTGCGTTTTTTCCGCCTCCCCCCTCAGCTGCCATACAACCTCAACCGCTTGCTTTATCCCGGTCGCTCCTACGGGATGGCCGCATGCCTTCAGCCCTCCGCTCGTGTTTATGACAATCTTTCCGCCAAAACTTGTTTCTCCTTCTAGAGCAGCCCTTCCCCCTTCCCCTGGCTTAAAAAATCCAAGGTCCTCTGTTGCAACTATTTCCGCAATCGTAAAGCAGTCGTGCACTTCTGCAACATCTACATCTTCGGGCTTTATTCCTGCCCTTGCATACGCCCTCTGCGCCGCAACCTTTGCGGCATTCAAGCTTGTTATTATTTTCCTGTCGTGAAGGGCTAGCGTGTCCGTTGCCTGCTCTGATGCGGCAACTTTTACGATTTTATCCCTTGGCATAAGCTCCTTTGCCTTTTCCAAAGGGGCAAGGATGACTGCTGCAGCACCATCCGTTATGGGCGAGCAATCAAAAACTTTCAGCGGAGAGGCGACAATCTTTGAATTCAAAACAGTTTCAATCGTTATCTCGTTCTGGAATTGGGCGTATGGGTTTTTCGCACCGTGCGCGTGGTTTTTCACGGCCACGCTCGCGAGCATTTCTTCTGTTGTTCCGTATTCATGCATGTGCCTTCTCGCTATGAGCGCATAGAGAGCAGGGAATGTCGCACCGAAGAAAAGCTCCCACTCCTGGTCCCCTGCTCCACCTAAGATTTCTGTAACCTGCTCCACGCTCAAATCGTTCATCTTTTCCACTCCGCCCACAACAACAAAATCATGAACGCCGCTCGCAACCGCAAGGACCCCTTGCCTAAGCGCAAGCCCTCCTGACGCGCACGCACCTTCAACCCGGGTTATAGGAATCGGGGTAAGGCCCATCTGGTCCGCAAGAAGGGAGCCGACATGCTCCTGGCCTATTAAGCTTCCGCTTGCCATTGTTCCAACATACCCTGCGCTTATCTCGTTTCCTGTTAAATTCGCGTCCTGGATTGCCTTTAAACCCGCTTCGAGCACCAGATCCCTGTATCCTTTATCCCAGTGCTCTCCGAATTTAGTCATGCCTACGCCTATCACTGCCACTTCTCTCATGGCTCGTTTTGTTTTTTGGAAGGGTTTAAAAAATTAGCGAAAGGGAGTTCGGCAGAATGCGAACATGCTCGCTCTGTTCTAAAAAATGGCTTATTGGGAACGGATTTAAAAACTTTTCTCCTCTTTAAAAATAATAAAATAACGAAGAGGATCAGAATGACGAATGGAGGTCAAATTGGGATTGGGCATAAAGGAACGAGAGCTAATCTAACGTGTAGAGGAAAGAGCGGATTTGGAGAACCTATCGTTGAAAAAGAACCTGCGCCGAAAGTAGGATGCACGCTTGTAATAATAACCGATCCAGAGAGGCGGGAAGAACTGCGCAGACTAGGCCTTACGAATCTTGGCCATATCATTGGTGTAAAAAACAACAATTTTGAAGTTTTAATTCCCGGCAGATATCCGTGGCTTGATCAATACAGAAGGAATGAGTTGAAATTCCCGTACGATTTTAAAAAACAAGAGTAGTGGGAGCATGGGATATAGAGAAATGACATGGAAGGAGATACGGAGAATAAACTGGATGCTGATGCAGTTAAAGGGCACGGGTAAGGGTAAGGATTATATCGGAACATTGGCTGCACGGGTAGGAAAGTATCCGTATTCTGAACTCGAAAAGGTTCCGGTTAGGATTAGGGAGGTTTTGGAAGAAGAAATCAGGATAATAAAAGACGACAAACCAAAAAACCCAAAAGAGTGGATAAAGAGAGCATTTTACAAGATAATGTTAAAAAATGCTATAGGGCTTTTTGATGAAGTAGCTGTTAAGGAGTATAAAAAGGAAAATGAGCAGACAAAAAATCTGCACAAGAAGAGATAAGTGGATTTTCTTACCTATTTTTAAATTTTATCTCAGAATTTAAACCGATGCTTGGATGGAAGATTCTTCCTGAGGGCGAGTACAGAATAGAAATGCCCCAGCTCAGCGAGGACGAAGAGCGGATGGTTGAGGTTGTAGAGGAGAGGTTCAAGGAGGTCGCCCGGCTTAGGGAGATGAGCAACAAAGAGGAAATTCTTGAAGCAATAAAAGAAACCCT
>Ga0136652_1000908_pt1 | contig 13368 bp, 11 predicted proteins | sample ConPoolayeEmetaG_FD_94864 | JGI IMG/M metagenome (GOLD analysis project Ga0136652, IMG submission 94864) | Hot spring microbial mat communities from California, USA to study Microbial Dark Matter (Phase II) - Cone Pool mat layer E metaG... ...
ATATCAGGGAGGCTTATGCCTCCCTTTTTTAAAATGTTTTTAAAGCCCTCTTTAGAAGAAATCCTGATAATTATCCTTTCTTTTATCCTTCTTTTTGTCATGCATGTATTTCTTCCAAATATTGGAGGAGTAATAGCAAGGCAGAATGAGCAAATAATTTGGCTTTTATGCGGGACAATAATTTTTATTGGAGCTTTAAAAGCCTTATTCCAGAAAAAATTCATAGAGTCTCCACTTAAAATTTATATTCTCCTTTTTGTTAGTTTATGGCTAATAAGCAGTCTTTTTAATCCAATAAAAAACATGGATAATTTTTTTATAAACTGTAGCTGGCTTTTAGGAGGGGTGCTTTTATGGATGGCTTTGCTTCAGTTTGAGCTTACAGAGAAGCAAAGGCTTACAATTCTTTTTCTCATATTTATCTCTTCTGTAATAGAATCCCTCATAGGAGTAATTCAGTTTTTTGGACTTTACAGATACATTCCTGTAACACCTTCACCTGAGGTAGGTCTTATTGGTGGAGTATTTCAGCAAAAAAATCTTTTTGCCTCATGGATAGCAACTGGAGTTATTATAAGTCTTTATCTTATTTCAAAAGCATGGCTAAGAAGCTTTTCAACTCCTAAAAAGATTTTATTTTTTGCAGGAGTTTTTCTTTTATCTTTAAGCCTTATTATTGCAGGGTCAAGAACAGGGCTTTTAGGTGTCACAGCAGGTTTGATTTTAATGTTTATTGCTAAAAAGAAACAGTATTCAGCAATAAAAAAAACAGCTTTTGTCTGGTTGATGATTTTTATTGCAGGAGCCTCTACAGGACTTTTTCTTCTTTCAATTAAGGATCAACTCGAAATAGAAAAAGTTGCAGTGAAAAAATTGAAATGGTTTTCAGACCCTGAACAGGTCTCATACAGGGAAAGAATTCTCTTTTATGAGACATCCTTTGAGATGTTTAAGGAAAAACCAATTACAGGTCATGGATTTTCTAATTTTGGAAGTCTTTATATGTACTATCAGGTAAAGGTTAAAAAATCAAATCCTGATTACTATAAAGGAACTGGAAATCAGTATACCCATCATCCTCATAATGAGCTTGCTATGATAATAGCAGAAAGCGGAATTATCGGAATTGCAGGAATCTTAATTCTTTTATATGGCATCTTGAAATTCTGCAGAAAAATTGGCTGGCGGGCAAGTGTTTATATAGCCTTGCTAACTCCTTTTTCAATTCATATGATGCTTGAGTATCCCCTTCATCTTTCTGTAGCTCACTGGTTTGCCTTTGTGCTTATTGGAGCAATTGCAACTTCTCATTTTCTGAAGAAAACAGAGCTCAGGATTATAAAGCCCATAAAAGTTCTAACAGTGGCAACAGTTTCACTTTTATTTATTCTGTTTTCAGTTTTTACAGTAAAAACCTTTATTGCCTATAATCAGCTTGTTATATGGTATATAGAGTATACGGAAGGCAAAGAAGCTTCCATTGAAAACCTGACTCCTGCAAAGGAAAACATTTATTTAAAAAACTGGGCTATGCCAATGTATATGTTTTACAGTGCTGAGAATGCATTGAAGGATATAGATAAAAATAAAAAGTTTCTGCTTGATTTTTTAAACTGGTCAGAGGCTGAAAAAAGAAGAATTCCCATACCTCAGGTATTTCAGTACGATGCCTTTGTTTTATTTAATCTCGGTAAGCATTTTGACAGGTTTGAATATTTAGATGAAGCAGTAAAATCAATTGAAGAAGGACTCACGCTGTATCCGGATAATCAGGAACTTAAAAGGTTACGGAAGATTATTTTAGCGGATGTATTTAAAGAATTACTCAAAAACTTTAAAAAATAAGTATCTATCTATTAATCAGTGTGTTTCTGAAATCCAAAAAAGGTTTAAGAGCATTAAATAGTGATTCGTCAATTATGTTTTACAAATTTTCTCAAATGCCTCAACAATTTCGTCAATAATTTGAATCATTTTTCTTAAATTTTTATAAATTTCATCATCAGAGATACTTAAATATTCATGGGTAAGCACATTTCTAAACCCTCCAATTCCCTTCAGTTTACCGTAAATTGAACTGTCAATTAAGCCTCTCTTGTAAGAATTATCAATAATCTCTTCATAACTGTCACTGACAATTTCAAATCTGCTTGATAGTATATGGTCAAGAAAATCAAGTATGTTCTCACATATAAGGAAAAGAAGCCTTTCTGTGGAGTATTTTATCTTTTTGTCTTTAAGGTATTCTTCAAAGCTAATATCCTTAAGCTCCTTTATATCATGCCTGTATTCTTTAAGTTTTTCAATTCTTTTTATAAGACTTTCCTTTCTATAAAACACTCTCTCTATAACTCCTATGTTTTCTCAAATAGATTATATAGTCATAGTATCTTTTTTTCGCCTTGAGCTCAAAATCATTAAGAATATCCTTATCTCTGTAAAAGAAAACTCTGCCTGTTTTTATAATCTCAAAGCATAAAATTGGCTCTGCTTTGTTTAACCACACTAAATCAACTCTGTTAGAATGAATTTTCTTTGTTAAATCGCCATATAACTGATAAAAATCTGACCATGAAAACTCTTTTGATGTATAAATGGCAATATCAATGTCAGAATATTCTTTAAAAATCCCTTTTACTGATGAACCAAAAAGATAAGCTATAAAGATTTGGGGATTTTCTTTTAAAGTTGAAAAAACTATATCCTTAACTTCATCAGGGCTTGCCTTCAGAGGTCTTTGTTTGCTCCATTTTTCTCTTACAGACATACTCTAACTCCATCATTATTTATGTAGCCTTTTACACCATAGTGTTAGTATTATAACAAATTTTTAATTGACTTCTTCCCATTTGCCTTTGAAGCGAACTTCTTGAATTCTCCCAAAAGCAATCTTCTTTCATGTTTGTTATCCCAGGATTTTTTATTTAATTTGTTGAGAATTCAAAAAATTGAAGTTGAATTCTTTCAAGAAATCTGCTAATTTTAAATTAGATGGATTGAAACAATATGAAAAAAAGAACTTTTATAAGTATAGAAGGACAAAAAGCAAAGGCTGCTTTGATAAAAAAGGATATTGAGAATGCTGATTTTATAGAATTCTCATCTGATGAAATTCTGGATTTTATAAAAGAAAACTCAATAAAAGAAGTTTATCTATCAGTTACGTTTCCTGATCTGCTGACATTCAGATTCTCCCTTCCATTTCAAATACCGGATAAGAAAAAAATTCTTGAAAAAATTGTATTCAATGAAATCAGGAAGAGATATCCATCAATTCAGAATTTTTCATTCATGTATGAAACATATATAGAGCCAGCAAGGAGCTGGATTCGCTGTTATGTTGCTTCTGAGGATTCCTGCAAATTCATAGAGGAACTCATTGAAGCAAAGATAAATATAAAAGCTCTTTTTTCAGTTCATATTCCGCTTCTTTATTTAATTAATTCCTATTCAGAGCTTATGGAAAAAAACAGGATAGTCTGCTTTATTTCAGGAAAGTCAAGATTTATTTTTGTTTTTGAAAAATCAGAGATGGTTCTGTCAAGACAGTATGAAACAGAGGAAAATTTAACAGATGAAGACATAATCAACATAAACATGACAGTTAATTATTCAGTTCAGAACTTAAGAGTTCAGCCTGAGGAGATAATTTTTTGTGGAATAAAAAAACAGGAAATTTCCGGGCTAAATCTACCATACAGATTTTTAATAGTTTTGCCTGAAACTGAGAAATATTCCGTGCCTTTATCAATGGCTTTATTTGAAAAAGAGTTAAAGCAGAAAAACATGCTTCCTTTACAGTACAGAAGATTTAAAAAAACAGTTAAGTATTTAAAATGTGCAAGCTTTATTATGCTCACTGTGACAGTTTTTTTAACTGCATACAATGCATCAGTTCTTTTTAAACTGAAATCTCTCTATGATAAAATGATTTTACATAAGCAGTATATAATGAAACATGAGCAGGAGTTCTTCAGTATTCAGAACACCTTAAAAAACTTTGAGATGAACCTGAAACCTTTAATTGAGCTACAGAATAAAAGAAATGTTATCATGGATGCAAGATTTCCTCTTTATAGCCTTTCTCAAGCCAAAACAGAGCTGATTCAGATAAACTCAATTGAAATACTGAGTGGACAGAAGCCTCAGATAAAAATAAAGGGACACAGCACAGGTCAGAACTTTTCCCAGAGACAGATTTCTTATTTAAACTTCACAGGCGCACTCACTCAAAACAGACTTAAAATTGTCAATGAAAGCTGGGACATTACAAAAGGGGATTTCAGTATAGATGCAGTTTATGAGCATAAAGGAATTTTACAGTAAAAGTCTGGGAAGAAGACTCCTTTTAACAGCCGTGCTTGTTTCCATTACCATGATACTTCTCAGTCTCACATTTTATTTAAATAAAGTTGAGAATTCCATTAAAGAGGAATTTGCTTTAGTAAACAGAGTTGAGCAAAAGATAAATCAGTCTTATGAGTTAAAGAAAAAACTGGAGAATATAACACTGCCTGAGGGTAAAAATGCTGAGATATTTACAGCTCAGTTTATTGACAATATAAAAATGAGATTTCCTGATGTTAATATAGAAATATCAAACACTAAAAAAGAAAACAGGGAGTTTGGTTTCAGCATGACACTAAAGGGTGAAGCATTATGGAGCAGATTTGTGGATATTTTAAGTTTTCTTGAGCAAACAGACTATCCATTTATCTTTATAAAATCTCTTTCTTTAAGTCCTAAGGAAGACAGAATAAACTTTGACATCAAAACAGAAGTAAAACTTCTTTCGGGTCAGGATGACAAAAGAAGTTAAAATATCAATAACTATGCTGGTATTGTCCTTTATAACATCTGTTCTGCTATTTAATCTCAGAAGTCCTTCATTTTCCACAGATGTTGAAAAATCCATAGCTCAATATCCATTACCAGATATTACTCTCACAAGCAGAAAATCTTTTTCTTATTACAGTCTAAACGAACCCTTTGAGACTTCAAAAAAATTTAAAGAAATTTCAACACAAGCTCAGCAAAAGGTAAAACCGGAGGAATTGCCAGGGGTTCAGGAGACTCCTTTACCGATTATCTCATTTATATATGAGGGCAGGCAGAGATATGCCATCATAGGAGACCTCATTGTCAGGGAAGGAGACTCTATAAACGGATATCAGATAAAGGGTATATTTAAAGACAGAGTTTTAATTAAAGACAGAAAGGGAGAGGAAAAATGGTTAAAACTGCAAGATTATTAATATTTATAATCATTTTTTTATTAGTTTATGGATGTGGCAGCATGGAGATGAAAAGTGAGATAAAGATTCCTCAGGTTGAACTTCCCAAGAAGGAGGAGGCTGTAAAAAAAGAAGCTCCACCAGATTTCAGAATAGAAAAAGAAGATATAACTCCGATAAAAATTAAAAGAGTTTCTGTAAATGCAAGGCAGACTCCAATGAGGGATATTCTTCTTGTTTTATGCAAGGATGCGGGATTAAATTTAATTATTGAAAAAGATGTTGATCCCAATACTCCAATAACAATGGTTTTAAGTAATGTGACACTTGAAGATGCACTCAATTCTGTTTTTTCTTCAACTGAATACTTTTACAGGATAGAAAGAAACATGCTTGTTGTAAAAGCCACTGATACAAAGATTTTCCATTTAAGTGCCATCCCTGTTCAGCAGACCTACTCAACAGATCTGGGAGGAGATATTCTTGGTGGGGTAACAGGTCAGCTACCAGGGGCTACCACAGCAGGGGCTACCACAGCAGGGGCTACAACTACAGGCACACAGCTTAAGGGAAATATATCAAAGACAGAAAAAACCGATGATTCAGCATATAAATTCTGGGATTCAATAGAGAAAGCTCTATCTACGATTCTTGGAACTACTACAAGAGCTACAGTAGGAGCACAGCCAGCCCAGGCAGTTTCACGTGAAAGCTTTGTAATTAACAGGCTTACTGGCACTGTTATGGTTACAGCAACAAAGAAAAACATGCAAAAAGTTGAGGAGTATCTTGAAACAGTGAAGAAAGTAATGGCAAGACAGGTTCTTATTGAAGCAAAGGTAATAGAGGTTACACTTTCAAAATCCCTGAAATACGGAATTGACTGGTCATTTTTAAGACAATGGACACATGGAACTCATAGCTGGAGTCTTGGAGGGGCTACATCAGGATTTACATCATCTGCAATAAGCACTGGTGAGCCATACTCTCAGATTCGGTTTTCCTTAACAACAACAGCCATAAAGGAGTTTACATCAATAATAAAGGCACTTGCTGAGTTTGGAGATGTGAGAACCCTTTCAAATCCACGTGTCAGCATAATGAACGGGCAGACCTCGCTTTTCACAGTTGGAAGAAACTACTCATTCATATCAAAAGTTCAGAGCAATGTTACAACTGGAGCAGGTGGAACTCCAATAATAACATATACAGTTGAGTCAAGCAATCTTCTTTCAGGGCTTATGTTAGGTATAGTTCCATATATTGATGAAAAAGGTGAAATATCTCTCACAATAACACCTATAATTTCAAATCTTCTTGCAATTGAGAGCAAACAATTTGGAGAAGAGTCTCAGGCAACAACAATCCAGCTTCCAAAAGTTGATCTCAGGCAGTTAAGCACAACTGTTAAGGTAAGGGATGGAGAAATTTTAATAATTGGTGGATTAATTAAGAGGGAGGAGGCTCTATCAGAAAATAAAACACCTGTACTCGGAGATATCCCGTTAGTTGGAGAGCTTTTTAAGAGTAAGGATAGAGAAGAAACAAACACAGAGCTTGTGATACTTCTTCAGCCAAGGATTATCTCACAATGAGGCTTGGAGATATTTTATTAGAAAAAAAATTGATTACTGAGGAAGAACTTAATATTGCCCTTAATGTTCAGAAGATCACAGGACAGGTTCTTGGAAAGTGTTTAACAGCACTCGGTTTCATTACATCTTCAGAACTTGCAGAGGTTCTGGCAATTCAGCAGGGAATTGAATATATAGATGTGAGACAGTATCCACTGCAGAGTGAGCTTCTTAAAGTCTTTCCAAAAAATATTGCGGAGTCAGCTAAATTTCTACCAATTGAAGAAACAGATGGTGTTGTTAAAATAGCTGTGACTGATCCGAGTAATATTGTTGCTCTTGACAAAGTGAGGTCAATTACAGGCAAAAGAGCAAAGCCATATCTTACAGATGAGGACGGTTTTTTTGACACCCTTGAGAAAGCATATTATTTTCTTGAAAATCCAACAGAAAAAATCATAGAGGATGCTGTAAACATTACTTTAAGGTCAGGTGTAACTCCACCTGAAAGATTTCCACAGATTATTGATGCTCTGATGGCAGAAGGGATAAGAAGGGGAGCAACTGATATACATATAACAATAAATGCAGGTGTTGTTAGCATATTTTACAGGGTTGATGGGATTCTTCAGGAGGGTTATTTTCTTCCAAAATCTATGCATACTGGAGTGGTATCAAGAATAAAGATTCTTTCAAAACTTGATATAGCTGAGCAGAGACTTCCTCAGGATGGTTCATTTATTTTTAGTTTTATAGGCAAGAAATATGAGATAAGAGTTTCAACAATTCCAACAGTTGAGGGAGAAAGCGTTGTATTGAGACTTCTTTTTGGTGGCTCAGAGGAGTTTTACAGCCTTTCAAGGCTTGGTTTTAGTGAAAACCTCACTTCAAAACTTAAAGAACTTATAAGAAAACCAAGTGGAATAATGCTTGTTGTTGGTCCAACAGGTTCTGGTAAAAGTACCACACTTTATGCTCTGATAAGAGAGGTTAACAGACTTCAGAGAAGTGTTATAACTATTGAAGATCCTGTAGAATACAGAATCTCTTTTGCTAAACAGAGTGAGGTTAATGAGAAGATAGGTTATGATTTCTCCCTTGCAGGAAGGAATTTCATGCGTCATGACCCTGATATAATCCTTCTTGGTGAGGTCAGAGATGAAGAAACTGCAAAAATTGCAATAAGAGCATCAATAACAGGACATCTGGTGTTGAGCACTCTTCATACAAATGACGCTGTAAGTGCAATACCAAGACTTTTTGATCTTCAGTCAGACAGATTTCTTCTTAGCTCATCCCTTCTTGCTGTGCTGAGCCAGAGGCTTATAAGAAAAATATGTTCCTTCTGCAAGGAATCAAGAGATTTAAATGAAAGTGAAAGGGAGATCTTTAAAATTGCTGGACTGACTCCTGAAAGAATTTATTATGGTAAGGGATGCAGAATGTGCAGGAACACAGGATATCTTGGAAGAACAGCAATTGGAGAGCTAATGATAATAAATGAAAAACTGAGAGATATGATTTATTCAGGAGCATCATTTAATGCTTTAATGAATACCGCAATAGAAAGCGGAATGATTCCTTTGAAAATTGATGGATTAAAAAAGGTTGCTCAAGGAGTTTCAACACTTGAAGAGATTGAAAGAGTTATAGGATGAGTATTTTCAGGTATAAAGCGGTTAATGAAACTGGTAAAACCCTTAAAGGATTTGTTAAAGCGGAAAATTATGCAGATGCCGTGAATTTTCTTACAATGAGAAATTTTTATATCCTTTCCATATCAGAAATGCCGAGATTTTTAACACCATTTATTAGTTTTTTGTCAAGAAAAATTAAAAACATTTATTTGATAGAGTTTGCAAGAAATCTTTCAATAATGCTAAAAGCAGGAATTCCTCTTGTTACAGCACTTTCAGACATTGCTGAAAGCATAATAAAAGAGAGATTTAAAAGAGTTGTTTCAGATATTGCCTCTCTGATTGAAAAAGGCATACCTTTCAGTGAAGCGGTATCAATGCATAAAGAGGTTTTCCCTCCTGTTGTTCAGTATCTGATAAAAATTGGAGAGGAGACAGGTCAGCTTGACAGAAGCCTTGATGAGATAGCAAATTACTTTCAGAGAATTGAAGATTTAAGAACAGCCATAAAGAGAGCTCTTATTTATCCTGTATTTGCAACTGTTGTTTCATTCGGTGCTGTAGTTTTCTGGCTTGTATATGTTCTTCCAAAGATTGTCAGCGCAATGAAGGATATGGGCGTAGCCATCCCATTTATTACTCAAATGCTTGTTAAAACAGGGAGTTTTCTTTCAAATTCTTTCTATTTATTGCCTTTTATTCCATTAATCTTTTTTTTCTCCACTTCTTTATTTAAGAGAAGTGAAAGACTGAGATGGATAAGAGATTATTTTTCGCTGAGATTGCCTATAATAAAACAGATTTTTTATAATAGGGCAGTTGCTCTTTTCTGCGAACAGATGAGAATACTCACAGCTGCGGGAGTTCCTGTAGACAGTGCATTTGATATGACTGCAGAAGCTGTAAACAATGAGCAAATGAAAACTGCTATAAAAAATGCAAAGGAGAAGATTATTACTGGAGAAAGGATTGCTCAATCACTGAAAGAAGAAAAGATATTTCCAGGAATGGTAATAAGACTTATAGATATTGGTGAGACTTCAGGAAATCTTGAAGAACAGCTTGGGTTTTTAAATAACTATTATACTGCAAGGCTTCAGGAATACTCTGTAAGACTGGGTAAAATCTTGGAACCTATGGTAATCCTTTTTATAGGAGTTTTCTTCGCAATTATTTTTATAAGTCTTCTGGGTCCGATTTATGATTTAGTAACAAAGCTGGGCAGATAAATGGAATATTTTGATTTTTATAAATTCAGAGAAGACCCGTTTGGTATAACACCAGACCCAGATTTTTTTTATCCTTCAAAAAGTCATTTTGAGGCTCTTGAGTCAATGAACTACCTCATTCAGAAGGGTGAGGGATTTATGCTTGTAACAGGCGGTCCTGGCACAGGTAAGACAACCCTTATAAAGAAATTTATCGGAAACTTTAAGGAAGACAATATCTTCCCAATTGTGATATACAATTCTTCTCTTACTCCAGATGAGTTGTTAAGAGGAGTAATAGAGAAGTCTGTAACCAGAAGCGAGCAGTTTGAGTTAAATAAACTTTCTACAAAGCTATCAATGGTTGAATTTCTTACAGAAAATCTCAAAAATAGAAAACTCTCAGGATATAAAAATCTACTGATAATTGACGAAGCTCAGGATATGCCTGAAGAGACTCTCACAGAGATAAAGCATTTTTCAAATATTGAAACACAAAAGGAGAAACTTCTTCAAATAATTCTTTTCAGTCAGCCTTACTTTGAAGAACTTCTTTCAAAACCACATTACTCTCAGATAAATCAGAGAATAAGCCTGAAGGTCAGATTGTCCCCTCTGAATAAAGAAGATGTGGGTAACTATATAAAATTCAGAATTAAAAGGGTTACTGATACTCCTGTATATTTTACAGGAAGAGCAATCAGACTTATATATAAAGCATCAAAAGGAGTTCCAAGACTTATAAATCTTATATGTTCAAGAACTTTAATGGTTGGTTATGTTAAAAACTCTTACAAGATTAAAGGAGCATATGTAAAGTCAGCCCTAAAACATCTTCGTATATAAGTTCTATGCTGCCTTTTTCAATTTTTCAATTATTTTCCAGCTTTTAAGAATCTCTATTGCTCTTTGAAGTTGTGTATCATCTTTTTCCTCTACTTCATGTGGAGCCTTTTCCTGTGGTTCAACCTTTTCTCCCTTTAAATGTTGCTCTAATTCCTTTTCCCTTATTACAGGAAATTCCTTGCCATTCTTGCTTTCAAGCTTTACAACAATATCAGGCATTATTCCAACTGCATGGATACTTCTTCCTTTAGGTGTATAGTATTTTGCTGTGGTAAGTTTCAATGCTGAGCCGTCACTCAGTGGAATAAGGCTTTGAACTGAGCCTTTGCCGAATGTTTGAACTCCAATAATCAACGCTCTTCCCCAGTCCTGCAGAGCTCCAGCAACAATCTCTGATGCTGATGCAGAACCTTGATTTACAAGCACTATCATGGGAATATCAGTGTATGAAGGTCTTAAATTTTCTGTATAATACTCCATTTTTTCACCACTTTTTCCTTTTATTGATACAACAAGATGCCGTGGAGGTAAAAACTGCTCTGAAATATCAACGGCACTTTGAAGAAGTCCACCCGGATTGTTTCTTAAATCAAGAATCAAACTCTGCATGCCTGAATATTTAAGATTTTTTAAAGCATTTGAGACATCCTGAGCTGTGCTTTCCTGAAACTGGACAATTTTTAAATATCCGATTTCCTTATCAATCATTTTGAATTTTACGCTTTTGATTCTTATTATATCCCTGACAATTGTTATGTCTTTTGGCTCCTTCCATTCATCTCTCTGAATCGTAAGTGTTACAGGTTTTCCTTTTGGACCGCGCATTTTTGATACTGCATCATTTATATTCATATCCTTTGTTGACTGCCCGTCAATCTTTAATATTTTATCACCTGCCTTGATACCTGCTTTCCATGCAGGTGTATCCTCAATTGGAGCTATAACTGTTAAAATACCATCTTTTATACCAATCTGAATACCTATTCCACCAAACTCTCCTTTAGTCTCAGTCTGGAATTCTTTATAAGCTTCAGGAGTCAGATATGCTGAATGAGGATCAAGAGAATTAACCATACCTTTTATTGCTGAACGGATGAGTTCTCTTGGATTGACTTCATCAACATAGTTCTTTTTTATTGTTGCAAAAACTTCAGTAAATGTTCGTAAATCTTCATAAACAGAGTCTGAATTCTGTGCTGCTGACCATCTTCCAACAATTATGCCTACTGTAGCAATAACTAAAATGAATACAGAGATTGCAATCTTTTTCTTCATTTATATTCCTCCCTTTATCTTTTAAGCCACTGTTCAGGATTAAGCGGCTTTCCTCTATATCTTACCTCAAAATAAACAGCAGGAGTTCCGATATTTGAATTGCCTGCCACTGTTCCGATAGCCTGTCCTCCTTTAACATAAGCACCTTCTTTTACAGTAATTGAGCCAAGATTTCCATATACAGTGTAATAACCTTCTCCATGACTTATTATAACAAGGTTCTGATATCCTTTAAAATAGTTTGCATAAACAACCTTTCCCTCAGCAGAGGCTTTTACTTCTGCTCCCGGTGCGGCATTTATGTGTATTCCACTTCTGAATACCGGAATATCAAATACAGGATCCCTCTGGGTTCCATAATGAGAAACAACCCTTCCACTTACTGGCCAGACAAGTGTTCCTTTCATTCTGGTAAAACCACCTTCAGGAAGGGAAACATCAGTTCTTCCAGTTCTTGTCTGTCTTTTTTCGGTTTCTTTAAGAAGTCTTGTAAGTCTTCTTGCATTTTCCTCAAGCTCTCTGATCTTTTTTTCATAAAGTACCTTATTCTGTCTTACCTTCACAAGTAAAATTTCTTTCTCTTTTTTCTTCTTTTTTTGAGCTTCTTCAGCTTTTTTAAGAGCCTCCTCCTCTGTTTTTAAAGAAGCATAAAGATTTTTTAACTCATTCTGTTCAGCAGTTAACCTTTTGAGTTCCGCTTTGAACTTATTTATCAGCTCTTTATCAATATTTGTGATTTTCTGAATGTTTCTTATTAGCCTTAATGCCTGTGTTGTATCGTCTTCCATTAAAATTATAAGAAGCAGGTCGGGCTGATAATAAAATCTCTGGATTCCTTTTATTCTGCTTACAAGATAACTCCTTCTTGTTTCAAGTTGACTGCTGTAACTTTTTATTTCCCTTTCTGTCTGTGCAATTTTTATCTGAAGGTCTTTTATTTTCATACGATGACTTTTTATTTTTTCTTCTATTTCCTCAATTTCCCTTGAAACTTTTTTTAAATCTTCAAGAATATTCAGCTCGGTTTTTTTTGTTTCCTGTAATTTCTTTTTATGAATATCAAGCTCCTTTTTTATATGTTTAAGTTCCTCTTTTGGCTCAGCAGCAAGACCTGCAGAGCATATGATAAAAAATGCAGCTATTAAAATGTTTATTTTCCACATGGCTACTGATATCTTATCTTACCGAGTGCAAAAAATGAAGAAATCATTCCAAGAGCTATACCAAAAAAGGGTAATATATAAAAGATTTCAACGGGGAAAATTATTCTTGTTACAGCAGGTAAAAATTCTGAAATATTTTTTGAATGAATTAAGAAATACAGTGAAACCATAGAAACTCCTGCAGAAACAGCTCCTCCAAGCCCGAGCAGTCCACCTTCAATTAAAAATGGCATTCTTATATATGAAGGTGTAGCACCAAGAAGTTTTAAAATTTCAATTTCTTCTGTTTTTTTCCAGTATAAACTCTTTACTGTCGCATAAACTATGAATAAAACTGCAAGCAAAAGAAGACAGAAAACTATCAGCCCAAAATTCCATACTGTCACCCTGATAATTTTTAATCCTGATATTATTTTTGCAGGATAATAAAT
>Ga0136652_1000909_pt1 | contig 13359 bp, 13 predicted proteins | sample ConPoolayeEmetaG_FD_94864 | JGI IMG/M metagenome (GOLD analysis project Ga0136652, IMG submission 94864) | Hot spring microbial mat communities from California, USA to study Microbial Dark Matter (Phase II) - Cone Pool mat layer E metaG... ...
CATCACAAGCGCCAATCGTTGCCTGGGCAGTGGGGCTTAAGGTCAGGCTTTGGCTCAAAACCGCGCTGGTCAAATTGGCTGTGCCGGCATAAAGATTGGCCCAGACTTTGCTGGCTGAACCCAGATCATAGATATTGGTGGTTGTCGGCAAAAGATGACTTTTAAATTGTCCTAAAACATTGATAAGGCTGTTGCTGGCCCCTAAAGTGAGATTATTACCTTGCAGTTCGGTATCGCCGACCACCGCCAAGCCTTGAGCTAAATGAAGCGAACGATCAAAATTGACCTGGCCTGTATTTTGGGTATTAATGTTAACGTTAGTGCCATCATGAGCTATTTGGATATATTTTGAACCACTATTATCAGTAATGCGGACAGCCTCTTGATTTTTGGGCCGGAGAGAGTTATCGCTTTCGGTCCAGAAATTACTGCTGTGGAGAGCACCCAAAAGAGAAGTACTGCCTTCCGGCAAAGAAGTGTTTAGAGGGTCAGAGAGATTCACCTGAGTGCGGGAATCAGCGAGTGTCAGCTCGTTTTGAGCCCGCAGAATGCCTGCAAATTCAAGATTACCTGTAGCATCAACAGCAAACTTGGTTGTGGGACTGCTGCCTGCATCTAATCTTAGCAGGTTTACAGAGGAAAGATCGTTGCCTAGAGTAGCGCTGATCAAGGCGCCATCGACTAAATTAGCATTACTGACTACCAGTGAATCGTTGGTGAGATTTGCCGTTGTGATCCTCACGTTTCCGGCACCATCAGGAGCCAAGGTGATGGAACCATCAGAACCAAACGGTGTTTGCAAGACCAGAGCTTGGCCCTCAATGGCAAAAGTGTCATTTAAGGCTTTGATTTTCGGAGTGGCGGCAGCCAGCGTCAAGCTGCCGTTCTGATTGATGACGGGAATCGTTTGTGGTCCGGCTTTTTCTGCAGGCGCGTATCCCCGCAAAAGATTGGCATTGGCGGCCAGATTGGCAGTGGCGATGAGCATGCGGGGATTAAGCTCTTTCCCTTCAAGGGTTTTTATGCCCAGATAAAGCCGTTCATAATTGAAAAAAAGCTGGGAGGGAATAGGCTTGTCGCCTCGGCTGATGTCCCCCAGCGGGGCGCTGAAAAAACCTTCGTCATCAGGAGAAAGCAGCCAATTTTTTGAAGTCCAGAGAGGTTCGCCGTCAACTTCTTTATCATAGAGAGAAAAAAGGACTTCCACTGAAGAGGGCGTCTTACCGTTGACAGTTTTAATTTGACCTCTATAAAAAACAATCCAAGGATTTAGACTTTGTTGGCTTATTTGGGCAGTTTGTCTAGTTTCTGGTAAGGCCAAAAATTGCTGGGGAAGACTTACTCTTTTAAGACCTAATAGGCTTATGATCAAAATGATGAGGATGATCAGCATTATAAAACTTATAAACTTCAGCGAGGGGGTTTGGAGAAAAAAAGAAGAGCGTAGGGAAGATTGTGGTTGGGTTACCTTTGTTGCTTCCGGAGTCAAAAAACCCTTATTTTTAAGCCAGTTGAAAAACTTATTTAAAGAGGCCATTTTTCGAACTTGGGAAGCTTTATTTAGACCCTTTTCAGCCAAAAACCGCCGATAGTCTTCTATAAGAGCTTTTGCTTTATTAAGATTCATTTTGATATATACCAATTTAAAAATTGTCTTACGTCTACCAGATAATTGCGAATGGTAATCAGGGAGAGTTTTTCTTCCTGCAGAGCCTTTGCAAAACCAGTTAAAAGTTCCTCGATTTCCGTAAAGTTATCACTGGCGCTTTTGCTTAAGTTTAAAAACAAATTAGCCGCGGGATTTTTCTTTGTCTTTCCGGAGAAAACTAAAAACTGGCCAAATTGTCGCAACGAAGAAAGATAGCGGGTCAACGACGCTGGAGAAATTTGGCTTTCCTTTAAAAACTGGACATATTCTTGAAAATTAGTTGAGCTAAAGCTCAAGGGTTTCAAATTATTTTTAAACCAATTTAAAAATTTATTTAAATCCGCAAGATAGTTTTTAATCGAAAGCGGTGAGAGATTTTGTTGAAGAAGATAATTTTTAAATTGAGTTTTAAGCGTTTTCATTTTCTTAAATTTTCTTAAATTTTTTTTGCGGTAAACTTAATTTCCGCATTTAATTAACAGGCTATTTATACAAATTTATACAGGATTTTATACTGACTCGTACCACTATAAAAGTAATTGCCGTGGGGCTGTCAAGCGGGGAAAATTCAAAAGCTAAAATTACCAATTAACTCACTCAAACAGGCTAAAAAACTCACTTTTGCTTAAATTTTAAAATTTTCACAAAAAATTTAAATAGATCAAATAATAACAAAATATATAAATAAATAAAATTTTTTAGTTAATAATCGCGGTTGGCTAAAAATTAAAAATCAATCTTGACAAATTTAATTTGTTTCATTTTAATGTCTTTAGAGACTTAATAATGAAACATTAATTTAAAAGCTGAGTTTATGTTTGCAAAGAGAATCCGTTTGCTTAAACAAAAAATTCTTTTTCTTTTATATTTTTCTCAACGTTACGGCCGACTGGGAAACACGTTAAAAGAAGAAGATTATTTATCATATAATTTTTTATATTGTTGTTTGCCGACATTTAAAACGGCTTCGATAAGAAAGGCAGTTTTGGCGCTGGTTGAAGAAGGCGAACTGGATAAAATCAACCGCAATCATCAAAGCTATTTCCGCCTTACCCTGAATGCCTTCAAAAGAATCAAAAATTTATTTCCGGGATTTTTTTATCAAAATAAGCAAAAACATGGCTGGTTTTTGGCGGTTTTAAAAGAAAAATTAAAAGCAAACAAAGAGGTAAGAGAACTTCGCGAAAACTTAAAAAATTTAGGCTTTACCAGATTAAATCGCGGGGTTTATCTTTTACCTGCTGAGCGTGATTTTCAACATCAGCTAGAAGGCTTTTTAAACCAGATTTTTATAATTTTTAGCCCTAAACTGGAATTTATAGACGAGAAACAGCTTGCGGGTCGACTTTGGCCGCTGGCTAAAGAATATAGGGAACTCCAGCAATTTATCAAATCCAGTCGGAAGCTGCTAAGAAAAATGGCAATTCAAAAAAGACTTTCAAAAAAGACAATTAAATCAATTTCTGCCTTATCAGAAAAATTTTTTATCATCATAAAAAACACTATAAGACTACCAAAAAATCTACTGCCAGCCGATTGGCCTTTACCGCAGGCTGCCCAAAACTTTAGTCAGCTTTTAAAATTACTGCGGGGAAAAGAAAAATTGATATTTTAAGATATATTTTGATAGATTTATTTAATTGGCATTTGCATTGATTTTAAGAGAGAAATTACGAGAATTTAAGAATCTAAAGGAAAAGTTATCAGGGTTGAAGAAAGAGTTCAGGAGAGAGTTTTGATGAGGTGACTGAAGTTCTGTGGTTAAAATTTCTTGGCAGGTTATATCAGTTAATCTTTATTTTAACAGAAATAATTTTTAAAAAAGTCTACGTCTTCAGCTTGTTTATAGGAAAAGCGGACAAGTTTTTGCTTAGTTAAAAGTTGCATTGGCGGGATTTTTTTGTTACCTTGAAATCATGGTTGAGAATGAAGGTGCCAGAACCGGGTCTTTAGGGGAATTTTTTCCAGGGAATCAGTCGCCACTGAGTTCAGATTCTTTTGCCAAATTAAGCCCGCCTTACGGCAGGGTTACCGTCGAGACGGGAATTAATAAAAGAGCTTTATTGAAATTATTACTTTTTTTAACCATTTTTGTTTCCGTTGGCGTGGCTTCTACCGTGAGTGTGACGAGATTTTTTACCAACCAGGTTTATCTGGCAACCAAGAAAGTCTTACTGCGGACACCTTTTAAAAATACCGTCTGGCAGACATTTGGCTCTGTGCCTGAGGCGGAGATTGAGTTGATCCTTCAAACTCCTCAGGGAAAAATCACTCACGCTTTTTTGCTCGATACCGGCGCGGTAGTTTCTTCTTTGCCTCGGGAAATGGCCGAAATTTTAGGTTACAACTTAGCCTTTTTACCCCGTCAAACCTTTAAAGGCTTCGGCAACACCCTAAGTTTTGCTTATCAGGGAGAAATGAATGTCTTTTTAGGGGATAAATTCAGAAAGCTTCCGGTTGTTTTTACAGAAGCTACCGGGAGTAAATCACTTTTGGGTCGCAAGGGCTTATTTGACAAATTTACTTTAGTGGTAGATCATAGAAGTCAGTTAGTGGAGATAAGAGAATGAGTTTGCTTGCTTTTATCGATCGTTTTTCTTTCAGGCAGATTCTTTCCGCAGCCTTGATTTTGGCAATTACTTTTGCCGTGCCGACGACGGTTTTCCTGATTATTCAACAAACCCGACTTTATTCTTCTGCTCACAAGAGCAAATTGCCAGCCAATTATGAGTTAGTCAAAGAACCTTTTGGTCAGCCGTCAAAAAGACCTCCGCAAATTGATTACCTCAGGCCCTTTTTAGGTAAAGTAGACGATGTCGTCTTTATCTTTGGTCGCGATTTTGGTCAAAATCCGCCAAGCCGCGAGATTTACTTTGGTGGCGTTAAGGCTCACGAAGAAGACATTCTTCGGTGGCATGATGATTTAATTGAGGTGATGGTGCCGGAAGGTGCTGTTTCTGGACTGGTGAAAGTGGTTGACAATCATCAAGAGGGTGTTTCTGACTGGCCTTTTATTGTTTATGACGAGACGGTAAAGACGCGGGTTTTTTGGCAGGTACCGGCCGGGGTAGGACAAGGGAATAGGTTGATGGTGGAAAACGGTTGGGCGGTGGCAAGGGCAGTGGCGGTAACCAGCAGCGGCCAAGTTTTTCAGGCAAGTTTAAAGCCGGGGACGGCAATAATGCCTTTGGTGGAGAATTTACCAAGCCGCGACTTAAAGAGTCTCGTTCTTTATGACCAAAACGGTCTTTTAATTCCTTTTTTCGTTAACCCCCTTGATTTTGGTTTTTAACAGGCTTGAAGGTTGATCCTTCAAGAGAGTTATTCTAGAATCAAGCGGCTGAGAAACTCACTTTCTCCAGTTTTACTTGCTTCAACGAAAGTCTGATAAGAAAATTTAGGATTAGTTTTTGAAAAAAAAGTGAGAATTTGTTGAGGTTTAACCCACGTTGTTTTTCTTTTTCCTAGATAATCCTTATAAGAGGAATAACAGTCTTCAAGGTTGATCCTTGAAGAGAGATGTTTGGCAGGATTTAGGTGGATATAACGCGAGAGGTGAAGTAGTTGTTCGTCAGTATTAATCAGAACAGCTTTATAAATTCCCTGAAAGAGAGGCCCTACTCGCTTATTTTTTTTATTGAAATAAAGAGCATAGCGCGTTGCTAAGGACTTCATAAAGAATTCAATACTTTTGGCTGCTTTTTGTTTGACAAGGAGATGGAAATGATTGGGCATCAAGCAGTAAGCGAGGAGTTGGATTTCCTCGGCGAAATTTTTTAAGCCTAAAGCTTGGACGATTTTGCCTTTTTCTTGCCAATTAGTCTCAGGATTAGCCAACTGTTGCTGCAACTGAACCACATTTTTGGGTTCCAGATAAGCTTTAAGGTAAGCCAGAAAGACATGGTAATCCTCTTGATCCTGAAAAATTTTTCTTTTTTCAACTCCACGATTAAAAAGGTGGTAATAACCTTCTTTTTGATAGCGTTTAATACTGTGTTTTGGCGGCATATTATAGATTATAAGGATCAACCTTCAAGGAAGTCAAGCGAAAAAGCTTTATAAAAACAAAATTAATTGTTATAATTTTAACCATGGTTGAAGATTATCATCCCCAAGAAATTGAAGCAAAATGGCGCAAGTTTTGGCAGGAAAAGGGAATTGACAAGATTGACCTTTGGCGGGCGAAAAAGCCGTTTTACAACCTAATGATGTATCCCTATCCTTCAGCTGAGGGCCTGCACGTGGGCAATGTTTATTCTTTTACCGGCGCCGATATTTATGGTCGTTATCAACAAATGAAAGGTTTTGAGGTTTTTGAACCAATAGGATTCGATTCTGGCGGTATTCATTCAGAAAATTATGCGCTTAAACTTGGTGTCCATCCAAAAATTCAGATTCCCAAAAATGTCCGTCATTTCCGGCAGCAATTAAAACGAATCGGTTGTCGTTACGACTGGGATCATGCCGTTGACGTTATGGATCCGACCTACTATCGTTGGACGCAGTGGCTTTTTATCCAACTTTTTAAAGCCGGCTTAGCCTACAAAAAGAAAGCCAGCGTTATTTGGTGTCCAGCCTGCAAAACCACCTTATCAGATGAACAGACCGAGAAAAAAAGTCAAAAAGATAAAAAGGAAGTGCTTACGGTTTGCGAGCGCTGCAAAACGCCAGTGATTAAAAAAGAATTGACTCAGTGGTTTTTGGCAATTACCCAATATGCCGAACGTCTCTTGCAAAACAGCTACAAACTTGATTGGACCGAGAAAGTTTTGAAAGCCCAACGCCGCTGGTTGGGCAAATCAACCGGTGCAGAAATAAAATTCTTAATTTTTAATTCTCAGCTTTCTCTGCGGGTTTTTACGACGCGGCCGGATACTTTACATGGCTGTACCTTTATTTGTCTTAGTCCCGAATATCCTCAACTCGCTCAAATAGTCCAACCAGCCCAGCAAAAGGCGGTGGCTGCCTACCTTGAGGAAAGTCGGCGCCGCTCAGTATCCGTCTTGACTACAGAAGAGAAAGAAAAAACCGGTGTCTTTACCGGTGCTTATGCCCTTAATCCGGTTAATGGTCGAAAACTACCGATTTATGTGGCCGATTATGTTTTGACTACCTATGGTTCAGGCGCAGTTATGGGAGTGCCTTCCCACGATTCGCGAGATTTCGCCTTTGCCGAAAAATATGGTCTGGAGTTTAAAATGGTGGTTAGCCCCAAAGAAAAAATTAAATTAACTGGGTGTTATGAAGGCCCGGGTGTTTTGATTAATTCCCAAGAGTGGAACGGTTGGCGTTATCCAGAGGATTTGACTAAGGTTATTGACTGGCTGGAGAAAAAGGGTATGGGCAAGAGGGCTATCCAATATAAACTGCGCGATTGGTGTGTTTCGCGCCAGCGCTACTGGGGACCGCCAATTCCCATGATTTTTTGCCGCCGTTGCGCTCAAGCGGGAAGAAGCTGGTATACCTCAAAAGAAGGAGAAGCCTTCCGTTCAAAAATTAAAAATAAATTTAAAAAACTGTTGGTGGAAAACGCCGGCTGGTATCCTGTTCCTGAGACAGAATTGCCTCTTTTGTTACCTGATACTGATGATTATCTGCCAGGTGAAGCAGAAGGAAAACCACCGCTTGCCCGCTTACCGGAGTTTGTTAAAACTCGCTGTCCTGCTTGTGGCGGGCCGGCAGAAAGAGAAACAGATGTTTCTGACACCTTTCTTGATAGTTCTTGGTACTTTTTGGCTTATCCCAATATCGGTACTGCCGAATGGCAGGGGAAAAGATCATCCAAAACCAATAATCTTTGTCCTTTTAATCCTGAATTGATGCGCAAATGGCTGCCGGTTGACCAGTATACCGGCGGCGCGGAGCATGCGGTTTTACACCTTTTGTATTCGCGCTTTATCACCATGGTCCTTCATGATTTGGGTTATCTGGAATTTGAAGAGCCTTTTCCTCATTTTTACGCCCACGGTTTGATTATCAAAGAAGGAGCCAAGATGAGTAAAAGCCGCGGGAATGTTATTAATCCGGACTTTTATATAGCCAAGTTTGGGGCCGATACCTTAAGAATGTACCTGATGTTTTTAGGACCTTTTAGTGAGGGAGGGGATTTTCGAGATACGGGCATGGGGGGCATGTTTAAATTTTTAAGAAGGGTGTGGCGGTTGTTTCAGTCATCGACAAAAACAATGAAGTTAAAAACTGAATTTAGCAACCCACAGGAGGCTTATTGGGTGCACAAAACACTCAAGAAGGTAGGGGAGGATATTCAAAAGTTTAAATATAACACCGCCATTGCCGCCATCATGGAGTTGGTGAACTTTTTAGAGAAAGAAAGAGAAATTTCGTTGAAGGCGAAGCGGATCCTTAATCTGATGCTGGCACCATTTGTACCGTATTTAGCTGAGGAGCTCAACGCACAATTGTCTGGTTTCAGGGCTAACTTTATTTCCATTCATCAGCAAAGCTGGCCTCAGTATGATCCGCGCCTGATTAAGGAGGAAGAGGTAATCATCGTGGTTCAGGTTAACGGTAAGGTGCGGGAGAAATTAAAAGTGCCAAAAGCAAAGGCAACTCTTAAAGAAGAGATTGAAAGGCTAGCTAAAAATTCAGAAAGGATTAAAAAATTTCTTGCTGGTCGGCCAATCCGCCGGACGATTTTTGTACCCGGCAGACTGTTTAACTTTGTTCAAGGTTGATCCTTGAAGGTTGATCCTTAAAAGCCTGTTATTTATCTGGAAGGAAGGGAAGAGAAGAGATGAGTTTAGCTTTAACGATTAAGCGTTGGGAGTCGAACCAACCGTCGCAGGTAAAGAGAGTGAGGGTGTTGGTGACTGCTGATTTAAGTTTGATAACTTCTTCGGGCTTAGCGGTTAAGAGAGAAAAAACTTCATAAGTAAATTTTTGGCCGCTTTCATCTTCCAAAACGATTTGATCTTTGGTCTTAAGCTTTTTGAGATTTCCAAAGAGTCGAGGTTGATTGTGAGCGTAGAGAATGGTGTTGCCGCCTTCGCCTGGGCGACCAGTTTCCGGCAAATAAAGAACTGCTTTATCGTCAGTTAGCCAGCGGCCATGGCTTAGCCCACCCAACTTGATTTCCGCTTCTAAGGCCAAAACAGGAATGCTAATTTTACGCGGTAAAGTGAGAGGATTGACAGGCGGCTGGAAAAGTGGCGGCTGGAAAAACCCAAAAACTTTTTCCTGATAGCGCCAGAGACTGCCTAAAACAAGAAGATAAATACCGGCACCAAGCAAAAGATGACTTAAAAGACTTTTTTCAGGTCTTCTTTTTCTTGACATGGGTGAGGGTGCCTAAGACGATCAAGCTTAAACCTGTGATTTGGAGACCTAACCCGAAGCGGCGGTTGAAATTCCCCGTAGGTGCCATTGCCGCCGCTCCCAGAATTTCTCCCTCTTTGGTTGCCGTGCTAGTTTCTCCTTGAACTGAGCTGGTTTCAACCCCTCCTTGCCCTCCTTGACTGCCTTGACTTTCACCTTGGCTAGGACTTGAAGGAGGGGTGGGTTGACTTGAAGCGCTGGGAGTAGGAAAAGAACTAGGGCTGGGTTTAGCTGAGGCACAAGGAGAGGGACAGGGAACTGAGGGTAAAGGGGCTAAAGAAGGTAAGGTTGGCAAAGAAGGTTTTGGAGGAAGCGAAGGTTGAGGGGGCAGGGCAGGCAAAGTTGGTAACAAGGGACAGTTTGAATCCTGACAGCTGGCCGAGACTTCTTTGACAATGAGAATAAAAATAAGCAGGGCGGTAAAAAGAGATAAGAAAAGTAATGATTTTAACGGTGGTTTCATCATTATTTTAAAAAGTTTAAAGCCTTGTCGCTTAGGGAGAAGCCAAGCTTAATATTACTTTAATAATATTTTATAAATTTTATTATTACTTATAATATCAAAAGAAGTCAGCTTGTCAAGAGTGGAAAAAGAGAGAAAATAAAAATTTTTTCTTGACAAAGAGAGCGATTTTTTTTGATAATAATGGCGTGTTGGCAAATAAGAATATCTTTATACTCTTGGGTGTTGGTTTGTTGATTTTAGGTTTGGTTTTTTTATTGAAACTCTCTAACGAAAGCGCCAAAGTAGAAATTATTTCTTCTGAAGCGGTAGAGTTCCAAGAGCTGGTAGTGGATATAGCCGGCGCTGTGGAAAAGCCGGGTGTTTATCGTTTAAAAAGCAACTCGCGGATTAATGATGCTTTAATGCTTGCCGGTGGTTTAGCAGCTGATGCTGATCGTGATTGGGTTGCTAAAAATCTTAATTTGGCATCTCCTTTGAAAGACGGTATCAAAATATATATAAAGAGCAAAAACACGCCCACGAACCAAGGAGAAACGCTTGGTGACAAGTTAAATATTAACACAGCTTCCTTGGTGGAATTGGAACGTTTACCGGGAATTGGTCAGGTTTTGGCCAAACGGATTCTTGATTATCGTCAGGAAAATGGACCTTTTAGCGAAATTGATGAGCTGTTAAAAGTTCAAGGAATTTCCGTGGCAACTTTTGAAAAATTTAAAAACCAAATTAGCGCTTGGTAAAAGCATGCAATGGCGCTCGGCTTTAATTTTTATCATAGCCCTCTTTTTACTCACTTGGCGTTTTTATGAGCAACAAAATTTAAGTATATACAGGGAATTAAAACCGAATTCTAATCTTAGAATTTACGGTAAAATAAAAAAGGTAGATTTCCAAAAAAATGGCTTAATTCTGCAAATTGACAAATATTTTATAAAAACTCAGGAAAATCAGATTTACCGCCTCGGGGAGAGAGTCAAAGTGGTTGGCAGATCACAGGCGAGAGTGATAAACGGTTTTTTTAAGCAAATATGGTTGATAAATCCAGAAATAATTAAATTCGACCAATTAACGGCTAGGGAACAGAAAAAGTTTAACTATGGCGTTTTTTATTTCCCCATTCACCTTGAGCGCCTGATTATTTTTACAGATCTTTTTCGGAATAGGGCACTGGAGTTATATCATAAAATTCTGTCGGAGCCGCAAGCCAGCTTATTAAGCGGCTTGGTGCTTGGTGAGAGCTTCAATTTTGAGCCGCAACTATGGCAAGGATTGAAAGAAACTGGAACCTTACACTTGGTGGCAGCTTCGGGTATGAACGTGACCTTGGTGACGAAAACCGCCTTAAACTTTTTAATCAATTTTTTAACGAGGCGTTTAGCTTATTTTGTTACCTTAGTTTTTATTTTGATATATTGTTTACTGGCTGGCGGTTCGGCTTCGGTGGTGCGTGCCGGTTTAATGGCAGCTTTAGGTTTTTTGGGTTTGGCTTTTGGCAGGGAGAGCAAGGGAGGTTGGTTGCTTTTTTGGGCAGCAACTTTTATGCTTCTGATTGAGCCATGGTTGTTGTTTGATGTGAGTTTTCAGTTGTCAGTCAGTGCCATGGCGGGGATAATTTGGCTAAGGCCGTCTTTAGAGAAATTCTTTCACCTAACTTTAAAAACTTTAATTTTACCTTTAACCGCAAACGTAGGCAAACATCTTGGCACTAACTTGATGATTCAGCGGCCCTTACCTTCAGAAAGCCTAAAAAAATTTATAGATAAACTCCTTACTCTTCGAACCTCTGTCCTTAATACGCTTCTGGATACCTTTTCCGCTCAACTGGCTACTTTTCCGATTCTTTATTTTACCTTTGGTCAACTTCAACCTTTGGCTTTTTTGCCCAATCTCATGGTGATACCAACGGTGGCAATTTTAACAATGATCGGCTTTATAATATTAATCTCTGGTTTGATATGTTTACCCTTGACTTATCCTTTGGCTTGGCTGGTTTGGCCGCTGTTGACCTACTTTATTGAAGTGATAAAGTGGTGGGAGAGATTAATTTAAAATTAAGATTTTTATGAATAAAAAACCAGTGGTGATTTTTAGTTTATTATTTTTAGCTAGCTGCTTTTCCTTTATTTTCTTCTGGCCTGATGACAGTCTTCATTTCATTGCCTGTGATGTCGGTCAAGGCGATGCGCTTTTGATCACCCAAAGTTTTAACCAGATTTTAATTGACGGCGGGCCAAATGACAAAGTTTTAGGTTGTCTGGCACGCCATACGCCTTTTTGGGACCGCCGGCTGGAAATGGTAGTTAATACCCATCCCGAGGCGGATCACCTTCGCGGTTTAATTACTGTTTTATCCCATTATCAAATAGGACAGCTTATTAGCAACAGCCTTTATAACGATACGGATTTATTTGCCCAATTCCACGATTTAGTTTTAAAAAACAAGATCGAGGTTTACTCGCCAAGACAGGGTGATCGTTTAAGAATAGGTAAGATAGAGTTTGAGGTGCTTTGGCCGGACACGGTTAAAGGTGATTTTGCTTTATGGCAACAGCCTTTACCCCAAAAAACCACAGTTTTGGGTCAATCAACGGTGAGAGAGAAGTTTAACGACTCAGCGGTAACCCTCTTGCTTAGATTTCAGAATTTTACGGCCTTGCTCGCGGCTGATATTCCTCAGAAAGTTGAGCGGCAAATTCTTACTTATTGCCAGCAAGTTAACTGTCAGCGGCCAATCAGCGTTTTAAAGGTAGCCCATCATGGCAGCAAAACTTCAAGTTCACCGGAGTTCTTGGCTTATTTTAAACCTCAAAAGGCGGTAATTTCTGTGGGTGAAAATCGCTGGGGGCATCCGGCACAGGAAGTGATTGATCGACTGTTAAGTTTTGGGAGCGAGATTTTAAGAACCGATCTTCAAGGCGACATCGAGATAACTGCCTTGAAGGATCAACCTTGAAGACTGTTACAATCCCAACCGATAAACTCATAACTAATATATTTTAACCCAAAATTAAAAATAATCCCGCCACCAAAAGTGTCGACAGAAACACATCCTAGAGGTGACTAGATAGCACACCTCTTGAAAAACCCTTTCAGTATCACGAGGTAGCAATATCAAAACTCTTTTTTGCCTCATCCAAGTGAAACTTGATTGCGGGATTTTTGGGATCAAGTTTTGCGGAAAGTTCTTTAATTTTCTTCCGCAGGTTATCTTCCATTTGGTAAAATTCACTTTGGTGTTCCGGTGTTTGGGGTCTGACTTCTAAGAACGCTTCGCCCCGCAACAGTCGGAAAAATTCATACATAATTACAAATTACAAGTTTGGGATAGGCGATGTGGAGAAATTTTATTTTCTCCGGCGCCTCAACGCTCTCAATTTCATCAAGTATCAACTGATAAATGTTTTTTACCAAACTATAATATTCACTTGGGTTTAGTTGACTTGACATCATAAAATCATGATATCAAAGACAGGCTCCAAATACAAGGTCAAAAATTGTGGAAAACCGGCTTTTCGGTATCTTATGAATGTAAAGGCGTCGCCTATCGAATATGGGATTGTTGAAATTGAAGTAGAAGCAGAGCCCTTACCGTCTACCCCAGAGTGCATAAAAACTGACCCTGAGAAAGAATTATTGGAAGCCCTATCGGCAGTCATTCGCGATGATTTCAAACACTGTAGCGTAGAGGTAACCGGAATAGAGAAAATAGATTAAAAGAGATACCTATACTCTTGTCCTTCAAAACACCGATATGCCGCCGTTGGAGTATGAACCCTGTCTATCAAAATACTGTTAAAGTTTCAGCAATTTAGTTGACATGTAGGGTTTTGTTTGGGTAGTAGAAAAACGATAGCCTCCAAGGCTAAACTAGTAAGTGTTAATCACTAATTAGTGCCAGTAAAGGAGGCTACCA
>Ga0136652_1000912_pt1 | contig 13319 bp, 8 predicted proteins | sample ConPoolayeEmetaG_FD_94864 | JGI IMG/M metagenome (GOLD analysis project Ga0136652, IMG submission 94864) | Hot spring microbial mat communities from California, USA to study Microbial Dark Matter (Phase II) - Cone Pool mat layer E metaG... ...
CCCCTGGTATTAATATATCGATATTCAATTCAAATATATCTTTATTTCCAAGAATACTTCCTTCATATGCAGTGACGGTTCCCTTTTTCTCTTTCGTAGCGATAAGCCTCTCATAATCTAATCCATTCTCGTTATATATCGTACCTTTAGAATCCGAGACCGCAACGACCTTTGCTCCCATTTCTGTTAGGAATTTCATCGTGAATGTTCCAACATTTCCGAATCCTTCTATTGCAACCTTCATTCCTTCAATATTTTTTCCTGTGTGCTCCACCGCAATTTTTGTAGCAAGCGCAACACCATAACCAGTGCTTCCCAATTCATGCGGCAACCCGCCCATCTCAATCGGCTTTCCGGTAGCAGCACGAGAATCGTTCAATTCATCTGCGATGTACGCCATTTCCACCTCTGTCATGTTCATATCTGGTCCTGCTATATATTCATCAGGTATGATATCAGCAATTTTTCTTGCAAACGCGCGAACGATCTCTTCCTTTTGTTGTTTTGTCATATTTTTTGGGTCGGCTTTTATTCCACTCTTTGCTCCGCCAAACGGTAGGTCAGCCATCGCATTCTTCCATGTCATTGCCCTTGCAAGTCCCATGACCTCTTCTGTCGTAACATCAGGAACCATTCTTACCCCGCCTTTTCCAGGTCCACGCGCCGTGTTGTGGATGACGCAAACACCTTGCATCCCAGTCTTCTGGTCGTAAACTTCTATGATCTTCTCGAATCCAAATTCATCTTCCTTTCTCATATCGCTCATCTCCGGATTCAATAAATAGAGCGAATGTAATGTAGTTCTTCTCTTTCTTTGTAGATGGATTTCTAAGGAATGTTTTATAAAAGTATCAATAACTAATCACTAAGCATGGTTATGGCTGTCAATAGGATTGAAAAGAAGTGGAATAAGTTGTGGGAAGAGAAAAGATGCTTTGAGACAGAACCGGACATGCGGCAAAAAAAATTCATTACAGCTGCCTTTCCCTATCCAAATTCTCCTCAGCACATCGGCCACGCCAGAACGTATACCACTACTGATATTTATGTAAGATATTTAAGGCTGAAGGGATACAATGTTCTCTTTCCGATGGGCTTCCATGTTACAGGTACTCCTGTGATAGCAATGGCGCAAAGGATTGCAGAACGCGACCCAGAAGTTATCAAGGTTTTCTCGGCCATCTATGGTATTTCTGAAGAAAAGGCAAAGACGCTCGCAGACCCTGAAGGGCTCGTTATGTATTTTTCCAAGGAGATAGAGGAAGGAATGCGAGAAATGGGCTACAGCATAGATTGGAGAAGAAAATTCTATTCATCCGACCCTAAATTCAATCGTTTTATTCAGTGGCAATTTCGCAAGCTTAAAGAACTTGGTTATCTGGTTAAGGGCGAATATCCTATTGCATGGTGTCCAAATGATAAGCAGGCAGTTAGTGCGCATGATACAAAAGGAGACATCGATCCTGAGCTTGAGCGCGTTACTATCATTAAATTTGCTTCCGAAGACGGAAGCGGCTCTTTCATAGTAACAACTTATAGACCTGAGACGATTTACGGTGTTACGAACATATGGATTAACCAAAAAGTAAAATACGTGAGAGCAAGGTTGAACGGGGAGTTTGTTTATTTAGCGAAAAAGGCAGCCGAGCTTCTTAGTTATCAGCTAGAAATTAATATCGTGGAAGACGTCTCGGCAGAGAAGTTGCTGAAGATGAAAGCGAAAAATCCAGCTACTGGCGCATTAGTTCCTGTCTATCCGGCAAGTTTTGTAAACGAAGAGATAGGCACAGGCATAGTGATGTCTGTTCCCGCACACGCACCATACGACTACCTTGCACTTCGTGATTTAGGAAATGCGGGCATAGAAATGCCTCAAGTAATAGAGCTTCCAGGTTATGGAAAGGCACCTGCTAAAGAAGAAGTAGAGAGGATGAATGTAAAGAATCAGAACGACCCGCTTGCAGAAAAAGCAACAAAAGAAATTTATAGGAGGGAAGCACACGAAGGTAAAATGCTTGTAGGAAGATACAAAGGTATGCCTGTGATAGAAGCGAAAGAAAAGGTCGGCGAGGATTTAGTAGCAGAAGGTAATGCATTCCAAATTTACGTACTTGCAAACGCTCCTTTGTACTGTAGATGCGGAGAAAAGATCGTTGTTAACCTCCTTCAGGACCAATGGTTCATAGATTACGGCAAACCGGATTGGAAGGAAAAGGCAAAAGAATGTATAAATTCTATGAGCATCATTCCCGAAGAAACGAAGAATGTTCTTCTCTACACGGTGGATTGGTTAAAGACAAGACCGTGCACGAGGGCAAAAGGTTTAGGAACGCATTTTCCGTTTGATGAAAGCAAGATGATAGAGGCGCTTGCAGATTCTACAATATATATGGCATATTACACAATATCTCATCTTCTTTCAGATTTCGATGAGAGTGAACTCACACAAGAATTTTTTGATTATGTTTTTCTTGGAAAAGGAAACGGAACCCCGAAAATGAAAAAATTACGCGATAGCTTTCTGTACTGGTATCCACTCGATTCGAGGCATAGCGCAGGCGATTTATTGAGAAATCATCTTACACTTTTTGTTTTTAATCATGTGGCAATATTCGAAAAGAGGTTTTGGCCTAAGCAGATAGTCACAAATGGCTTTGTTTTAATGGACGGTATGAAGATGAGCAAAAGTATGGGCAACATCCTTCCATTACGAAAGGCAATTTCCGAGTACGGTGCAGATATAATAAGATTTTCTGTTGTCAGCGGAGCAGACCTTCTTAGCGATACCGATTTTAACAAAACCGTCGCAGAAGGGGTAAAATCGAGGGTAACATTTATAGAAGAACTTCTCGAAGAAACCATAAAGGCAAAGGAAAAGGAACAGGCAATGAGTAGGGTAGATAGATGGATGCTCTCTCGGTTCAATCGTAGGTTGAAGAATGCTGAAATGTTTTATGAGACGCTAGACCTCCGCAGGCTTTCTATGGAACTTTTCTACGATTTTATAACCGATTTGAAGTGGTACATAAAAAGGGCTGATAAAAAGAATCTGAGAGAAATATTCGAAAAATGGACGATAGCAATTTCACCTTTTATGCCGCACATTGCAAACGAGTTTTGGGAGAGACTTGGGCATAATACCTTTGTAGACTTTGAGAAATTTCCTCAGGCCAACGAAAACGTAATTGATGATGATATAGAAAGAGCGGAAGAATTTGTTAAACAGACAAGGGATGATATTGAAAAGATAGCCACACTTGTAAAAACAAAAACAAGAAAGATGCCTGAGAAAATAACAATATGCGTTGCTGGAGACTGGAAGAGAAAGGCATACGAACTGCTCAAAAAAGAGAGATCGTTTGAAAAAGCTATGAAAGTTGCGCGAGAGGATCCTTTGCTGAAGCGATATATAAGAGACATTCCAGTATTCTTTAAGCCGCTGATAAAGAATATCTACGTACTCCAAGACATAATGAGTACAGAAGAAGAGTTAGAAATCCTTAAGGAGGCAAAATCTTTCTTTGCAACAGAATTCTTATGTAATGTCGAGGTTCTTATGGACCATGAAGCGAAACATGAAAAAGCAAAGAATGCTATGCCAAACAAACCAGCAATCATCATTGAATAATTATTCCTTTTCTCTTTTGCTCAGTAATCAATAAAATCCTAAAGCCTTTCCTATAACCATAAATAGAAGCATCCCAAAGACTAGTGGTGGGAGAGCAGGAAGAACAACCTTTCTCTTCCAAACGAGAAGAAGAAAAACAACAAGAGAGATGACTGCACCCAGAAAGACGAAAAGGGTTGCCCCGGGAAGGTAAGCGAGCGTGGAGACCTCAAGAATTATTGGTGCTATCAAGTCGCCAGTGCCTAAATCAAGCCTTCTTTCCTTTCCTTCGATAACCGCTTTTGACGTTACAGTAAAGGCAAGGTCTTTTTTTACTATAAATTCTGCGAATTCGATCATGTGCCTTGTCTTAAAAACTGCTATGTAATCATAAAGCGAAAGCAAAACAAGGAAGATAATGGCCGGGAGCGGTGTCAACGAAATTCCAAATATTACTCCTACGCCTCCAGTTGCAAGAATAGCAGCAAGATTTTTGAACGCAGGACTCAAAAGTTTTATAGACGCAAGTAGAAGACCTAGAAAAATTCCACCTAACATGCTTAACTCATATCCATAAAAAATCCTTAGAAAAGAATAGAAGACGATAGAGGATGCTGTAGAGAGTAAAATAAATTCAATTACTCTAAAAATCAGATGAAGCATGAATTTTCTTATTAACACTATCATTACAACAGCGCCCAATACAACATACAACATAAAAAATATTGCATTGGTCGGATTCGCTGAATCCGTGGTAACGACGAGCATGTTTACATACGGGTTGAAATAAAGGTCGTTCAGCACAGCAATACCAGTATAAATTCCTATAATCTGGGATAATATAAAAAATGCGACGATAGAAAGTATGATCCGGCTCATCTAACTACCTCACAATTCTAACATGACCTTGCTCCTTTTCGTAAAGCTCTCCGCGTCTGAGTAACTCAGATATTATTCTTCTTGTTTCGTCTTCCTCTATGCCGTATGAGGCAGCATCACTGACTACTTCTTCGATATCTGCACTATCCTCATGCTTCAAATGCTCCTTTATTATCTCTCTTACTGTGTCTATCTTTTGCATCTTATCTCGTGCTGATTTTGGCTTGCCGGTTGTTACGACATCTACATCTAGCATACCTGTTTCTCGGTCTATCATTATTTGTTTCATAACGTAGTTAAACAATTTTATCGCTACTTCAGCATCTTCTGCATCTACAGTGTCGCTCAATCTAATTTTTGCATTTGCTTCCGCGAGCCTTACAAGTCCTTCCAAATATCTTGGCGTTATCGCCACTGAGCCGGCCTCTTTGCTTTTTCTTCTCAATTGAACGTAGAATTCTTCTATTTTTTCTGATGCTTCCCTAGTAAGCTTAGGGTAGCAATGTCTCCTCGCATATGATATATATTTCCTAATTAGTTCAGTCTCTATAATGGGTATTTCCTCTTCGGTATTTTCTTCCCCTCTGTGGATTGAAAGTATGTGCTCTGCGAGTTTTAGATCCTTTTCCTCATCAAGAACATCTACTATTGGGAATATAAGGTCAAAACGAGAAAGCAAGGTGGGCGGAACGTCGAATTGCTCAGCAAGATTTTTAGTCTGGTCAAATCTTCCATATTTAGGATTAGCCGCTGCAAGTACAGATGTCTTAGCTTTGAACTTTGCGACTATGCCTGCCTTGGCCACAGAAACAGTTTGAGTTTCAAGTGCTTCATGCAGAGCAGACCTGTCTTCTTCTGCAATTTTGTCAAACTCGTCTATCTGGACTGAGCCACCACTGGCGAGTACTATCGCACCTGCTTTCAGAGTCCAGCCACCTTCGCTAAGTTCGTCTTTCTCAGCACTTACGGTAAGTCCAACTCCGCTTACTGATTTTCCGCTGACATAAATACTTTTTGGAGCAAGTTTGTTAACGCTTAGCAAAAAGCGGGTCTTTGCCAAACCTGGATCCCCGATAAGAAGAATGTGGATGTCGTCTCTAATAGGCGCACCGCCTTTTAGTGTTTTTCCTTTCGTTCCACCAAAGAGCTGAAGCGCAAGCGCCAACTTCACTTCATCATGTCCGTATATAGACGGCGCTATAGATTTTACGATGTAATCTCTTATATTAGGATCCTTGGAAAGTTCCTTTATTCGTGCCTCATCCTCTTTTGTTATTTCTATTTCCTCAAAATCCCTCTGAAGGCTTTTAGTGCTATTCACTTCGATATATCTGCCGTACACAAGTTCTTGTTTCTGTCTCAGCTTTATCGCCTGTTTAAGCCTCATTATTCCAGCGATTTCTATATTATCTCCTGGCGCTATTGAATTAACAAGGTCGTCTTCGAGAAGCAGTTCTACGCGAGCAGCAGGGGCACCACCCCTAACTCTTTCAAGAAGTTCCTGCACCTCTGCGCGCTGAATATCTACATATGTGCTTCTTTCCTCGTCCTGCCTCATTGTACCTACTTTCTTACATTCGTTGCATCTCCTAGGTGGAATAAACGATCTATCAACAGGAATCCTTATCTCTGAATTGCACATAGCGCATCTGTAAACTGCAATTTTTACTTTATGCATCACATCAGCTCTTCTTGTAACTACTCCCTTAAACGCGACGAATTCGTTTATGTTTGCCGAACTCAGATGCTCAATAAGAAATATATCAGATTGAAGATTAACAAATCTAACATGCGGTTCAAATTTTATTCCGCCTGGTATGTAGGGTTTCAATTCAGCGAGCGCTTGTTCAGCTGCCCTTATCACAACATCTGGCTTTTTTATGAGAAGATCAGCTATTTCTGGAAACTCCCTTTCAAACTCGCTATAATTTACATATAGACTTTTTTTATCCGGATAGGAGATCTCGAGTTCATTTACTCTTTTTTTATATCCTGTCGTAAAAAAATCATGGAAGAAGGATACCATAGAAGAGATGTCTTCGTTTTCCACAAACCCACCCGAAAGCGCAAAAGATAGAAGCGTTGGTTATTATTTTATTCTGTACTATAAATAAAATAAAGAATTAATAAAGGTTTTGATAGATTTATTTCTCTATGAACTTTTACGAACCTATCGCTGCCGAATTGATGGAAGTAGAGAAAGAAATCGAGAAGATGCTAGAGAACGAACCGAAGGAGATATATGGTATGCTTTTTCCTTTCATAAAGCGGGGAGGGAAGAGGATACGACCGGCACTTGCAATCAGTTGCTATCATGCCGTTGGTGGTAAAGGTAAGGAAATCATTTTCCCGGCAGCTCTTATAGAAATGTTTCACAATTTTACTCTTATCCATGATGACATAGAAGACGATTCGCAATTCAGACGCGGCGAACCAACCATTCATCGATTGTATGGCGTACCTATTGCTCTTAATTCTGGAGATGCGCTTTATACCATCATATGGGATAAACTTGCATATGCGCCGCTAGACTGTAGAAAATTTCGCGCCATTGAAAGAATGTTCTCTTCAACGTTTAAACACGTTGTCGAAGGACAGGGGCAGGAGCTTAATTGGGAGAATAGCGGAAGATTCGACATCACTGAAGACGAATATTTTGAGATGATAAAAAAGAAGACAGCGGCCCTCATAGCTCTTTCGTGCGAAGTCGGTGCAATGCTCGGAGGGGCTAATAAGAGAACATGCGCCGAACTTAGGAAATTCGGAGAAAATATAGGAGTGGCCTTTCAGATACAAGACGACGTTCTTAATGTGGCAGGTGATTTCAGCAAATACCAAAAAGAGATTGGAGGAGACATAACAGAAGGCAAGCGTACTCTTATTGTAGTCCATTGCCTTGCGCATGCAACGTCAGATGAGAAGAAGAGATTAATTAATATACTTTCATCGCATACGAGCCAGACAGAGGATATAAGATATGCGATAGATCTTTTCAGAAAATATGGATCTATAGATTATTCACAGCAACATGCATATCGATTCATAGAAGAAGCTAAAAAGAATCTTGAGTGCATAACAGATGAGAAAGGAAGAGGGATTCTTACATCGATAGCCGATTTTGTAGTAAAACGAGAAAGATGATTATTCAAAGAATAAATTCTCTGAGAATCTTAGAGTAGGCCGAATGGCGGAGTTTTTTAAGTGCGCAAGTTTCTATTTGTCTTACTCTTTCTCTAGTAACGCCAAACTCATTACCGCATTTTTCCAGTGTTTTTCCACCTTCATCATCTAAATCGTAGCGCATCCTCAAAACCTTTGCTTCGCGTGGTTCAAGAGTCTTCAATACTCTTTCGATAATTCTTTTTAGGTTCTTTTGATCGATTGCATTGGTTAAGTCTGGCTCGTTTTCTTTTATTAAGTTAAATCTCATCGAGATCTTATCATCGCTTTCATCTGTCTCAGAATATAAAAGCCTGCTTAGATTTAATACCTTTGCATAACGTATTTTTTTCAGCTTCGTTAGATCATTTAATTTTTCTGGCTTTACATTCATGCGTTTGGCAAGCTCGCTTGATCGGATGTTTGGCTCTTTATGTTTTTCAATATCCATCCTATTCAGTTTTCCGATTACATGCATCGGCAATCGTATCAGACTCGCTTTCTCTCTTAGGTGGTTTCTGCACTTTTTCATCGTTGAAAAGAAATACGTAGAAAACGCACCTTTTTCTTTATCCCAGTAAAGAGCCGTCATGAACAACTGTTCTATTATTATGCTTCGCACATATTCACTATCCCATTTCAAATAATCATTCAATTTCGAGTAAGTTATTGCGGCGTCTACAAGACCCATATTCTTCGTAACTAACTCCCACGCCTCCTCCATGGTACGCTTCGGTATAAGGTCTGGAACTACTCTATTAAGTGCAGTCTTAGAAGCATCTTTAGGTTCCCACCCCATCTTACGAAGGGTTTCAAAAAGTCTGAAACGCGTAATCTTCTTTGCTATCTTTTGAAATTCTTCTGCGCTCTTCTTAACTCGTTCCGAATGCTCAAGTTTTTCTTCAAGAAGAGGAAGAATAGCCTGCGCTATTCCTCTTTCTTTCTTTGTTAAATTTGCCGTTGAATAATGCAGCATAAGTTTTTTGTTGTTCACGCCCCCCATCGACATGTTTATGTTTATATTTGAAAATGTTTAAAATTTTTGCTTATTCTTGATTAAAGAGCACCCTAAGCGGTATAAAGAACATTTAAATAGTTGTTCTCTTATAGCTATCTTATGATGCGCCCGAATTTCGTTGTTATCTTAGGAGTAATACTCCTGTTGACTGGGATTGTTTTTCCTTTTGTGGCATCTAATTATTTTTATGCTACGGAAGGAACTGGAACTGTTACAGTTACATCAGAAGATTTCACATCTAACGGAACTTCCTATTCTATAATTTATTTTAACGGTGCACCTACCTTCCTTCTTAAAAACGGAAATATAGTAAATGATAGCTCTGAAATCTCTGCTGTCATTTATAACTATTATTCAGAACGCTACTATCCGACGCAACAAGAGTTGAATGAACTAAACGATTTGATAAGGAAATACAACGAGAGCAGAAACAACGGTTACGATTGGAAAAATATGGAAGAATACAAATGCAGGGAAGTTCTCTTTACAGATAAGAGAGTAGATGTAAACGGAGAGAAGCTTTGGTGCCACGATGATGCCTCATGTGATATGAACGCAAAACTTCTTTATCAGGCGTACAGTGAAGCACTTGGAATAGGCTCTTATCAGCCATTGCTTGCGCCGCTTAAACAATTTTCCTATGCGAGTTATGGTACTGATTCTATCCTTCAGAACATTAGTGAGAAACTAGGGAATGCGAATAGGGACACGATAGTGGAAGCTATCGAATACCTAAAAACATCCATACCTACGCTTAGGACGTATGCAAACGACATAGAATCTACAATATTTAGAACTCCCCGCCTTAACGATAGCGCAGACAGAAGTGCGTGTCATTTAAGATGCTACGCTCTTTGTCCTTCTTTCGATCTTGACCAGAATGTTCTTGCTGAATTGGAAACGAAAACTGATGCACTCTCCGAAAAGGTAAGACCGTTCGCATCCTATTCCCAGATATCTTCTACTATCTATAATAATACAATAACTAGGCTTGAGCATTTCCAGAATCAAACGAAGGCGTCTTATTACGATACGTTGTTTACGCCGATAGAAAGAGAGGGACTTGTAGTGGAGAGCTATGCAAGAAACGTATCAACATTCGTGGCAAACACATCTTTCAACATGAAAATAGAGCGATTAAGCGAGCTTCGAACAAAAATAAGAAGCGACATAGGGAGTGGGAACTTTACCGGACTGGATGCCGACATAGAAGAATATTCAGCACTCGTGAGCAACGTACGGCAATCGGCCGTTTCGATGTATCAAATCTACAACGAGACTCTGGCAGCAAAGAATTATGCAGAGATGATATTTTTTGAAATTAGCACCAAAGACCTAGGGCCGATCGAGAGTGAAAAACTCGCAGGTATAAAAGAAAATTTTACAGAACTTAATAAAAGATTTGGTAATGGTTTACCACCTGCAGAATACGAGGAACTTAAAGCTAATTATATTCGCTTAGCTGAAGAAGAACAGGCACTTCTTGGAACTGCAGAATCAGGAAGCATGTCTAAGGTAATGTTGTATTTTAGAGGTTTTGCAAGAAAGGTTAATAGTGGAATAGCAGCGTTGGCAACGAGAACAAACATTACAAATGTCAAGGAGATACCGGAAAACAAGAATATTGTTTTTGGCGGTTTTAGTTTGTTTGTCTTCCTTTCTCTTACTGCTATACTGCTCCTTCTCTTCCTTTACTTCATAAAGATATATAATTATTCGAAGATGAAGTACGTTGTTATAGTCGGTTTCTTACTTGGGGCGATAGTTATCGCGATATTCGCCAGTATGCTCTTCGTTATGATGCAAAAAACGTCCACCCATGCCACATTAGACGAGTTTCTCGTAGACCTAAACGAAAGGCAAAACGTTGCAGTGGTTGTAGACACTGCTCTTGCAACCGAAACCCAAAAAACAGCAATGGGGTCCTGCGGAGCAGCAGTTGCAAAATCAATAGCAGAAAATAACAAAACAGTAGTCATCTACAGCCTTGAAGGAGCAGGAAACTGCATAAAAACCTCGGGTTCGACCACGTCTTCAACCACCTTAGACGCATGCCTCAGAGAGATAGACGCCATGGATTCTGTAATCTATCTCAATCCATCAGGAACTCTTGAAGCGCCAAAACTTTATACAGCATATTTAAATAAAGCTGAGATTTATGCACCTTCTGATTATTACACAGCGTGTCCACTTTCAACAATATTCAAATAACTAGGAGTGATATTATGGAGATATCAGGAGATGTAAAGACCATAATCGTATTCCTACTCGGTGTAGCAGTGGTTATACTCTTCGGATTGTTTTTTCTGGAAAATGGTAGCTCACAGACGTTTCAAAAGGGCCAAGAAATAAACAAAGAAACATTTCTTGAACTATTTAGAACTGCAAATAAGACATATATCGTAATGGATGTAAGAAATGTTTCAAGTGATATCGTCAAAAGAAATATCTTGCAATGCGGCATAGATTTTGCTTCTAGTGCTCCTTTTGCAGGAAGGGATGTTACCTATATGTCTATTGACGCCAAGGATTGCTATATAGGAATTAGTGAAAAAACTGAAAAAGAAACAATAAGCAACTGTATAAAAATCCTTAATAGACCTGACAGCGTCAGCCTTTACATAAGGGAAGGTTCTAATACTACATATTACACAAAAGCAGCAATAATCGGAGTTAATGAGAATTACGGCATAGGACAGTGCGGTCTTAGACAAAAATGAAAAAGAGTTAAGACCTTGTTTTGTATCTCAAGAAAGCGCCAATCCCTCCAAATCCTGCCAAGAACTGAGCGCCTTCTGTTGTATTTGTGGATATTATCTCTACCGGTATTTCATTCTGCTTTGCAAGCTCTTCGAGGTCATCTATAAGCAATTTTTGATTTTCAAGTCGCATTTCAGAATTACATTTCTTGCAAATTATCCTCTCAGCTGGTTTTTCTCTAGTTATCTTTCTCTCAATATAGTTACACGATAGGCATTTGTATTCTGCAATTATGTAATCAAGTCCTTCTGAAAGCAAAATCCTTTCCGCCTGTTTTGTTTCTATCGCCTCGCGAACCTGTTTCTCACCATAAGTAGCAAGTCCTTCGCCCACAACCTCTTTTATAAATTTGTCCACAAGCATCTTTTCTTTTACTGCTTCTTGTTCTGCCAATATACTTTCACTCTTTTCAAGAACTTCACGCACCCCGTACTCATCTGTATATCCTGTATCAACTACGCCCAACACCTTTATCTGATAATTGAAGGGACTCATCTTTACGAAGAAATCTTTTGTTGGTCCAGGTCCTCCTATTATAACTCCCTTTACCTTACCAAGAAATGCTTCATCCATGCTTTCTCCGACTCGTTTGTAATACTTTTCTATGCTTTCCTCTATGAGGCGCTCATATCTTCGAGCACTTTGCCCACCCTTTCTTATCTTAGCGTGAGCTGTTGACGTAAGTTTCTTTATTATTCTTGTTTCGGTACCACGAATTATTGCGATGGTTGCTTCTCTTCCATCCATCACAACTACTCCATAACTATCCTTGGTCTCAGTCATATTCTGAAGCGGCTCGAGAAAGAATTTCGAATCGCACCTATACGCTCCTATCCTTAACGGTTCTGGCGGTTCTATAGAAAAAAGTTGTATGTCCACTTTTGCCGGATTGTCAGAAATGTTTCCTGCGAATACCGCAAGCCCGTTTGGCGGCGTTTGTCTGAAAAGTTTGAGGTAGTTTATTATTCTTTCTAACGCCCCTAAAACATTTGTCCTTGTCTGCTTTGACTTTATATTGCTTGCTTGACTCATCTCTTCTCTTAATTTATTACTCATCTCATGTACCGGAGAGCCTGCGGGTATGTAGACAGATATGAGTTGCGTTCCGCTGCCCATATATCCAGAAAGGGTTCGCACCCATTTTTTTAATTCGTAAAGCTTCTCGCTCTTGGTTTTTTCAGCCATTTGATTACTCCAGTAGTTTTACCTCTCCTGTATCGAGGTCATATTTCATAACAACAATTTTTACTCTTCCTTCCTCAACCCTTTTCTTTGTAATAGCGCTCTTTCTCAATATCTCTTCTTTCACTCTTATTGCGTTTATATCTGTTGCTTTTTCTATATCGTTCTTTGCCTTTTTCGCTGCTGGTTTTATCTTCTTTACGATCGTTGCGATGTTTCCTTCAGCATGCCCTCCGCTGCATGCAGCAGTAACTGCGCCACACTTTGTGTGCGCGAGGATAACGACGAGCGGAGTATTAAGGTGGTCTACGCCATATTCTAGGCTTCCTAATGAAACCTTATCTAGGACATTCCCAGCAGTTTCTATTTTGAATATCTCGCCGATATTCGTGTCGAATATGTATGATGGTACAACTCTGGAATCCGAGCATGTTATCACCGTAGCAAAAGGATGCTGACCAGACACGAGTTGCTTTCTAGTTTCGGGCATATTCTTTTCGGTCAGTTTATTTTCCACATATCTTTTATTTCCATCCAAAAGCCTCTGCAATTCAATCTCACCAACCATTTTCTCACCCTTCGACAGATACATAGTAGCAAAAGGATGCTTGCCAGACACGAGTTGCTTTCTAGTTTCGGGCATATTCTTTTCGGTCAGTTTATTTTCCACATATCTTTTATTTCCATCCAAAAGCCTCTGCGATTCAATCTTAC
>Ga0136652_1000913_pt1 | contig 13300 bp, 10 predicted proteins | sample ConPoolayeEmetaG_FD_94864 | JGI IMG/M metagenome (GOLD analysis project Ga0136652, IMG submission 94864) | Hot spring microbial mat communities from California, USA to study Microbial Dark Matter (Phase II) - Cone Pool mat layer E metaG... ...
ACGCGTCATATTCCAGGTCTCCCAGACCCGGATAATCGGAATGCAGGTCGGGGTGTTGAGCCCAGGAGGTATTCGCCAGGCTCACCGACTCCACTCGCGGGAAGCTGAAGACCAGTTCCGGCCGGTCGTCGCCATCCATGTCCGGGATCACGGTTACGTCGGACAATCCCTCGGTCCAGGTGGTCCCCATGGGGGCCCGAATCCCGGGGAATACCAGTCCGGGGATCGGGCCGCGTCCCACCGAGTTGAGTTGCCACACGTCGCGCAGCCTGGTCGAGCTGCCGTAGATCAGGTAGGCCTCGCCCCAGCCAACGCCTTCGGTGTTCACGATGTACGGCTTGCCGAAACGGGAGGCGATCAGCAGTTCTGCCCGCCGGTCACCGTCGAGATCCGGCACGCTGGCCATCGAGCTGCCGGCCAGATCGTTGAAGTTGAAACCTTGCAGGATGGCCCCTTTGCTGGGACCCGAGCGGTTGGCGTAGCTGGGCTGGTTCGGGTCGAGCTGATTGAGGTCGAACGTGCCCACCAGGCGGTTGGTGACCATGACCTGCACCAGCGGACCGGTCTGGGCCGGGTAGCGGGCGTAGAAACCGACCGGCGGCTCGATCCCGTCCGAAAGCATCACGTAGTAGTAATACGCGCCGGCTCCGATCGACAGGAAAGCCGTGCTGAAGTCGCGGAGCACGTCCCGGCCGGCTGGAAACTCGGTCTCGCTTACCAGAACGCCGGCGTACCCGTTGTTCGGATTCGTATCGGTGTCCAGAAGCACCTTAACGGTATGGGGCGAGTTGTCAGTAGTGTACAGCTTGACCGGCCAGGTCCGCGGACTGACCAGCGCGTTGGCCTGCGGAAACTCCCAGCGGCCCGTAGGCGGTTGAGCGTCGATACGCACCTGGCCCGGAGCAAACCAGGCCTGCTGCTGGCCGGAACTCAACGTCAGCCGGACGCCCAACAGGAAACGCCCATAACCTTCGGCGAGCAGGCCCCGATCCTGCACGTCGGTCTTGCTGTCAAGAGTGAAAGTGTTGTTCCCCGGAGAGACGGTTTCCGCCCGGACCACGATCGGCGGGCGGCTGGCGTCGGCGTCAGGCGCCAGGACGAACTCGGCCCTGCGTACGACCCCCTCGCGCGCGGTGAGCTTGAAGCCCAGCCTGACCACCGTGCCGGCCGCGGGCCGGACCCCGACATCAGTCAGCGGTTCGCTGAACCGAACCGAGGCGGTCCCCACCACCGGGCCGGTCGGCTCCGCCGGTTCCTCACCAGTACCGGGAGTACCGGTCGAAGTCTGATCGCCCTCTTTATCGGTCTCGATCGCCGGCGGCGGAATGGGGCGCTCCTCCTGCCCGGTACCGGTCTCGACCGGAAGCGCGTTGGGTTCTTGTTCGTCAGCCGTGGGTGTAGTCGGGGTCTGCGGCCGTGGACAACCGGCCATGAGCATGGTACCCATAACACACGCAGCAGCCAGGGTCAGCAGGCCTGGCAGCCCAGCGGAACGTGCTTGTAACATGAACCGGTACCTCCGCTTTAAGGGGACGAATGCAGGCCCGACCCGGCGCGCAACGGCTGAGCCTCGCCGTTGACCCGCATCGCCCACTAAATCTATCGACCCGCAGGTGGCCAGTCAACGATAAGCGGAGGCGGCAGGGCCGTGGTTTCTGAGTGAGCCGGCCATTTGACGGCCGTGCTACTCAGGTGGTACAGGATTCGTTCGGGCGGGGCCAAGGCGCGCCTCCGTCCGATACGCGTTGGAGCCCAGGCCCCGTGCCCAAGATGGAGTGGTTATGAGCATCATACGACCTTTCGCCGCCGTCCGCTACGCGACCGATAAGACGCCCGACCTCTCGCGGCTGCTCTCGCCCCCTTACGACATCATTGACGAAGCCGGGAAAGCGGACTTGCTGGCCCGGCATCCGAACAACTTCGTGAAGATCGACCTGCCGCACATGCCCCCCAAGTCGGCCGGTCCGCCCGAGGCATATCAGGCCTCCCGGGCTACGTTGGATCGCTGGCTGGCCGAGGGAGTCATGGTCCGCGACCGGCAGCCGGCCCTTTACGTCTACCATCAGCTCTTTTCCCAAGACGGCCGAAATTACGTGCGCAAGATGTTCTTCGCCCGGCTGCGACTCGAACCTTTCGGCCAGGGCAGCATCTTTCCGCACGAGCGGACCTTCGGTGGCCCGAAAGAGGATCGCCTGGCCCTGACCAAGGCCACGCGCGCCAACTTGAGCCCGATATTTGGCCTCTATCAGGACCCGCAGAATGAAATCGCCCGCCGGCTCGAGCGGGAACTCTCGCCCCGGCCGCTGGCGGCCGGCACCGCCGACGGGGTCGAGAACCGGCTTTGGGCGGTGACCGAGCCGGCAGCTATCGCGGACGTGACGCAGATGATGGAGCCGAAGGCAACGTACATCGCCGACGGCCACCATCGCTGCGGCACGGCGATGCTCTACCGCGACTGGCTGGTGCAGCAGGAGGGGCCGCTACCGCCGGAGCACCCGGCCAACTTCGTGCTGTGCGTGTTCTGTGCGATGGAAGACCCCGGTCTGCTGATCCTGCCGACCCATCGCGTACTGCCCGGCCTGAAAGTCACTGCCGACGTTCTGAGCGGCGACCCCCGACTGGAAGTGAAGGAGTTGCCCGTGCAGGCTCCCGGAGCGGCCATTGGTGCGCTGCGCGAGTTCGGTCCACAGGCGATTGCAATGCTTGAACCGATCAAGCGACGCTATTACGCCGTGCGGCCCTCCCGACCCGATCTTCTTGACCCCCTGGAGCCGGACCGTACCCCAGCTTGGCGACGTTTGGGCTTGGCCTTCCTCCATGCGTATGTAATGGACCGAATCATCACGCCAAAGTTATGTGCCGGCACCGCTCCCGAAATACGTTACATCAAGGGTGACGAGGAAGCAGTGAAGGTAGCCGACGAGGCGGCCGGAACCGCTTTCCTCATGCAGCCGACCACCATGGAGGAATTGCGGGCAGTATGCGGGGCGGGCGACCTGATGCCCCAGAAGAGCACCTACTTCTACCCGAAATTAGCCAGCGGGCTTGTCATTAACCCGTTGACACCGTGAGAGTTAGGACGCTTGGTTAGACGTTTTTGTCGCGTTGCATCGGGCGACGCGGCAGCCGGTGCTACATCGACTTTTCGGTTGTGGAGGGGCGGGTAGAGCCGCTGGTTCGTACGTGGGGCGGCCGGCACGCCGGATATGTGCCTGGAGTCTGACCATGCCAAGAATCAATAGGGTTTCTACGCGCGCCGGCGACGATGGCACTACCGCCTTGGGAAGCGGCCGGCGGGTGCTCAAAAGTTGCCGGCGGGTGGCGGCGTATGGCACCGTCGACGAGCTTAACGCACATCTTGGTCTGGCGCTGGCGACGGGGCTGGCCGACGAGCTGGTCGAGCCGTTGCGGCGGATTCAGAACGAGTTGTTTCACCTGGGGGCGGAGTTGTCTACACCCGAGGCGGACCGCACCGCCCGGCCCGGGCCGCACCTGGAGGCCAAGCACGTAGCCTCCCTCGACGAGCTAGTGGAGCAGTTTAACTCTACCCTGCCGCCGCTGGAGAATTTCGTCTTGCCCGACGGGTCGTGGGCCGGTTCACAGCTTCAGGTCGCGCGAACCGTATGCCGGCGGGCGGAGCGCGAGGTCGTCGCCCTGTCCCAGGAAGAGCCGGTCGGGCCGTATGTCATTCCGTACCTAAACCGGCTTTCCGACCTGTTGTTCGTCATGGCCCGGTACCAGAACAAGCTGGCCGGGAACGCCGAGAAGCTGTGGAATAGCCGGGCCTGATCCCCGCGAGCCGTGCGGGTTTAACGGACAAAGGATTTTGCGGATCGGGCCCGCGGAGTACTCAGGAGCAGAGGCCGGTACTGGGCCAGTCGCTGGTCGAACCGTTGCCTTATGGGACGCAGGCCGTCGCGGTCGATTTTGGAGGTGGCCAACGCCTCCAGCCAGTCGACCAGAGCTTGCCAGTCGCGCAGGCTGACGAATTCGGGAGCTATTCTCCGGCGGTTCTGGTCCATGTTGTGGTAATTGCCGAGTGCCAGGCAGATGCCGCCAGCTTCGAATCCAAAAGCGCTGAAGGGCGTTGCCTCGCAAGTACCGCCGTACATGAGCCTGCGCTGGAAGGCAAAGCGTTTGTTACGCCGAGAAAGGTCTTCGGCTATCGCTTGGCACCAAGCGGTCAAGCGGCTGGAAAAGACGGTCGCGCGATCACCGACCCGGAGAATGGGGCCGTGGCCGACGCAGGCATCGGGCAGCGCGCTGCTGGTTTCGATTGACATTACGGGCACCCGGCGGGGCAGCGTGCCGGCCCGTATTGCTGCGATTGCGCCGATGAAGCCGGCTTCCTCGGCCCGGGTGAACAGACAGCGGACGTCGGCCCGTGCACGCTTCCGACTAAGCCGTCGGAGCATTGTCAGCAGCGCGGCCACACCGGCCAGGTCATCGCACGCCCCGGCGTACAGGCGACCGCCTCTAACGTGCACCGCCGGCAAATCCCACATCCCCACCGACGATTCAGCAACCAACTCCCGGGTTTGAATGACTGCTTCCTCCGGTCTGGCGATCCAGCCCGGTACTCCGGTTATGGGCATAAGCTTGGATAGTCTGACCACCCGACCGGCGACCCAGCGGTTTTGGCTCCAAAAACGGACCGAAGTCCCCGGAAAGTACTCGGGCTTGACGCCCCCGTGGAACCGTGCCTGAAGCCGAAAGCGACCAAGCATCCGCTGAGCAATGAAACCGGGGTGGTCCAAGTGGGCCACGAAAGCCAGCGGCCCTGAGCCGGCCGGCCCGCGGCGATAATGCAACAGCAGGTTTCCGTGACGGTCGAGCCTCACCCGGACCCCCTCCAGTCGGGCGACCCAACGCTGAACGTACTCCACCACGGCGGCTTCAGCGAAGGGCGCCGTAGGAACCGACAGAAGGCTCTTCAGAACACTCGGCAGCAGCATGCTCGCGTCTCCATGGACCCGGGCGAGGCGACGGACGCCTTGGCCGCCAGCCGCACCCGTGGCAAAGTTATCAGACGGATTGCAGCCTCTTTCCCCGATTTTTGCCAGGGCCCGGCCGGTGAGGGCGTCTGCAATAAGTGGAATGCCGAGCGTGACGATCGACGCGGATTCAGTCCGGCGGCTGGTCGCTGAGGCACAGCGGGGTGACCGCTGGGCGGCGGATCGCCTGATCCGGGAGCATGACTCGTGGGTCCGGAGTGCCATTTACGCCGTCGCCGGACGGGCGGACCTGGTCGACGACGTCGCCCAGCAGGTCTGGACCCGGGTCTGGGAGCGGCTGCCCAGTCTGGAGGATCCACAGCGGCTGCGTTCCTGGCTGTACTCGGTCGTGCGGAACGTGACCATCGACGCCTGCATGGCCCTCCAGCGGCAGGAGCAGGTTCGAAGCGTGAAGGCGGCTGGGGCGGTGGCGAGCCGCCGGCCGGAGTCCCCCTCGGCGGCGCTGGCCGCGGACGAGCTGCGTCAAACGCTGTTGCGAGCGGTGCAGGGGCTGCCGGTGATCTACCGTGAGCCTTTCGTCCTCCGCCATTTGGAGGGCTGGAGCTATGCGGAGATCGCCCGGACCCTGAACCTGTCGGTGGATTCGGTGGAAACTCGGTTGGTACGTGCCCGACGTCTTCTGCGGGAGATGCTGCAAGGCAAGGTCTGATCATGAGCCTGGAACCTGATCGGCTGGAGCACCTGTTCACACGCTACCTCGATGGAGAGTGCACGCCTCAGGAGCGGAAGCTGGTGGATCAGTTGCGGCGTGAACACCCGGCGGTGCGATCACTGTTCGAGGAATACCGCGATCTGGACCGACAGGTGGGCAACGCCTTGCGGAGCACCATGGGGCGGTCGCAACGAACGGTTTTCGGTCGGGGACGGTGGGAGCGGGTGGGCCGGGGCCTGGCAGTGGCCGTGGCGGCCGGTCTGGCCGCGCTGGTCTGGCTGCGGCCGACGCCGCCTCCGGCCGACCGTTTGACAGCCGCGGCCTCCCAGGCCAATGCGGCCGGCTCGTGGTTCATGCCCGTCGAGCCGGTCGTCGACACACTCGAAGCTCTTCCCACCGCTTATGAGCGGCCAGAACTTCGACTGCGAGGCACGCAGCGCGAGTTGATCATCGTCCCCAGCGACCGGCCGGACACATACCTGGTAATTGAAGTGGATCGGGTGCGCACGCACGTGATCGGCGTGCACCGGGATTTCTAAAGGAGCTGTCGATGCTGCTTCCATTCTTCCATCTGCTGGCCTTGTCGGGTCTCCTCAGTTGGCCCCTGGTGGGTGCGTTTGGCCTGCCGGCTCGTCCTTTGGCTGGCGTGGCTGGTGCCGCGACCGCCCAGCCCCCAACGGCAGCGGCAATCGCTGCCGCGGGCGAGGAACCCTGGGCTCGGGCTGCCAGCAGGGCCGTGGTGGTGGTTGATGATGAACCGGAGCAGAGCCCGAAAGTCTGGATCGGCGTGCGCCTGACGCCGGTGCCCGCTCCCCTGGCGGCCCATATTGGAAAGCGCGGCGTCATGATCGCCAACCTGGTCAAGGACAGCCCGGCCGACCAGGCCGGCCTGATGCAGTATGACGTCGTTGTCCGCTACGGAGAGCAGGAAGTGAACAGCGCGGAAGACCTGTCCGACGCGGTGGCCAGGACCAGGCCGGGACAGGTCATCAAGCTCGGGATAGTCCGCCGGGGGGAATTACAGACGATCGAGATCCGACCGGCCGAACAGCCCAAGGAGCGCGAGTGGGCCTGGAAACACGAGGAGCCGGAAGACTCCTATGTGGACACTGCTCTGAAGATGTACGGCAAGGCGCTCCAGCTCGGGCCGCGTGGTCGATGGATTCTGCGCGACCTGGGCCCCTTATATGGCTGGCCGGACGCCCTGAAGTCGCTGGAAGACCTGGGGCTCGACCTGGATCGGATGGGCGAGGACCTGGACATTGGCATCCTCCGGGACCTGGACGAGGAGCTGAAGGGAGAATACGGCGCCGGTGAGAAGGTGCGCGTCGAGGTGAAGGTCCGCGTCGAAGAGGATGGCAAGACCATCACCGTGGTTACCGACGAGGATGGCAAGATTCAGGTGACCCGCCGGGAGGCCGACGGAACGGAAAGCTCCGCGAGCTATGAGGACGAAAAGGCCCTCAAGGAGGCCGACCCGGAAGCCTACAAGCTGTATGACAGGCATGCCGGCGGCTGGGGACGCACCCTGCTGCAAGTACGCCCGTCGCTGAGCCGGATAAAAGACCTCCGCAAATCCTTCCAGATCGACGTGGAGAAGAAGGTCAAGCAGGCCCTGGAGCGGGCCAGGGAGGCGCAGGAACGGGCCATGCAGAAGTGCGATGAGGCCGCCCGAGCGGCCCGGGACCGGCTCGGCCGGGTACCGGTGGAGGTCGGCAAGCGCGGCGAGGCCCGCAGCGGGGAGCGCGAGGTGCTGGTCGTCGGGATGGATGACAGCGGGCGCATCCGGGTGACGATCCGCCAGGGCGGACACAAGGTGACGCACGAGTTCAAGAATCGCGAGGAATTCAAGGCCGAAGAGCCCGAACTGTACGAGCAGGTCCAGGACTTGCTCGAGTAAGCGCAGCAGCCACAGCCAGCGAAGGCCCGCGGGGCCGGCCCCGCGGGCCTTGTACGGCGGTTGCAGGGAGCAACTCGCGCCGAATCCCGGGCAGACGGCCGGCCGGCGGCGCCTTTCTCCCTTCGCCCCAAACCCACGGCCCGCACCACCGATGGACCCGTGCCCCCGCCGACTTTGCGGGCTGTCAGCCCAGGGGTTGGGGCCTGGCTTGCCCGCCGGCGCATGGTCCTTCAGACTTCGCTGAACATCTTGACGTAGCTGCGGTAGCGTCGAGGGCTGATCTGGCCCGCCTGGACGGCGGCAATCACGGCGCAGCCCTCCTCGTAGCGGTGCGAGCAGTCGCCGAACCGACACTTCTGCACGTAGGGTATGAACTCGACGAAGAAGGCTTCCAGTTCGCCCGGGGCGACCGCCCACAAGTCGAAGGCCCGGATGCCCGGGGTATCGACCACGTATCCGCCGAAATCGAGCCGCAGAAGCTCGGCCCGGCTGGTAGTGTGCCGGCCCTTCTCAGTGTCAGCGCTGACCTCGCGGGTCGGCAGCTTCAACCCCGGCTGGAGAGCATTGATCAGGGAACTCTTGCCCACCCCGCTCTGACCGGACAGCACGGTCAGGTGGTCCTGGAGCGCATCCCGCAGCTCAGGCAAGCCCACCCCGGTGACCACACTGGTGCAGATGCACTGGTAACCCAGTCGGCGAAACTCGTCGATCGCCTCCCGCACGGTCAACTCCCCCCGGTCCTGCTCTTCGTTTTCCGCCAGCGAGCCTTCCTCCAGCAAATCCATCTTGTTGAAGCACAGCACCGGTCGGAGCTGGCCCTTCAGGGCGGCCACGATGTAGCGGTCGACCAGGTGCGGCCGCAGGCGGGGTTGGGCCACGCTGACGACCGCCAGCAGTTGATCGGCGTTGGCCACGATGGCGTGCCGCCGTTTGCGAGCATCCCGCCGGGACAGGCAACTGGTCCGCGGATCCACCCGCTCGATGACCCCCACCAGCTTGCCGCCCGAGACCTTGCTCTGATCTGAAAACCACACCCGATCGCCGACGATCACCGGCGAGCGGGTTTCGATCAGCAGCGTCCGCAAGACCCGTCGCACCGTGCATTCCCAGCTTCGCCCCTGGGAATCGTTCACCGTGCAAATCAGTCCGTGAACCCTGGTGACCGTCCCGTGCAGCCACATGGACTCGTCCACGGCCGGCAGCTCGTGCTGGTCGACCAGGATGGTCCGCTTTCGCGAGAGCTCCCCCTTGGCCCGGACCGACTCGACCAGCTTCTCATCCTCCAACCGGTCCGCCTCGGCCCGGTACTGGCGAGTCCAATCATCCCGGCGACGCGGCTGTTGCCGATTCGGGCGGAAGTCGACGCGAACTTTGCGGCCTGCCCGTTTCTTGCCCATGAGCCATATTGTAGATCAACCTGCGCGATTCGGCACCGCGCTTCGGAGCTGTGGATCGGCGCACCTGCTGAATGCGACCGCTGTTTCCAGCCCCGGAACGGCTCGCCTTTCCCCGGAGGCGGCGCCGAAAACCAGCAGCGGTTCAGACCGGCAGCATACCGGGCGCCGGCCCATCGCCGCTTTGAAACAGGCCGGGACAGTCAGCCTTGTTGAAAAGCGGCTGGCCGCGCAGGCCCGCCTGCTGGCAGAGGGCCTTGAATCGGGCCTCCCGGGCGGCGTGCCAGCGGTCGAGTTCCGCCCAAGCGGCGGTTACCGCCTGCTCATGGGTCAAGGCCTGGGCCAAGCGCTCCCGGGCCTGCTGGGCCAGTTGGTCGAGCTCGGCGGCCCGCCGAGACAGCTCACGCCTCAACTGGCTGACGTGCTCGAACTGCAACTCCAGCAGCATGGCCAGGGTGTCCAGCTCGGCCTGCCGCCGATCAAGCTCGGCGGCCCGCCGGTCCAAGTCGCGGCTCTTGGCGGCCAGGTCGCCGCACGCCACTTGGGCGGCCCGGCCCGGCCGGTCGGAAACTCCACCCGCCGCAACCACCGACCAATCAGCTCGCGCGGTCCTCGACTCGGCCGCCAATGCTTTCGACCTCGCGGCGAGCGAAGATCGACAGCTCACGTTCAGAACTTCCCCACCCACTGTCAACCGGTCGCCATCCTCCAGCCAAGCCAGCTCGATGCGCTGCCCACCCAGAAAAGTGCCCGAGCGACTCCCCAGATCACATACCACCGGTCGGCCGCCGAAAGCGAACACCAGCGTGTGAGCCAGCGATACGTCGGGAGTATCCACCACCAGGTCACAAGTACTGCGGCGGCCAATGACCACCGCTCGGTCGGCCAGATTGAAGCTGTGCTGGCCGATGGTGACAAGCACCTCGGAGGAGTCATTGGCGGAAGCGACGCCGGTGCCGACCGCGGCCGACAAGTTGGGCCCGGCTCCGATAAACTCGATCCGAATCTCGACCGGGCCTATTTGCAAACGGTCGCCGGGTCCCAAGGCGGCAGTGCGAACCGGCTTGCCGTTCAGAAGCGTTCCGTTGCGGCTGCACAGGTCGCAAACCAGCAGTTTGCGGCCGGTGTGAACGATGGCGCAGTGGACCTTGGAGACATCGGGATCGTTAAGCGACAGGTCACAATCCCGACGGGTCCCGACGAGGGTAACGACCCGCGTGGTCTGGCACTGCACCGGGCCGTCGGATCCTGGACCGGTCAACACGGCCCGAAGGCCGCCGGGCGGTATGACCGGACCTTTGTGCGTCCCGAAGTTTTCGGGCGTTCTCGGCATAGGCGGTCCAGCAGCGACGGGCAGCATTTACCGTGACCTCGCCCGTCATTGAACGTGCAATACGTTTAGAAGATAGGCAAGCTCGGGCGATGGATCGAGGGTTGCCCATTTAGCCGGACTTGACAGCGGGCGAGGTTATGGGGAGCATATCGTGGACGAAGGCGCGGCAGGCCGCGCCGGAAAATGACAAGTGCGGCCGGGCGATTAGCTCAGTTGGCTAGAGCGCGTGCTCGACATGCACGAGGTCACTGGTTCGAGCCCAGTATCGCCCAGTGTGCCGGCGCCGGGCCGTCGGCGCTCCAAGCCCCTCCCGCTGGAAAGGGGTTACGAAAGGCGTATAATCCGTCCAGTTCCCCAGGTGCCGAAGGCATAGTCGCCCAACCGCGATTCGCCTGATCCTGAGGTTCAGCGAAAGGAAGTATCATGCGAATCGCCCTGGTGAACCCGGTCGCCCGGTGCTCGCAAGGTTATCACACCATCGGGACTTACATCCCTCAGCTCGCGTTGCAGGTCCTGGCCCGGCTGACGCCACCCGGCTGCTCGATCGACATTATTGACGAAGTGTTCGGGTGCGACGCCACTCAGCGGCTGCTGACCCGGGATCGCTACGACCTGGTCGGGCTTACCGCGTATACCAGCGGGGCCACCCGGGCCTATGAGATCGCGGCTTTATGCCGGGGCCGCGGCTTGGCGACTGTGATCGGCGGCGCGCACGCGTCGGCCTGTCCCGACGAAGCCGGCCAGTATTGCGATGCGGTGGCGGTTGGCGAGTGCGATGAGGTCTGGCCGCAGATCGTAAATGACGCAGCCAGCAGCCAACTTCGCAGCCGATACCAAGGGCGACTGTCCGATTTGGAGGGCCGGGGGCTGGGCGGGGCCCGTCAGGACCTGCAACCAATCAACGGCAATTATCACGTGGCGGCCATCCAGACCTCCCGCGGCTGTCCGGTCGGCTGCGAGTACTGCTCGGTGACCCGCTTCAACGGCCCGACCATTCGCAGACGCACGATCAGCGAGATCCTCCAGGAGTGGAACAGCACCCCGCGGAAATTCATCTTCGTGGTGGACGATAATTTCTTCGGGGTAGGTCCGCGGCACGCCGAGTGGGCCAAAGAGCTGTTGCGGGCGATCATCCGGCACGGTCGTCGACGATTGTGGTTCAGTCAGACGACGGTGAACATGGGGGAGGATCCGGAAGGGCTGCGGCTGGCGTACGCCGCTGGCTGTCGGGCCATGCTGGTGGGGTTTGAAACCTTCAGCGAGTCGGCGTTGAAGGGTTATCACAAGGCCCTGAATTGCAAGCACTTGTCGCGGTATCCGGAGCTGGTGGCCGGGTTTCACCGGGCCGGGATCGCGGTTTTCGGCGGGTTCATCGTCGGGGCCGATAACGATACGCCTGAAACGGTAGCCGAGACGGTGGAACTGGCGGCCAAGATCGGCGTGGACATCATCCAGATCACCAACCTTACGCCCTTGCCGGGCACGCGGATGTTCGCCCGGTTGGCCGCGGAGAACCGCCTGGTGGCCACCGATTGGCCGCGGGACTGGGAAAGATACACGTTCACCGAAACGGTATACCGGCCCAGGCAGATGGCGCCTCGCCAGCTTGATGAGGCGATTTACGAGGTGCGCTGGGCGGCGGCCAACGAGCAATGGACCTGGAAACGCGCCCTGCGGACGCTTCTGCTCACCCGTTCGCCCAGCACCGCCTGGTTCGTGCTGGGTATGAACCGGGGCTGGAAGCGGATGGCCCGCATTCAGGCGCCGCGCGACGCGCAGCGCTTCGGATTCAGGCCGCGACCTTCACCGCGGCTGGCGCGGATCCGCAACTCATTTGGATTGCACCTGCGGCCGATAATGGCCGTTCCGACATAGCGGCCGGTACTGAACACGGTCAGCGGGTCGAGAACCTGTAGATCGTGGTCTGGGAGTAGGTCTGGCCGGGCTCCAGGATCACCGAGGGGAAATCGGGACGGTTGACCGAGTCGGGGAAATGCTGGGCTTCCAGGCAGAATCCATGATGCTTTCCATATACCACGCCGCGCTTGCCCCGGATTGTGCCGTCCAGGAAGTTGCCGGAATAGAACTGGACTCCCGGCTCGGTGGTGTACATCTCCATCATTCGGCCGCTGACGGGTTCATAGACCCGGGCCGCCAGAGCCAATGACCCGCCGCCGCTGTTGAGCACGTAGTTGTGGTCGTATCCTCCGGGATCGCCGGCCAGTTGGGCGATCCGCGAGCCGATGGTCGCCGGCCGGGTGAAGTCCATCGGGCCGCCGTGCACGCTGCGGATCTCGCCGGTGGGGATCAGCGTCTCATCCACCGGCGTATATCGGTCGGCCGCCAGCATCAATTCGTGGCCGAGAATGTCGCCTTTTTCAGCACCGCACAGGTTGAAGTAAGTGTGGTTGGTGAGGTTTACCGGAGTGGGCTGATCAGTTTGGGCGGTATATTCGATTCCCAGTTCGTTCTGGTCGGTGAGCGTGAAGACCACGGCGACATTGAGGTTGCCCGGGTAACCCTCCTCGCCGTCGGGACTGGTGTAGGTGAACTTGACGGCCGGGGTTGTGGAAGACTCCTGCGGCTGGCCGTGCCAAACCACCTTATCGAACCCGCGGTTGCCGCCGTGCAGCGAATTGGGCCCGTTGTTGGTTGCCAGAGTGTAGTGACGTCCGCCCAGCGTGAACCGGCCCCGGGCGATCCGGTTGGCGACCCGGCCGATGGTGGCTCCGAAATAGGGATTGGGGCCCAGGTAGCCCTGTAGATCGTCGAAGCCCAGCGTCACATCCGCCAGTCGTCCGCCGCGGTCAGGTACCCACAGCTCGGTGACCGTAGCGCCGTAGGTCATGATTTTGACGACCATTCCATTGGCATTGGTGAGGGTATACAGATCGACCGCGGTTCCATCCGGCAGCGTGCCAAAAGCCGACTTCTGTACGCCCGGAGTCATCGATCCAGCTCCTGAAGCTCGCGCCTGTCCGCCCGGCCGCCCGGCGGGCCCGCCGG
>Ga0136652_1000915_pt1 | contig 13271 bp, 9 predicted proteins | sample ConPoolayeEmetaG_FD_94864 | JGI IMG/M metagenome (GOLD analysis project Ga0136652, IMG submission 94864) | Hot spring microbial mat communities from California, USA to study Microbial Dark Matter (Phase II) - Cone Pool mat layer E metaG... ...
GCATGGGGCTGGTTCGAATACCGCAGGCGGTCATCGACGCGCCTCCGGAGTCATTGCTTCCGGTCACGCACTATAGCCAGGTCGAGCTGTTCCTGCGACTGACCAGGTGGGGGCTAAAGAAGTATCCGATCAACTGCCCGGCCGAGCTGCGCTGGGGCACCTGGGAGCTTGAGAACGTGCCGCTGGTGGCATTGCTCCTGCGGCTAGCCCGGAGTGATGCCAGCACTTACGACTGTCAGATCGACGCCCGCACGGTATCCGGCATTCGGACGCTCCAGTGCCTGGCGACTCAGAGCACGGTCCTGGTGCATTTGGCAACCGATCGCTCAGTCCGAACCCTGCGATTGTCCAATCCGGCCTTCATCGAGGCCGGGTTCCTGGTCGACAAGATTCGCTCTCGCCCGCCGTGGACGGCCGAACAGGCCCGCCGGGCCCTGGCGCGACTCAATACGCTTTATCCGACCGCGGTTTCCCTCTGGTGGAGTTGCGGCCCCGGCCGCCCGCGGCGATGACCGGTCGGCGGTCGGCTCAGCCGCCCGGCTTGTAGGCTTCGATCAGCCCGTTCATCAGCTCGCCGCTGGGTTGGATGAGTCGGATCCGCTCGAAACCGGCCTGGCTCAGGCCGCTTCGTACTTCCTCGAAGGTGTAGACGTTGCCGCCGGCGGTGCCGGTGAGCATATTGACTGCGAACACGGCTGCGGCCCGCGGCCCGCTCCGATCGGGATTCATGACGTGGTCGCGGATGATCAAGCGGCCGCCGGGATCCAGCGCCCGCCAGACTTTCCGGTACAAGTCCAGGTTCTGTTCCGGGCTGTTCTGGTGGATGATCGCCGAGAGCAAAGCCAGGTCGTGGCCGGGGGGCAGCTCGTCCTGCTCGAAGTTGCCCGCCACCAGTTTCACTCGTTCCAGTACCCCGGCCTGAGCCAGCCGGGCGCGGGCCATTTCGATGACCGGCGGCAGGTCGAACAGGGTGGCCTGCATTTGTGGGCAGGCTTGGAGGAAGGCCAGCGTGTAGGTGCCGGACGCTCCGCCGACATCCAGGAGCCGCCGGGCCCGGCCAGGTTGGATGGCGGCGAGGATGGCCGGGGCGGCCGCCCGACCCACCACGTGCATGGCTCCGATGAACGCTTTTTGACCAGCTTCAGTTTGGGGAGTCTGGGCCCGGGCTCGGGCGTCAGCCTGTCCGCGCACGATCCCGGTCAGTTCGCCCCACCGCCTCCACAGCCCCGCCGCGTGTAGCACCATGGGCAGGACCGACTCCGGCATGTCCGCCGCCAGATGGGCCGCCAGCTCCGGCGGGCAGTAATATCGCCCCTCTGACTTGCTCAGCAGTTGCATTCCGGCCAGGGCATCCAGCAGGATGGTCAGAGCCCGGGGTTCCGCTTTCAGCCGGCCGGCGATCTCTTGGACCGTGAGGGGCGAAGAAGCCAGCAGGCTGAACAGGTCCAGCTCGGCTGCGGTCAACAGAATCCGGCTTTCCATGAACCCTCTGGCCAGCGTGAGGATCGAGTCGGCATTCCAGGCGGGCATCAGTTCTTGGTCTCCTGCGAGGGGAGTTTAACGGCTTTCAGGGCCAGGAAGATGGGGAACTCCTGTGCCGCGCGGCTCTCGGCCCGGCTGCGGCCGCCCGGCTCGGGCCGCCGATGAGTCAGCAGTTCTTCGCAGGCTACCACTGCCAGCGCGGCCTGGCCCAGCGCGTTGAGGTAATCGGCCAGCGGTCGGTGGTAAAAGATGGTGTGCCGAGCGGGGTCGCGGCCGGGGTGGGTCTGGATGGGGATCTGCATCGGGGTGGTGTAGCGGTCCAGGCGCCGGTACTGAATGCGTTTGGACTCATCCCATCCCCATTGGGACTGCCGTGGGATGCGGAAGCAGGGATGCATCATGATGACCACGGCACATCCGCCCGGGCGCAGGGCCCGCCCCAGGGTGCTCAGTAATTCCGGCATACCTTCGGTATCCTGGACCGCGAGGATGCAGGCGGCGGCGTCGAAAGTTCCGTCGGCCAGATGATCGAGCCGGCGGGCGTCCCCGACCAGGTAGCGAACCCGCCGGTCGCGCGGGCCGCGGGCTCGGGCGGCGGCGATCAGCCGCGGACTGGCGTCCACCGCCACCACCAGCCCGGGGTCATATTCCAGCAAAGCCCGCGCCAGCACGCCCTGTCCGCAGCAGAGATCCAGAATTCGCTGGCCCGGCTGCGGATCCAGCAGGCGCAGAGTGGCCGGCAGGACCACCTGCTGGTGGTAGTCCGAGCCTTTATCGCCGACCAGCTTGTCATACCAGTCGGCCACCCGATCCCAGGTACGGTCCAGGTTCCCCGGGGTGCGTGACCTGCCCGGTCGGTAACCGGAAGGCCGCAAGCGGTCGGCCCGGTTCACAGGTTTCCGCCCCACAGCTTGACGATGTCCTGAAAAGTCACCAGCACAAAGCAGAGTACGATCAGGCTCAGGCCAACGATGGTCGTGATCATCTGGACTTTGAGGCCCAGCGGTTTGCCGCGGATCTTCTCCAGCAGCAGAAACAGCATCAGTCCTCCATCCACCACGGGCAGCGGTATGAAGTTGATCACGGCCAGGTTGGCTGAGATGTAGGCCAGGAAGAACATCAGGTTAGACAGCCCGGACTCAGCCTGGCGGATTGCGTGCCCGAAGATGCCGACCGGGCCGGAAACGTCCCGTATTCCCACCCGCCCGCGGGGAGAGAGCAGTCCCCGAAGGATACGATAAACGCTCCACAGGTCCTGTCCGGTCTGGCGGGCTCCCATTGCCAAGGCCCGGAGCGGGTTGCCGCCCGCGTTGACGATCGTGCTCAGCCGCGTGTAGTACGGCTCGAGGTCGTACTGGTAAACGACTCGCAGTTGCCACGGGTCGAGGTTGTCGCTGCTTACGGCGAACGAGCCGACTTGGATGGTCGGGTCCAGCAGGCTGCTGGAATACTCGACCGTCACGGTGCGACCGAGGTTCTTTTCCAGGAGTTTGCGGACCGCCAGCGGCGAGGGCAGCATGACCGTCTTACCGCCCGGAAGGGTTATTCGATCCTGGCCGTCGATGGAGTGGATTCTGGCGGTCGGCGGGAGGTTGAGGGCGTCCACCACGCTGGCGGGCACCCGCATCTGTCCGACGGCCTCTTCCTGGCCGCTGCGATAGCGGATGCTGACCACGCCCCCGGCCGCGGCCTTCAGGGCTTCGAAAACGTCAAACCAGGTTTCCACCGGCTGGCCGTTGACCGCCAGGATCATGGCCCCCCGGGGCAGATTCAGTTCCTCGGCCGGCGTGCCGGGTACCACGTCCGCGACGACCGGCCGCATGTCCTCCTCGCCAAAGGCCAGCCCCACCCGGGGGGGACGCGACCGCAGCAGACTGAACGGTCGCTTCGGCGTCACCGTGAGCTGGACCGTCCGTCCCTCCCGCTCGACCACCACTGGGATGGGCGTTGCCGGGGCGGACTCCGTGCTGCGGCTGATATCCCGGTACAGCGGGTTGAGTACCGTACCCCACTGGCAAATCACGTCGCCGGCCTGGAAGCCAGCGGCTTGGGCCGGGCCACCGCGAATTACCTCCTGCACCACTGGTCGGCGCAGCAGGCCCAGCAGGTGTCGGTTCTCAGGTGTCGCCGACACTTCGCCCTCGGCAGCCGGCGCCGGGCCGATTGCCAGCACCGGTCGCTGCACCAGCTTGATGGTCTGCCGGTTCTGGGGTTGCTTCGGATCGGGCCGCTGCACGGTAAGTTCCACCGGGCGGCCGCCGCAAGCCTCGAATGCGGCTACGACCTCCAGCAGGCTGCTGACCGGTCGGCCGTTGGCGTGCGTGACCTGGTCGCCGGGCATTAGGCCCTGGGGATCGCGGGCGGAGAGGATGCCCTCGGACACGGTGGTGGTGACCGTCCAGACCAGGCCGCCGGTGGGGTACTTGCCAGCTTCGGTCGAACCCAGGTCCACCGCCAGCTCTTTGTCCAGCGCTGCGCCCCCGCGCTGCACCCGCAGACGCAGAGGTCCCCGGGACAGCATGCTTGCGAGAAGGATGTCGTCGAATGAGTCGACGTGGGACCCGTTGATCTCCAAGACTCGGTCGCCGGGCAGGAGGCCCGCATTAGCGGCCGGGCTGCCGGCCTCCACCCGACCGATCACCGGCGCGACCTTTCGGGTACCCGGACCTAAGAACACCAGGCTGTATACCACGAGCGCGAAAAGGAGGTTGAAGATTACGCCGGCCGAGACGACCAGCATTCGACGTCCTACCGGCTGGTTGGTGAAGGCCCGGGGGTCGGTGGTGGTTTTCACCTCTCCGGTGGCGTCGTTGATGAGTACGTCGTCTTCGCCCAGCATTTTCACGTAGCCCCCGAACGGGAGCAGGTTCAGGCAGTAGTCGGTCTCGCCGTAACCTTTGGCGGCCAGTTCTTCGGGCTTGTAATCCGGTCGGCGACCGAAGGTGAAGCCTTCGCCCCGGCGGTAGCCGCAGACCCGCTGGAAAAAGCCGATCGCGAAGCGATCGACCCGGATGCCCATCCACTTGGCGGTCAGGAAGTGCCCGAGTTCGTGAACGAAGATGATGATGGAGAAGCCGATCAGGACCTTCAGGAATAGGTAGCCGCTCAGCAGCCACTGCAATAGCGTCTGGCCGGGCGCCACCGTGTTGTCCAACTCTCCGATCAGCATCCCAGGCATCGCTCCACCTCCCGGCGGGCCCAGGCGTCGGCCGCCAGAATGTCTTGCAGGCCGGGCCGGGCCACCGCCGGCTGGCGACGCCAGACCTGCTCCGCGACCCGGACGATCCCGCCAAAGGGTATCTGACCGGCCTGGAAACGGGCCACCGCGGCTTCGTTGGCGGCATTCAGAACGGCGCCGCTGCATCCGCCCTGTCGGGCTGCCTGATAACCCAGCCGCAGGGCCGGAAACCGCTCGAAATCCGGGGGCTCGAAGTGCAAGCCGCGCACCTGCCGCCAGTCCAGCGGCTCCACGATTCCCGAAAGGCGCCGTGGGTAGGTCATGGCATACTGGATCGGCGTCTTCATGTCCGGCCGGCCGAGCTGCGCGATGATCGAGCCGTCCCGGAATTCCACCATGGAGTGCACGATGGACTCGGGGTGGATCAGGACTTCGATCTGCTCGGGCGCCAACCCGAAAAGCCACTGGGCCTCGATGATCTCCAGAGCCTTGTTCATCATCGTGGCGCTGTCGATGGTGATCTTGGGGCCCATCGACCAGGTGGGATGGTTCAGCGCGTCGGCCAGGGTGGCCCGTTCGATCTGCTCGGCCGACCACTGCCAGAAAGGGCCGCCCGAGGCGGTCAGGTGAATGCGGCGTACCTCTTCTCGCCGTCCGGCATGCAGGGCCTGGAATACGGCCGAGTGCTCGCTGTCGACCGGGATGACCGCTCCGCCGCGCTGGGCGGCCAGCGGCATCAGCAGCGAACCGGCGATGACCAGCGACTCCTTGTTGGCCAGCCCGACATCCAGGCCGCGATCCACCGCAGCCAGCGTTGCCGGCAGCCCATCGGCGCCAACGACGGCCGCCAGCACGAAGTCCGCATCGCAGGTCCGCACCAGCTCCACCAGCCCGTCCGGACCGGCCAGCAGCCGGGTGCCGGTTGGCAGAATGCGCCGCAGGTTGTCGTAGTGGGCCTCCTCTGCGATCGCCACCGCCCCGACCCGGAACCGCACCGCCTGCTCGGCCAGCAGTTGCCAGTTGCGTCGGGCGGCCAGGCCGACCACGGTGACTTCCTCGCGCAGCGCGGCCGCCACCTCCAGTGCGGAGCGTCCGATCGAGCCGGTCGAACCCAGGATGATTACGCGGCGAGACACGTCGAACAGTATAGCCGGGAGAACCGGCCCCGCGGACATCGCCCTTGGCCGGAACCGGGCTTGCCGGTTCCGCCCGGCAACGGCCCTATTCGTAGCGCAGGGCCTGGATGGGATCCAGCCGACTGGCCCGCCAGGCCGGGTAAAAGCCGAAGAACAACCCTACCGCGGTGGCGAAGCCGATCGCCACCCCGGCCATCCAATAGGATACCTCGGTCTCCCATCCCAGGCGGGCGGACACCAGCCGGGCAACGCCCCAGCCGGCAACAAAGCCGATCAGCCCCCCGACGGCACACAGCACCACCGCCTCGCACAGAAACTGCCCCAGAATGTGCGTCGAGTTGGCTCCGATCGCCATCCGCAGCCCGATTTCCCTGGTCCGCTCGGTCACCGAGACCAGCATGATGTTCATGATGCCGACTCCGCCTACGATCAGCGAGATCGAGGCGATTGAGGTGAGCAGTAGGTTGAAAGTGTTGGTCGCCTCGGCGGTGGCCTGGGCCATCAGGGAACGGTCCATGATGCGGAAGGTGTCGTCGTCGGTGTCGGCCAGATGACGGCGCTGGCGCAGCAGGTTGCGGATCTGTTCCTTGGCGACCGAGAGGGGCACGCCGGGTCGGGCTGCCGCGAACAGCGTCCCGGACGGCTCGTTGCCCGCGATCAGTCGCTGGAAGGAAGTGAAGGGGAACAGGATGATGTCGTCGAAGTCGCGGCCGTCGCTTCCGACGCCCTTGGGCTCCAGCACTCCGATCACTTCGAAGGCGGCCCGATTGACGCGAATGGTCTGGCCGACCGGGTTGACCGAGCCGAATAGCTCCCTGGCGGCCGTCAGCCCGATGCAGCACACCTTGGCATGCATGGCCATTTCTTCGTTGGTAAAGATCCGGCCCACCGAGCAGTTCCAGCGGCGGATGTCAAAGAAGCTCGGATACACGCCCATCACGCCCACCCGGTAGTTGCCGAACTGCGAGATGACCTGTGCGGGAACGCGGTTGGTCGGCGAGACCGCCCGCACCGCCGGGCACTCCCGCTCGATGGCCTCCGCGTCCTCCTTGGTCTGGTTGAGCGGCGTCGCCTGATCGCGGTGCACTCCCCCGCGTTCGCCCATGTACCAGACGGTCAGCCAGTCGTCGCCGATGGCGGCAATCTCACGCTCCACCTTCCGCTGGGCGCCGGTGGCCACCGCGACCATGGCGATCACCGCCCCGATGCCGATGACGATGCCCAGGATGGAAAGGCCGGTGCGGACCTTGTTCTTGGTCAGGCTGTGCAGCGATTCGAAGATTACCGTCAGCGGACTCATGGTTCTAGGCCGCCTCCACCCCGGTGCCTACAACGTCCCGGACTATCCGCCCGTCCCGAAAGCTGACCTGGCGTTCGGCGAAGGCGGCGATATCGGGCTCGTGAGTCACCAGCAGGATGCTCACCTTCTGCTCGCGATTGATGGTCTGAAGCAGGCTCATGATTTCCCGACTGGTGGCGGTGTCGAGATTCCCGGTCGGTTCATCGGCCAGCAGCAGTGCCGGCCGAGTCACCAGCGCCCGGGCGATCGCCACCCGCTGCTGCTGCCCGCCGGAAAGCTGATTCGGGTGGTGCTTGAGCCGCTGGCCCAGGCCCATGCGCTCCAGCATTTCGGCAGCCCGGCGGCGCCGCTCCCGCCGCGACACGGCCTGGTAGGACAGCGGCATAGCCACGTTGTCCAGAATACTGGTGCGCGGCAACAGGTTGAAGTTCTGGAACACGAAGCCGATACGCCGATTGCGCAGTCCGGCAAGCTGCCGCCGCGACAGATCCTGTATTGGACGCCCCTCAAAGAGGTACTGACCTCGATCCAGCCGATCCAGGCAACCCACCAGGTGCAGGAATGTGGACTTCCCCGAGCCGCTCGGGCCGGTGACCGCGACGAACTGCCCGGCCGGAATGGAGAGCGAGACCCCGCAAACCGCCGGGATCTCCACCTCCTCGATATGGTAGGACTTCCAGGCATCCTGGACCTGGACGATCGGTTGGTCCATCTACATCCTCGGCATGCGCTGGGGAGCAAGCCGGGCGGCCGTGCTGCGAAGCTGCTGTTCGACCACTACCTGATCGCCGGGTTTGAGGTCGCCGGCCCTGACTTCGGTGAAGCTGCCGTCGTTGAGCCCCAGCTCCAGGGGGACTTCCACCAGCTCGGTTCCGTTCAGGCGAAACACCCGGGGCCGCATCGGCTGTCCCTTGCCCGGCCTGCGCCAGTCGATCTCCGGGTCGCCGGCTCGCGGGTCGAAGCGCAGGGCGGCGTTGGGGACCATCACCACGTTCTCGGCCCGGGCCACCTCGAACAGGATGGTCGCGGTCATGCCGGGCCGCAGCAGCAGCTCGGGATTATCCACGTCGATCAGCGTGGTATAGGTGACCACGTTGTCCACCACCTTCTCGGCATATCGGACTTGCGAAACCGTCCCGCGGAAGCGCCGGGTGGGGTAAGCGTCCACCCGAAACTCCGCCGGCATCCCCTCCCGCACCAGACCGATGTCGGTCTCGTTCACCGCGGCGTTAACCCGCATCTTGGTCAGATCGTTGGCGATGGTGAACAGGGTTGGGGCCGAGAGCGACGCCGCCACCGTCTGCCCGGCATCGACGTCGCGCGAGATCACCACTCCGTCGATCGGCGAGCGGATGATGGTCTTCTCCAGCTCGACCGCCGCCATGCGCGCGTCGGCCTCGTCGGCCTGAAGCTGAGCCTGGGCGGCGTGAAGCTGGGCCAGGGCGGCCTCCTCGGCCGCCCGGGCCGATTGCAGTTCGAACTCGGAGGCCGCAGACCGGGCGAAAGCCTCCTCGATCCGCTGCCGATCCAGCGAGGCGGTCCGCAGCCGGGCCTGAGCCTCTTCGATGCGCGCCCGGGCAACCGCCACAGCCGCGTTCCGCTGCTCGAGCTGGGCCTTGAAACGGTCCTGATCGAGTTCGGCCAGGACGAAGCCTTCGTGCACCGTCTGGTTGAAGTCCGCGTACCAGCGGGTGACCGTGCCGCTGACCTGCGAACCGACCAGCACGCGGACCAGCGGCTCGACCGTCCCGGTTGCCGACACGGTCGATATGATGGTCCCGCGTTTGACCTCGGCGGTCCGGTAAGTCGGCTGTCGATCGCCGGCGGCCCAGGTCCGATATCCCCACCAGCCGGCAGTCGCCAGCCCCAGCACGATTACCACGATTCCCAGCAGCCGCATACCAGTATTACCCACTGGTTACCCGTCGGTTCGAGCCCCCTGGGGAGGATTCTAGCGTTTAAGAGGCCGGCCGACGCCGTTTCAGCGGCCGCAGTGGGCCGAACTACGCTCCCACACGAGGCGCGGCCGGCGTTACAGGGTCTCCTTGAACGACTCCCACTCTTCTTTGAGTTTCTTGTAAACCGGGTCACTCTTGTCCAGCTCGGCTACTTTCTCCTTGACCTGCCCATCGGCAGGGTCCAGGTAGACGAGCACCAGCGATCGTCCCTCGCGATAAGTGAACTCGCCCGCTTTCCCGGCAGTTTTGCGGATGAGCGTGGGCTCTTCGAACCTCAGGTCCAGGACGACCGCGTCGGTGGAGAAATCCAGCTTCTCGCGTTTGGGTTTGTCGTCCTTGTCCAGCTCGCCGGTCTTGACCTCGACCGGGCCGCCGATCGTGTCGCCCACTCGGACCTTGAAGTCCTCCTTGAACCAGTTGCCTTTGTGCCAGGTGAATACTTCGACGCTGGCGGCGGGCTCGCCGAAGCTGGGGCCGCGGACGAAGAAGTGTCGCTTGGGTGCCGCGGTGATCGGCGGGCTGGGGTCGGACCATTCGCCTAGAAGCACGGCTTGCTCAGCCTGGGTCGGGTCGCGCAGGACGTCTCGTCGGCCGACGTAACGGTTCCACAGTTTGACTCGCATGCGGTAGCGATAGGTTTTGCCCGGCTGAACGGAGTCATCGTGGAACCAGATGGCCGGGTCTGGCTGCTGCTGATCGGTCTGCTCCCTGGTGCCGGCCGGGGTGGGTCGAGTTACCAGGGGGATCGGTTCGCGGGTTGGCGGCCGGCCGGGGCCGCTGACCGGGGTAGTTCGTTCCCGGGCGGCCTTCTGGTCGCGAAGTCGCTCGGCGTCCTTGAGTATTTTCTTGGCCGCGCTCTGATCCGCTTTGGAAGCGTCATGGTCCGCGAGCACGCTGCGGGCCAGTTGTTCAGCCCGACTCCAGTCTTTTTCCTTCAGGGCCTTGCGGGCGTTTTTGAGGTTCTCTTTGGACTGTTTTTCCGTGCTCTTCTGGCCGCCGGTGGGCTGAGCCTGTGGCATGCCACCCGGGGCGGTCATGCCGCCGCCGGTTCGTGCTCCGCCGGTACGTCCGCCGGACGGTGGTGGTGGTGGTGGGGGCATTCCGCCGCCGGCGGCGCGCTTGCCGCCCGCGGCAGCTTCCCTTTCCCGCTCTTTCTCCTTTTTGTCCTCGGTCGGGGCCGATTCTTCTTCCTCTTCCTTCGGCTCGTGGCCGGGCAGGGGGGGGATGGTCCATTCGTCGCCGGCTTCGACTGGATAGAAGGGGGCCTGGATGAGCAATTGTTGGGCTTGCTTGACCGCCTCCAGCTTTTCTTCCAGGACTGCCTGGTTGACCAGCCGGCCGCTGCCCTCCTCGAAAACCGGCTTGGGGAGGTCCAGTTTTGGCATGGCCTGCGAGGTCGGCACGTCCTCCCAGTCCGAGTATTCGCCGCTGGCCGTCATTTCCTGACGCTGCACGTCGACTCCGACGAAGTAGGGTTTAGCGCGGAACTTCTCGTATTTGGCGGCTTCCATCGCCTGCTGTTGGGCTTCCAGGGGGAAGTACGCCGCCACGGTCACCCATGTGAGTTCCACCGGTCCCTCGGGGCTCTGTCCCGGCGTCGGGGCCGCCGTCGGCTCTGGCGCCCGCCCAGGCACGGGGGGTGGAACCTTCCAGGCCAAGCTCACTCCGGTCTGCACCACCGGCGGGGAGGGTTTCAGCGGCTTGACCACCACGATGTCTTGGACGCTGACCCCTTCCTCCAGGTCCGGCAAGGGCGGTCCGAACACGGCCGGTACCCGCAGGGCCACCGGGATCGGCGGCCCGCCATTCGGGTCTTCGCCGAAGATGCCGGCCTTGAAGCTCTGTTCGAGGTGGCGTGAGTAGGCGGGCAGATCGGCCTTGACGGGCTGAGCAGTCTGGATCGCCCGCTGCAAGGTCTCGGCCTGACGCAGGATGGCTTCGTCCAGCTCGCGCGGCCCCAGCTTCTGTCCGCCGAATTCAATCCGATTGGGCTCCAGCACCAGGTGGTAGACGATCATCGACAGCAGAAACACTCCGGCCAGGCCGAGCAAGCCTTTCTCCACGTGCTGCTCGAGCAAGTTCAATGAAGCCTTCTTGGCCATGCCAGGTTCTCCTAAGCCTTTCTAACCGGGCACCGCCGGGCCTTTCGCGGGCCGGTCAGCCTGGGTGAGAGTCGTTTTTCCGGGCTGGGGGCGGTTGGCCGGCGCCGGCTCCGCCCCGAACGACCGGGCCGCTTTACGGCCTGGGGCCTTTAGTACCGCCGCGGCATTCTGCCGCCGCTGGTCTGCTGAGGTTGAGCCGGCTCACTGCCTTTGGCGGCCCCGAGGGCCACCAAAACCTCTTCCGGCATCATCTCCTTATACACCTTGCGGGCCAAGTAGCCCTCGAAATCGAGCACTGCCTGGACGACCGGCCCGTCGCCGTACAGGTACCCCGCCGGATCCATCCCGTCTACCAGTTTGTACTCGGCGCTCACCAACTGGTAGAAGTTGGTGCGGGTGATGCTGTCGATCAGTTTGAGCACCTGGCGCTGGTCGACGATCACGGTCAGAGTCAGGCGGATGACGTCGAACTGGCTGTCGCTCCGCCGACCGGTGAACGACTCGGGTGCCGCCACGGCTGGGGCGGCGCTGGACCGGACGCCGGTGCTGGTGGTCGGGAACGGGAGCAGCATGCCGTTGGAGGTTACGTAACCCAGTACTTGGATGCTCTCGATCCGCTTGACCGGCATGCCGGTGACTCCGACCTCTTTGCCGCCGGCCTGTTGAACCGCCTCCTCATTCACCCGGGCGATAGCTTCCACCAGATCCTGCTGCACCCACAAGCTGACCTGGGCATACCACATGTCGGCGGGGGAGGGCGGCTCATGCGACTGCACGATGGGGCTGACATGGAACGAGCTTTCCGGCGAAGCATAGATGCGAATGCTGCGGGCCTTTTTGATCACTGCCCGCTGTCGAGCTTCCTCTGACTGGACCCCGGTGGGCAGGCTTGGCATTTCCTGGGCCTCCTGGGCCGCACCCCGCGCCGGTTGCCCGGCCGCCCCAGGCACCCGTCCGCCCGGCGTTCGTCCACCGGCGGTCCGGGCGCTCTTTCCGCCGCCCCCGCTGGGCGGGGGCGCTGCCGGCGGAGTGGGCATCATCCGCGTGTTGCCGCCCAGCCGTTCGCTCGGCCGGACCGACTGCGGCTGGTCCCCTTCCGCCTCCTTGTCGCGTCTGGCCAGGTCGGCCAGGAATTCCGCCTCATCGACGATTTCCTGAGGAGTGGGCAGCCACCCGGCCTTCAGCCGGCTGGGCAGCTCCCGGATCTGGTCCTTGTAGGCGTCGCGAAAGCGGTAGGGCAGCTCCATTTGGGCCGGCTTGGGAAACACCCCGTCCATCAGCGGCCGCCGTTCATTGATGCTCTCAGCCATCCGCACTACCGCTTCGTATTCCTGGTCGAATTTCTGGCCCAACTCGCGTTCGGCGTTGATGGTGTCGGCGTTCTGGGCGCTGCCGCGCAGGGTGTTGATTTCGGCGGCGGTCTGCATGCGGGTTTTCATCGCCTGGACCACGGCGTCGCTGGTCATGCCCAGCACGGCCAGGACGATCCCGGCCACAGTCAGCACGCCGCTGGCGAGCAGAACCCAATAAGCCTTGACAAACTGCATGACTGCTTCTCCTGACAGGCCGCCCGGCTTGATCCTCCATGCCGCCGCAGTGGTCAACCGCGGGGCGGCGCTACCCGGCCGCCGGCGGGTTTGGGCGGGCTTGCCGCCGGGGGTCCGCCACCCGGTCCCGGCTTGCCGCCGGCCTGTTCCGGCTCCGTTTTCGGTTTGGGGGCCTCGCCCAGTTTCACCTTGAATGCGAACTCGACTTTCCAGTCGTTGCTGGTGTCTTCGCCGGTCACCGGGTCCCGCAGTTGAGCGCCCGACGGGGTCGGTCCTCCGGTCAGTGGTCCACCTGGCCCCACTGCCTGGTGATACCGGACTGGCGGGGCACTGACGATAGAGGTTTTGCCCTGCTGGGGGTCATCCGGCGGAATGTGGAAACCCAGGCCAGGCTGCTGGCTGAACTCGCGCAGGCGTTCAAAGTAATTCTGGGTGAGCCACTGGACGGCATCGGCCGGGCTCCGGCCGTAAAGCAGGCGGCCCTGCACTCGCACCACCAGGCCGGCGTTAGCCGGCTTGCCGGCCGGACCGCCTCCGCCCAGCTCGGCTTGTGGGCCGGGTGCGGGGC
>Ga0136652_1000916_pt1 | contig 13267 bp, 9 predicted proteins | sample ConPoolayeEmetaG_FD_94864 | JGI IMG/M metagenome (GOLD analysis project Ga0136652, IMG submission 94864) | Hot spring microbial mat communities from California, USA to study Microbial Dark Matter (Phase II) - Cone Pool mat layer E metaG... ...
AGCAAGTATATATTGTCTATATTTGCTTTTGCCTTCGAGGAAAGATTTTACTTTACCATTCGTCCATGTATTTATTAAATCAACCAATATCATCATCAAAGCTACAATCAAAGTAATCTCAATTGTTTCTTTGAAAACAGTAGAGAAAATTTCGAGCATTTTATCACTCCAGTTATTAAAGTTTATTTTGTTAGATGCAAAATACTACATCAGGTTTTAATAGAATTTTAATTTAGATTTATAATATCATTGAGTAATAATTACTCAATTTATAAAAATAAATCTCAACTAATAAAGCAAAGTTTTAAAATCGATAAAAAACAAAAATTTAAGTTAACAATTAAATTTTTTGGGTTAAGTAAACAACTTAATTATTTCAAAGACATATTTTAAAACAGAAAAGCCGTCAATAAGACGGCTTTTCTGTTAACTTTTACATCAACTCTTACTTTTCGAGCAACTCAATCACAAGGACTCTTCTATTCTTCCAGTATTCTTTTCTAACTTTAGTCACAGGTTGTGTCTCACCAAACCACTTGGTCATAAACCTATTCTTATCAATGCCTTGGCTTACCAGATATTTATAAACTGTGTTGGCTCTTCTTTCAGAGAGTTTCATATTGTATGCAGCAGGTCCAATTGGACATGCGTGACCTTCAATTGAGAACATAGCATCTGGATTATCTTTCATAAATTTGACAGCTTCATCAAGTTTTGATTTCTCTTCTTTTCTTAAATCATATCTATCAAATCCAAAGTAGATTGTAACTTTATAAGCTTCTTCCTTAACCGGGCAACCATCTTTATCAACTTTTACACCTGCTGGAGTATCTGGGCATTTATCTAGATAATCTGGCACACCATCACCATCACTATCAACTGGACAGCCATTTTCATCAACCTGAACACCTGCTGGAGTGTCTGGACATTTATCTAAGTAATCTGGTACACCATCACCATCACTGTCTACTGGGCAACCATCTTTATCAACTTTTGCACCAGCTGGTGTATTTGGACATTTATCTAAGTAGTCTGGCACACCATCTCCATCACTGTCAACTGGACATCCATCTTTATCAACCTGTACTCCTTTAGGCGTGTTTGGACACTTGTCTAAATAGTCTGGTACGCCATCTCCGTCGCTATCAACAGGACACCCAAATTTATCGACTTTGACCCCTTTAGGTGTATTGGGACACTTATCGTATTTATCGGGAACTCCATCACCATCTGAATCAACATCTCTTGTAAATGCATAGCCAATCCCCAGTGAAACAGTTGCGTAATTATCATTTGATGCTCCGCTCTTAACATTTTCGAAATAATCTTGTCCACCTAAATTATAAGCTACTCCAAAGTTCAAAGTGAAATTATCTGATAATAAATATTTTATACCACCTTCACCATAAAATGAGATTGCTTTATTATCATCAGCACTTTTTACGCTATGACTTAATGTATAATTTAAACCAGCACTTATATATGGTAAAAAGTTTGAACTACCATAGGAGTACATTAACCCAAATTTAGCATCATTTACAAAATTTCTTTTTGCTTGAGCTGGGTATTTGGCTAAATCGGTTTTAAATTTTAAGGAATTGTATCCCCCTAGTAATCTTAAACCAAATGTATGATTACTATTGGTAGAGAAAAAGTATTCAAATCCACCTCTTAATGTTGGAAAATTGACATTACTACCTGGGTCAACAAAGGTGATGTTTAATCCCCCATCAAGTGTTACACTAAATTTACCACTTAATGGGTTATGTGTTTTGTCCTGCGCATTTGTAAATCCAAAGAGGACAGAAAATATAATACAGATTAATAGCAATTTTTTATACATTTTAATCCTCCAATTTTTGTTTTCAATATAATAAATTTATTTAACTTTTATAATAACTACTCTGCGATTTTTTTGTCTTCCTGCTTCTGTCTTATTGTCTGCAATTGGATAATCCTCGCCCATTCCTTCAGCAATAAGACTATCAGCTGGAATGCCAAGGCTTATTAAATATTTTTTGACTGTGTTTGCTCTTTCTTGAGACAATTTCCTATTAAACTCAGATGAACCATGACTATCAGTATGACCTTCAATTCTCCATTTTGAACCTGGATATTTTTTCATTAAATCAGCAAGTTTTTTCAATTCTGTTTTTGCACTTTCAGTCAAAATTGTTTTTCCGGCTTCGAATGTTGTTATACCTTGAAGAATGAGGAATGTTCCTTCCATTTCGGTTATTTTTTCTTCCGGACAACCTGTATCATCTACCTTTGTATTTAATGGAGTATCAGGACATTTGTCAAGATAGTCGGGAATGCCATCTCTATCTGAATCAAGAGGGCATCCTTTATCATCTACTCTGACATTTGCTGGAGTATTTGGACATTCGTCAAAAGAATCAATAACTCCATCATTGTCTGTATCAAGTGGACATCCCTTCTCGTTAACTGGAAATCCAATAGGAGTACCAGGGCATCTATCAATATAATCTGGAATTCCGTCTCCGTCAGAGTCAATTGGACAACCAAATTTATCCACAACTACCCCTTGTGGTGTATCAGGGCATTTATCTAAATCATCTTCAACACCATCTCCATCAGAATCTTTAATAATTTTAACAGGACAACCAAACTCATCTACTGTTAAACCAAATGGAGTGTTAGGGCATAAATCGAATTTATCGATTACACCATCTTTATCGGAATCTTTTATTCCTCCGAAATAAATTGAGAAGCCAGTAATCCCGACAACATAAACATCTTTTTTAGAATATACTCTTCCATCAATTTCATCAGTGTTAGGATAATTTAGAGTTCCAGAAAAATTTAGAGTAAGTCCATCAGCTAATTTTATCTTAAATCCAGTTTCACCATAAAAACCAATTGTCAAATTTCTTTTTGTATCATAAGCTTTAATTCTTTGTTCGTTTAAAACTTTATACCAATAGTTTGCATAACTACCAATTGTTAAATAAGGGTTTATTACTCCAAAGTTTAGTAAATAGGTCAAGCCAGCGTATGCATCATAATAGTAGGTTAAAAAATCAATTGAATTTCTTGGAGGTGAACCTATAAGTAGTGGCGAGGTATTCTTAGCAAACAAAGAACCATATCCTCCAGACAATCTAATACCAAAAATTCCTTTTGAAAAAGATTCAAAGAAATATTCAAATTCACCTCTACCATAAAAGCCAGGTTCTGGTTTAGAAAAATCACTCTGTATATAAGTAATTCCACCACCAATTCCGAACCAATAAGAATTACTGAATGGATTAATATAAAAACTCCTCTGAGCAAATATTAATGAGGGGAAAATTAAAAGAATTAACAAAATTCTTTTTTTCAATTTTTTCATTTTATTCTTTCTCTTCTAAATAAATGAACTGAAATTCCGGTCGAAATCGTTGCAAATGAATCATTTCCTTTAGAAACAAATCCATCAAACTCGTCAGAATTAGCTTTAAAGTATTTTACAGCAAGATTATAGCTAAAATTATTGTGAAAAAAGAACCTAATTCCAAACTCACCAGCAAGTGCTGTTGTTAAACCTCTATTGCTATATGTATAAATAGAATAACTATTCGTTTCTAAGGGAATAAAACTAAAAAAGCAACTTATCCCAAATGATAGATATGAAATTATTAAACCTTTACCGGCGGCCAAAACAAGGGATGGCTCTAACATTGAAAACGGTGTATTAAATCTTTTGATTGTTCTCCGTAATGTTTTATCGCCAACTATTCTACCTGAATTAGACTCGCCATTTAATTCACCGTAATAACCATTGAGACGAAGGCCTATTGTAATAATTTTGGTCGATGGAAAATAATATTCTATCCCACCTTTGGCAATATATCCGATAGCTGGTTTATTAAAGTCAGAAAAAGGAAGTGTAACTCCACCCTCAAATGTTGAAGCCCAAAAGCTTCCAAGAGATTGATATTTAGAAGCAAATACTACGACTTCTTGTGCTTGAATTTTGGAATTTACAAAAAGGAAAATAATTAGCTGAAAACCAAATATTTTATAATTTATAAGTTTCATCTTATTCATAGAATTTTGAGTGTAATTTCTCAAAAAATTTTCAATAATTCAAGTATGCCTAATTATTTATAAAATAGATGATTAATAAAATTACTTAAAGAAATAGTTTTAAAATGCCGCATAAATTTCATAAAAATAAATAGAAATTTTATTATAGATTTTCTTATTTTTTGGCAATCAAAAAAAAGACTGCCAGAGAGGAGGGGAACTCTGGCAGTAGGAGAATTACGAATTTAAGGAGGTCTAAGGAGGAGGTATTTTTCAACTCAAATTCGCAATGCAAATTTCAAAAAAATTTTTTTATTATCAAAGTGTTTTTTTGTTAAATAGACAATCTTAAATTAGTTTTGCAAAAAATTGAGTGTATATGATAATTACAGAAGTAAACTTAAGCGAAGATATTCTTAAGCTTAAGAGAGATTTAAACGCCATAATTTTAGCACATTATTATCAAGTGCCTGAAATTCAGGATATCGCCGATTTTGTCGGTGATAGTCTTGAACTTTCTAAGCAAGCTGCAAAAACAAATGCAGATATAATTGTCTTTGCTGGTGTTCATTTCATGGCTGAAACTGCGAAAATTTTGAATCCATCTAAGAAAGTAATCTTGCCTGACCTTGAAGCTGGTTGTTCTCTATCGGATAGTTGTCCGGCTCCACTATTTAAGAAATTCAGAGAAGAGCATCCAGATTATTATGCTGTCACCTATATCAATAGCAGTGCCGCTGTAAAGGCATTGAGTGATATAATTTGTACATCGTCTAATGCGGAAAAAATAATTAGAGCAATTCCAGAGAATCAAAAAATAATTTTCTCTCCAGATAGAAATCTTGGAAGATACTTGATGGAAAAAACAGGAAGAGAAATGCTTCTATGGGATGGAACTTGTATGGTTCATGAACAATTTGTCCAGAATAAAATTGAAAATATCAGAAAAGAAAATCCAGATGCATTAGTCATTGCACATCCTGAATGTGAAGAAAAAGTTTTAGATATTTCTGATTTTATTGGCTCGACAAGTCAGCTTTTGAGATTTGTAAAAGAAAGTCCAAATAAAAAATTTATTGTAGCTACTGAAACTGGAATTATTCATCAAATGAAAAAAGCATGCCCTGATAAAATTTTTATTCCTGCACCGCCAGAAGATTCGACTTGTGCTTGTAATGAATGCCCTTATATGAAAAAGAATACTCTGGAAAAGCTTTATCAATGTATGGTCAATCTTGAACCTGAAATAACTTTACCAGATGAGTTAATTGAGAAAGCTTATATTCCAATCAAAAGAATGCTAGACTTGAGCTGAGGCATTATTATTTCTTCAAAACAATTCTCATTACGCTTCCTTTGCTTGGTGAACTCGACTTAACAAATATTTCTCCTTTGTGATATTCCTCGATTATCCTTTTAGCAAGGCTTAATCCCAATCCCCAACCTCTTTTTTTAGTCGAAAATCCTGGTCTAAAAATTTCTTTACGATACTTTAAATCAATTCCTTTTCCAGTATCAATTACATCTAAATAAATGTGTTTTTTGTCTTCTGAAAGTTGATAAGTAATCTTACCTGACTTTTCTTCAATTGCATCAATTGCATTTTTAGTTAAGTTTTCAAGTACCCATTCAAAAAGCTCAGGATTAATTTTAGCTCTAAAACTTTGTTTTGTGTTCCCTAATACATTTTTAGTATCAATAATAAGTTCGATATTTTTTCCACTTTGAGGAATTCTTCTTTCAAAATAAGTGATAACTCTTTCAATCACCTTTATCAAATCTTCTTGTTTCATTTCAGGTATTGAACCAATTTTGGAAAATCTATCGGCAACTTTTTTAAGTCGTTCAAGGTCATTTTCAACTTCAGAGATTAAATCATTTACTTTATCAGGGTCATTAGAATTTATTTTTAGAAGCTCAATCCAGCCCATTAGACTTGAAAGTGGCGTTCCTAATTGGTGAGCTGTTTCTTTTGATAAACCAATCCAGATTTTACTGTTCTCATTCTTTTTAACATAACTAAAACCTATATAAGCCAGTAAGATGAAAACAGCTGCAATTAACAATTGAACATAGGGATAATACTTTAATTCTTCGACAAGTTTTGAATCACCATAATGAATCTTACTTAAGATAATTGTATCCGCGTAAGTGACTAAAATTGGAGGATGTATTTCATCCATTTTTTTAATTAAATCAGAGATAAAATTAATTTTTTGTTCACGAGTTAAATTTGTATCAATTTCTACATTTCTAATTTGAGATAGATTATCAGGGTCAAAATTATCCTGTGAATCAGTCAATATGAGAGGAAAATCAATCTCTTGAATTATATTCTCGAAAATAAATGTGTAGTCTTCTGGTTCATCCGATTGAGCGATATACTCAAGTCCTTTAGCATAGAGAGTTGCGATGCGCTTTTCTCTTTCCTGAAGTTGTTTAACCACATTGTTAGTATATACAAGGGTAGCAATTGCAATTATTGAAGCAACAAAAAGAAGAATAAATTTTATGTAAAGTGGAAATTCTCGTCTAAATTTTATCACTCTCTCATCTCATCTAAAAATTTTATTAATGCATCTTTGATTGAATTTGCAATTTTTAATTGAAATTCTTTTTGCTTAAGTAATTCTTCCTGCTTAGGATGAATTATGAAAGTTGGTTCAACTAGCAAAGCTATCGTTTCAGGAATTCGGCACATATAAAGATTATCCCAATATAGTCCAAAATCTGGCAGATTTAAATTCTCTTTAAATTCTTGATGTAAATACATAGCAAGTTCACGTGCATTTTGGTTGTAGTAATAAACACTAAAACCATTATGTTCAATTGGATTAACTCCATCAGGGACAGCATTATTGTGAATGCTTATTGAAAAATCTGGACTGAAAGATAATACTTTTGCTTTTCTTTCTCTTAAAGGTAAAGGATTATCTTCTCGAGTTAAGAAAACTTTTGCACCTTCTTTCTCCAAAAGTTCTTTCGTAACCTTTGCCAGAATCAAATTAATATCTTTTTCTTTTAATCCCGATGGACCAACAGCACCATCATCAGCATTATGTCCTGGGTCGAGAACAATTTTGATATTTTTCAATGGACTTCCAAAAAACAGAAATCGCTTTTCGATTTTTGGTGTCTTTTTAATTTTAAGAACTAATATGTTTCCTTCATAGCCAATGTAATAGCCCCACAAATGTTTTTGATTTAATGAAATTGTTATCTCTAACTCGTCGTCTTTTACTTGATGCCAGGTAATGTTTTGAATTAATTTTTGCTGAGGGTCGAAATAAATCCAATCAATGTTTGAAACCGCATTGAAGATTTTTAATTTAAGTTGAAGTGGATTAGTAAGTTGCCAAATTTCATAAGGTAATTTTTCATGAAGCCCAATTTCTATTCTTACAAAATTTTCATCGTCTTTTGTTCTTAGAACTTCGATTGTGCTTTTTGGAGGTGGTGTACCTTCTGGTAAAAATTCGACAGAGTTTTTGGGGACATAAATATTTTGATTTTGAGACAATCTCAATCTATAAAATCCATTTTTTTCGCCATCGCAAATTGCTTTTATTCCTTCAGGTAAAAACATTCGATATCCAAGCATTGGGCCTGTCCGTCCAATTACAAGATTTGGGTCATACAAAATTTTAGCAACCTTTAGCTGATTTGATTGATTAATTGATAATCTATTGTTCAATTGAAATTCTTTCTTACCAAGAATTTCATGTTCAAGCTGAATTAAAATTTTTTTATTTGTCCATTTTGCGTTTGGAACGATAAAATGACCGGAATAAATTCCTTTTATTGTATCACTTAAAATTCTAAAGCCACTACCAAAAACGGCTTCTCCTAAATAAAATTGGTTTGTTAGTTGAGTTTCAGCTAATGGGTATTTCTCTTTTTCACCTTCGAAGGAAAATGTTGCATTGCAATTCGGAGTAGCTTTGAATTTTATTTCCAAGATTTCTCCAGGATTTAAAGTTAAGTCTTCATAAGGTTCAATTTGAAAGTTCTCGTCTATTATAATTTTTTCTTCTGGTAAAGTTTTTAGAGGTTTTAAGACTTTCACAGGATAAATGATTGTATCTCGAGTATCTTTTTCAATTATTTCGAATATGAAATAACCAGTCAAATGTTTTTCATCTGATAGATACAGTGAATCTGTTAATTCAGGTAAAACTACTTTTGTGTAATGAAGAAAAGCCCCATTTTTTTCAAATGAGATTTTTTCTGAATTAATAAATAGTGATTTTTCTGTATTCAAAATTCTTCCAAGCAACAGGCAGTAACCATCCTGAACATTTACAACTTGATTGGGTCGCGGATAAACAATTATAATTTCATCTTTTCTTGTCTCTTCGTCTTGAGTATTACCAAAATTGATTAAGCTCCAAAAAGCACACAAAAGATAAGTGAGTAAAAATTTAAAGGATAATTGAATCATTTCTTTCAAATCCAGTTGAAATTATTTTGATTTTGATTTCTGTGTTTTCTTCAATGAAATTCAAATATCTTTTTGCATTATCAGGTAAGTCTTCAAATTTTCTCAATCCTTGTATTGATTTTTTCCAGCCTTCAAATGTTTTATAAACTGGTTTAACTTGTGAAAGTGTAATCGAATCAACAGGGAAATAATCAATAATTTCTTGATTTAGTTTATAAGCCGTGCAGATTTTGATTTCATCTAAATCACTTAGGACATCAAGTTTTGTGATAGCTAGATAATCAAATCCATTTATTAGAGATGAATATTTTAAAGCAGGTAAATCAAGCCAGCCACATCGTCTTGGTCTTCCTGTCGTTGAGCCAAATTCATTTCCACTTCGTCTGATGACATCACCTAACTCATTTTTTAATTCAGTAGGGAAAGGACCTTCACCTACTCTTGTACAATAAGCTTTTGTTACGCCGTAAATTTCTTTGACATATTTGGCAGAAATTCCTGAGCCCATTAATGCACCACCAATGGTTGGATTTGATGAAGTTACAAAAGGATATGTTCCATGGTCAACATCAAGCAAAGAGCCTTGAGCACCTTCGAGCAAAACTTTTTTCCCTTCACTAATTAGTTTCGAGACTAAAGTTGAGTCTTTCGTTACAAAAGGAATTAATTTCCCACTAATTTCATCTAAGTAATTTTTAATCTCTTCTAAAACAAATTTTTCAGATTTATAAAATTTATCAACGATTAGGTTTTTCAATTCGAAATTTTTTTCAAGCAATGAAAAAGTATTGTTCATATTAAATAAATCGATTGCTCTGATTCCAACTCGTGAATATTTATCAACATAAGCAGGACCAATTCCCCGACCAGTAGTTCCAATTTTATTACTTCCTTTTTCGTTTAATTGGTCAAGTATTTTGTGAAAAGGCAATACGATATGTGTATTCGGTAAAATCTTAATTCTGCCTTCAGTGTCAATTTTATTTACATTTAAGATTTGAAGTTCTTCGAAAAAAGCAGTTGGGTCTAAAACGACGCCATTTCCAATAATGCATAAAATATTTTTCCGAATTATTCCGGATGGAATTAAATGGAGAACAAATTTTTTGTTGTTAACAAATATAGTATGACCAGCGTTTGCTCCGCCCTGATATCTTACAACTACATTAACATTTTCACTAAGAAGGTCAACTATTTTACCTTTACCTTCGTCTCCCCATTGTGAGCCAATTACAACAATTACACTCATTTTAACTCCATTATATTCAAAAAAAAATCCGTATTAGTACGATGACTAATACGGATACAAATTTAAGACAAAAATATTTTACTTAATTCTGAAAGCTCTTAGCTGCTTCTTCAACCGAATTGTAATGTTCAAAAATAGTAATAAGTTTTGTTATCATTAATAAGCTTTCAATTTTTTCTGTTACATTTGCCAGTTTCAAATCACCGCCACCGTTTCTCATAGTTGTCAATGCACTGATTAAAATCCCAAGACCAGAGCTATTTATGAATTTCACATTTGAAAGGTCAATCACGACATTCTTTTTTCCTTCATCGAGAAGTTTATGAAGAAGAGTGTTTAATTCTGCGGCATCAGGACCGCCCATTACATTACCGTGAAGTTCAAGAATCACGGCGTTGTAAGTTTCTTTTTGTTTTATTTTCATATCAAACCTATCGTTTTTGGTTTAAATTTATTGATGAATAACTGAATTAACAAGATTAAAACTCAATTTTTCCTTTTTTGCGTTTCATCGTCCAATCATAAACAGATGCTGATGCAATAAATATTGATGAATAAGTTCCTGTGATTACACCAATCATAAATGTAAAAGCAAAACCTCGATTAACCTCACCACCGAAGACTAATAATGCTATAATAACAAGCAATACTGTACCAGAAGTTAAAATTGTTCTTGTAAGAGTTTTATTTAAGCTCATATTGAAAAGACTTTTTAACTCCATAGTTTTATGGATTTTTAAATTTTCCCGAATTCTATCAAACACAACTACAGTATCATTAACCGAAAATCCAACAAGTGTAAGGAATGCTGCAATTATAGATTGTGTAATCTCCAAGTTTAATCCTGGAATCAATCCGTTAAAGAAAGAAACAAATCCAAGTGTAACAATCACATCGTGGAATAGGGCAAGCACAGCACCAACACCAAAGATAAATTTGAATCTAAATCCTAAATAAATCATGATAACAACTAATGAAAGCAAAATCGCAATAACAGCATCTCTTCTTAATTCTTTCCCGATTTTTGGTCCCACTTTATCTTCTTTGATTATCTCAAAAGAATAATTAACAAATTTTTCTCTTAATCCTTCTCGAATCAAATCTGATACACCAACTCTTACAATTACATCTTTATTAGTTTCTTCCTGTGAAAATAAGCCGGACTGAAATCCTTTCGCAAGTAATTCTTCAGTTATCAATATTGCAGTATCTGGTGATGGAAAAGTAAAAACAACTGTATTGGATAATTTTTCTTTGATGGAATACAAAGTATCAGGAACGATTTCTTCGATAGCTTTTCTAATATTATCAACTATCTTATCGAATTGTTCTTGAGAGATTTCTTGAAGGGGAGTCCGTATTAAAATATTTTCTGTTGTGGTTCCATAAGTTTTAGCTTCAACATTTCCAATACCTATTTCACCTGCTGCGGAACGAACATCTGCAAGTTCAACTGGTTTATTAAAACTAACAATTACTTCGCTACCACCTCTAAAGTCTATTCCATATTCAAGACCTTTTATAAAAACAGTTATTAAGCTTAAAACAATTATAGTTAAAGAAACGATGTAAAATGTTTTTCTTTTACCTAAAAAATCTATGTTAATGTTTTCAAATAATCTCATACAATCTCCTGAATTCTAACCGAAGTTTGGTTTCTTACCTTGTTCAACTAAAACATCAAAGATTAATCTTGTGACGAATAATTGAGTGAACAAAGTGGCTCCAATACCAATCATTAATGTCAACGCAAATCCTTGAATTGGTCCACTTCCAAATTGGTAAAGAATTAATCCTGTAAAGAAAGTTGTGATATTTCCATCAAAAATTGCTGAGAATGCCTTAGAGTAACCTGCATCAATTGCTGCTTTGATGGTCTTGCCTGTTTTTAATTCTTCACGAATTCTCTCATTTACAAGAACATTTGCGTCAACCGCCATACCTATTGTCAAAATAATACCAGCAATACCTGGCAGTGTTAGAGTAGCCCCAAAGCCAGCAAGCACTGCTAAAATGAAGAATACATTTAAGATTACCGCAAAGTTAGCGACACTGCCAGCAGTTTGATACCAGAAAATCATAAAGATAATAACGAACAAACCACCTAATAAAGCTGATGTCAATCCCTTTTGAATTGAGTCTTGACCAAGAGAAGGACCAATGACTCTTTCTTCAATGATTTCAACTGGAGCGGGGAGTGCACCAGCTTTTAAAACTACTTCAAGTAGTTTTGCTTCATTAAGAGTACCGATATTCTCAATCTGTGAACGCCCTCCAGTGATTTTACTTCGAACGGTTGGGGCTGAGAAAGCAACACCATCAAGAATAATTGCGATTCTTTTGTCAATGTTACTTCCTGTAATTCTTGCCCAATCACGAGAACCTTCGGGGTTCATTTCCATTGTAACAATTGGGGCACTGGTTTGAGGGTCAAGTGTTGCTCTGGCATCTGTAATAACTCCACCAGTAAGTTCTGGACTTGCCTTTACACAATACAATCTAAAAATACCTTGACCTTCGGCAAAGAATTCCGGCCTTGCACTCCAGATGAATCTAACATCTTTTGGAATTACATTTTTAACCTCAGGTCTATTTAACATCATCTCGACTTTAGTTTTGTCATTTTCGCGAACAAACAAATCTGCTGTTTGTGATTGGGGATTTGGAACTGCAACAGTAAATAATGGATATTCTTTTTCAAATTCTTCCTGCGTCATCTGCTCAGGACTTCTCTTTGCGGTGTCTGCTTTGGCTGTATCTTGAGCAAGTGTATCTTCAATTGGTTTTCCTGCTAAGACTTTATTTATTTTTTCGAGCAATGCAAAAGTAAATTCTGGGTCTTTTACAAGATTAAATTCGAGCAATGCGGTTCCTTGAAGTAATTGGCGAGCTTCTTCTTTTCGAGCAACTCCTGGTAACTCTACAATTATTCTTCTTGAACCTGATAAATGAATACTCGGCTCAGAAACACCATATTGGTCAACGCGATTTCTAATTATTTCTTGAGCGCGAGTGACAGCATCTTCAGCTTGTTTTTCGAGCATACTGATTATTTTATCATCATCATCTCTAATCTCACCGAAGTATCGGCTTAAACGAATGCCTCTTTTTTTAGCTTCTTCAGCAAAAACCTGAACAACCGGTTCTTCACTAATTTTTACAATACTCTCTGTGGCCCGAAGAATTTCATAAAAGTTTTCATCAGGATTTTTTGCAAGTTTTTCTAGAAGCTTTAGTGTATTTACTTCAAGAACAAGATACATTCCGCCTTGTAAATCTAAGCCGAGTTTGATTCTCTTTTCGCGTGCTTTCTTCATAGAAGGATTAGCATTTCTAATACTATCTTCAATTTGAATCAAATATTTATCTAACTCGGTTGGCTTTGCATCCGAATGTTGATTCAAATAAATTTCTCTTCTTTCCAGAAGAATTTTTTGAATTTCTTTGGTGTTGGAATAGTCCTGAAAGGTAGGATAAAGGAAATAAATTCCCAAACCAATTAAAGCAAGTATTAGAATAATTTTAAATCTATATTTCTTCATAAC
>Ga0136652_1000917_pt1 | contig 13254 bp, 12 predicted proteins | sample ConPoolayeEmetaG_FD_94864 | JGI IMG/M metagenome (GOLD analysis project Ga0136652, IMG submission 94864) | Hot spring microbial mat communities from California, USA to study Microbial Dark Matter (Phase II) - Cone Pool mat layer E metaG... ...
TTGCTTGTAGTAATAAAAGAGTGTATAATTGAATTAAACCTGTAATTTTTCGTAGGAGGTAATATGTTGTATCTAATTCTGGTAGTTATGATATTGATTTTTACAGGTTGCACAGAACAGGTAAAAATGGATATTGCAGGAACGGGAGAAACCATTCCAACAGGAGTCAATGCAATTGCGTGGGATGGAAAAAACTTTATAGTAGCAAAAGAAGGATTAATAGTTTTTTTAGATAATATTGAAACAGCAACAGCTGGTTCTATTTATAAATATGAAGGACACTATTTTTTTGATAAATATCCTATAACCCTAACTTCAAAAGAGAATCCACCATATATTACAGGACTTGCATGGCAGAAAACATCAGATACAGGATTTATCTGGGTTAGTGATGCAGCAAATAAAATAATTCTTAAAATAACTCCTGATGGAAAGGTTATAAGAAAAATCCCATCAGTTGCGGTTTATCCTGATGATATAACTTTTGATGGAGAGTATCTATGGATAATAGATTCAAAGAGAGGAAAAATTTTTAAAGTATCAACAGAGGATGGTTCAACCATTGCAGAGTATCTTTCACCTGTCAGTATGCCAATGGCTTTAGCCTGGGATGGAAAAAACTTAATTATTGCAGGATTAAAAGATTTCAATACTCCTTTATACTCATCAGATAATGTAAAAATTGTTAAACTTAACCCTGAAAGTGGAAAAGTTATTGAGGAGATTCTTAACACTCGTTATGTTTCTTATCCGTCTGCAATGGTGTGGGTTAATGGAAAGCTATGGATTTGTGATAAAAATTCAGGCTACCTCGTCAAAATAAGTGACAGGGGAATACTTTCAGAAGATATAAAGAATTATAAACTTACAACAGTGACACCAGTTTTTAAAAAGATTGAACTAAAAGAAGAAAAGAAAGAAGCAGAAAAAGAAACAGAGGAAGCAAAAAAGGCAGCTGAAGAAGCAAGGAAAGCAGCTGAGGAGGCAAAACGTGCCGCAGAGGCTGCTAAAAAAGCCTTTGAACTCCAGCAGAAAAAGTGATGCTTTCAGCTGGCAATTTAAAAATAGAAAAAGATCAACTCTTTGTCATTTCAGGTCCATGTGTTATTGAGTCTGAAGATATAGTATTTGAAACAGCGGAGATATTGAAGAAAATTACCGAGAGCCTTAAAATACCATTTATCTTTAAATCCTCATATGATAAAGCAAATCGTTCATCAATAAGATCTTACAGAGGTCCTGGGATCAAAAAAGGACTTGAAATCCTTAATAAAGTAAAAGAAAAATTCCTGATTCCTGTTTTAAGTGACGTTCACTCTGTTGAGGAAATTAATATTGCCAGGGAAGTTCTTGATGTTATTCAGATTCCCGCATTTCTGTGCAGACAGACAGACATGGTAGTTGAAGCAGGTAAAACAGGTAAACCTGTAAATGTGAAAAAGGGGCAGTTTCTTGCTCCATGGGATGTGGGAAACATTATTGAAAAAATAAAATCCACAGGCAATGAAAAAATAATGATTACTGAAAGGGGAACAAGCTTCGGTTATAACAATCTTGTTGTTGATTTCAGAAGCTTTCCTGTGATTCAGTCCTTCGGTGTTCCTGTTATTTTTGATGCTACACACTCTGTTCAGCTTCCTGGCAGAGGAGGAACATTTTCTTCAGGAGAAAGACATTTTGTTCCATATCTTGCACGGGCAGCAGTTGCCTGTGGAGTTGATGGATTATTTTTTGAAGTCCATCCTGAACCTGACAGGGCTCTTTGTGATGGACCAAATATGATTCCTCTCAGAGATTTCAAAGAGCTTCTGCAATCTCTTCTTGAAATTCACGCTGTATCAAAGAAGTTTTATTAAATTGAATTTATAAGAATGAGAAAATTTATAATGAGTATTAAATGGCTTTTTATAGTTGTCATTGTTCTGCTTGTTATGGGAATATCTCTGTCTAATTACATTCTATCATATTATTTTCATAAAGAATATATTTCCCATCATCTTGATACCGTTTCTTCCCATTTTAAAGCTGAGGCAGAAAGGATAATTAAACCTGTTGAAACTTTTCTATATAACATTCAGGCTCTTGTATGCTGTGGAATTCTTGATTTTAATGATGTTGAAAAAACAAATAGATTTCTTATGGAATTCATGAATAAATATCCCTATATAACTTCAATAAACTACGGAGATGGCAAAGGAAATGGTTATCTGATTTTAAACAACAGGGGCAGATGGGTAAATAGAATTAAAAAGGCAAAAGAAAAAGGATATGTAACATGGAACACTATTGATAAAGATGGGAAAATAATTAAAAAACAAAAAATTAAAGATGAATATGATCCGAGAAACACCATCTGGTACAAACAGTCAGTTCATACTAAGGATATTCAATGGAGCAAAGAATACATATTTAGAACAACAAAAGACCCAGGGATCACTGCTTCTTTAATTCTTCGCTCAGATTCAGGTGAAGTTGTAGGAATTGATATGATGATAAAAGACATATCATCAGCATTAAAAAGAGCAAAAGAAAACCTTCATCCAGAAGCAAATTTGTATTTAATGTCAAATGATGAGCATGTTATAGCTTTTACTGATGAGAGAGAGCCTGAAAGAGCAAAAATTTATACATTGAATGAAAGAGATTTCCCGCTTCTTTACAGTGCATTGATATCACAGAAAAAGAACAAAATTTTATCTGAATTCAGCTTTCAGAACCAGAAATGGTTTTTAAAGATAGAAAACTGGAAACTCAGTGAAAAGTCTCTCTCACTTGTTATTTTAATTCCAAAAAAAGTTATAACCAAAAACATTAGATTAAGTCTCTTTTATCAGCTAATAATTTCATTGTTTTTCATGTTTTTTGTGCTTATTTATATTACAAGAAGATACACAAATCCTTTAATTGAAATTTCAAAGAGGATTTCTGAAATTGGGATAAAAGAAATAAAAATTGAAAAGCATCATGAAAGAACAGATGAAATTGGAGTTTTAAGTAGAGCAATTTCTAATGTTTCCATGCAGATGATAAAAACAAAAGAGCTTGAAAAAAGAATCCTTGAAACTGAACTATTTGAGTCAGTAAGGCGTTCTCTTGACGAGGCAGTTCATAAATTTAAAGATTTAATCAATGTTATACATGAATTTGCAATTCTTGCTCAAACAAAAGTTGCTAATGAGTTTGCTAAAAATGCTCTCAATCAAATTATAAATGCATCTGAAAAAGCTATACATTTAGCCAGAGAAATTTTAACTGTAACAGGTGACATACAATACGAAATTGAATCCTTAGAATTAAATTCCTTAATTCTTTTAATAAAGACAAAAATTGAATCTGTTCTTGAAGATTCTATAAAAGTAGTTTTTAAAATTTCAGAAAAGCCTCTTCCTGTAAAACTTGATATAAAAGCATTTAATGAAGTTATCATGAATCTAATATTAAATGCAAAAGATGCAATGACAGAAGGAGGAACATTAACAGTAAAAACAGAAATAGCTTCTTACTTAGATAAACACTACGCTGTTTTATCAATTTCAGACACTGGAACAGGTATGGATGAGAAGACTAAGAAAAGAATTTTTGAGCCATTTTTCACCACAAAGGGAGCAAAAGGCACAGGACTTGGGCTATCAATTGTATACAAAATTGTAAAAGATCATGAAGGTTTTATAGAAGTGGATAGTATACCTAATAAAGGTACTACATTCAATTTATATTTCCCCTTGCAGCAAGTTTAAGGCAACCCTGACTGCCTCTTCAGCAGAATTTGCCTCAATTACTCCTTTTATATTCCAGGTTTTTAGTCCGATAACTTTTTTACCTGTTTTTAGTGCTAAGGCTATTTCACTCAATGTGCCATACTCTCCTCCTATGGCAATCAGAACATCAGATGCTCTCACAACAAGAGCATTTCTCATCTCATCCATACCAGTAGGAATTGGAATTTTTACATACGGGTTAGCATCATCTTTTCTTACAGTTGGAAGTATTCCCACGGTAATACCTCCTTCAAGAAAGGCACCACGGGATGCTGCTTCCATAACCCCACCAAGCCCACCTGTTATAATAATAACACCTTCTTTAGCAAGAAGTTTTCCAACCTCCTCTGCCATTTTTAAAAGTTCTCTTTCTGCCTTACCAGCTCCTATTACTCCTGCTGTCTTCATCTTGGCTGAATCACTGTTACAGCATCTCCGCCTTCATCCGGAGAGCCTTTATAAAAACTTTTTACAGCGGGATGGTCTTTTAAGTAATCTCTAACAAAGTCACGCAGAACTCCTTTCCCTATTCCATGAATAATGATTCCCTGTTCTGCTTCATTTAAAAGGAGTTTATTCAAAAATCTTTCAATCAACGGAATTGCCTCATCCACTCTTAATCCCCTTATATCAAGCTTCTGAATAATTAATCCATCAGTTTTTTCAGGATATTTTATTTTGCTCTGTTTCTCCTCTATATGCTCTGCCTTGAGTTTGTCAAGGTCTCTTATATTAGCCTCTATCTGTGCTGTGTCTGTCTGGATTTTTGCCCTTTCATCTTCTATACTTAAAACTTTTCCATATAAATTAAGAGTTCGGATTTTTACACTGTCACCGATACGAATTTCAGGAATTTGTTTCGCCTCTTCAGGGATAAACTTCTTTGAAATTTCTGATATTTTGCGGGATATCTCTTTTAATTTCTGTCTGTCTGCCTTTTTTGCCTCTTCATACAAAATATTAATCTCCTTCCTCAGTTTTGCAAGCATATTGTGGGCTTCCTGCCTTGCGCTTTCCATAGACTTTCTCTTTTTTTCTTCCACAGAAAGAATTTCTTTTTCAAGTGTCTGCTTTTCAGAAAGAAGAAGATTCTTAATCCTTTCAGTTTCATTTAATTTTTTTTCATACTCTGCCTTAACCCTTTCAAGTTCCTTCATCAGTTCATATATTTCTTTATCCTGTGTCCCCTTAAGTTTATAAGCCTTTTTGATGAGTTTTTCTGGAAAACCGTATTTTTTTGCAACCTCAAGTGCATAGGATGGTGTAAGACTTCCAAGACTTAATTTATATAAAGGCTTCATCATTTTTTCATCAAAAAGCATTGAGGCAATTTCCATGCCCTGCTCAGATGCAACAAAAAGTTTAACCTTGCTTAGATGAGTTGTTGCAAATGTAAATACTTCTTTGTCTCTTAATTCTTCAAGTATTGCACATGCAAGTGCTGAACCTTCCTCAGGATCTGTGTTTGTTCCTATTTCATCAAGAAGGACAAGACTTTGGAAATTCGCTCTTTCAACTATTTCCTTAAGTGTCAGGATATGAGAAGCAAAACTTGAAAGATGCTCCTCAATTGAACCTTCATGATAAAGGTCAACATATATAGTTTTAACAAAAGGAATCTGTGAAGAAGGGCTTGCAGGAATGGGAAGCCCTGAAAGAGCCATTAAAGTAAGAAGTCCTATGGTTTTCAGAGTTACTGTCTTGCCTCCTGCATTTGGTCCTGTAATTAGCAAAACTTTTTTATTCCTGAGTTCAAAATCAAGTGGAATAACTTTATCCTTTGAAAGCATTAGAAGTGGATGACGTGCATTGAGCAGTCTGATACAGGTTTCTTCTTTAATCTTGGGCACTTCTGCATTGAATTTCTGAGAGAATCTGTATATTGAAAGAAGTTTATCAAGATATACAAGTAAATTAAACTCTTTTTGTAGGCTTTCACTGACCTGATGAATTTCACTGGAAAGTTCCTTTAAAATTCTTATTTCCTCAACCCTTTCCTCAATTAAAAGCTCATCAAGTTTCTTAGAAAGGTTCGTGATTTCTTCTGGCTCAATAAATGCTGTTTCACCTGAACGGGAAACATCATGAACAATTCCCGCAACCTGTCCCTTTGAATCCATTCTGACAGGAATAACCCATCTGTTATTTCTTTTTGTAATGAACCTGTCCTGAAGAAAAACTGAAACATCTGGGCGATTAATTATTTCTTCAAGTTTATTTTTTATCCTTTCTTCAGTTGTTTTTCTCTGTTTTCTCAGATATTTAAGCGTTGAAGATGCTGTATCAAGAATGTTACCTTCTTCATCAACTGTATCTTCAAGTCTTTCTAAGATATAAGGCTGTCCAACAGATAGATGACTTCCAAGAATGTCTTTTATTTTTTTGCCAAGAAATGGAAATTGAAATAACTCCTCAACAAATTTAGAAACTTTATCCAGCAGTTTTAAAATTTTTAAAAATCCTGTTAGTTCAGAAACCTCAAAGAATACTCCCTCTCTCTTTGCTTTATCAATAAGATTTGAGATATCAGGGAAAGATGAAAGTGGAATCTGTCCTCCCCCATCAAGAAAGTTCTTCAAATCTGCAAATTCTTTAAGAGATTCTTCTACCGCTTCTACATTCTCTAAAGGATGAATCTGTTGAATAGCTTTTTTTGTTGCAGGAGAGCTGGAAAATTCTTCTATTAAACTTAGAATTTTATAAAAATCTAAGTCTTGAAGAACCCTTTTTTCAATCAATCAAGCTTCTCCAGAAGCTTTTTCTTTTTTTCTTCAATCAATTTTGAGATTTTTTCAATCTGCTGAAGTATCTCCTTTTTTGCATCCTCAGAAAGCTCTTCAATCTCCTCATAAAGAGCCTCTGCAGCATTCATCGTTTTCTTTTTAATTTCCTTTGTTTTTTTCTTGATATCTTTTCTTATTTCTGCACCAGACTTTGGTGCGTAAAGAAGAGCCAGTGATGCTCCTATCAATCCTCCAAGTATAAAAGCAACTATAATTTTGCCTTCCTGCCTCATTTTTGCCTCCCAGAATTTATTTAGTTTAATTTTAACACTTAATCTGTGGTTGATTAAAGTCATAATTTGTTTTATCATTTAAAAATGGATAAAGAAATAAAAGTGCTGGAAATAATTCAAAGACTTGACAGAAGATATCCAAATGTAAAAACAGCACTCAACTTTGAGACTCCTCTTGACCTCATTGTTGCCACTATACTTTCAGCTCAGACAACTGACCTTAATGTTAATAAGGTTACTGAAAAATTATTCAAGAAATATAAAACTGCTCATGATTATGCCAGAGTTTCTCTTGAAGAACTTGAGAATGATATAAAAACTATAAATTTCTACAAAAATAAAGCAAAATACATTAAAAACCTCGCAAATGAATTAATTAATAGATTTAAAGGTGAGGTTCCAAAGAAAATGGAAGAACTTGTAACACTTCCAGGGGTTGGAAGAAAAACAGCAAATATTGTACTCTGGAATGCTTTCGGAATAAATGAAGGCGTTGCTGTTGATACACATGTTAAAAGGATTTCAAAACTTTTAGGTCTCACTGAAAATACTGATCCTGAAAAAATAGAGCAGGATTTAATGAAGATTACACCAAAACATCAATGGGGAAAGCTTTCTCATCTACTGATTATGCTCGGAAGAGAAATCTGCAAAGCAAAAGCTCCAAATCATAAAATTTGCCCACTCAGTGATATATGCCCAAGCAATACAACCTGAAATTGCCCATCGATAATTTTCTAAGTTGACTTTCATTTTTCTCGGGTTTATAATAAAGTATGTTTATAAAAAGATACATTCTTCCAGAATTAATTGAACATCTACCTAAAAAGAGATTTCCTTGATAGTTGGTCCAAGACAGGCAGGAAAAACTACACTTATGAATATTTTACAGCTCGGAACTCTTAGCTTTTTATAAAGCAGCGATTCTAAATGAAATAGAAATATGAAAATAGTGCCAACTTCACTAAGCAGTTGTTTGTAGTTCGCTATTCTCCGCACAAATTGCTTTCGGCAACTTCTTTTATCTGCCTCTTAGAATAGCCAATGTTTTTAAGGTATGGTAAAATAATTAAAATAAAAAATGAAAACTTGGCACAAGATAATTATTGGTGATTCAAGGTGCATGAAAGAGGTTCCAGATGAATCAGTCCATTTAATAATCACATCTCCACCCTATTGGCAATTGAAAGATTGCGGAAACGGTAAGCAGATAGGTATAAGGTAATTCCAATAAGGACTGAAATCATCAAATTTTGCGAAACTGTTGGTTTTGATTATATGGGTGCTATTATCTGGCAGAAAGTAACTACATGTCATACAACTGACGGTGCAACTGTTATGGGTTCTTATCCTTATCCCAGAAATGGAATTCTTAAAACAGGAAACAAGACCCAATGTAGTGGGTAAGATGAGCAAACTTATTCAGGAATTTGAAGGGAAAACATTGACTGAATGGGAAATTGGTATCTGTGCTGGAAAATACAACATCCTTTTTTTCTTAATTTTTCAATTTTACACATAAATAATTTTACAATACCGGCTAGATACGATTTCCTTGATTGCTTTTGTTGTATAAAAAGTTTAGAATTTAGATAAATGAAATTTCTTAATGTAAAAAAGTCTATTGAAGAGTTAAACTCTGATGAGTTTATAATTGGTTCTGAACTGACTGGTTCACATGCATGTTACATGATTTATGGAGTCTTAGGACATAAAGAAAAAGATAGATTGATAAAACCCGGTAAAGGTCATGAAGAGATAGTTTTTATTTTGAAAGGTTCTGTAAAGGTTACAGGAGCATACAATGGTATTCTTTCTGAGGGAGATGCTTTTCATATTGTAGAAGAAGAAATCTGCATATTCGAAAATATATCAGATTCAGAAGTAATCTACATCATTGCTGGTGGTCACTCTGAAAAAGGGCACAACTAACATTCCGGTGATACCGGAAGCCCTTAAAAGTGTTGATTTAGAACTTAACCCAGATGAAATCAATAAAAATTCTTTAATATCTCTTGTATCTTATTGACCTATATGTGAGCCAGAGTATCTCCTATGGTCTGGATACCCTAGCCTGCTTCTCCACTAATTTTTAGTGTGTAATCCATTATGGAGTTACTTCTCAGGTCTTGGAAGCTTTTCTACTAAAATCAAATAAAATTTTTATAGAATATTGCAAATGCAAGATTAAAATTTTAATCTTTCTGGATGTGTATACACATTAAATCTCTGTCCCCTTAAAAACCCAATTAATGTAATTCCTGCCTTTTCTGCAAAATCTATAGCAAGAGATGTTGGCGCAGTTCTGCTCACAATAAAAGGAATCTTCCACTTTGCAGGTTTAAGTATCATTTCAGAGGAAATTCTTCCACTTACAAGCATTATTTTATTATCAAATGGAACTCTGTTAAGCAATGCCCAGCCAATAACTTTATCAACAGCATTGTGCCTGCCAATATCTTCAGCTATAAATAAAATTCTGTCTTCATCTGACAGGGCTGCTGCATGTATGCACCCAGTGGTTCTGTAAAGGTTTGATTTTTCCTGAAAATCTTTAAAAAGTTTGAAAATTCTCTCAGGCTTAACTGTCATTTTATCCTCAATATATCCTTTTACATCCTTAAGAAAACTCATAGCTGCCAGACATCCTGAGGTGATTGTTTTACCTTCAAGGGATACAAAACCTTCAAGTCCAATTTTAACTACAATTTCATCTTGATTTTCACTGATATTTATTTTTTCAGGGCACCACTCTCCTTTAAGAATTCCTTCAGTCATTAAAAATCCTACCAATAGTTCTTTTATCTGAATCGGTGAAGCAGCAAGGGAAACAATTTCTTCATTGTTTATGTAAACTTTTATCCTTTTCTCAATTGCAACCGCATCTTCAATCTGCTGTTTTTCATCGGGTTTAAATTTTAATATTTTTCTGTTTTCCAGAGGTTTCATTGTTGTTATTTTAAAATTTTAAATTTTTTTCTTGCAAATTATTAAAAAAAACTGCTATTCTGAAGTTAGAAAAATTTTTCAGGAGGTAGGCGTGTTCAGTATCACATCAAAAGCAGCCGAAAAGGCAAAAGCAATCCTCAAAAATGAGGGCAAAGAAGGCTGGGGATTGAGAATCTTCTCAGCAGAAGGATACTGCAGTCCATCATTTGGTCTTGATATTGATGAAAATCCGCAGGAAGGCGATGAAGTTTTGGAAAAGGAAGGATTGAGGGTCTTCATAGATAAACAGACCTTTGATCTTTTAGGTGAGCTTGAGCTTGACTATTATGAGGATGAGGAACAGGAAGGATTCATTCTTAAAGGTCCAATGCCTTCATGTGGTCCAGGCTGTGGAGGTGCCTGCGGCGTATAAGCGATGTTTCCAGTTCATCGCTTAAGAAGACTCAGAAAAACAGAAATCCTGAGGAGAATGGTGAGAGAGACAGTTCTCACTCCTCAGGATTTTATCTACCCAATTTTTGTTATTTCAGGCAAAGGCATTAAAAATCCAATATCATCAATGCCTGATTGTTTTCAGGAAAGTGTTGATGAGGCAGTAAAAACAGCCCGTGAAGTATTCTCTCTTGGTATTCCTGCAATTATTCTTTTTGGAATTCCAGACCATAAAGATGAAAAAGCAACTTCTGCTTATGATGAATCAGGAGTTGTTCAGCAGGCTGTAAAAGCAATAAAGGATGCTTTGCCGGATTTGATTGTTATAACTGATGTTTGCCTTTGCGAATATACATCACACGGACATTGCGGAATTATAAAAAATGGTAAAGTTGACAATGATTCAACTCTTGAAGTCCTCGCAATGGAGGCAGTCTCACATGCCAGGGCAGGTACTGATATTGTTGCACCTTCTGATATGATGGATGGAAGGGTTGGAAAAATCCGCAAGGTACTTGATGATGAAGGTTTTACAGATGTAGTAATTTTATCTTATGCTGCAAAATATGCCTCTGCCTTTTACGGACCTTTCAGAGAAGCTGCACAGAGTGCTCCAGCCTTTGGTGACAGACGCAGTTATCAGATGGATCCTGCAAACAGAAGAGAAGCTTTGCGTGAAGTAGCACTTGATATAGAAGAAGGTGCAGACATAGTTATGATTAAGCCAGCTTTAGCATACCTTGATATTATTTCTGATGTAAAAAACACCTTCCATGTTCCTGTGGCAGCATACAATGTAAGTGGAGAATACTCAATGATAAAGGCAGCAGCACAGCTTGGCTGGCTTAATGAAGAAGCTATAATGATGGAAATCCTTACAGCAATTAAAAGAGCTGGTGCAGACTTAATTCTCACTTACTTTGCAAAAAAAGCAGCACAACTTCTCCAAAAGTAATTAATGGATAAATTTATATTATCCACCACCTTTAAACCAAAGGGAGACCAGCCAAAGGCAATAAAAGAGCTTGTTGAAGGAATAAAAAGGCAATACAAGCATCAGGTTTTGCTTGGCGTTACAGGCTCTGGAAAAACCTTTACAATAGCAAATGTAATCGCAAAAATTAATAAGCCCACGCTTGTAATAGCTCATAATAAAACCCTTGCTGCACAGCTTTATGGAGAGCTTAAAGAACTTTTTCCCTACAATGCTGTGGAATACTATGTAAGCTACTATGATTACTATCAACCAGAAGCATATATTCCAGAAACAGACACATATATTGAAAAGGATGCATTGATAAATGATGATATTGACAGAATGAGACATTCTGCAACTCTGTCAGTTCTCACTCGCATGGATGTTATAGTTGTTGCTTCTGTATCATGCATTTATGGAATTGGCTCGCCTGATGATTACATGGCAATGCATATAAATCTTGAAGAAGGAATGATTACTGAAAGGGATGCACTTCTTGAAAAGCTTGTTGAAATTCTTTATATCCGGGCAGAAGACGAATTCAGAAGAGGTAGTTTCAGGGTTAGAGGAGATGTTGTTGACATATATGCCTCACACTGCCTTGATAAAGCATACAGAGTTGAATTTTTTGACAATGAAATAGATGCAATATACGAAATTGATCCATTAAATGGAATAAAACTCAGGAGAATTCAAAGAATATTCATTCCACCTAACAGTCACTGGGTAACACCAAGAACTGAACTTGAGCGAGCATTAAAGACAATTGAAATAGAACTCCGGGAAAGAATCCGTTATTTTAAAGAAAGGGGGGAAGAGCTATTTGCAGAAAGAATTGAAAGAAGAACCCGTTTTGACCTTGAGATGTTAAGCCAGTTTGGATACTGTCATGGAATAGAAAACTACTCAAGACATTTAAGTGGAAGGCTTCCTGGTGAACCACCATTTACGCTAATTGACTACATTTATGCTGGTCCTTCAAATGGAAATTTTTTAACAGTAATTGATGAAAGTCATGTAACAGTGCCTCAGATTGGCGGAATGTATGAAGGTGACCGTTCAAGAAAACAAACTCTTGTTGATTTCGGATTCAGACTTCCATCAGCACTTGATAATCGTCCTTTAAAGTTTGAAGAGTTTGAACACAGAATGAATTATGTTATATATGTTTCAGCAACACCAGGAGATTATGAAATCAAAAAATCAGGTGGAAGAATAATTGAGCAGATAATAAGACCTACAGGACTTATTGACCCAAAGATTGAGGTAAAACCTGCGAGCACGCAGGTTGAGGACCTTCTTGATGAAATCCAGAAAAGAGCTAAAAAAGGAGAAAGAGTTCTTGTAACAACCCTTACAAAAAAAATGGCTGAGGATTTAACTGATTACTATACAAGCTTAGGTATAAGGGCAAAGTATTTACATTCAGATATTGATACCCTTGAAAGAGTTGAAATTTTAAGAGACCTCAGACTTGGAAAGTTTGATGTTTTAATAGGTGTAAATCTCTTAAGAGAAGGACTTGACCTTCCTGAAGTCTCCCTTGTTGCAATATTTGATGCAGACAAAGAAGGATTTCTTCGCTCAGAGAGGTCTCTTATACAGACAGCAGGAAGAGCCTCAAGAAATGTAAATGGCACTGTAATCCTTTATGCAGATACAATTACAGAGTCTATGAAAAAGGCAATTGAAGAGACTGAAAGGCGAAGAAAGATTCAGCTTGAATATAACAGAAAAATGGGAATTGTCCCAGAGACAGTAAAGAGTAAGATTAAAGATATACTATCTTCAATTTATGAAAGAGATTACTTTACTGTTGATCTTGTAAAAGAAGAAGTTGAGGATTATGAGCTAAATGAAGATACTCTTAAAAAACTTGAATCTGAGATGCGCCATGCAGCAGAAAATCTTGAATTTGAAAAAGCAGCTCAGATAAGGGATAAAATATTTAAAATAAAAGAAAAAATGATTAAGTTAGGATTGAAGGTTACTTCTTAATCTTTATATCTGCCATCTCCTTTATTCCTTCTGTGATTCGAGGGCTTAAACGATATACTTTTTCACTAACATAAAAAATATTTCCCCTTTTAAAAGCGGTTGTATTTTTAAGTTGATAAAGTAAA
>Ga0136652_1000920_pt1 | contig 13242 bp, 14 predicted proteins | sample ConPoolayeEmetaG_FD_94864 | JGI IMG/M metagenome (GOLD analysis project Ga0136652, IMG submission 94864) | Hot spring microbial mat communities from California, USA to study Microbial Dark Matter (Phase II) - Cone Pool mat layer E metaG... ...
ATTAAATATTAAATATTAAATATTAAATATTAAATAATTTGATTAGATAATTTAATAAATTTACTATTTCCAATTATTTTGAAATGTTAAAAACCTTTATTTTATATCAAGCAAGCATAGTTTTAGCTTTCCTTTTCGATTTAATATTTGGCGACCCAAGAAAATTTCCTCACCCTGTAAAATTTATTGGTTTTTTAGCTTCAAAATTTGAACCTTTTTTTAGAAAAAAAATTAAAAATGAAAGAATTGCTGGCACATTTTTTGCAGTAAGCATTATCCTAGTTACCCTTATTTTAACATCATCATTAGTTATTGGATTTTATTTTATAAATATTTATCTCTCATTTTTTATTGCCTTTCTCTTAATTTATACTGCTATAGCCTATAAAGACCTAAAAATAGAATCCTTAAAAGTATTAAATAGTTTAAAAAACAATAATATTGTTGAAGCTAGAAAAAATCTTTCAATGATTGTAGGACGAGATACCCAGAACCTAAATGAAGATGAAATAATAAGAGCTACTGTCGAAACAATTGCAGAGAATTTAGTAGACGGAATATTATCACCTATATTTTATGCATTTGCTGGCAATGCCATATTTACCCTCATCTTTAAAGCTGTCAGCACTCTTGATTCAACAGTTGGCTATAAAAATGAAAAATATAAATATTTTGGAACTGCATCTGCAAAAATAGATGATATTTTAAATTTCATTCCTGCAAGAATTTCATTAATACTAATACCAATAGCATCATTTATATGTAAAAAAGATTGGAAAAATTCATTAAAAATTGCATTAAGGGACAGAAATAAAAATCCAAGCCCAAACAGCGGAATTCCTGAAGCTGCATTTGCAGGAGCTTTAGGAATTAGTTTGGGCGGCTTAAATTTTTACAATAAAATTCCTGTATATAAACCTAAAATTGGCGATGCAAAAAAAGACTTAGATCAAAAAGATATAATTGATGCATTAAAAATAACTACTGTTTCTACAATTTTATTTATATTTTTTTGCATTGCTCTGTTTAACATAATTTTTGCCTTAATTTTTCTAATTTTAATGCCATAAGTCCAATGTCCTGATTTTAAATAAATTAAAAAAATTACCATTAGTATTGACAATAAAAATATAATGATATAAATTAAGTATCATAAATTGTGTTTCAATAAAGTTTTTAAAAGTAAATTTTATGAAAGGATATTAAAATGAGAGAAAAAATAGAAAAGGCCTTAGAAGAAATTAGACCATCACTTCAAGCTGATGGTGGTGATATTCAGTTAGTTGATGTTGAAGATGGCATTGTAAAAGTAAGATTAAATGGTGCTTGTAGTGGATGTCCAATGTCTGCTATGACAATGGCGTTTGGCGTAGAAGCTGCTCTAAAAGAAAAAGTTCCTGAAATAAAAAAAGTTGTTACAGTTAGGTAGCTTAATTTGTCAATAAATAAATCGATAAATAACAGATAAACAAATAAACCGATAAATAATAAATATAACACAATAGACAGACAGACAAATAAAAAAGAAAATAATTAAGTATAAGAAAATAAGTAAGTAATAAATTAAGGGAAAATTAAAATGAGTGAATTATTAAAGAAAAATAATTTTAAAAAAGAAGTAATAAAAGATATAATATTAAAACTTCACGAGGGTTTATCTCTTGAAGAAGCTAAAAAAGAGTTTGAAGAAAAAGTCGGCAGTATCACATCTTCGGAAATAGCTGAAATAGAACAATCATTAATTAATGAAGGAATGGCTGTTGATGAAATTAAAAAATTCTGCAACGTTCATGCTCTTCTATTTGAAAGTTCTCTTTCAAAAATAGCTTCCAGTCAGGAAAGCCCTGGACATCCAATTCATACTTTTAAACTTGAAAATAGAAAAATTGAAGAACTAATTAGCTCTATTAAAAGATTGGTAGATACAGTAAATCAAATCAGTCAAAATAATAAACAAAACGATAAAAATAAAACAGTTACCAGCTCAAACCCAATAAATTATTCAGAAAATTTAAAAAATGATATAAAGGAATTACTTCAAGAACTAAAAAAAATAGAATTTCATTATGTAAGAAAAGAACAGCTTTTATTTCCATTTCTTGAAAGATACGGATTTATGGGTCCATCAAAAGTTATGTGGGGAAAGCACAATGAAATTAGGGAATTACTAAAAAAAGCCCTTTCAAACATAGACGCATGCACCAGCCTAGAAAGCTTAAAATCATTTATAAGCCAGTTTCTAAATCCATTAATAGAAGAAATTGAAGGTATGATTTTTAAAGAAGAAAATATACTTTTTCCTACTTCACTTGAAAAATTAAAGGCTGAAGATTGGATTGAAATTTTAAAAGAGAGTAATGAAGTTGGATACAGCTTTATTGAAAAGCCAAAAGAGACTTCCCAGATTTTAGAAGAATTAAAAAGAAATTTAATTATTGAAGCTAAAATAAACGATGATGGGACTGTCAACTTTCCAAGCGGGCTTTTGACGCCAAATGAGCTTATGCTGATATTGAATAACTTGCCAATTGATATAACTTTTATAGATAAAGACGATACAGTAAAGTATTTCTCAGATAACAAAGATAGAATATTTGTAAGGACGAAATCAGTTATCGGAAGAAAAGTTCAAAATTGTCATCCGCCACAAAGTGTAGAAGCTGTTGAAAAAATTCTAAACTCTTTTAAAAATGGCACAAGAAACAGCGCTGACTTCTGGATAAATTTTAAGGATAGGCTAATTTTTATAAAATTTATTGCAATAAGGGACAATAATTCAAATTATTTAGGAACTGTTGAGATTACAATGGATATAACTGATTATAAAAAGATAGAGGGTGAAAGAAGGCTTTTAGATGAAAAAAATTTCTCTTAAAAAATCAGTATATCAATTAACAGAAGAGTATCCTGAGCTAATTAATATATTAAAGGATATGGGTTTTATTGGAGTTGCTAATCCCGTTGTTAGAAATACTATTGGCAGAAAAATGACTATCCCTCAAGGATGCCAAAAACAGGACAAAAAACTTATAGATGTAATTGAAAAGCTAAAAGAACATGGTTTTGAAGTAATCTGGTAAAGTTATTTTAAAGTTGTCTATAAATACTTTTGAAGTAGTCAACAAAAATCATAACCTTAAGAAGCTGTTAATTCTTAAGAAGCTGCTAATTACAGCTCTTAAAATTCAGCAGTTAATTAATTTTGTTTAATATTATTCTAAAAATCCAAAACTAGGTTGCAGAATTAAGCTTGAGAATTAATTTCCTGAAAATTTATTATTTTTGTACAAAGCCTCTTTAATAGTTCTAAGTCATGACTAATTATGCAAGCACCTAGATTTCTTTTTTCTATCAACTCAATTAAATTATGCCAAATTTGAGCTTGTGTAATTGCATCAAGCATTGTTGTAATTTCATCTGCAATTAAAAATCTAGTTTTATCATTAAGCGCTCTAATAATGCAAAACCTCTGCAGCTCGCCACTTGATAATTCATTTGGCCATCTATTAAGCCAGCTTTCAGAAATACCAAATTTTACCATAAGTTCACTATTTAACATTCCTGCTTCTTGTAATGTTTTTTTCATCTGCCAACGAGGATTAATTGCTTTTTCAGGATGTTGAAATATTAATTGAACAGGATTATATCCCTTTATTGGCAATGGGTTGCCATCTAGCAACACTATACCTTCTATAGGCTTATAATAACCTGCCAAAATTTTTGCAAATGTAGTCTTGCCACAGCCACTAGGCCCCATAATACCAATTATTTCACCTTGTTTGATATTTAAATTTAAATTTTTAATTAACTTTTTATTATGATCATAATAAAAAGTTATATTTTTTGCACTAAGATTTGCTGTATTAATATTTACTGCACTAAGCTGCATAAAAACACCTTACCTGAATATTATCAATTACTTGCATATGAGGAAAATTTTTAAAACACTTTTCAGTTGCCAAATTACATCTTTGGGCAAAAGGACATCCGCTGTTAATATCACTTGCTAAAGGTTGAAAACCTTCAAGAACATTAAAACCATTTGATGGTAATGCCTGCCAAAGCGCTTTAGTATATGGATGATATAAAAAATCCACTCCCTTTTTAAAGTTCTCAGCAGTAGTTAATTCAAGTGTGGTCCCAGAATAAAACACTGCAATTCTATCAACATAATCAAGAACTGAACTTATGTCATGCGTAATAAGTATTAATCCCTTGTTGCTATTTGCTATCTGTCTGAATTCCTTCATTGTCTGTTTTACTGCCTCAGAATGCATTCCTGGAGTTGGCTCATCAGCAATAATTAGTTCAGCATCGCTAATCATTGCCGTAGCAATCAATACTCTTCTTGCCATACCACCGGATAACTGAAAAGGATATAGTTTTTCAACATCAGTATTTAAATTATATTTCTTAAAAATTTTTCTTAGTTCCTCCAAAGGATAATAACTATTTGGGGAAAATCTAGCCTGCTTTCCAACCTTTATAAGCGGGTCTAGGAAATTTACAGATTGCGGAATTAGAGCAATTTTTATGCCTCTTAATTTCTCCAAGTTCTTTATATTTAAAATACTGCCTTTAAATTTAATTTTTCCTGACAACTTTGAGTTTCTTGGCAAAATCCCCATTATAGAATGGGCAAGCAAACTTTTACCAGAGCCACTTGAACCAATAACAGCAACTATTTCACCTGAATATACATTTAAATTCATACCGTTTAACACCTTTATCTCTTTTTTTCTTAAACCTCTTTCATACTGTATAAAAGATAAATAAAGGTCCTCAACTTCAAGAAGAAGCTGCTTCTTAAAAAATTTAAAACTATTAAATTTAAAGTTATTCTCAAAATTATCTAATAAACCTAATTCAATTTCAGTCATTTTTATAAAATATCCTTCACAAAAATCTTTGCAAATATAAATAAAAATTGGTAACAAAAAGTTTAAATAAAATTTATATCAAAATTTATATAAAGCTTATCCAAAACTTACATAAAACTTATATAAAATTTATATAAAATTAAAAATTAACACAGTTTTATTAAATAAAAAATAAAAAAATTTTATTAAAATTATAATATATTCAATTTATATTTTTCATGCCTATTCATGTGCTCTATGAGGCTCATACATTAAAAGCAAATTATTTCCAATTATGTCAAAAGCCCTAACCAGTATTAATAAGCTAAGACCTGGGAAAAAAGCCATCCACCACCTTCCTGCTGACAAATATCTCATGGATTCTGAAAGGATAATACCAATTGCTGGTTGATGAGGTGATAGTCCAAAGCCTAAAAAACTTATTGCAGCTTCATGCAAAATAGCATGTGGGAATAAAAGAAGCAATCCTACAAAAAATTGTGGGGCAACATGTGGTATAATGTGATTAATTGTTATCCAAATATTACTTTTGCCCAATTTTTTTGAAATAGCTATATAATCCATACTTCTTAGCTGCATAATCTCTGCCCTTATTATTCTTGCTAAAGATGGCCAATGTGTTATTGCAATACCAGTAATTACACCCTTTAATCCTCCACCTAGCATAAAAGCAATTAATATTATAATTACAAGATGAGGAACCCCTAAAAAAAGATCTATCAGCCATGTTATAACACTATCCACATATTTACCCATTGTAGCTGCACAAATACCTATCAACAAAGAGATAATAGCACTAATACTAGCAGCAATAATACCAACTCTAATGCTTAAGTTTAATCCCTTTATTGTCCTTGTTAGCATATCTCTGCCTAGCCAATCTGTTCCAAATGGGTTGGATAATGTTGGAGGCATATTTTTATTATTTAAATTTGTTTCTAATTTTCTTTCATCAATTAAATAACCACTGACAATAACTGCAATTATAAAAATAAGAGTAACTGCTATAACAAAAATAGTTGATTGCCGTCTATTTAATTTAAAAACATTATTAGTAAAAGTTATTTTATCTTTTGATAAATATGAGTTATCTTTTTGTATAACGCTGTGTAAAGAATTTCTTTGCATTTAAATACTTCCCCCAAGCCTTATTCTAGGATCAACAATCCTATAAATAAAATCTGCTATAAGATTTCCTGAAAATACAAACATTGCACTGAATATAACTATAGCAAGTAAAAGCGGGACATCTCCTCTTATACCTGCCTGCACTGTTGCCTGCCCTAGACCAGGATACGAAAACACTTGTTCTGCAAGAATCGAACCACCAAAAATTTCACTAAAGGATGCAAATTGCAAAGTTACTGCAGGTAGTGCTATATTACGTATTCCATGCCTATACAACAACTTAATTCCTTTTTCTCCTCTTGCTTTAGCAAAAAGTACAAATTCACTTTCAAGAATATCAATTAATTTTTGTCTGGTGTGCAGTGCTATATTTGGTATGCCAATAATACTTAGGGTTAAAGCTGGTAATATTAAATGATGCAGCCTTGATATAAAACTTACATCTTCAGTAAGAACGCCAGCAGGAACTCCTAGTCCAATTGGAAATAATCCAAGATAAACCGCAAAGATAATTAACAGAATAAGTCCAAACCAAAATGTTGGTGTGGATGCCAGAGTTAGACAAAACCATTTAATTATTTTATCTATCCATGTGTTCTGAAAATATCCTGCTATACAACCAAATACAAAGCCAAATATTCCTGAAAAAAACCAAGCTGTCCCCATTAGCATCAAAGAATTCAAAAACTTTACCCTTATAACATCCAAAACTGCATTTCTATAAATCATAGATGTTCCAAAGTCACCTTTTATAATTGAAAAAAACCAATTTTTAAACTGTATAATTGGGGGCTTATCTAGCCCCCAATAATTAGCAATTTTATTATATTGTTCTTGGCTAACTCTGGTCATATCAGCGCCTATATATGCTCTTACTGGATCAATTGGTGAGTTTTTAACCATCCAAAATGATATAATACATAAAACCGAAATTAATATAACTGCTTTAATTAATTTGTTAATAACATAAAATATTATTTTTTTTGAGTTCATAACAAAAATTTTTTATAACTTCCTTTTTTACTATTAATAAAATATTCTTTAAAGCATTTTTTCATAACTATTTCCATTTCCACTGGGATATAGTATCAGTTACAGGCCAGCCATGCCCATGAGGCTGTATTTTTTGAGGACCTATGTCAAGATTTTCGTTTACTAAGTAAAGGTGATCAATATTAACCAGCCATGCCCAAGGTGCATCTCCTTTTGCGCTAAAACCAGTTGTTCCGTCCCATTGTGCCTTCTTCCAATATTCTATTGCTTCTTCCTCTGTTTTAGCTAAAAGTGCCTTCTCAAAATACTTATCTACTACTGGGTTAGAATAGTAGCCAGTATTAAACCATCCTTCACCCCTAGTTTTACTGCTGTAAAGATTGTACATTTCTAGTGGGTCATAGCTGCCCCATCCAAATAATACTGCATTTGAATGCATCTCTTTTTCTATATCTTCCCAACTTTTACCTTCAACATTTATATCTATCCCTATTTGTTTTACCATATCTTTAACTGCAAGTGCTAATGCTTGTCTTACTTGATCGCTTGCAGGATAAATTAATGTAAAACTTGCTTTTAAACCTTCTTTTTCAAAAAAACCATCTTCACCACGTATCCAACCACCATTTTCCATTATTTTAATTGCTTCTTCTGGGTTATTATCCTCTATGACAGTTTCTTGATTCCACCAAGGCATTCTGTCACAAACAGTATAGGCTGGTGAACCATATCCTAAAAGAACTCCATCAACTAATGCTTCTCTATTTATTCCAACATTAATAGCTTTTCTTATTGCTATATCAGAAGTTACATCATTACCAATTAAATATCCTTCTTCAGTTTTTTCACCAGGTTTTACAAAGGGAAACATAATGCCTCTATTATCTACACTTTTTAATGCAATAAGATTCATTTTAGGAACTTTTTGATCAGCAAGTGTTGCAGGTATTGATGCAATATCTACTTGACCTGCTTTTGCTGCTGCATATGAAGCATCTTCACTTAAAAAGAGAAATGTTATTTGTTCAAAAATAGGTTTTTCTCCATAATATTGGGGATTTCTCTTTACTATTAATTGCTGTCCTTTATCCCATTGAACAAACTTAAAAGGCCCTGAGCCGACTGGATTTTCTCCATAACCTGACCCATAGGTGCGAGATGGAACTATACCAATAGAAATTAATAAATCAACAAAAGTTGATCGTGGTTCTTTAAGTGTGAAAATAACTGTTTTCTTATCTACTGCTTCAGCTTTTTGTAATATATTTAAATCAATTACTGAACCACTATTTTGTGCTTGATTAAACGTAAAAGCAACATCATTTGCATCAAGATTTTGACCATCTGAAAATTTTACATCATCTCGTATTTTAACTACCCATTTTAAACCACCTTCAACAACCTCTATATCTGTTGCAAGGTCCTTTATTATTTTAAGATCTTTATCTCTTTTTAATAACGTACTTTGAAACAATGGCGAGCCATATCTACCCCATCCTAATATTGGGTCAAAGCCTGACTCAGGTTCATAGCCTAAAGCGACAACTAAAGATTTTTTTTGCATTGTATTTTCTCCAATTGATTCAGTACTATTTCTACATCCAATAAAAGAAGTAAATAAAACAACAAAAACAGTGACGGTAATAGTTAGTAATAATAGATACTTTTTCAACATAAAAACCTCCTTTAAATTATTATCCTGTTTAAAAACTTGTATTTTAAAATTTTAAATCGTGTTATTTTTTAAAATTTTGTAGCACGATATTTTCAATAGATTATATTTATGATTTTTTTTTAAGTCAATAATTATTTTTTACTTTTTGAATTTTTAATAATGCAAATCATTTGCATTATTTGTTTATTTATGTTATTTTAATAAAACTCTTAAAATTAAATTTATCAAACTTAAAAATGAAAAAGGCTAAGCAAACTGATTATAAGTATTTAGAACAATCAAAAGACAACCTCAACAGTATTGGAACCGTTACAAAACTCAAAAATAATAATAAAAATAAAAATGATAACAGTAATTTTAATTTTAATGAAAAATTAAGAAGTTCAGGCAGAAAATCAACAAAACTTGGCACAGAGTTATATAATTTGCTTTTAAAAAACAAACAACCTCTAACAGCTCATAAAATACACAAGTCACTAAACACAAAAGTAAATCTTTCTTCTGTTTATAGGACATTAAAAAAATTCTTACAGCTTGGACTTGTTTTTGAAGAAAAAATTGAAAAGGAAAGCTATTATTACATTTCCAAAAAACATCATCATCACATAATATGCATAGAATGCGGCAGTATAATGTGCATTCCTTGCAATTTAGACTTTTCACAGATAAATAATTTTACCGAAATTACACATCATCTTAGCTTAAAAGGTCTTTGCAGCAACTGCTCAAAAAATAAAGATATTTAAATGAGATATTTAAAAATAAGGTTTAAAAACAAGGTAATATAAAGGAGTTTTATGATAATTAGGTATAAAAATAAGAAAAATAAAATTACTAATGTTAATGTTAATATAAGGAAAACAATATCTAAACACCTTCTTGCAATCATATTATCAATTTTTGTTTTATTTATTTTATTTTTTAACCTTATTTTTATCTCATGTAGCAATAACTTTTCAGAAAACGATAAACTACCAAAAGTCCTTGCAGCAGAATCATTTTTAGCAGACATTACATTAAATATTTCAAAAGATAGGCTTAAAGTTGAATCACTGATTCCATTAGGGTTAGATCCTCATGTATTTGAACCAACACCAGAAGATATAAAAAAAATAAGCCAATGTGACCTTTTAATTATAAACGGTGGTGGATTTGAAGAATGGCTAAAGCCACTACTTAAAGACTCAGTGAAAAATATTAAAATAGTAGAAGCTTCAAAGGGATTAGAATTTAGAATCGAAACAGAAAATAACAATTCTGAGCATAATGAATCTGAGCATCATACATCTGAACATCACACATCTGAGCATGCGAAAGCTGGTGATCACGAATCTGCCCATAACGAATCTGAAAATGAAAAAGAATTATCTAATAATTTTAACAGCCATGCTAATAATGAAAATAGTAATAGCCAAGAAAAAAAAGACATTCATAGCGAAGAAAAAAATCACGATGAAAAACATTCACATGAACATGACCCACATTTCTGGCTTAATCCTTATTTAGTAATTACCTATGTAAATAATATAAGAGATGCTCTAATAGATTTAGACCCTAAGGCAAAAGATTTTTACACAAAAAATGCACAGGAATATATAGAAAAACTTATAGAACTTGATAACTGGATTAAAGAAGAAGTTGAAAAAATACCTAAAAACAAAAGGCTTCTTGTAACAAACCATGAAAGCTTTGGTTATTTTGCAGACAGATATGGGTTTAAAATTATTGGAACAATAATACCTAGCTCAAGTACAGCTTCCTCGCCATCTGCCAAGGAGGTAGCAGAGCTTATAGAAAAAATAAAAGCATTAAATATAAAGGCAATATTTCTTGAAACAGGCTCTGACCCTAAAATAGCAAATCAGATAGCAAGTGAAACTGGAGTTGAAGTAATTACAAAACTTTACACACATTCATTAACAGAGCCTAACGGTGATGCTCCAACCTATATAGATATGATCAAATATAACACCAGAAAAATTGTTGAGTCACTAAAATGAATAAAAAATAAAAAAATACTAATTTGAAAAAATTTGATTTAAAAGAATTTGATTTAACTTGATTTGAAAAAAATGTTGGATTTAAACGAAATTGAACCTGCAAGACTGGACGTTTACAACCTTTCTGTTAAATACAGCAATCATAATGCTCTTGAAAATATAACTTTTTCAGTTAGTCATGGCAATCGGGTTGCTGTTATAGGTCCTAACGGTGCAGGAAAATCAACTCTTTTTAAAGTCCTTATAGGACTTGTTTTGCCTTATAAAGGTAAAATTCTTATTCATGGGCTACCTCTAGGATCTCACTCTGATTGTGTTGCCTACATTCCCCAAAGAGAAGAAATTGACTGGATGTTTCCTGTTACAGTTAGAGATGTGGTGCAGATGGGAAGATATTCAAAAAGCTCAAGGTTTAAAATAAGACTTAAGCAGGATGAGAAAAACATTATAGATAATGCTATGAAACTACTGGATATTTATTCACTTGCAGATAAAGCAATTAGCGATTTATCAGGAGGCCAGCAGCAACGAGTATTTATAGCCAGAGCCCTTGCGCAGAAACCGCATATTCTTCTTATGGATGAACCTTTTAACGGTATTGATGTGGTCACTGAGAATATAATATGGGATTTACTAGAGAAATTAAAAAAACAAGGTGTCACTGTATTAATTGCAACTCATGATCTAAATCTTGCAGCGCAAAGATTTGATAGTGTCATACTTCTAAATAAAAAAATAATTTCTGTAGGACAACCTTTAAAGGTTTTCACTAAAGAAAATCTTTTAAAAGCATACGGACAGAAAATTATGCAGATCGATAACAGTATTATTACAGACCAGTGCTGCTCTAAAGAAATAAATTAAATAAAAAATAAAATAAATTAAATCAAATTAGTTCATGCTAAATAATTAATTTGCTTTTTAAAAAATTTGAATTCATTAAGCACGAAATTTTTTAAGTTTTTAAATTTTAGTCAATTATTCAGCAAAGACTAAATAAAAAATTAAATAAGAAAATCAATTATAAAACAATAAAAAAATTATTAAACTATAAATTATGATAAACTGGCTTATTTATCCATTTTCATATGAATTTATGCAAAGAGGTTTTTTTGCTTCTTTAATTATAGGGACAATATGTTCAGTTGTAGGTTGTTATGTTGTAATAAAGTCAATGGCTTTTATGGGTGATGCAATAGCTCATGCTATACTTCCCGGAGTTGCCATTGCTTATATTTTAAATGGAAGCCTTACCGTTGGTGCTTTAATTGCCTCAGTTATAATTGCACTAGGCATAGGACAGCTTTCAAAAATTGCAAGAATAAAAGAAGACACAGCAATAGGCATACTTTTTTCCGCTTTTCTAGCACTTGGAATACTAATAATAAGTACAATAAGAACTTATGCTGTTGATTTAAGTCATATACTATTTGGAAATATTTTAGGTGTTTCAAAAAATGATCTTATCTTTACAGCTTCTATAGGCTGTTTTGTACTTTTGTTTTTGTTTTTATTTTACAAGGAGTTCCTCATTATTTCTTTTGACAGAGTTTATGCTAAGACAGTAAAAATACCTGTAGAATTTTTCAGACATTTTATGCTGGTTCTCATAGCACTAACCATAGTTGCATCAATACAAACTGTAGGGGTAGTTATGGTTGCAGCAATGCTTGTAACACCCGCTGCTTCAGCCTATATTATTACAAAAAAGCTTTCCACAATGATGATTATAAGCGCATTTATCGGCATACTATCTAGTATAATAGGACTTTACATAAGTTTTTATGCAAATGTTGCATCTGGAGCGGCAATTGTTTTAACTGCTACAATTATTTTTCTAGCTTTATTTTTATTTTCACCTAAAAGAGGTATTATTTGGCGAAGACTAAAAAGAAATTAATAATAAGTAAGACATACAACAAGCCAAAGCATAAAAACAAATCAACTCATTTATACATTGAAATAATATAAAACTGACTAAAAGTTTTTCAATGCTTATAACAATATAACAAAAATGCGATAACTTCTAAATTTTTCTGTAAATTTCAAAAAAGTTCTTTGACAAAATGTCCATTACTACAAAAATATTTAATTATAATTATTAAATTAAATGAAAGGCTTAGCAATGAACAATAATAAGGATATTACTACAAAAGCCATATTTCAAGAAGTTTTGCTACATAATAAAGATTTCTTTTTAGAGGTGGTAACTTCATTCTGCCAAGATATATTAGATAAACAAATGGCGCAACATATTGGTGCAGAAAATATCAAAGAACAGATAGTCAAAAAGGTCGTAGAAATTGCTATAAGCCAAGAATATTAAAAACAAGAGTAAGGAAACTTTTATTTACAAACCTGTCACTTAAGGCTTAAAAGAAAATCAACAATAATTACAACTAACCTCTCATTTTAAAGGTGATAGGAAATATTTTCTTAACCCTGTTATAACTGCTAAAATGATAGACAGGCTTACACACAAATTATATATTGCCGGTATAGACAAGGAACAATACAGGACAAAGAAAACAAAGAGTGATTAGAGTAGCAAAAATTGGCTTAAGGA
>Ga0136652_1000922_pt1 | contig 13216 bp, 9 predicted proteins | sample ConPoolayeEmetaG_FD_94864 | JGI IMG/M metagenome (GOLD analysis project Ga0136652, IMG submission 94864) | Hot spring microbial mat communities from California, USA to study Microbial Dark Matter (Phase II) - Cone Pool mat layer E metaG... ...
AGCCGGGCTGGACCTGACGGGCGGTGGGTGAACTACAAGATCGACCGGGGCGGCCCTCGCCGGCGCACCGGCCGGACCTTGGGCGCGGAGGTCGAACGGATGGGGCGGGCAAGAACGCTTCTTGTCGCCGGCTGCGGCGTAGCAGTGCTTTTGCTGCTGTCGGGCTGCGAGCGTCGGCAGCGGGCGGCGATCGTACAGCATCCGCAGTGGGAGTATCAGGATTACCGGCGGCTGGCGGTTTTGCCCTTCCGCGTGACGCGACGTGAGGCGGCAGAAGCAGCACGCCACGCCGAGTACCGGCTCGTGGATCTGCTCAGCTCTAACGGGGGGTTCACGGTTCTGACCCGTAGCGATCTCAAGGCGGTGCTGACGGAGCAGGATCTGGCGCTTTTGGCGGATGTGGCTGACGCGCAGACGATGCTGCCCCAGCGCATGATTCAGGTGGCTCAGGCGGTAGTGATCGGAACGATCGCGGACTGCGAGCTGAAGGCGGATCAGATTGAGCGGCGGGTCCCGCGGTACGCCCGCGACCGGCAGGGCCGGCTGATAATCAATCGACGGACGGGGCTTCCGCTGGTGGTTGCGGAGGACGTTTACACCGAGGTTCGGCATTCGGCACGGCTGACGGGCAACGTACAGGTGATTGACGTGGCGACGGGGCGGGTACTGTTGAGTCACACCGTCGGGCCGATTGAGCAGGAGGATTTCGGGCGGGGCCGGCCGCCGCGAGCGACGCCGGCGGAGCTGGCAATAGCGGCCGCGGAGGAAATTGCGACGGAGTTCTACCGTAAGATCGCGCCGCAGCGAGTGGAGGTGAAGCTGCCGGGAGATTGTCTGCTGATTGCTTCAGGGTACTACGAGGGGGAGTACGCGAAGCTCAAGCGGGTTCCGGTGACGCTGCCGGAGTTTCTGCTGGTAGCGCGGAGTCTGCCGAGCACCTGCGACCGGAACGACTTCCGGCTGGCGATTTCGCCGAAGGACCGGCCGGAGTACCTGGTTGAGCATGCGTTCACCTGGTCTGCGAGCATGGGTTCGCGGGGTGAGGCGCTCCGCGTGCCGGTGGAGTTGCTGACAGGAAGCGGAGCGGAGGAGTTCACGGCCAAGCTGTTTGCGGCGGGGCAGGAGCGGCCGATTCTGACGCGTGATTTCCGGCTGGAGCGACCCAAGGCGGATTAGACTCGGGCCGTTGCAGCCGGATAAGCTCACCGTATGACGCGCGATGAGGTCTGCTCGCGATTTCTAGAGATCGTCCCGTATAAGCTCTACGCCTTCCAGGAAGAGGCGCTGCTGGCGTGGTTTTCCAGCAACTCGGGAGTCTTGGTGTGCGCGCCGACGGGGATGGGCAAGACCCTGATCGCAGAGGCGGCGGTTTTCGAGGCCCTGCATACCGGTCAGCGGCTGTATTACACGACCCCGCTGATTGCGCTCACCGATCAGAAATTCCGGGATTTTCAGGAGCTGGCAGAGCGCTGGGGGTTTTCGCGCCAGGAAGTGGGGCTGATCACGGGTAACCGGAGGGTCAACCCGGAGGCGCGGATTCGGGTCGTCGTCGCCGAGATTCTGCTGAACCACCTCATTGCACCGGACGCGCAGCTTGCGGACATCGCGAACGTGCAGGCGGTGGTGATGGACGAGTTTCACAACTTCAATGATCCGGAGCGCGGGATCGTGTGGGAGCTGTCGCTGGTGCTGCTGCCGCGGCACGTGCGCGTGTTGCTGCTGTCGGCGACGGTGGGGAACCCGTACGACTTTGCGTACTGGCTGGAGAAAAAGCACCAACGGAAGCTGGAGGTGGTGGTGACCCAGGAGCGACGTGTGCCGCTGGAATACCACTGGGTGGACGATCGGCTGCTGACCGAGCATCTGGTGCAAATGGTTCATGGGGACGAAGAGGAGCGGAGCACGCCGGCGCTGGTGTTCGCTTTCAATCGTGACAGTTGCTGGGAGCTGGCCGAAAAGCTCAAGGGGCTGTCGCTGGTCAGCGAGCGGCAGAAGCGCCAGATCGATGAGTATCTGTCGCAGCGCAAGGAGGATCTGGCGGAAGGGGCCGGGCCGAAGCTGCGGCAGATGCTGCTGCGCGGCGTCGGCGTACACCACGCGGGGGTTCTGCCAAAGCACAAGGAGGTTGTGGAAGAGCTTTTCGAGCAGAAGCTGGTGCCGTTTGTCTGCTGTACCGAGACGCTGTCGGCAGGGATCAATCTGCCGGCACGATCGGTCGTGCTTTCCACGCTCCTGAAAGGGCCGCATGGGGAAATGAAGTTGATCCCGGCCTCCAGTGCCCATCAGATGTTCGGCCGAGCGGGCCGGCCGCAATACGATAAGCGCGGCTATGTGTACGCGGTGGCCCACGATGACGATGTAAAGATCAACAAGTGGCGCAAAAAGTACGAGCAGATTCCGGCAACGACCAAGGATCCCGGCCTGCTGCGGGCAAGAAAGGAGCTGGAGCGCAAACGCCCGACACGCAGGGCGACGGAGCAGTATTGGTCGGAGGGGCAGTTTCGGACGCTGATAGCCGCCGGACCGGCGAAGCTGGCCAGCCGGTCGATGATCCCATACCAGGTTCTGGTCTATTTGCTGACACGGACGGGAACCCTCAAGGAGGTGCGGGAGTTTCTCTCCAAGCGCTTTGCCAGTCCGGAGCGGATCGAGAAGTTCAATAAGCAGCTCGACTGCATGCTCGACAATCTCCAGGCGCTGGGGTACCTGCGGCGGAGCGAAGACGGCGAACACGTAGAGCTGGATGCCAGCGTCGCCAAGCTGCGGTACTTCCGGAGTGTGGATCCATTGTACGGGGCGTTTGCGGCGGAGCTTATGAGCTACAGCAGTTTTGAGGAGAAGGTTCAGGTGCTGGAGTCCGTCCTGCAATTGCCGCCGCCGATCCTGCGGAAGGTGCCGATTCCGGAGGATTTGCCGAAAGGGCCGCTACAGGAGCGGGTGTTGGAGCCGCAGCTTATTGCGATGGGGCTGATCGTGGCTCAGCCGGAACCGGAGGAGCGGCAAAAGAAGCGGCCGCGGCGCTACCGGGACCCCTGGGAGGAGGAGGAAGAGGAACCGCGACGGCTGACGCTGCCGGAAATGCTGCCGCCGATTTTCCAGACGCGGCTGGCAGCCCCGGAGCCGGTACTGGTGGAGCCGAAGTGGGTCGCCGGTGAGACCTTCAGACTCGACTGCGAATTTTTCAAGTTTGTTCGCAAGGGCGATCTGATCAAGCAGGAAGGGATCATACTGCGGCACCTGCTGCGGCTGGTGATACTGGCAGGCGAGTTCTACGCGTTGACCGAGGACCCGGATTATCTGCGGATTGCCGAGCTTTCGACCCGATGCTGCCGGCGCGTGGACGAGCGCTACACGGATCGGTTCCTGGCGGAGGCCGAAGCGATGCAAAAGGCACTGGGCGGTTAGGCGACCTGGCATGGTGCTACGCGTGCATCTATGATCTGCGGCCACCACGGGCCATGGAGGCGGTGAATGCCGGGTGATATGGCGTTCATGGAAAAGCTGACCTCGCTGTGCAAGCGGCGTGGGTTCATCTATCAGTCCAGCGAGATCTATGGGGGGATCGGGGGCTTTTGGGACTACGGGCCGCTGGGGGTGGAGCTGAAGCGCAACATCAAGGAGGCCTGGTGGCACGATATGGTGACGAATCCGCCGATCGGCCCCGACGGGCGCGAGGTGGAAATGGTCGGCCTGGATTGCGCGATCATCATGAACCCGCGCGTCTGGGAAGCCAGCGGGCACGTGGCGGGTTTTTCGGATCTGATGAGCTCGTGCCGGGCCTGCAAGAAGCTGGTGCGGGCGGATCAGCTTGGTGCGATGCTCGAGGAAAGCGAGTGGTATCAGTCCGTCGCCGAGCTTTGCAGGCGGGGGCCGGTGGGGGTTGCGGAGCTCCGGCGCTGGGCCGAGACGCGGGGGCGCAAGCTGGCACCCAATCTGGGGATCGTGCGGGAGCCGGGCTTGATTCCCGCACGGCTCGAAGGAACGACGGGATCGCGGCAGGTGCATTCCGTCCGGGAGCTTCTGGAGGTACTTACCGGAGAGCTGGATTCGAAGCCGGGAGCGGGATTGCCCTGCCCGTACTGCGGCGGAGAGCTCACCGAGCCGCGGCCATTCAATCTGATGTTCAGGACGACCGTGGGGGCGGTGGAGGATCCGGCGAACACGGCGTACCTGCGGCCCGAGACGGCTCAGGGCATTTTTGTCAACTTCAAGAACGTTCTCGATACCACCCGGGTCAAGGTGCCCTTCGGGATCGCACAGATCGGCAAGGCCTTCCGCAACGAGATCAACCCGCGAAACTACACCTTCCGCTCGCGCGAATTCGAGCAGATGGAGATCGAGTTTTTCTGCCGCCCCGAGCAGTCAATGGCGTGGTACGAGTTCTGGCGGAAGGTGCGGTACGAGTGGTATGTGGGGCTGGGACTCAAGAGCGAAAAGCTGCGGCTGCGGGACCAGACGCCGCAAGAGCTGGCGCACTATTCGCGGGCCTGCGCGGATATCGAGTATCTGTTCCCGTTCTCGGATGAGTTCCAGGAGCTGGAGGGGGTGGCGCACCGCGGGAATTTCGATTTGACCCAGCACGCGAAGGCCAGCAGCAAAGATTTGACGTATTTTGATGACGAGGCGTGGGAGCGCGACAAGGACAAGTTTCCGCCCGAGCAGCACAAGGAAGTCAAAAACCGCGAGCCCTACCGTTTTCTGCCGACCGTAATTGAGCCGTCCGCAGGGGTCGACCGCAGCGCTCTTGCGTTTCTGTGCGAGGCGTACTGTGAGGACCAAGCCCCGGACGAGAACGGGGTAATGCAGCCGCGCGTGGTGCTGAAGCTTCATCCGCGGCTGGCGCCGATCAAGGTTGCGGTGTTTCCCCTGGTCAAGCGCGAGGGAATGCCGGAGGTGGCCGAGGCGATCTATCGCGACGTGCGGCGCTACCTGCCGGCGTTCTACGACGAGAAGGGGGCTATCGGAAGGCGCTACCGCCGGCAGGACGAGGCCGGTACGCCGTACTGCGTAACCGTGGACGGGCAGACGCTCGTGGATGGCACGGTCACCATCCGTGACCGGGACACACTACAGCAGATCCGGATAGATAAGGCGCACGTCTTGAGCTGGCTGGGGGAGAAGCTCGGCAAATGACGCGGCGGATCAGGCGTAGAGGTCGATGTGGTCGCCGCGGTTTTGTTCGTCGGTTGTCTGCGCAGACTCAAGGGCTTCGGTTAAAAGGGAGAGTGTCGCTTTCTGCTGCATATTGGCAGCTTTGAGTGCACGGATGGCGAAAATCGCGGCGATTTCCGCCGAGCGCATTTCAGAAAGCGCCGAGATTGGGTCCATGCTCTGCTCCCGAAGGGGATATCGTCGTTTCAGGGGCTTGCGTTGAACGTCGGGCAAGCGACCGATAACTTCCGGACGGTTGTCAGCCCGGTCGGGCTCTAGGATCATTTCGGGTTTGAGGACGCGGGCGGGCGCATTGTTCTGCTGGGAGAAGCGGCGTGACAGAGCAGGTGCTGGATGTGATCTTCGCGATGCCGCACCCGGACGATGTCGAGATCACCTGCGGCGGGACGGTGGCCAGGCTTGCCAAGCTGGGCTATCGGGTCGGCGTGCTGTGTCTGACGAACGGGGAGCCTACACCGCATGGATCCCCAGAGGTTCGGGCGCAGGAGCTTGCCGAGGCGGCGCGGATTCTGGGGGTTTCGCTGGTCCAGACTCTGGACCTTCCGAATCGGGAGCTTCTGGACAGCCTGGCCGCGCGGTACGCGGTGGCGACTTTTTTGCGGCGCTACCGGCCGCGGATCTTGGTAACGCTGGCGGGCCGGACGCCAGCCGCATCGCCGGATCACTATCAGGCCCAACTGATCGTCGAGGCTGCCCGGTTCTATTCGCAGCTTACCAGATGGGACGAACGGTTTGACAGTATGCCGCCGCACCGGATCGACTGGCTTTGGTACCGGCCGGTACACATTGCCGCCGAGCAGATGCAGTGGCGCGGGACTTTTGTGGTGGATGTGAGTGATGTTTACGAGCAGAAGCTGGCGGCGATTGCGGCGTACAAGTCGCAGTTCGACGAGCAAAGGCTGGAGCGGCTGCTGCACCGCATACGGGCGTTTGACGCAGCGGACGGCGCAAGAGCGGGATTCCGGTACGGGGAGCTGTACGCGGTGCCGCATGCGATACCGCTGACGGATCCGGTGGCGTTTTTCTCGGCTTTGAATCCGCCACAGGGGCCGCCCACGGTGCAAACGCGCTAGCCTCGGAGCTTGCGGTGTTCGAGCTGGACGAAAGGCGGCGCGATGAACTCATCGAGGAGTGGGCGTCGCGAATAGTGCAGCGCGGGCTGGCAGCACCCGCGGTCTTCTTTCTGGAAGCGCACAAGCCGCTGGCGGGGATCGGGGCGCACTTGCTGCTGGCGTTTGCGCCGCTGATCGGATCGCTGGTGAGGCTGAATGTGGGCGAGCTGGCGGCGTTCCTGCGGCAGAGCGATAACCTCGATCGGCTTTTGGCGCGCATTGAGGCGTTGGAGGGGCAGCGCGAGCGCGGCTAGGTCGCAAAGAGCTTGCCGATCCATTCCTGCCAGATGAAGCCAATGCGGGGGGCGAGCCAGGCGAGGCGCGTGTTGACGGTGTTTCCAAACAGGGCTCCAAAACCAACCATCAGCGCCAGGCGGCCCGCAGTTAGCAGGCCCGTTCCAGCCCGGCCTCGCGGTCGGAAGAAGAAAATAAAGTAGCACAGGCACAGTACGAGGACGATTACGAAGATCAGGTGTTCCAGGCGAACCGCGTCGAGTGTCAGTCGGCCGGTGCCGTCGACGGTCAGTGGCCAGACCGGGCGAATGGTGTCGATGATTTGCGGCAGCATCAGGCCTACCTGCTTTTGAAACTCCGGCCCGATCGCAAAACCCACGAAAAGGGCCACAATGAGCTGGTTGAGCCAGCGCAGACGCCTGGCGTAAACGAAGTACCACAAGCTGCCGGGCAGCAGCAGCAGCAGCCACAGCATGCCGGTGCGTGGGGCGGCGCCGGTGGCAGCGGCAGCGATGGGTTCGACCCAGAGCGGCCGCAGCACTTTGTCCCACTTTTCCACCAGGAAGTACGCCATGCCCGAGCCGATGATGATGGCTTCGGTGACCCGGTAGAAGCGGTTGTCGCCGATCAGAAACGCCAGCACGCCGAGCGTCAGGATGGCGGCCACGAACTCGCCGATGCGACTTTCGAGGAGTCGGGCGAACTCGCGCCGAGCAAGCGCAGCAGCCCGGTCAGGCTCGCGGGCTCCGCTCAGTTGCTGCGCCTGCGACCGCAGGGCTCCGAGGCTGACGCGTTCGTATGGTGCGTACCTGCCGGCCGGGTCGTCGCCCGGGCGCGGCAACCGCTGGCGGACGACACCGTAGTGCGTGGTCCGGAAAACCTCGATGGCCGTACAGGCGACGTAGCCGGCGATCAGCCCCGCAAAAAGGGCCAGCACGAGCTTGCGGGGCAGCGGCGCGAGCGGGCGGCGGGGCAGCTCCGCAGAAGGCAGCCCGCCGGCACGCTGCAAGTGACGCGTCAGCAGAAAAGCCACGTTCCCCAGCAGCACCAGGAACAAAAGCAGCAGCTTACCCAGGCTCATCGAGTTTTCCAGCGGCATGGTGGGGGCGCCAGGGTCGATGAGGCTCAGGTATTCGGCCGCGCCGCGGGCGGAATTGATCAGCCCGCAGAGCTGGCCGGAACGCACCAGCGCGTACAGGTCGGTGGCGACGATTCCCATGGTGGCGGTGGCGACTTTCAACGTGGGCAACTGGCTTTGGACGATTCCGCAGACGTCGGCCGCCTCGTCGCCGGCGGAGACGACTAGAACCAGGGCGATGTCCTGCGGGCCGCGGAAGTTTTCCAGCAGCGGGAAGTTCTCGGGTGTCAACGGGCGGCGCAAGACGTAGTCGATGGGAACCAGGCTGAGCGTGCGCGTCAGCAACGTATCGGCGATCGAAGCGAAGACCGGGGCGGGCAGCATGCCTAGGTTGAGATAATCGACGCCGTAAGTCCATTCCGGCAGTGGCTGGCCGGCCGCCAGCGCGCGGCGCTGCTCAGCACCGATGGCGCGCTGGACGCCGAGCTGGGCAGACTCGATGAAGATCGGGTCGTCGGCGGTGGTCAAGAAGATGAATCTCATGCGCCGGCGCAAAACGTGACGCAAAAGAACTTCGAACTGCGGCCCGTTTTCGCCGGAAGTGCCCGGGCCCCAGTTGCTGATGATGAAGACAATCTTGCGGCGCGTCTGCGGGTCAGAAAAAAGCTGCTCCAGTGCAGTGAAAGTCTGGCGCGTGCACGTGTCAGGATAGACGGGCAAGGCGTATTCCACGAAAAAGGGCAGGCTCAGAACCGTCACCAGCGCCAGGTAGATGATCCGCCGATCGATCTGCTGAAGCCGCTGGAGCAGTTGCAAAATGGTCATGGGCTAGTCTTCTTTGTGCTGGACGTCCACAATGCCGCGCTCCAGACCCAGCAGGATTCGCAGGCTGACGGCGATGGTTGCGACGGCAATGCCCAGTCGCAGGCCACGCTGCATTCCGGCCGCGATGACGCGGTTGTCAAAGTCGGCCCAGGCGGGCAGGATGCCGCGGCTGAGGGCACCACCCACCGGATCACTGCCGAGAATCACAACGGCAGCCGAGAGCATCATCACCGTGGCTTCAAGGCTCTTGAGCCGAAAGGCGCGGTAGGCGGCGTAGGTAATGTAAAAGCCGAGCAGAGCCATCACAGTCGAGGCCAGCGGGGCGTTTACATAAGTTGCGTAAAAGCGGCGCGGTTCGAAGTGATACGAATCTTCGAAGGCCTGGAGGTCCTCCAGAGCCTGGCGCTGCTCGTGGGTCAAGTGGCGCAGCGCCTGGTCGGGCGGGGCCGGATCAGAAAGATTCTGAAAAGTGCGCACCTCTGCCCGTGCTGCCTGCGCGGCGGCCTGAAGCTGGCGGCGGCGAGCGTCGAGCCGATTCTGGGCTACACAGGCCCAGAAGGTGAGCGCAAATGACAGGCAGACCACCAGCGAGAGGGGCCATTCGGGGCGGTGTTTCACCAGCGCCGCACCATGCAGACTGAAAAGGTTGACCACCCCCAGGCCAACGGCCATTACGGTCAGCACCGGCACGCAGGTCGAGATGATGTTTGCCAAAGGCGATAGGTCGAGGCGCCTCGGCCCGAATGCCAGCGCGCCACCGGTAAAAAACAGCAGCAGGTAGATCGAGGCTGGCACAAAGATGGCGGCCCAGATCAGCCGTCTACGCACCGCCAGTCCCCCGGGAGACGAAGATTTCGCGGGCCGCGGCAATCCAGGCGGCAAAGCCCGGATGAAAGCAGAGCAGGATGCCGGCAAGAATGACAAACAAAATCGCCAGCTTGACCAAATCCTGGGCGCCAAGGCTGCCCAGAAGTTGCGGGTCGCGGCTGAGCTGGGCGGACGCGGCCCAGAACTCTTCCCCGATCACGGTGTGATCGCACGCGGCAATGAAAAAGGCGATCTGCGAGAGCTGGTCGGTGCCCGCGATCTGTGTGGCCTGGATGGTCTGCCCGGTTTCAGCAAAAAGCAGCGAGTCGGCTTCCCACCAGCCGAAATAGAAGCAGGCCGCCGGTTTTTCTTCGAGCATCCAGCCGGTAGCTGCCATGGCGAAGAAAAACTGCCCGCCAGGAAAAAAGCGGATCTCACAAGCCACCTCATGTTCAGGCGCCCCCTCTTCTGCCAACCCCGCACGAATGGCGTGCGTATGCACTGGCAGCATGGCGGGATAGCAGACAGGCACCAGCAGCCGGTTCTGGTATTTGCCGCTCAGACGCGCGACCAGACGCAGCAGCGGCATAGCCGCGAAAGACTGTACGCGTGTCACATCCCCGGCTCCGCCCACGGTGAAAAGCGAGGGCCGCCGCACCTGGGCAGCGCTGGCTACCGCCTGCCGCAGCGCCAGCAACCCCGGAATCTGGCGGATGGGCAGAGCGCGCCCGCGGCGGGCTGCGTAGATTCCCAGCAGTACCGCGGCCACGACCGCTGCGAGGGCGCCGCGCTGGACGGCGGCGCGAATGGTACCCGCATCAGCAGTCGGGTCGGCCTCAGAGGCCAGAGAGCTCCCCGCAAGGTGTATCACTGAAAGCAGGCCGACCAGAACAGTTGCAGCCCGCGGCGCGAAAAATTCGTAGCGTCCAAGCCGAGTGCTAGGCATGGTCGGCTTGCCTCGTCGATGTAAGCGTGCGCAATGATAGCGTCGGTGCCAAGCTGCGCTACGCCTTCAGCGCTGGGTGCAATGTAAAGGGCGGGTTCAGCCCAGAAGGTCGTCCGGTGGTGTTTGTTGCGGTGGTGGCGCCGCCGCTGGCTGGCTTTGCGACGGCGCTGGGCTCTCGAGCCGGTTTGTGGGCCCTGGTGGCTGGAGCGGCTGCGGTGGGGGTTTGGGGGACTCCGCGGTGTCCTTCGTGACCTCGTCCTGGACCTCGCGCAGGCCGCGCTTGAACTCGTTGACCGCCCGGCCCAGAGAACGCGCGACTTCCGGCAGCCGATTACCGTAAAAAAGCAGCGCCACTGCGAAAATCAGGAGTAAGTGCCAGGGGGACAAACCTTCCCAGAACAGGGCGAGCATGTTTGCGCCCTCTTGTCCGTTGCCCGATCGGTGCCGGCCGGCCGACTGGCACCAGTCGTCCCGCGTACGTCAGGACGCACGTGTTTTGCGTAAGTTTGGTGCCAGCCGACGTCTAAGCTAATTATCGGCGCGCCGCTGCCGGGTGTCAAAGGCGCATGCGCGAATTGCGGCAGCTTTGCATTTGACCGCTTCGACGCGAACATAGCGGCGTGAGACGGCGTCATAACACTCTGGGCGGCTTTGCAGCGGGAACCGCAGCGGCGCTACTGGCAATCGGACTGCACGCAACAGGGGTACTGGACTGGCTCGAGCTGAAAACGCTGGACCTGCGGTTCCGTTACGCCAATTCGATTCCAGAGAGCGATGAGCTGGTCTGCGTGGCCATCGATGACGCGTCGCTGGCCAAGGTGGGGCGTTGGCCGTGGCCACGCGACGAGCAGGCCGGACTGATTTCGGTGCTCGCCGAGTTGGGCGCGCGGGCCATCATAGTGGACCTGACATGGTCGGAGCCGCAGCCGCTGCGGCTGGAGCTGCCACCCAATGCGGATCTGGTCGCCAATCCCCTGGAGCTTGTCGAGGAGCCGCCGGCTGCGGTACTGGCCGATGAGGAGTTGCGGCTGGCGATTCAGCGAGCGGGGAATGTGTACTTGGCAGTTCACTATGACCCGCAAGCGTGGGAGCAGGGGACAGAGTTCCGGGCGGCGCTGGCGGCCGTGCGCGGGGGGTCTGCGGAGGCCGACAAGCTGGCGCGGACCGGGCGACTGCTGGATGCCGCCCGCGTTGCGACGGCAATCGAAGCGGATCCGGAAGCGGATGAGTCGGAGGTTGCCGCGAAGCTTGACTTGGAGCCAGCGTTTGTGCGGGCAGTGTTCGAACGCTGCCGGCTGGCGGTGCTGCGCGAATACGTTCGGCGGAACTTGGCGGCACGGGCTGGATGGCAGGAGCTGGCACCGGCCCAGGTGCTGCGAGGGCTGTACGGCGGGCTTTCGTCGCGTGCGTTCGAGGATGAGACCGGGCTGAAGGCGGCGCTGCTGACGGCGTTTCGCGACGTGCTGAGCTACGCGGCGACGGTCGGCAATGCGACTGCGCGGTTGGCCGACGTCGAGGCGATTGCCGAACGGCCCGCAGGTATCACGCCGGTGTACTTCGCACATGCCAGGGCCGCCAGACGATGCGGCTTCGTAGTGTTCGAGCCGGATGCCGACGGTGTAATGCGGCGCAGCGCGCTATTTGCCGTACACGACGGGCATGTGCTAACCCAGCTTGCGCTGGCGGCCAGCCTGGATCTGCTGGGGGTGACGGCCGACAGGATCCGGCTGGAAGGCCGTGCGCTAAGATTGCAAGCCCGCTGTGCAGGTCGATGGGGTCAGGCAGGCGAACTGGTCGTTCCACTCGACCGGCGGGGGCGAATGATGGTTCCCTGGGTCTCCAGGCGTGACTGGAGCAAGCAGTTCGGCGGATACGTGCCGGCGGACGCGGCTTGGACCGTTCACGACCGCCGCCGGCAGATTCAGCGAAACGAACGGCTGCTGGCCGAAGCCCGGCATGGGCTTTTCGGGGGCGCGCTGTTCCCGGACAACCGCGAATATCGGGAGAAGTTAGCTGAGCTGCGCTCCGCCCAGCGCGCGGCGCTGGCGTCGCGCTATCAGGGCGGCGACCCGCAGATCCGGGCGGCTGATGGCGTGGTTCAGCAGGTTGCAGACGACCTGCTGGGCCTGGAGCAGCAGCTTCGAAGTGCACTGCGGGTGGCTCCGCGCGACGCTGATTTTGTACGGCGCCAGGTGGACCGGCTGGATGAGCTGGCCGGTGAGGTCGCCCGGGCTAACGCAGTCTTGGAGCAGGAGATCGGCCAGGTGGTGGCTTGGCTGCGGCCACGCGTTGAGGGCCGAATCTGTTTGATCGGATATACGGCGACCTCGCTGGCGGACACGACCCCGACGCCGGTTCATCCGCGCGTGCCGGGGCTGGTGGTACAGGCGAACCTTCTGAATGGATTGCTGATGGGTCGGATGGTGGGTTGCCCTCCGGCCGGGATCGGCGGACTGCTTTCGCTGCTGTGCGCTCTGGCTGCCAGCGTCCTGAGCGTGCGGCTGAGGTTGGTGTGGGCCGGGCTGGCGTGTCTGGGGTTGCTTTTGGCTTGCGTCACGATCGCAGGTGGTTGGGCGTTCCATCGGTTCACATGCTGGATCCCGCTGACGCCGGCCATTGTCGCAACCGTTGCCGCCTGGCTGACCGTCTGGGCATATTGTTACGCCTTTGTCGAGCGCTCGCGACGGCGACTGACCACGGCACTGGCACAGTATACGTCAGCGACGTTGGCGCGGCAGATGGCCGAGGACGCGGAGCTGTGCCGACGAGCCGAGACACGCGTCGTCACCGCGATGTTTACCGATCTGCGCGGGTTCACGGGGATCTCCGAACGGATCGGAGCAGAGCGCACGCAGCGGGTGTTGAACGAATACCTCGGTTGGTGCAGCCGGGTGCTGCTTGCGCACGAGGCCATGGTCAACAAGTTCATCGGCGACGGGGTGTTTGCGTTCTGGAATCCGGTGATCTACCCGCAGAAAGACCACGCAGAGCGGGCCTGTCGGGCGGCTCTGGCCCTGGTGAAGGGGCTGCCCGACCTTGTTC
>Ga0136652_1000924_pt1 | contig 13211 bp, 11 predicted proteins | sample ConPoolayeEmetaG_FD_94864 | JGI IMG/M metagenome (GOLD analysis project Ga0136652, IMG submission 94864) | Hot spring microbial mat communities from California, USA to study Microbial Dark Matter (Phase II) - Cone Pool mat layer E metaG... ...
AGTTTGGAGTAGTGTTTCTGGCATTTTTATCACTAGTTATTTACTTGCAGAAGCACTACTCCAATTTTTCGGTTCAAATTGCACCAGAAACTTTTTACGCCCTTGTATTTTTTAAAAAAATTTTATATAGATGGTTAAAATAATTAACAAGTCATATATCTTCTGAAAGTGAAGGAAGGTTGTGGTATGAGTATTGACTTGGGAAATAACCGTCTAAATGTTGGCAACCAGTTGGTTAGAGCAGCTTGGAGGTATCCAGACAAGGAAGCGGTGGTCTGCAAGGGCAAAAGGTTAACCTTTAAGGAGTTGAATTCTAGAGCTAATAGTTTGGCTCATGGAATCATGGATCTGGGTTTAAAAAAGGGAGACTTTGTTTCTGCTTTAATGATGAATTGTACCGAGTATGTTGAGACTTATTTCGCGTTGGCAAAGATGGGAGCAATTATCGCTCCATTGAACTATAGGTTGACCCCCAATGAGCTTGTTCAACTCATCAATCAGTGTGAAGCTAGAGCAATAATTTTCGGTCAAGAGTTCAAAGATTTGGTTAAAAATTTGCGCCCACATATTGGAACCGTGAAGCATTATATCTGCGTTGGAGAAGAAGTGGTTCAAGACGTTATTCCATATGAGGACTTAGCTACTGGTTACTCTACAGGTGAGCCGAATGTTGATGTTTTTCAAGACGACGGTCAATTTATGAATACTACTTCTGGTACCACGGGTTTACCCAAGGCGTCCATAATGTCGCATTTTAACAATCTCGCAGTGGTTATGCAGATTTCACTTGAAATTGGGTTAACATCGGACAAGGTTTTCATGACCGTTCTTCCACTATTCAACAGAGTTGGGTGGACCACAACTCTTACCGCAGTTAGCTGCGGATGTAAGAATGTTATCACAGAGATTGACCCCAAAGCAATACTAGAGGCAATCCAAGAAGAGAAAGTGAACATGGTGAACTTTGTACCCGTGATAACGAATCTTTTAATGCTTGTTCCCGAATTTGAAAAATATGACACCAGTTCCATGGAGCTCATCATATATGCGGGAATGCCCCTAACTTCCGAAACCCGAGAGGCAACCTACAAGTACTTTGCACCCAAAATCTCTGAGTATTACGGCTCCACAGAAACTTCCCTAATAACATATTGTAATCCTGAAGTAAAGAGAAGGAAACCAACCTCTCTGGGAACTCCAGTATTTGGAGTGGAATTAAGACTAGTTGATGAAAAGGATCAAGATGTACCCCTAGGGGAAATAGGAGAAATTATTATAAGGTCTCCCGCTCTAAACGCCAACTATTTCAATAATCCCGAAAAAGCGAAAAAAGACATGCGTGGCGGATGGTTCCACACCGGTGATTTGGGAAGATTCGACGAAGAACGACATCTATACGTTGTGGGCAGAGTTGAGGACATGATTATTAGTGGAGTTGACAAAATTTTCGCCCCAGAAGTGGAAGAGGTGATACAGAAACACCCTAAAGTCGGGCAGTGCGCAGTAATCGGATTACCAGATAAATCCCTAGGCAAAGTGGTTACCGCTGTAGTAACCCCCAAGCCGGGAGAAAATGTGGATGAGAGAGAAATTATAGAGTTTTGTAAGGGTAAAATAGCAGATTTCAAAATACCGAAAAAGGTGAAAACAATAGAAGCTATTCCAAGAACCCCCACCGGGAAAGCCATAAAGTTCCAACTGGTGAAGAGATTTTCGGAACAAGAGTGATATAGAATAAGATAAGGTTAAAGATAAGTCAAATTTCTAATTTGTATAAAGGATTCTTCTTTTTTACTTATAACTTTTGTTGAAGTAAATATTTTTTAGATACCAAAAAATAAAGATGGGAAAGAGGTGACTGAATATGAGAATAAAAATTATTAACCCAAATACGCATTTGGAGGGAACAAAACGCATAGAAAGAGTGGCTAAAGCACATGCCAGAGCAGACACGGAGGTTATAGCGGTTAGTCCCAAAAAAGGACCGGACGCTATTGAAGGTTCTTACGATGAAGCCTTGGCAGTACCTGGAGTCCTAGAAGAAATAAAGAGGGGGATAGAGGATGGCTACGATGGCTTCATAATTGCATGCTTTTTGGATACAGGTCTTTATGCTGCTAGAGAACTGACTGATAAACCAGTTATAGGAATTGGTGAGGCCTCTATGCACATGGCCTGTATGCTGGGACGCAGATTCTCTATGCTCTTGCCTGCACCGAGATGGGATATAACCTATGTTTTGGCAGAGTTTGTCCGGAGATACGGTTTAGAGAATAGGTTCGCATCGGCCAGAGGTATAGGATTGGGGGTATTAGACATCGATAAAGACATAGGTAAAACCCTAGAGATTCTCAAAGAGGAGGGAACTAAAGCCATTCTACAGGACGGTGCAGAGGTTATTTTGCTTGGCTGCGCAGGATTTGCGGAACTAGACAAGAAGCTTGAGAAAGAATTGGGAGTTCCAGTAATAGATCCCGTTATTGCAGCGTTAAAATTCATGGAAGCAATACTGGACTACGGCAAAAAAACGAGTAAAATCTCCTTCAGGCTGCCAGAGAGACTGAGAAAATAAGTCAATGAATCGAGATAATCAAAAACCATATCTATAAAAAGTAGTAAGATACTATGAAACTGCAGTTGGTGTTTCCTTTATTTATTGGGATAGAACCACTTTTCCTTCAATGTCCTTTTTTTCCGTTCTCAAATATTTTGAATTATTTAAATTTTATACGATCCTCAGCATCAAAAATTCTCGGAAGAATTTAAATATAAGTGATTCTTGTCAATTTACAAAAAACTGTTTATCTTAACTCTCAGGTATAGAGAGATAAGGTTGTTGGGTGAAGAGAGATCCTTCAGTATTTTAGCATTTGTTAAAAAGTGTTCGAAGAACATCGGGGAATTTGAGTCCTCCAGACTTGATTTGATGTGTATGAAGCTAGCTGGGAATTTTAATCTGAGGAAGTTGATGAAATAATTTCTTAATTATTGGGAAAGGGCATACTTTTTTAGAAACCTAATAGGGTGAACTCCAACGTAGATACGGAAGGGTACTCTGCTTTTTTCGATTTATGGTGCTAAAACCACTTTTTGGAATTGGTTAGCATACATAATATTTTATAGCTATACAGGAAATCGTTCTTGAAGCCTGTATCATACTGTTTATTGTTTTTTATTAATGGTTTATATAAAAATTCAGAATATTATTGAAGAATGGGAAATATTTAAAACGTGTACATATTAAAATAAGAAACTTAAATAGCTAATTTTTGGAAGGAAGAGCGTGGAGGATATACTATGAGTATTGATTTGGGAAATAACCGTCTAAATGTTGGCAACCAGTTGGTTAGAGCAGCTTGGAGGTATCCAGACAAGGAGGCTATAGTTTGTAAGGGTAAGCGTGTTACCTTCAAGGAGCTTAACAGACGAGCTAACAGTTTAGCCCACGGATTGATGGGTCTTGGAATTAGGAAGGGAGACTTTGTCGCAATAATTCTTATGAACTGTGTGGAATTTGTCGAAACTTACTTCGCTTTAGCAAAGATTGGAGCAATTGCCGCCCCACAAAACTATAGGCTCACCCCGAACGATATTGAACAACTTATTAATCAGTGCGAAGCAAAAGCACTAATTTACGGTAGTGAGTTTAAGGATTTAGTCAAAAATTTGCGTTCAAAATTGAAGTCAGTTAAAAACTACATATACGTTGGAGGGGGAGAGTTCGAAGACGCTATCCCCTACGAAGAATTGGCGACAGCGCATTCAACTGAGGAGCCGAAGGTTGACATTTTCCAAGATGACGGCCAATACATGAATTATACTTCAGGCACTACTGGGTTGCCGAAGGCTTCGATAATGACTCATTATAATAATCTTATGGCGGTATCGCAGATAGCTATGGAGGTAGGATTTGACTCAAGCTGGGTCATAATGACAGTATTTCCACTGTTTCACCGGGTAGGATGGGTAACTGTATTGGCGGGGGTTACATTGTGTTGTAAAAATGTTATAACGGAAATAGATCCAAAGAGTATACTTGAAAACATTGAGAGGGAAAAGGTCAACTTCGTCAATTTTGTTCCAGTAATAACGAATCTTCTTATGATGGTACCCGACTTTGACAAGTATGATATGAGTTCACTTAGAACAATTGTGTACGCAGCAGCTCCGCTAACTACTGAGGTGAGGGAAGCTACTCAAAAATATTTCACAAAGAACATAGCAGAGTATTATGGAAATACCGAGAGTTCTATTCTGGTTTATTGTAACCCGGAGATGAAAAGAACTCACCCCACATCTGTGGGCACACCTGCATTCGGAGTTGAGCTACGATTAGTTGACGAGAATGATAAAGATGTGCCAATAGGAGAGATCGGTGAGATTGTCTGTAGGTCTCCAGCATTGAATGCTAACTACTTTAAGAACCCTGAGAAAACAAAACAGGCGATGCGAAACGGTTGGTTCCATATGGGAGACCTTGGCAGATTCGATGAGGATGGACACTTGTACATTGTAGGAAGGGTGGAGGATCTAATCATTAGCGGTACAGACAGAATTTTTGCACCAGAAGTGGAAGACCTACTTAGACAGAATCCTAAAGTTCAAGACTGCGCAGTTATAGGGTTACCAGATAAAGTATTGGGCAAAAAGGTCACCGCAATAATAACACCCAAACCGGGAACACAAGTAAATGAAAAGGAGTTGATAGAATACTGCAAAGGTAAAATCGCCGATTTCAAAATACCTAAGAAGATAATAATAAGTGAGATGATACCAAGAACTGCTACTGGAAAAATTCTAAAATACCAGCTTGTGGAAAAATATTCCCATTAATCTTTCCTTTTTCTTTTATTGCGAATTTCTCTCTTGGTAACTTTTCCTTGGGGATGTAGTAAGAAATAAATGCTTTGAATCTTATTGGAATTTGAGATAGTGATAAAGCCTTTGGTATAGATCTTCCCCAAAGCCATTGGTCCTTAGTTAAATTATTAATTCCCATATGGATGGAGGATGGTTGGATAAACAGTTATCTAAAAAATTTGTGAAGCAGGTTAAAAAAAGGATTCCATGGATTGACCATTTGATTGAGGATTATTCTACTGCTTTGGAGTTTAACCCGGAACTCATAGATTATTCTGTGCCTAAGCAGTCTGTCTGTCTTCTGTGTAGGGGTACAAGGATGTTGTGTGGAAAAAAGAAGTGTCCTCTGCTTGAGCGTTTTTATAGTTATGTTAGGGTGTCGAGGAGTTTTGATGGAACTCAGCTGGTTGGTGATTCTCCGCCGAGTGCCTTTGTGGGTAGAAAGGGGTATCCTTATGTTTATGCTGGTCCGATGGTTCCTCCGGAGAGGGGTGACACCAGTATTTATGATGTTCCTGAGTTATGGTATGGGAAGGATGTGGAGGAGATAATTGGTTTTAGATGCAAACTGGTGCGGGGTATGTTTATCACAGATGTTAGGGATGCCAACTCGGATAACAAGTTGCTTAGGGATACCAGGGAACTGGCTCTTGCTGGTGAGCCTGTGGACGCTGAGGTTATATTGAAGAAGAAGCCTAAGCATCGCCTTTTGCTATCTAGTGAGGTGCAGCCTATGGGCCCCTCCGCGCCCCTTGAGAACATTAACATTGGGTCGTTGAAGGTGCCAAAAATTGTGGATAAGGTGTATTTTGACACTGATCTTAAAGCCCTTGATGGGATGTTGATGCTCTACGAGAATGGTTTGCCTGTTACCAGGATACAGCGGATTTTGAGTGTTGGCGCTATGGGAATTAAAGATAATAGGAAATTGGTGCCCACCAGGTGGAGTATTACTGCTGTGGATAGCAATATCTCCAAATTTTTGAGGGAAAACGTGAAGGATTTCCCATTGATTAATGATTATTTGGTGTATGAGGCGGATTATCTTGATAACAGGTTTGTTGTTCTTATGATGCCGAGGCCTTGGAGCTACGAGTTGATAGAGGCATGGTTTCCGGGCACTTTGTGGAACCCTGATAGGGAGCATGTGGGTATGGCTGCGGATTGGGAGCCATATTGGGGTAGAACTACTTATGCCAGTATTGGGGGATGCTACTACGCTGCTAGACTTGCGGTTACGGAGCATCTTCTTCGGGAGAGGAGGCAGGCATCTGTAGTTATTTTCCGAGAAACGCTTCCTGGAAATTTGATGCCTCTGGGGGTGTGGCTGGTTAGGGAATGTGTGAGGGATGCTTTAAGAAGGGAACCGGTTAAGTTTCAAACATTGGAGGACGCTCTTCAACATGTTAAAACTCGGCTTCGCATTGGTATGAAACATTGGTTGCAGGTGAGTGGGGTATTGTCTGAAGTTAGGAAGCAGCGTTTATTAACTGAGTTTTTAGGGTTTTAACCTTGATTGAGGAAGTTAAAGAAGTTTTTTGTAAGGGAATTTTGAGTAGGAGCGGAATAGGTGGTGTAGACTATTCCATTAATCCTTATACTGGCTGTTCTCATGGCTGTGCATACTGCTATGCCCGCTTCATGTTGAGGTATGCTAAGACTAGGCAGCCCTGGGGAAAATTTGTCCACGTAAAAATTAATGCCCCCACGGTATTAATGAAGGAAATTAAGGGTAACATGTGGGGGACGATTCTTTTAAGTAGTGTTTGTGACCCTTATCAGGAGCTGGAGAAAAAATATGAGATTACTAGGAAAATTTTGCAGGTAATTTCCAAGCATAACAATTTTAAAGTTGACATTTTAACCAAGTCAGATCTAATAGTGAGGGATTTGGACATAATAAAGAAAATAAAAAATGTTGAGGTGGGGTTCTCCATCTCTCATTTCGATGAGGAGTTTAGGAGAATATTTGAGCCCGGAGCGCCCAGTGTTGAAAAAAGATTCCATGCCTTAGAAACCCTAAACAAAAGTGGGGTTGACACGTATGTTTTTGTTGCGCCAGTCATTCCACTAATCACTGAGAGGCACATGGAAAGTATACTGGAGAGCGCTGAGCGCTGCCATGCGAGGTACCTGTTTTTCGACACACTAAATATCAAGTGCGGGAACTGGAAACCCATTACCGCAGCAATGGAGAAATATGAACCAAAGATTCTTCCACGCTTTATAGAAGTGATGGAAAAACCAGAAGGATACTACTCACAATTCAAAGAAAGAATCTTAAATATGTGCAATAACTTACCCTGCAGTTTTACATTCTAAAATTTTTAAGACGTTTACCCTCCAGAAGCCGATAGGACTACAATATACATTTGCCTTTTTACTCCCCCCTCCAATAGTAAAAACAAAATCTGATTCCCAAAATCCGCTTTTTGTGCAGAGTGCGAGTTTAAGCTTCTAAAACTTTATTAAGTTTTTCGGAAGTGCCATAAGGAATTATTCTAAATGCTGTCATTCAAATTTTCTCTGTCTTGTCACAATCCTATCCACTTATTATGAAGTGAACGACCTCTCTTATGTCTTTAATAACTATTTACTCTCTTTTTTCCGAAGTGTTATCTGAAGATGCTGGAATATTTATTTAAAAAGGGTTATGTACCTTTTTAATCATATGAGGTATATAGGTTTAGTCTTAATTGTGGTGTGTATTTGTTATGCTTAAAAAGAACTATCGTGATGTTGCGGAAGAGAATGTTACAGTGGCAGGTTCCACGGGGACAACCATACGTTGGCTTATCACTGAGAAGGATGGAGCCTTAAGATACGCTATGCGGCGCTTCGAAATCAAGCCTGGAGGGCATATAGGGCTGCATAACCATCCGGAGGAACATGAGATTTATGTATTGTCGGGAAAAGCTAGAATTTTTAATGATAAGGGTGAAGAGTTCATAGCCGGCCCAGGGGATGTTCTATTTGTTCCGCCAAACGAGAAACATGGATATGAGAATCTGGGTGGAGAAATTTTCGCCTTCCTATGCATTATTCCCATATTAGAAAAAAAGTGAAGTTGTTATTTCCCAATTCTGTTCTGAACCAGTTTTATTCGCTTTTTTCAATTATATGGTTGGCTGCCAGTTTGCCAGTGTACATAGATGTGGGGTAGCCTCCCAGGAACAGTTCACGGGCTGAGGAAATGCCTACTACTAAAAGGTTGGGGATAGGAGTTTCAATTAGCAGTTTTTTTCCGATTTTGCTTTGTTCCTTAATATTCCATGACCAGCCGGCGATAGAGCCCTGGTATCGGTTTCCCCAGTCTTGATAGGTTAGGGGTGTAGCTATTTCCATTTTCTCAATGGAGCTTGACAGCCCGGGTAACAAACTTTCCACGGTGTGTATTAGTTTTTTTGCCAGTTTTTTCTTATAGTTGAGGTAGCCCTCCCTTCTTTTCTTCTCGCCTGTCCTCCACATGGAGAAATGGTCGTAAGGGAAACTGACGCGTAGAATGAGGGTGGCCTTTCCGGGCGGAGCTGAGTCTGGTGCGTTGGCGGACCATAGGCATATTTCTATTTCTCGGTTGTCAAAATCTTCGGGGTTAAATTTTCGTGGGGATTTTATTTCTTTTCTGTAGAAGACGTGTTGGGCTCTCATTTTGCTTAGGTCAATTTTTTGGGGTTCCACTCCCAAGTATACGCAGAGTTCGGAGCCCGACAATGTGTAGTTTTTAACCCTGCTTAAAAATTGTTGGGGAAGATTATAGGGATTTACTAGTTCTAGGAAGGTTTTCTTATAATCAGCATTGGATACTACCCAGTGGGATTTGAAGATTTCACCATTAAAGGTTTTAACCCCTATTGCGCGCTTATTTTTGATTAGAATTTCTTTGACTCCCTTTGATAGTTTCACTTCTCCATTGTTGCTTAGAATGCATTCATAAACTAGTTGGTTTATTCCGTGAATGGTGCATGAGGGGTACCAGATTCCCCTCATAGTGGTGAAGTCCCACATGAATGCCAGGAGGGCTAAGGACATTGTGGGTTCATAGGTGCTTTGGGATCCCAGAAAATTCTGCAGTATTTTGGTTGATATGTGTTTTTGAAGGTATTCTTTTGCTGGGACCTGTAGGTTTTCATTCATGATTTCGAGTTCCTTCTTGTGCTTGGGAAGGTTTTTTAGTGCCTCAGTCCTATTTTTGCCCATTAGGTACTCAGGATGCCATAGATGAATTTTTTTGGTGGTTTTAACTATTTCCCGCAGTTTTTGGATAAAAATGTCGATACCCCGCCTTTCATTTGAAAAATATTTTTTCAAATCTTTTCCCAACTTGTCAAATGATTGGGAGTAAATAATGTCGAAAAAGGGGGTGATTAGCTGAAAATGGTTGCGTTTAAAACGAATTTTTTCTCTGACTCCAATTTCACTTAATAATTCTTTTACCAAGTCAGGAGAACTGAAGGATAAGGGGCCCATCGGGAAATAGTATGGGCCTCTTCTAAAAATGTGACTGGTACCACCAATGTGTGGATTTTTCTCCAATAGCAGAACACTTTTGCCATTTTTCGCAAGTTTAGCGGCACAGTACAATCCCCCGATTCCCGCCCCCACTACTATAGCGTCATACAAAGAGTAACCTCCAATATTCTATGAACCAGCAGCATTTATTGGAATCATTTTCAAAATAAAAAAAGGGGGAAGTGGGTTTGTTTAGTCTTCCACCTGTTATAGGAGTGAAAAGAGATATTGTAGTATTTCTCTGTTAATTAGTGCTGCTTGTGATGGCTGGACGAAAAAGGGATATACAGGCATAATTCCGTAAATTGCTGCGCAGGCTACGATGGCAATCACGTTGCCAAGAAAGAATAGGAGCGAGAAAGCGTAAAAGGGATTTGACCTCACAGTTTCTTTATCGTTTTCGGTGAAATGTATTTTGCCTCTCCACAGTAGGAGTACCATGACGACAAAGGCTGAGGAGGAGAAAATAATTGTTTCAAATGCTGCTTGTCCCTCCACCACGCTTACTCCTATTCCCAGGCCGAAGAGTAATCCTAGAAAGCCAAGCAGAGAGTAGTCTAGTTGAGTGAATTTTCTGGTGTAGCCATGCTGGTTTTGCAGAATGGTCCCCGCAACTATGAAGCCAATAATTCCTAGGTAGATGAACTTGTGGCCAAGTGTTTCGTCAAAGAGATAGTTGAGGTAGTAAATATTATTCGTAAAAGTTACAGGGTCTATGGTGAATGGAGTGTAGGGGGGAACCAGCGCAATGTAGTAAGTGAATGTGTGTAATTCGTTTGCTACGTAGCGCATCCCTAATCCGCTGAGAAATACGAAAATGAATAGCATGAAAATTATTTCCGCCAGGGTTTTGGTCTTTCTTGCCTCTTCGGTTTCTGGAGGTTGAGCCAGTATCTCCTTGAAAATTAGGTAGAGCATTATGGTTCCAATGCTTCCCAGGAGCAGGAAGCTTAGAAGCCTTCCCACAGAGAGAAAAGCGGTGAACCATGTGAACGGGTAAAATTCTGGTATGGGAATGGATACAAAGCCGTACACTTCGCCCCAGAACACCTCTAGAACCAGGGTAATAATACTCCAGCTTACAACTAGTATGAAGAGGTAAATTAGAAGCCGGTTCCGTGTAAAGAAGTCTTCACTCAATTCCACAACCTCACAGAATTATTTTTTTAACGAAATAAATTTTGTATTCACACTCATCATTTTTCAATTAGTATTGTTCCTTGAGGTAAGGTATAATTTCCCTTGTAAGTATTTGGTAAACATGTTCATATGTGTATGGGTCGGGGTTTTTTGGGTCTTTTGCTATGTCGTTATCTATCATTAGAACAAAATGTTGAACTCCGCCTTTTATTAGTTTTTCCAATTTTTTGGTAACTTCCTCCTTTGTGCCCATGAGGGTGGCCTCTCTCACAAAATCGTTGGGAACATCCTTTACAATCTCGCCCAGCACTCCCAAGTCTAACTGGTCAATGCTGTGAAAACTAAGAAGACTCAATTTCTCGGGACTAAAGCCCAGTTTTTTATAGAGTTCCCTCTTCTCCTCCTTCCAGTATCCTAATAGCTTCATTTCCTTGGCAAATTGGATGGGTATTGAAAGCTTCTTGAGTTCCAAGTATAGCTGCAGCTCCGTTTCATTTTCATGTATAAAGATCCAGTTCCAGTATCCGAATGTGAAGTTTTCCATGTCCCTATTGTTTTTCTTTAGGCTGTCTTTTACCTCACCCGCCTCTGCCTTGTAGGTGTCTGCGCTTAGGGGGATGGGTATCCAGCCGTCAGCTAGGGCCCCAGCCAACCATCTAGTTTTGGGACCGTTGGCCGCCATCCAGATGGGTATGGGGTTTTTTATTGGTGGGGGTTCAAATACTGCATCCTTTAGTTCAAAAAATTCGCCCTTGTGGCTCACTTTTTGTCCTCGGGAGTTCCACAATTTTCTTAAGACCTCTATGAACTCCACCATTTTGGACACCGGCTTATTCTTGTAGGAGAAGCCATAGGTTTCAAGGTTGAAGGCCTCTCCTGCCCCTAATCCTAGGATGAATCTTCCATTGGAGATGTGGTCTATGGTCATAGAGATTTGTGCCAGTACTGCGGGGTGGTAGCGGTGGGGATCTGTGACCGCAGTTCCCAGTAAAGGCTTCCTCTTCAGCTCTGCGAATAGACTGAAAATGGGCCAAACATTATAATTCTTAAAGGGACTTATTGGTGGTAGACCGCCCAGATGGTCCCCTAACCACAGGCTATCCCAAACATTTTCGTCCACTATTTTTACAAAGTTTATGTATCTCTCCCAGTTCTCAGCTTCGTAAGCTTCTAAACTTAGGTCTATTCCAAACTTGACTCCCTTACTCACACTGCAACCTCCAAAATGAAGTTTAATATGGGTAAAATTAGCGCACTTCCATTATTTATTTAATCCCGATGTGTGTTCAGAGAAATGCGCCATTTTCTTGATTTTTATTGATACAAAATTAATTTTGGCGCATTGAAAAAGGTTATTACCGCCTCCCCAATTATATATAATATAAGAATATATGAGGTGATAAACTTTGATCACTGACGAGGAAATTCAGAAGATCAAAAAAATGAGTAAGAAGGAAAAGATGAAGTATTTGGAGAGCAGAATCAGTAGAGTGCTCTCAGAGCTTCCAGAGGAAGATAAGAAGATAATCAGAGAAGCAGGATCGCAGATTCTGGCTAACTTGTTTTCCGGTGAAGGTATGGCACTTATGGGAAGGCTCATGGAACAAATGTTTTCCGGCATATCTGAGGAGGACATGAAGAATCTCCAGAATTTGTCTCAAGAATCGGGTGAGCAGGGACCGGAAGACTTCGCCAAAATGATGGAAATGGGTATGGGTGTGATTGAAAAAATGATGAAAAACATGGTTTCTGGCGAAGGTATGGATCTCCTAGGGAAAATGATGGGCGAAATGGTCGGCGACCCAGACAAAATGCAGTCATTACTCAACCTGTCTGGAGAAACCCAGGAAAAGCTGCAAGATATGCAAGAGCTCACAAACGCCGTTATGTGTGACTTGACACCAGAAGACTATACAGAATTAACCCAGAGACTTCAAAAGATATACGAGAAACATTTGGGATAAAAACAACAGAATAAAAAAAACAAAAAGTATGCCCTTACATGGGGGACTTGAGGGCGTAACAAACTTTTTTTCACTCAGAATTTTTAGAAGGTCTAAAATTATAAACTGAAATTTCCGTGTGTATTTGGCTTTTGAAGGTCAATTTGGTGTTATATGATCCCTTTTTCTAGAATGGGGGGCTATTCGTGTTTCTTTTCCGTATGAGGAGCCCTCGCCAAAAGAGCCTAAAATAAGCCTTCTTTCTAGACTTGGAGACCTACTATCAGTCATTCGATAACAAAAGCTAAATAAACACAAATTTTAATTGACTTACTCATTCATTGGTAGAGTATTTGGCAAAAATTGCTTATGTCCAGATGGTTTTTGATTCTTGAAGAGCTACATTTTTTACGAGTAAATCTTGCCCAATACTGGAAGAGTGGTGGTCAGACTCTTCGTACCCGCGGCATAATGTTATAGGTATGTTTTTTGCACAGGGGGTATGTGTTTTTGTTTGCTGGCTGCCTGTAAAGGAGGCGTTATTAAGCCTTCTTTTCCAAATCTAAGCCCTATTAGGGAAGTTGGACGGAACACTTCCACATACCCAAAAACAAAAATACATACCTATTACTTTGTGCCCGTACCCGCGACACTATGTTCCTCGTTAGTGAATTTTTGTAAAAAAAATGGGGGGTTAATGGAAAGAAATTTGTACGGGAGGGAGGTACCGTTATACCAAAAAGGTGATACGCGTCTATG
>Ga0136652_1000925_pt1 | contig 13206 bp, 11 predicted proteins | sample ConPoolayeEmetaG_FD_94864 | JGI IMG/M metagenome (GOLD analysis project Ga0136652, IMG submission 94864) | Hot spring microbial mat communities from California, USA to study Microbial Dark Matter (Phase II) - Cone Pool mat layer E metaG... ...
AACAGTACTTACAATAATAAAAGTTAAAGTGAAATACATACACAACCACCCAAACTGGCAAAACGTCATCACGGATTTTGAGGTTTTCATAGAGGAATTTAAAATTTTTCGGTAGCTATTTACCGAAAAGCCAAACTACACTGTACTTTGTCTATTTTAAGAATACCCATTGCTTTTTCGGGTTTTAGCCCTTCTTCCCTACTTTTTGTATTATCCTGATGGCCTTTTCCACTGCTTCCTTTGCTGTTGGAGCCAATATTCTGACCATGGCTTCCTTGCCGATTCCACCGCGGTCAAATATAACATCGGGCACACGGCCTATGGATGTAATTGCCCTGTTAACGCCCCACGGCAAACTTTTGCCTTCCTGCTCTTTAATCTCCGCTGGCTCTTCGTCTCTATTAAAAGTGGAAACTACCAGATCCAGTTCTACGCAAGCATTGATTATTTCCTCAGAATACTTTATGTTAACCGCAGCTCTCATGGTTGGGTCGTGTTCCATCACTGCCAGGATGATTCTCGCTATGTGGCTGGAGGAGCCGAATTTGATGCATCCTAAGGGCTTCGCCCGTCCGTGATAATTCATTATTCTCCCATCCACCGCTGCTATGTCCCCTACGTCTTTAGCATTTGGTAAAGCCATACCCACGTTTGTCCTCACCTCTGGAATGAATTCTCCAAAATTGGGTGAGGATTCCATCATTGCTACTGCTGCGTCCAAATCTTGGACAACCCTCCACTTCTCAGCATCTATTTCAAGCCAATAAGTAGGGTTAACTGGTTTTCTTCCTCCTCCCACCATTACTGGATGCCCAACCGCCTCATCAATAAATTTCTCCGCGTGGAACACTGCGTCTGCTGGCTCGCAGCCTTTAGCTATGTATGCTGCTATAGCTGCAGAAAAGCTGCAGCCGCTTCCGTGAGTTCCGGGTTCTTCGATTCTGGACTTCTCAAAAAGTTTTATCTTTCCTCCGCAAAACATTACGTCCACTACGGTTTTACCGGTGGCTTCCAAGTGTCCTCCCTTAATCACCACCACCTCTGGGCCGAGGGTTGAAATGACACGCGCCGCCTCCTCCATATCTTTAACCGAGTTAATCATAGTATCAGCTATTACCGAGGCTTCAGTAACATTTGGGGTAACCACTTGGGATAAGGGAATGAGATTTTTTACAATCATTTTTTCAGCAGCCGGAGTAACCAGCCTGTCGCCAGAGCCCGCCCAGATTACGGGGTCCACCACCAAGGGAAAGCCATGTTCATTTATTTCATTGCAGACCAGCTTTATTACTTCTGGTTCATAAAGCATCCCAGTCTTAGCTGCGTCCACTTCTATATCGTCGGCTACCACATCGATTTGAGCCATTACAATTTCTGGGGGAATGGGGTGGATGTCTCGCACAAATAAGGTATTCTGGGCGGTAATTGCTGTGATGGCGCAAGTTCCGTGAACACCTAGTGCCGCAAAAGTTTTTAGATCAGCCTGGATTCCTGCGCCTCCACCAGAATCTGAACCCGCAATTGTTAGGGCTACGGGAAACTTCAAAGCCACAGCCTCCAAAAAGAGCTATTTTTGAAGTAGAAAACGTAGTTGAAACTATTAAATCTATGGCAGAACGTTGGAATAGCGTTATGAAAATTTGTGATTATCAATTTTAAGTTACACCTCATATTTGTTCACCGACTATTCCTTTTAGGAAGTTTGTTGGAGCTGTGGAATCCTTCTATTTCTCCTATTTTTAGGGAAGCAATGCTTCAAGTATAAGGGCTCTGAGTGAAGGTGAATCGTGGGGTTTTGGTCGTCTGTTTTTATGCGATATTACTTTTATAAGTGGGGGGTATGTTCCTTATTTTGAGGATGACGCTAAAATAGTTGTAAAGGTGTTGAACTGGTATTGCTTATAATTTTCTGTGGTGTACCGAGCATCGGAAAAACTCTGATTGCAAGAAGGCTGGCAATTGAACTTGAGAAATGTGGCTATCCCACTGTTGTTGTGGGGTCAGACGACATTCGTCGACTTGTTCCCGCACATGTTGAGATGTTCAACCCACAGCGGGAAGAGTTCATAAGGGAAACAACACTACACATGATAGATTATTTTCTTAGTAAGGGAAAAACGGTAATCAGTGATGATACAAACTATTACAATGCAATGCGGCGAGACCTTATAAAAATCGCAGAGAAAAACAAAACGGATTATGCCATAGTCTACATATACGCCCCCCTGGAGCTTGCCCTAAAGTGGAATAGGGAACGGGGAGAGCCCATACCCTCCGAGGTGATAAATAGGATCCATGACAGATTCGATGTTCCCGGTAAAAAGTATAAGTGGGATCAGCCTATTGCCATTATTGACAGATCCAAGGAATCAGTGGAAGATTCTGTTAAAATAATTCTCCAGAAACTCAAAGAAGGGAAACCTCAAAAGAGCGGTAAGCCCCAAGTCTTGTATAAGGCGGGCAAATCTGAAGAAATCGACCAACTTACACGCAGAATCGCTGGAAAAATTTTGGAGGAAAAAGGCGACAAGATGCTGGCCCGGCGAATAAGCGCTTTGAGAAAGGGTTTTGTTAGGGAAGCGGTTGAGAAGAATTTAACTCTGGAACAGGCTGAGAAGGAGTTCGTCAAGAAGGTAAAGAGTGTGATCAATGGTGAAAATTTCTGAATGGGTACCTCGGGATGGCGACGCAATTTTTACTAAAGAGGGATTCATTTTTTACACTATCGGATACGTTCATCCAGAGGATAGGGTAATCGCGTTTATCAAGTATATTCCCAAAGAACTTCAAAGCCATTTTAAAGTGCCTTGGCTACCCTATGAGTGGCAGCTGGGCAGCACTCCACTGGTAAGGCCAAAGAAGCTCTACTCACCCCAAATATACGCTTCCGTCATCTCCTCACTTAAGGAAATCATTCCAGATACCGTCTACTTTAACCCTTATGTGGGAAAGGAACTGGTTACGGTGCCCAAAAAGCACATTAAAGAGGTTTATGTTCCCAGCGAACGCTTGAAATACCTTTTGGAAAAGCAAGACCACGATGAGCTTGAGAGAAAAGCAGTAGAAGTCATAGGAATGCTTTCCAAAGAGTCTGGAGTGCCAGTAGAGGATTTTGGTATTCACGGCTCCATTTCTCTCCAGATGCATAACCAACAAAGCGACATTGACATTTGTATTTATGGAGCTGAGAACTTCAGAAAGGTTAAGAACGCATTCCACAACCTGTGCACCAAGGGTGTAGTATCAATTCTCCAAGTGGACGAGTTTGACCCCATTAGGCGGAACAGGGGCCTGTATCAGAACACAAGGTTTGTAATTAATGCCACCCGAAGAATTGAGGAAATGAAGGAGAAATTTGGACAATACAAGTATGAGGCCATAATGCCAGTTGAAGCCATATGTCGAGTAACAAATAATGATGAATCCATGTTTCGCCCCTCAATCTATGAGGTGGACGAATGCCAGTTAAAACAAAAAGGTAGGGTGGAAAAGCCTAGCAAAGTTGTGAGCATGATTGGGCAATTCAGAGATTTCGCAAGTGTAGGCGAGAGGATAAAAGTTAGAGGTATGCTCGAAAAGGTGGAGAACCTAAAAACAGGTGAAACCAGTTACCGCATAGTTGTGGGATCCGGAGTAGGCGAAGAATACCTTTGGCCAATAAATAGTTTACCCAGTTCTCCACTCGAAAAGATTATCAAATCCGATTAAAAGGCTGAAAAAGGCGGGGCTTCAATTTTTTAAAGGGGATGGTAAAATAATGGTGCTAAAAGTGAGGGACAAGGATGCTCCCGTTTCGCGGGAGGGTATCATATTCAGGGTTTACGGGTATGATCATCCTCCCCACGCCTGTATATGTGATGTAGAGTACGCTCCAGAAACCATATATAGAGCAGTGGAGCCCAAAGCGGTGCGCACAGGTCTCCCCCTAAAGTATTATAAGTTCTATTCGGATGGAGGGCTTAGATTTGTTCAAGAAAAATATCCCCAATACCAGTTTTTCTATGAGCCACTCCAACGCCAGCTTGTAGGAATAAAAGAGGAACAAATAGTTGAGCTCCGTAAACCTGACCAGAAGCTTAAAGAAATTTTGGAGCTGGAGCCCAAGGACAATCTGATGAGGACCCTTAGAAATGTTTTGGAATTGATTTTTAACCACTCAAAGCTTAAGCCTTCGGACTTCGGTGTTTTCGGCTCCCTCCTGCACGGCTTTTACAATTTGAATTATAGTGACCTCGACTACGTTATCTACGGTAGCAGCAAGGTTGAAGAACTTGTAGACGTTTTAGACGACCTTTACAAAGATCGGGATGGGGTGCTAAAAAACGAGTTTGATTTTTTTGATGAGAGGACAGAACAAAAAAATTGGCGGTTTGAGAACTATACCCTCAAGGAGTATGAATGGTACGAGAGGAGAAAGCGTATCTACGCCCTTCACGATTCAAAGGAGCTGGGCAGGAGGGTTAAGGTTGAGTTTGAACCCGTTAGGGCCTGGAACGAAATAAGAAATGAATATCACCCAGAGATGCGAATAACTAGAATAGGATGGATAAAGGCGAAGGCAATTATTCGAGATGACAAGGAGTCCTACTTTATGCCCGCCATTTACCCCATAGAAGTCCTAGAAATCATTGAAGGGAGGGAAGCAGACAACATTGAAAGGATAATCACTTACGTAGAAGAGTACAAAATGCAGGTTAAAAAAGATGAAAAGGTGCTGGTGGAGGGAACGCTGGAAAAAGTTGAAACACCCCAAAAAACATTCCACCAAATTACTCTAACCCACATTCCAGACAAAAGGTACTACAGGCAGGTGCTGAAAATCGCAAAATAAACAACCCTTTTTGGCAGAAAAATACAGGATGAATCACCTCTCATTTGCAGAGGGAGAATTATAATTGTTTACTTGCCCAAAATGCAGACATATTTTAGGATTTTTTATATATTCTAGAAGTACTTACTTGATTATGAGCTCGAAAATACCAAATTTTCGTGGTGGTGAAATTGGTGAAATTTTACTATGACGAAGACGCGGATCTATCAGTATTGAAGGATAAGGTCATTGCAGTTATAGGATACGGTAATCAGGGCCGCGCTCAGGCGCTAAATATGAGAGACAACCATCTCGAGGTAATAATAGGGAACATTAAAGACTCCTATTGGGACCTGGCAAAGGCTGATGGCTTCAAAGTTTATCCCATAAGAGAAGCCGCCAGCAAAGCCGATATAATATCTTTCCTTATTCCAGACGAGCTTATGCCCCAAGTTTACGAGAAGGAAATCCGAGGCGAATTATCCCAGGGAAAGGTTCTCAACTTTGCGTCGGGTTACAACATAGGTTTTGGCTTAATCAAACCCCCCAGTAACGTGGATGTGGTTATGCTTGCACCTAGAATGATTGGAAAATATGTGCGTGAACTATTCGTTAAGGGAGAGGGATTCCCCAGTTTTATAGCAGTGGAGAATGATGCCAGCGGGAGAGCCAAAGACATAGTTTTGGCTTTGGCAAAAGCTATAGGCTCCACTAGGGCGGGCGTGCTTGAAGTTACTATGGCTCAGGAGGCCTACATGGACCTATTTACAGAGCAGGGCACGGGTCCAATCATCGGCAGAACTCTGATGGCTGCCTTTCAAATTCTGGTGGAAGCCGGCCTCCCTCCAGAAGCTGTACTAATAGAGTTGTACATGTCCGGTGAACTGGGACTTGTTTTCCAGACCTTTGCCGAAACGGGAATCGCGGGACAAATGGAGTTACATTCCCAAACCAGCCAGTATGGATCAATTAGTAGGAGCTTGACCCTCAAATTCGATCCCATTGTTGAACATCTCAAGAAGGTGTTTGAAGAAATAAAAAGCGGGGCCTTCGCAGAAGAGTGGAAGAAGGAACAGGAGGCAGGATACCCCAAGTTTAAAGAGTTAAAAGAGTTATCCAAGCTTAATCCCCTAGCCCCCTACGAGAAAAAGGTTATTGAGGGATTAAGAAGGAAAAAACTGGGAAGCCCCCATAGTTCCCCCTAAAACCATGTAGTAGGAATTATACTTAGATGGGAGGATTGATGTGTGCCTGACACTATTCCAGTTCACATAGGGCTTCTGGGTCACATTGACCATGGAAAAACTCAGGTGGCAAGGGCCCTGAGTGAAGTGGTTTCTACCGCAGGACTGGACAAGCACCCCCAAGCGCAGGAGAGAGGAATCTCAATAGATTTAGGTTTCACATCCTTCCACCTAAACAGTTACTTGGTAACCCTGGTTGATGCTCCAGGTCACGCAGAACTAATAAGAAGCGTGGTGGCTGGAGCGAACATAATTGACGCTGCAATTCTTGTGGTGGCAGCTGATGAAGGCCCAAAAATACAAACCGGTGAGCACATAGTTATTCTTGAAAGTTTCGGGATCATTAGGGTGCTTGTAGCTTTAAGCAAAATGGATTTAGTTTCCCCTGAAAGACTAGAAACAGTAAAGAAACAGGTTAGAAGTATTCTTAAGGGAACCGCCTTAGAGGGGGCGCCCATAATTCCCATTTCTGCAATTACTGGCGCGGGATTGGAAGAACTCAAGAAAGCCCTTTTAAGTGTTTTATCGCCCCCAAAAAGGGAAAAGGAGGGCCCTTTTAAGATGCCCATAGACCACGCTTTTCGCATCAAAGGCGCAGGAACAGTGATAACGGGAACCATTCACAGGGGCAAAGTTTCTACTGGTGACGAAATTGAGATTATGCCCCTTAAACAAAACGCAAAAGTAAAGTCCATTCAAATCTTCAGAGAGGAAGTAAATGAGGCCCAAGCTGGAGACCGGGTGGGCATCAACATCATAGCAGGACCTGAACCCGAAAAGATTTATCGAGGATGCTACGCTGGAATGCCGGGAACCCTAAAGGTAACCAACCAGCTGATTGGAAGAATAAAGATGAATAAATTGTTCAAATATCCTCTCCACCCAGGTGTACGGGTGCACCTCACCGTGGGAATGCCCACAGTCACCGCCACTATGATTCCCTTCAAAACACTTGATGGGAAAAAAATCCTTATAGAAGAAGTGGGAAACGAAGATACTTACGACGCCTTTTTCAGACTCGGCGAAAGCGTGGTTGCAGAAGAGGGAACACCCCTACTTATTTCCCGCCTAGATCTGCCTCCAACAACCCTAAGAATTGCGGGCAGCGGAAAAGTGACCCATCCAACAATTGAACAAACAGAATTCTTTATTGAAAAAATAAAAACGGGCCGAGTAAAAATCCCTGTTCACTCGAAGGGTAGCGTGGTCGTGGGACTGGCAGAAACAAAGTATGGAGCTGAAAAACTGTTAGATGAAACTGCTACCACGGAAAAAGGAAACCGGGGAAAAGTAGTGGACACATTTGGAGGTAAAGGCGCTGTTATAATCAAGTTTGAAAAACCAGTTTCGGAAAACGAAGAAGTTTACATAAGAAAGCTTAAGCCACGTAAACTATGAGGGAGGCCTTAGTCTGAGGGAACTAATCGAAAAATACATGAAGGGACTTATCCCCAAAAACATGCTAGATAGAGGCGCTATTGTTCTGGAATCCCAACTGGATTCCCTACGCATACTATTCGAACAGAGAAATATACCTGAAGAGGCGTGGAGTGACTCCCAAATAAGGCTCCTACTAACGATTCTATCCATGATGGATACAGACAAGGATCCCCAAGCAGCCAGGGTAGGGGAAAGAGAAGCTAGAGTAGCTTCGCCCCTTGTTTCCGAACTAGCAGCTAATTTCTGCCACGGCATAGGACGCAGCGGCGAAATATACGCCCCTCAACCTAAAGCACCCGGAGCCTCAATAATGTATGCTCTAGCCAACATGCTGGCCTCTGATGCCATTCGAAGATTCGGAGCCCCAAACTTAAAATACGCCTTCCTGCTCCCCCTACCCACGGGAATGTCAATTGGACTCGCAATATCCGCTATGAGACAAAAGAGGAAAGGAAAACATGTGATCCACCCCCGTGTTGATCACAGGTCGCCCCTGAAAGCCATAGAACTTATAGGGCTGGAAACTAAAATCATCGAGGGCGAGATTAAGGGCGATGCGGTAATCGTTCCCCCAGAGAGGGTGGATGAGGCGATAGACGAGGAGACGCTGGCAATTCTGTCCACAACCACCTTTTTCCCACCCCGCGAACCCGACGATGTTAAGGAAATAGCTAAAATCGCAAAAGAACACAACATCCCCCACATAATTAATAATGCATATGGGGTTCAGAGCAGAGAAATAATGAAAAGAATAAGGTCAGCGGTAGACGCTGGAAGAGTAGACGCCGTTGTTCAGAGTACCGACAAAAACTTCCTTACACCAGTAGGTGGAGCAATAGTTGCTGCGCCTGAGAGAGAAACCATAGAACGAATCAATGAACAATATGCAGGTAGAGCCACTGCGGCACCAGTAGCACAGTTCCTAGCTGCGATACTAGCTTTGGGTATCAAAAAATACGAAAGCCTCAGAGACGAACAGGAAAAGAACAGAGAATATCTGGAGGAGAACCTCAAAAAAATCGCAGAAGAATACGGAGAGAGAGTTCTAAATGTATATAACCCCATAGCCTGCGCCATGTCACTCACTAATAGAGATCCCGCAAAAGTTGGAGGTGCACTGTATAACCTGAGAGTAACTGGACCCAGAGCATTAGGGCCCACAAGCTACGGGTCCTGCTGCAAAAAGTACCACACAGCCTACATCACAATGAATGCGGCAATTGGAACAAGAAAAGAGGACATAGAAAAAGCACTACAAAAACTGGAGGAAACCCTAAAACAAACCAGATAATTTTCAAAATAAATAAGTATAGCTAAGAGAGATTCCTCCTCCCTCGTTTTTGCGAGTTATACTCTTCGAAAGAGTTAAATTTTTTGTTATTCATTATTATTTACTGTTTCGTGACGGGAAAGGCTATGTTGTCAGCTGATGTTGACGAGTTGGTTAGGGGCTTAAGCGAAGCTTTGCGTATTGTTAAAGTGAAAGGTGAACATTTAGATCTTTTCAGGGTGGCTTATCATGCTGCTACTTCTCTAAAATCTTACTGTGTGGATTTTTCTGATAAAAGTGGTGAGGCCCCTCATAGTTTTGAGGCGAGGCTTCTCTCCTTAGAGGATGGGGAGAAGGTGGTGAAGCGGATAAAAGTAGCAGGCGGCCTTGAAGGGATAGAGCTGAAGGTTTGGGGCTCCAACAAAGAAAAGGCAGAGAAGAAAGTAGGGGAATTGTCCCAAAGAGTTGAGGAAACTCTTTCCAGAATAGGAAAAATGTCTGGTGAAAATGTTCAAAGGTTTCATAGTGCAGTAACAATCGAAAGGAAGTTGGACATGTCGCTGAATCGTCTCTTAACGGGAGCAACCAGACAACAAGTCTACTTTGACCTGGCCGACGCCAGAGAAAGAATAATTCTGTTATTGGGACACTTTGACTCCAGCATTATCCAGATGGAAAAAATGTTGGAAGACCTCACAAAACTAGACAAAGACGCACCCATTAAAAAGGAAGTAGGCGAGAAAATGGCTTTAGAAATCCTTAAATGGAAAAGAAGAATCAGCGACTACATATCGCAACTAAAATAGAAAAACAAAATTTCTGGACAAAATACTCTAAAGCCCCTCCCCATAGCATATCGCCTTAGTGATTTTCGCATCACTGCACTTCTGCGATAAACCCCCAGATGAAAGACATATACAGGGGAACCTCTTTCCCCAGGATGAAATCAGAAAACTAAGAAGTAACGAGTATATAAAGAAGTAGTAAACCAGCAGTGCTATCGAAAAATTGGCATTCATAAAAAGGAGTGATACTTAGATTCCCCATAGGAGAAATTTTTTGGCGGCGGACTGGGGGATCTTCGCAAACATACCCTAATAAGAGTACGTGTATCGAACCCCGAACCCTTGCCGGGTTCCACGGATTTGAAGTCCGGGGCAAGGGATTGGGCGGAGCCCCTTAGATAGGCTCCTCCACCCCTGCTTCAGTCCGCCAACAAGTTTTATTGTTAAATTACAGGTTGATTTGAGAGTTATATTGTTTTTCACAGCATTTATTTTTGTTTCCAGCGCCCCTTTAATAGTTAAGGGAGCAGGCCACCCATTTTTAATGTGTGTTATGTATATTTTGACCGACATCTTATTATAGCTTGAGTTTTGGTTTTTTGGTGAGTGTTACTAAATTTTTGGAGTTAGTTTGCGGAGTGTGTATTTTTTGAGTCTCAGGAATTTGGCTGAGTCTATCAAAAGCTTTGAGGGTGTTACGAGGAAGAAGCCTATTATTGATGTTACCCGCCCTTTAAGTGAGACTCTTCGTTTTTCTAAAATTGGCGTGGTGAAGTCGTTTGGTGAGGACTCTGCGGTTCTGGATTTGGGTGGTGAAGATTATCTTTTAGCGGCTACTGATGGAATCTGGCATAAGCTTTTGATGGCTGCGCCAAAATTTGCTGGTTATTGTTCTGTTCTGGTTAATGTGAATGATGTGGTGGTTAAGGGTGGAGAGCCACTGGCACTATTGGATACTTTGAGCTATGAGGATATGGATGTGGCTAAGGGCATAATGGAGGGCGTCCTGTTGGGCTGCGAGAAGTTCGGGGTTCCTGTGGTGGGTGGTCACCTTCACCCCTTCTCATCTACTTATTCGCTCTCCGTAACGGTTCTGGGACGAGTACCAAGGAATGAAGTTATTTACAGCGATACTGCAAGGCCAGGCGAGTTTATTCTAGCTGCGGTTGATCTTGAGGGTAAAGTGCATGAAAGTTTTGCTTATGCTTGGGATAGCACTTCTTGGAAGAATCCGGAGTATGTTGAAGAGAAGTTTAAGGCTATGAGGCAGATTGCCAAGAGACACTTGGCCACCGCTGCGAAGGATATTAGTAATCCGGGATTGATAGGAACTTTGGGTATGCTTCTTGAGGCCAGTCAGGTGGGTGGGATAGTTGATGTTTCCGCCATACCTAAACCCAAGGATGTGAAGTTGGAGCAGTGGGTTAAAATGTATCCCGGATTTGGGGTTGTTATGACTTCTAAACCAGAGAGGGCTTCGGAGTGCCTCGAAATATTTCGGAGTGTAGGTGTTTCGGCGGAGATAATTGGCCGCGTTGACGCTTCGAAAAAGCTTTTAATAGCAGATGACAGTGAAGTTTGTGAAGTATTTAGTTTTGAGAGAGACCGACTGTCTGGAAAAATTTGGTAAGCAAAAATAACCCGTTATCCAAATAATTTTGAATTAAAATACTTGAAGGGATATACGATGGCGAAGAGAAAAGATGAATCAATGTGTAGTGTAACATCCTGCGGCGAAAAGGCGAAGCGCTCATTCTCACTCAAGAGCATTCAGAGCGCACTTGTGAAGAGCGGCATCAATATTGAGGGGACTCCCAAGAGAGTTCATCTCTGCGACAAACACTACAAAGCAATTAAAAAGGAGTTAAAAAGGGAGAAAAAAACAGAACTAATGAGACACGGCCTACCCTTTTAACTCATAAAGTTTTTCACTCCCACTCCACGGTTGAGGGCGGTTTGTTTGTTATATCGTAGACCACCCTATTTATTCCCCTAACCTCATTCACTATTCGGGAGGAAATTCTTTCCAACAGGTCCCAGTCAAGTTTCGCAAAGTTTGCGGTCATGGCATCCTCACTCTCCACAGCTCTCACCGCTATAACATTCTCGTAGGTTCTCGCATCTCCCATTACTCCCACAGTTTTTACGGGCAGAAGAACTGCAAAATATTGCCAGAGTCTACTTTTAAAAGGGGATTTCTGAATTTCCTCCTGTATGATGGCGTCGGCCTCACGAAGGATACCCAGTTTCTGTTCTGTAACCTCACCTACTATTCTCACAGCTAAACTGGGTCCGGGGAAAGGCTGCCTCCAAATTACATCGTCCGCGAGTCCTAGAAGTTTGCCCACTTTTCTAACCTCATCCTTGTAAAGGTATGCTAGAGGTTCAACCAGTTTAAGAGTCATACCCTGAGGGAGAGTTACGTTGTGGTGAGACTTTATTTTTGAAGCCGATTTGCTGGTTGCCGCAGACTCCACCCGGTCAGGATAAATTGTCCCCTGACCCAGAAATTCGAATTTTCCATAGGCTCCCTCAAGTTCTCTGGCTTTGGCCTCAAAAATTCTTATGAATTGGTCAGCAATTATTTTGCGTTTATCCTCGGGGTCAATCACTCCCTTTAGCCTCTCAAGAAATGTTTCTCCAGCGTCCACAAAATGAATGTGCTCAAAGTTCAATCTTTTAAATCCCTCAACGACTTCCTTAGCTTCATTTTTTCTAAGAAGTCCATTATTAACAAATACACAGTGCAGGTTTTCTCCCACCGCCTCATGTATTAGAACCGCTGCAACTGTGGAATCAACTCCTCCACTTACCGCCATTATAACCCTAGCGTCCCCAATAGTTTTCCTAATGTTCTGTATTGTTTCCTTTACCCAGTCATCCATTCTCCAAGTGGGCCTACTTCCACATATTCCCTCCACAAAGTTCCGCAGAATCCTGCTCCCCTTGGCTGTGTGGTGCACCTCTATGTGGAATTGAACACCAAAAATATTATCCTTGACGTTTCGATACGCCGCTATGGCACAGTTATCGGTGTGTCCAATTTTCTCAAATCCTGAAGGTAAGAGTGATACTTGGTCTTCATGGCTCATCCAGACCACTTCAGTATCTTCTAAACCTTGGAAAAGATCCTCCCTATTTTCAACGCGGAGAACCGATTTTCCATACTCCCCCACACTTCTATTCACTTTACCCCCCAAAATATGGACTATTAGTTGATGACCATAACATATTCCCAAAATTGGAATTCCCCTCCTCTTACACCAAGCAAAGAATTCTCTACCAATAAGGGGACTACCCTCACTGTATACACTGCTTGGACCACCAGAAAAAATAACTCCTTTAAGCTTGGGAATTTTTTCCAACTCATCTATGGATACATCATAGGGGTAAATCTCTGAATATACTCCTAGTTCACGAATTCTTCTGGAAATGAGATGAGTGTACTGGCCACCGAAATCTAATACTATTATGGTGTCCCGCTCCAATGTAAAGCCACACTTCCATAAATTAGACATATATTTTGAGTTGAGTATCACTAATCCAAGAAAAGGCTTTTAATCTTATTCTAGTTAAAAAAGATATTTTTATATTGTTCCTTTTAGTGAATATAAAGGGTACTAAGTGTAAGTAGGAGGAGAGAATACTGTGGATGTT
>Ga0136652_1000926_pt1 | contig 13199 bp, 11 predicted proteins | sample ConPoolayeEmetaG_FD_94864 | JGI IMG/M metagenome (GOLD analysis project Ga0136652, IMG submission 94864) | Hot spring microbial mat communities from California, USA to study Microbial Dark Matter (Phase II) - Cone Pool mat layer E metaG... ...
CGGTTCACCCCCACATGCGTGGGGAAGACCCTAGAAGTTCAAAGCCAAGCCCTAACTACCTCAAAGGTGGTTGAGGCATTCCAGTGTCAACGCCCATGTGCCTGTGTTCGCTGACTCACGCTCACTAAGGTCGGTTATCGGAATGCATTGCCTCCTCCGGCCCGGCGTCGCGCGACCTTATACTTACCAGGGCTAATCCTTCGAAGTCGACCAATTGCCGCCAGTGGTTGCCTGCCTGACGATAGGAAAATCCCTGCGGATTCTTGTCCGTCCAGACCTGCAATATCGTCCCGCTTTCCCTGGTATTTTTGAGCGACCGTGCCCAGAGCTCGTCCCTGACTCTCGCACTCGGATTGCCCAGGAAAACTCCCGTCCTCGGTTCCAGAAGCCACCGTGACAATGCGCCCCTCAAGCTCGTCGGCACTTTCTCCAGTATCATCACTAACACCGAGCACCTCCGCAATATCAGGTAAGATTCGTTCCATTAGTTTGAAGTCGTAAAACGCCTGGCGGCACTCCGTACGTACCGCCCTTTCAATGTCCTGCGGGGCCCGTGCGGCAACCTTGAAAGCAATCGGAATCGTTGTCTCAGTCTTGTACAGGTCCCCGATGTCATAGACGAAGCTCAGCATCCTGCCGGTATGAATAAAGCCCAGCCCCGGGGAGTAGCCTGCAGACAGTATCGCGGCATGGCAGACGGCGTAAAGGCAGGCATTGGCCGCCGAAAGCGCCCGATTTACCGGGTCACCTTTGGCCCAGTCTTTCTGGTCATAGCGCCGTCCTTTCCACTCAACGCCGTACTTGGCTGAAGCCTCGGCATAGGCCCGCCTAACCCGGATTCCCTCCATACCGCGGATCTCCTCAAGGCTGACGATGGTTGGTACGGGCTTCTTGAAACGAAAATTATACATGCGCCAGGCGACTTCCAGCCTCTTTGATTCATCACTGGCCAACCGCGCCTGCCAAATAAGTCTCCGGGAGCTATATGTACCACCGATACCCGCCGAATAAAAACGAATGCCGTCCTGTCCAGTCCAGGCGAGTAAGCAGTTATTCTGGGAGAGCGATTTCACGGCAGCGTGCGTAATGGTTGACCCCGGACCGAGCATCACCACGCTTAGCTGGTCGATCGGCACCGGCGTTACCGAATCACCCTGATGGAAACTCAACCCATTGTCACTGACGTCGAGACGGCCCATTTCCAGATAAAGATAGCTCCAGCGGTCCTTAAAATGCGGAAGCTCATAAAGGGTGCGCACAACTCACTCCCTTGACCGGGCTACGGACAGCAATCCGAAGCCGAAGCCCTTGGCGGGGCCGATACCCTGTATAATTGCACTGCGGAGAGAATCAGCGGCGGTTACACGGAGTTTGCCTTCGTAACGCGCATAGAAAAAGTGCCTCAACCTCCCTTTTGCTTCTTCATCGTCGGCAATCTCACTGCTACCATCTATCTCCTTGCCTTTGGAAGCTACAACATACCCTGTTTGCACGTTATCGAAGCACTCCACGCTAAATCCATACCGGCCGGCACGGCTGGTGAGCCACGCTTCAATTTCATTACGAGGTACTGGGACTCTCCTGCCCCAGTTATTCCTGCCTGCGGGCCGGTTTTCCCTGTCCCTCTTGCGGGTAGGGTTAGCCAACAGCCGAAAAACGAGACACTGTCCGTTCTGAAAATGCGGGTCATATGGCTTAATTGCAGGCGTTGCGGCAAGCAAGTGCATAGCATTACGAAAGGCATAGTCCCAGTCCGGTTTGACCGCTGATTGTACGATTATCATGGCGCGGCCTGAGGGCAGCGGGTCTATGCGGAAGAGAAAGCCACTGCGGTTATCTCGCGGTGAGTGAATTTGCCTGAGGACATCGTCAGGCACCTCCAGCTTCTTTCTGTCAGACAGGTAACGGTCTTCCGGAAAGCGGCCGGGCTTATATGGTTTTAAGAAAAGCGGGTCATGTTCCTTAGATTCCGCCGAGGGGAAGCCCATGCAAAGGCGCTGATGTACACGGTACACGTTCCGTAACCACAGTCGTCCGGGATGAGGGCGGTCGGGGTTGTCCCCCGTATTGACAAGAAGGCACGAAAGATACATGGCTATTCCACCTCCTCCGGACTGAGGCGACGGCGGCGGGTCTCCAACGAGCGAAAACAGATGATTTCACCCCGTTTCTGAATGATTTCATCCCGCCATTTGGGGTCTTCGGGGTTAATGCGATCTAAGCCCATGTCCAGACCGTATTCAATCATAGTGACCGCGTCGTGACAGAGGCGGCACAGCGAGCGCAGGTCATCGTGAGTTTCCCCGCCGCCAGCGCGGCGGTAGGTGATGTGCTGGACGGTGGTGGCGGGTGCCTTGCAGAAAACACAAAGGCCATAGTCTGCTCTTAAACGCGTGGCGCGAGCCTTCTTATATTCAGTGTTCTGATAGTCAGCACGAAGTCGGAGGGGTCTGGGAGTCTCGCTTTGCGCCGGCTTTTCTGCGATACTAACCTCGGTACCAACCCGTAGTTTTCGTCGAATAACAAAGCGGGGAGAATGGGAAGGCGGGTCTAACGTGAGCGGGACATCGTACCACACGAGCGCATCAGTTGGTGCTACAGGCTGTTGCGGCGTCGGAAGCCAGTCAAGCAGGCAATCAACGGTTTCTTGCGGTGGGTCGTCCTTCAGCCGCTTTCGCCATGGGACTGATTGGAGCGCCGAAAGTAAGTCAGGGAAATCACCGGCGGGGTGTTCCAGCAGCGGGCGTGACGGGGGACAGCATTTGCGGCCGAGGTAAAGTGTCCATTTTGGGTTCGTTATCGCCGTTCCTAGTTCCGTAACCAGTGTGGCATCGCCCTGTAGCGCAACGAGAAAACTGGCGTCACACAAGTATTCACGGCGGGTGAGTAAAGTCTCCTTTCCTGATTCAGGCTTCTTGAAGCCACCGTCAGCTTTCCGCATGCCAATCCTGGCGCCGACAGTGTGATAGTCCCACCAGCGAACGCCCGGGCTGTCGATACGGACACCCATTTTCAGGGCAGACAGCTTCGGAAGCCATGTTTCAGCGGCGGCTGACCGTGGTATGCCGAGCGCCGCGCAGAGCAGTCCGATAACCCCTGATTTAGTTGGAGCTTCAGCGGTGCGCCGGACAACAAATTTGGACTCGTGGTTGCCCCACGCCTGAAGTGGACCCTCGAACCGTAAAAACAGGGTATTGGCCATCATGCTGACACCGATAGATTTATGATAGCTTTCTTGGCTTCTTCCCAGTTACAGCCGATGGCGCTGACCACCGCCGGTATCAATTCGTCCAGAGACTTGACTTTGTTCCCTGTCAGGTCGATGTCCTTTTCGACCTCCCTTTCTCCTTCCTTTACCTTTGTTCTGGCAGTCAAGGGATACCGCAGGTTAGGAGAAAACCAGAAGCGCTGTTGTGGCGGGCCAAAACCGGTGTCCAGATCATGGACGTACTGGCCCAGCTGGGCGATGCTCTGGGAGATAATGTCCCGCCCATCTCGAACAACCGGTCGAGCAAAAGCATTGGCATAGTTAACAGGCGTATTGCGAATCTCAACCAGTATGCCATCCGGGTAATTGTGTGCTGCGAAGCTGTTCTGCTTGCCGGTTGGGGTGACCACCGCCGCCCCGCGAAGGAATGCCCCGACGGTGTGGGCCGCCAGGTTGATCTCGCCGCCCAGATTCTTGAGCAACTGTTCCCAGTGGATGGAAAAGTACTTGTAAAAACAGGCGGAGGTAAACATGGCTTCGTCAACGTAGCCTGCGCCCGCATCAGTACCGGGGATGTCATCTGCGGCGACGTAATAGTCTACTTCGGGACGGGCCTCGTGCGTGGAGAAGGCATGTGCAACCTGCAAAGCCGCCTCTACAGTAGTATCAAGGTCTTTCCACAAGTCGCTGGCCTCCGAAGGTTCCAGCATTCTCCCTGACAGTGCCATATCCGGTGCAAAGACGCGTTCGGCGATTAGCCTGGAAAAATCCTTTGCAAGTACGGCGTCGTTTTTCTCGCCGCCGTTCCCTAAAAGTGCGGACATCTCCTTTATGGCGTCACGCGTGGTGTAGACCAGCATCTTGCTCCTGTCCGCGTCCTTCTTTGGCTTGAAACCACAATCGGAAAGGATCTTCTCGGCCTTCTCTACGACTTTGGGGTCGGCTTGTACTTTTTCATCAAACGGGTCTCCTTTAGTACCCCTGGCGATCAATTTCGCCAACTGCCGTGTGCGGACGCCATTGAGTAATGCTTTGAACTCATCGCTCATGCGGATGCTGCGCTTGAGGCACTGGCTGGAGATGCGCGAACGGAGCACACCGCCGAAGTAGCAGGTCTTGGGCGCACCCAGGTCATCCCGGTTCAGATTGGCCGGACTGTGGTTCTGAATCATGTGGACTTCAATCAGCATTGCTATTATCCTCCTTAGTTACCAAGAAATTCCTCCGCCCACTTCAGGCGGGTTGCTTCACGTTCCCATATTGACAGGTCATTCGTCAGTCTTACCCAATCAAGCGGTTTGCCAGTATCGGCTACCTGGGCCAGCGCCCATCGCAGGGCTGGCTCAATACTAGCCAACGGCATAAGCAACATTTCATCGAATTTCTGTTGAAATCGCCTTCGGCTGTTCTCGTCGTCTGGTTGACAACGACGCAATTGGCAAGCCAGCGTGTCACCGGTAGAATGTGGGATGGGCGAAAAGGCATAAAGCTTGGCAATCAGCCAGGCTACTTCCCGCCGCGGTGCAAACGGGCCCTTGTTCTGTAACGGCCACCATAGACCGGCGAACAGGTCAAAGCCCTGGACGGACTCATCCAGACCCTGCCCGGCATGTATTCGCAACAGGCCGAGGTCACCGGACTTCAACTGCGTCAGGATCTCAATGTATTCCTCAGTCGCTGTTGGACCCATTTACTTCCTCGCCTTCCCCTTGCTGGGTTTCTTTGCTGGCGTCGACGTCGATCCCGTTTGAGGGAGTGCATTGCCGATTTCTCGGCGTCGTTTGACTGCTACCGTGGTTACACCGGGCGCTAATGACCTAGAAATGATTTGCATCATGGGTCGGTATTCGCTGGCCGCGCGCTCCCACGCCGTGTTGTCACCAGACAGCAACTCTTCGGCTTTCGCAAAGACCCTGCTTTCAACGTGGGGACGAATAGCGGCGAGCACCGAGGCTATATCAATATGGTTTCGAGATCGTTTTTCGTCAAGCTGCATCAGCTTTCGGCTTAGATTATTGTTTGACTGTTGCCATTGGCTTAGCTCATCGATAGAAACGAATGAGCCTGGCCAGGGGAGAAACAATTCCGATGCCTCGAAGTATTTATTCTGGTCTGACGAAAAGCCAACTATCCACGCTCTGGTCCGCTCCGTTTGGGGATTCTGGAGTAACCCAGCCATTATTTTGGACCACTGCCCGGCACCGGCGTCAGCGCTTCCTATTACGTCTGCCCAATGCAGTGAAGTTTCTCCGTTCTTGGCTGGTTTGTAGATAACGTGCGGGTCACGCCAGACGCGCTTAGTGCCATCATCTGTCTTGGCACTCCCTTTGCCAGCAAAGACGCTGGACAGTATCACATTATCCAGACGGCCACACGAAATGCAGTGTGTCAAAGATTTCTGCGGCTCGTCTAACCAAACTCGGCGTGGGAGCCACGTCAGCCCAGTTAGTAGCGGTACCTCTCCCACCCCGGGAAGTGGCAAGTCCGGCTTTTCCCACGCTGGCGTTCCCAAATTGGACACCTGCCGCCACGAAAGCCGCAAGGTCTCCGCAAGGGTCTCGCCCACGGGAATAGCATAGATTGGCGGCTTTGCGTTGATGCCGGGCGACTTGCCCTGTCCCCCCTGTGTCGCGAACATCGGTAGCCGCAGCAGTCCCAAAGCACAACATGCCGGACACAAGCCTTTAGTTCCGTCTATCGAGTGCCGAAAATGGTTAAAGTTAGTGCCTGATGGTATCTCGTGAATGAGGTAGTTAACCGTGAGTAGTCTGTCGCCCTGTTCCCTGTATTGATAGAATCTCTTACCACCGCCAAGCAAATTGAAACACTCTCTATTGGTATCGAGTTTGGAAAACCAATCAATTGGGAAGGATTCTTCGGGGGCAGTGTCTGTCGTAGTCGGTGGGTCGCCCCGGCACCAGTAAAGCAGAGCCAGCAGAAACCGGAAAATCGCCACGCGGTCCATTGGATTGCTGGCGGCAATCTGTCGAATGGAACCTGCTTGTGTTAGTGCCTCTCTAATCCCTACCCGTGAGACATTGCCATCTGTCCAGAGGACGGGAATCCACTGTTTTTCAAGCAGATTGTAGGTCAACGTCTTTAGCCTCCTGGCCCTATTTGTGACCGCTAGCTGAGGTGGTCCGATACCCACGGTGTATTTTAGCATGGTGCTGTGACACGGTTGTCTTAGCTTGGGAGCTTACCTGCGCCGGCCCTGACGCCCCTTCTTAACCGGTGAGACCGGCGAGACATCATCATCAACCATCGGCTCGGTCGCCCCGCCCATCCCCGCCACCGGCGCATATTTCTCCTGCTGTACCTGAAGCTTGAAGAGGTCCCAGCGGCTGTAGATGCCCATAAGGTCGACGGCATAGCGGTTCCGGTCAAGCTCGGCAAAGTCGAGGTCCCCGTAGACGATGGTCTCTTCGCCGTAGACCGGGCCGGCAATATACTCGCCGTGGGGGCTGATAATGCCGCTCCCACCGTGGAAGCGCTGGGGATAGTTGAAGTGGCTGTTGCGGTAGAAGTCCTTCGGCTGGTCCTTCTCCCTGAAGTAGGCGCAGGAGACGACGCCGAAGCACCGGCCGTGCAGGGCGGCGGCACGGCTGAGGACATCAACCGTGGTCTCCATCGCCCTGGTGCCCGGCCACAGCGAGCAGTGTATTTCCATGCCCAGCGTTATCCAGTAGTAAAGCTGGAGGAGCTGTTCGTGCTCGCCGCAGATTGAACCGCCAATTTTGCCGATTCCGGTGTCAAAGACCGCTCTGAGGTTGTCGCCGCCTTCGCCGGGCGTGTGGAAGAGCCGCTCGTGGACGGTATTGCAGATTTTGCGGTGGGTGCCCATGATTCTGCCTTCCGGACTGATATAGAGGGCGGAGTTGTACATGCGGCCGCGGTACTGCCCGTCGCGCTCGTTAATGCCCATGACGACGACGGCTTTGGCCCGCTTCGCCGCGGCGCACAGGGCATCAGTTTCCTTCGACGGCACCTCGACGCAGTTCCAGAGAAACCTGGCCCAGAGCTCGCGGAACAGTGCCGGGTCGGCGAAGTCGTTAGACCAGTAGGTGAAACAGGGAAGCCAGCCTTCGGGGAATACAACCAGCCGCGCGCCGTTTTTACCGGCCCTGTCAATCAGGCCGACAGCTTTGTCAACGGTGGCGCCGAGGTCGAACCACTCCGGTGCCGGACGGATGACCGACCCCGCCTGAACGGCGGCAGCACGGACTTTAGGGAACCCCCGCCTCCCGGCCATCGGCCACCTCCACTGCTTACTTTTCCGGTGACGGCCACAGGTCGGGTATGACGAAGTCAAGCCCGAGGCGCTTCAGCGTCTCCGGCTTCGGTTTGCCGGTCTCGCGGTCCCAGCCGAGCTCGGCGTACAGGGTATCCCGCATCTGCGGCCAGACGGCATTGGCGCTTCTGCCCTTGCCCAGCCCCTCGGTAACCGGGCCGCCGTAGCGCGGCGAGGGTGCATCGAGCTTCGGGTCGTACCCCTGCCGGCAGTTGAAGGCGCGGAGCAGGTTGACCGACCTCAGGCCGACGTCGACCGCCTCCGGCCAGGTCATGTTCCAGCCGGTGGCGGCGTTGACCGCCCGCATCAGGATGTCCGGCTTCTCCTGGACGGTGAACTTGCAGGCGCCGAGGCAGTCCTGGAAGGGCGAGATGCCCTTGATTCTGCCGACGAACCTGGCCACGGCTACCGGGTCGTAGGGGTCCTGGAGGTCTTCGATGCCGATATCTTTGGGGTCGACGGTGACATTGGCCTCGCTGGAGCCGGTCCCGGAAGTAGCGTTATCGACAACGTACGGCCAGACGCGGCGGTGGTCGTGGGTGCGGGGGGTGTTGCCGGCCATGGTGTGGATGGCGAACTCGGTGGCCGGTGGCCCTATTTTCCTGGCGGCGCGCATGACGCCCTCGGCCAGCCAGCTGCCCGGCCCCTGCCGGTAGGCAATCTTGTTAATCATGGCCCGCACCGCGTCGATATCGCCCCATTTCATCTCGATACCGTCAAGGTCTTCGGGTTTCAGCACACCCTTCTGACAGCACTCCATGAGCATGCCGAGGAGCCAGCCGGTCTCATTGACGTCCATGCCGAGCCGGTCGACTTCGTTGGAAAGCCCGATAAGCGGGATGGCGTTGTAGATGCCGAGCTGTGAGCCCAAAGCGGCAAAGCATTCGTACTCCGGCATCTTGCCTTCCTGCCCGGCCAGCGGCCCATCCGGGATTTTGACTATCTGGGCATGGTTGGCACTGCAGGCCCAGCAGGTATGCCGCCGCCAGGTCACGTTGTTGAGCAGGTACTCCGGGGTAAAGGTGTTCAACTGCTCATCGGTCATCGGGTAGGTATCGATGCTCTCGTTGAGGAAGGGCGCCCGGCAGATGGGGGCGTTGCGCTTCATAATCCACAGGGTGCCCACCTGATAGGTGGGGTAGTCCTTGATGGCGTTGAGCATGTCTCTGGCGGCGGCGGCCAGTGCGGCATCGTCGGCGACCGGCACGGCATTCTTGCCGCGGGCGACGGCGATGGCCTTGAGGTTCTTGGAGCCCATGACGGCGCCGGTGCCGTTGTGGGCGGCGGCGTGACAGCGGTCGCCCATGATAATGGCAAAGCGCACCAGCCGCTCCCCGGCCGGCCCGATGGCGAAGACGCTCATGCTGGCCGGCTCATAGCCGAGCTCTTTCTTGATGTAGTCTTCGGTGTACCAGATATTTTCGCCGACGAGGTTCGGGCATTCCCGCAGTTCGGCCTGCCCGTCGTGGATGTACAGGTAGGAAAGCTTCTTGGCCCGACCGTGGATCACAAGGCCGTCGAAGCCGGACAGCTTGAGGAAGGCGCCGAGGAAGCCGTTGGCCTGGCTTGAGGTCGAGCCTTCGGTCAGGGCGCCCTTGGTCGTAACGTTGAAGGTGCCGGTACCCGCCATCCGGGTGCCGCCCAGCGGGCCGGACATGACGATGAAGCGGTTCTCCGGGTCGTTCCAGGAGACACCGGGCTTTACTTCTTCGTAGAGGTATTTGGCGCCGAGGGCGGTGCCGCCAACGTACCTGCGCAGGACTCTGGGGTCAAGTTCTTCGGCGGTGTACTTGCGGTTGGTCAGGTCAACATGGAGGACTCTGCCGGCGTACCCGGGAATGGTGGTCATTATGGACCTCCTGGGGAAGAACGTTAAAGATGCGGAGATTATAGGCAGCGGTCGAAAGTGGTGTCAAATGAAAGGGGCCGATTTAAGCCTTCGCTGTCGGCAGGGTGAAGCTTATGGCGGTTCCTTCCCGGGCGGACACATCTCCCCCGGTGCCCTGTCGAGCAGTTCGGCAACGCGTTTGTCCAGCGCCAGCGCACTCCGGTGGATGTTACTGGCTACTGCGGCGGCATCGCCCTCGCCGACTACGTTAGTCAGGAGTTCGCTTGAGGCGATGACCGCCGCCAGTGAGTTCCGCATTTCATGAACCAGCACCCGGAAGTACTCGTCCCGACGGGCCATCTCGGCCTGCAGTTCCTGCCTCAGCCGGGTTTCTTCCTGGCATACCTTCTCCAGTTCGGCACGGGCCTTGCGGAGTTCCGCCTGGCTGGTGCGGACGGCCTCCTCGGCACGCTTGCGTTCGCTGACATCGTGGAGGACGATCAGCCGTCCGCTGACCCGTCCCCGCCGGTCGTAGAGGAGGAATACCCTGGTCTCAATGAACCTCGGGGCATCCCCTAACTGCAGGGTCTCGGGCGGGATCGGCCAGCCGGCACTGCCCTGGACAATGAGCCCCGGCCAGGCGTTGATGAGACTTTCCGCGCGCTTGCCTACGGTCAGGTCGGCCACCGAAGAGAGCATCTGTCGGGCCGCCGTGTTGATGTCCTTTATGCGGTGGTCCCTGTCGAGGATGATGATACCGTCATTCAGGCTGTTGATAAGTACGGTGCGGGCGACGGGGACGACGCCGAAGAGCTGGAAACCGTAGAAGGCGACCACGTAGATGAGGCCGGTAATGATGAAGCCGAACGGGGTGAGGTCGAGGCCGGGGATCGGGCTCTGCCCGGCCAGGTAGATAAAGTTCCCGACCAGGGGTATGAAAATGCCGGCCAGCAGGGCGGCCACCTGGCGGCGGTAGACCCGCTGGCGCCCGATGACCACGTAGATAAGCAGGGCGGCACCGGTTACCACCAACCCGTAGTTGAAGACGGCTATTGCCCGGAAGGCCGCCCCGGGGTCGTAGACCAGGATGTCGGGACGCATCGGGACCGGTGCGGTGCCTGACCAGACAAGTCCGTGCCATTCGTTGGTGAAGGCCAGGATGACGGTCGCGGCCGGGATGATTGACAGCAGTGCCAAATTGCGGGCGTTAATCCACCGGTTACTGCCGGTGAAATCGCAGGCAAAGAGGAACCACAGCGCGCCGGCACCGGCAATGCCGAGGTACTGGAACTTGCTCCACAGGACTTTGGCCCACGGCTCCACCACCATTGCCTCAAGGGCCCGGAATAAGGCCCAGTCGGCCATGGCCAGCATGAAAATGGCGAAGAAAACGGCGCCGGGGGCGGGGCGGCGGTGCCAGGACGCCCAGGCGAACAGGAGCGCCAGCGCTCCGGCAAGAATGAGGACCGCGGCATACGGCGGGAACACCCAGCTCATGCTTTCATGTCTCTTTACCCTGAAGTATCGGCGTCAGGGCGTTAACTAGGGTACGCAAATGCGGGGGTAGAGTCAAATCCCGCGTGCGTGTCATGCTTCTAACCGTGATCGGCGGGCTTTCGTGACGTAGTCCAGCAGTCCCCGGCTGAAGTGTGAGGCGGTCTGGAGGCCGGCAGGGTGGATTTCTACGTTATTAAGGTACTGGAGGCGGAGGACATCACCGGCCGGAGTCTCCGGCACTATGCCGCCGAAGAAAAAGCCGAGAAGTTCCATGGCGGCGCAGGACGACTGAGCCGCCGGGTCTTCCAGCGGCGGGTCCAAATAGATGCAGTCGATGCGGCGGTTGCAGAGCTCGTCAAAGTAGGAGCGGACGGCGGTCTCAAGGTCGGCGCCGTATTCCAAAACGCGGATGCAGGCATGGCCCGCCGCCGCCCGGATGCTGACACCGATGCGTGACCGGGGAGGCAGACCGGCTGGTCCTCCTGAGTCCGCCGCGCCTGAGAAACTCCGCTTTATCCCGGCATTTTCATAAATGCTCCGGATGATTGGTTCATGGTGGAGGGGCGGGTACACCGGCACCCCGGGGCGCTGGTTGAAGGCCATGTAAAAAAGAATTATCGAACTGCGGCGCGGCGCTTCCCGGTCCGATGCCCTGCCGGGAACTGTCTTTGCCGGAAGGAAGCCGAGGAGCACCCCGGTCTCGCGAAAACCGAGGGACAGCGCCGACTTCTGGCTGTAAGGGTGCGCCGTTACCGCTTCGGCGAAGGCACCGGCCAGGCCGTCTTCACGCGCCCTGTTCACCACGCACTGCGATAGCTTTTCCAGCAGGCCCCGCCCGCGGTAGCGCGGGTCGACCACCGCCTGCCCCATCTCCCCCACCCGGTCTTCGGGCCGGTGGCGCACCAGGGCAACATGGCCGACGATTTCGCCATCCGGCGTTACCGCGACATAGGAAATGACCAGGCCGCTTTTCAGGTATTCCCTGACGGTCTCCGGCGAGTAGATGGAGTCGCGGGCGTAGCCGTAGCCGTAGCACCGGTACACCAGCCGCGCCAGGTCGAGGCCTTCGTCCGGCCTCATCAGCCGCAGTTCCACCGGCGCGTCAGACGGTACCGGCTTTGCGGTGGCTTGCGGCATCGAGCTTTCCGGCACGATGTCCCAGAGGGGCAGGCTCCTGACGATTTCCACCCGTTTGACACGGTGCCCCAGACTGAGCAAGTCCACCTCGTCGGCGAAGGCTTCAACCGGGATTGTCCCCGGCCCGGACCTGCCGGCCGGCTCCGGTTTTTCCAAGCCGGAAGACATGCCCCGGTCTTCGATGGTGACCGCCACCTGCCGCGGCCGGCGCAGGATGGTGATATCACAGGTGCCGTCTTCGCCCGGGTGGGGGCATGCTCAATGGCGTTCATGCAGGCCTCTTCGGTCACCCGGGCCAGCTTTTCGGCATCGGTGGCCGGCATGGCGAGCTTTAAGGCGGTCTCGCGGACGAAGCCGGCTACCGCCGGTATCAACTCAACTCCGGCCTGGACGGTCAGTTTCGCTATCTGGCGCTCGGCATGACTCATGTCGTTCAGAAAGCCGACGCCTCTTCCACCGTGATGCGGATGACGTTCTTGACCACGGCTTTGCGCCGTTCCAGGGTCTCTCTGGATATCTGGTCGAAGAGCGGGCCGGAGCTGAGGACCTCCGCCGTGCCCCAGATGCGGCATCCCCTGCGGTTGGCCGGGTTGAAGAAAAGGATGGAGATTTTCGGGTTTTCTTTGAGGTTGGCGGTGGTGCGGGGTGACTCGACATCGCCGAAGCAGAGGGTCTCATCGTCGAGCACGCGGAGCGACCCTTTGGGGGAGATGTTCGGCTTGCCGGTCTTATCGGCGGTGGCGACCATGGCCGGCATGCCTTCGGCTATCAGCTTTCTAAGTTCCCCGGTCAGCTTCATCTCATTATCACCTCCTGCACGGGCCAATGGCCTGAACGGAGAAACTACGCAGAAACATGTTAGTGCCGGGAATATCGGGCTGTCAATCGGTGGCCGGGCAGGCCGCCTCGTTCCCAGCATGGAAACGATATGATATACTCCGCGTCCGGAAAACAGTCACCCCTTCCCTGTCAGGGAAGAGGTCGGCCCGGACTGTGAGCGGCCTCACACATACATTTCTTCCTTTCGGGGAAGAAGCAAGGAATAGGTGTAATTGATGGATATTTACCTTGATACCGCCAATGTGGCCGACATCAAGAAATGGCTGGCCATGGGGCTGGTCGATGGCATCACCACCAACCCCAGCATCATGCTCCGGGACGGGTTCTTCGACCTGGAGTCCGGGGCCAGGGACATTGCCGGCCTCGTCAGGCCGCGCCCGGTAAGCGTCGAGGTCACC
>Ga0136652_1000927_pt1 | contig 13171 bp, 10 predicted proteins | sample ConPoolayeEmetaG_FD_94864 | JGI IMG/M metagenome (GOLD analysis project Ga0136652, IMG submission 94864) | Hot spring microbial mat communities from California, USA to study Microbial Dark Matter (Phase II) - Cone Pool mat layer E metaG... ...
GCCACCGGGTTTCTCCTCGGCATCCTGTTCGCTCCGGCAAGCGGCAGGGAGACCCGGCAAAAAATCAAGGAGCAGGCGGAGAAGACCGGAGAAAGGGCCAAAGAGAGCTACGAGAAAATCACCCGGGAAGCGGAGAAGGGCATCCAGGTCGTCAAGGAAAGAGCTCAGGAAGGGATCGAGGCGATCAAGGATTTCATCGAGAAGAAGAAGGAAGAGTTCGCCAAAAAACCGCCCCAGGGCTATGAGGAAAAAGAGGCCAAGTAGTCCAGGCCGTCCGGGAAGAAAAGCCAGATTCGAGACCTCATCGGAGATCGAGGTCAAGGCGGTTTACGGTCCTTCTGACCTCGCCGATTTTGTTCCTCAAAGAGACCTCGGCGTCCCCGGTTCCTATCCTTTCACCCGGGGAATCTACCCCGAAATGTACCGCAGCCGTCTCTGGACCATGCGCCAGTATGCGGGGTTCGGAACGGCTGAAGAGACGAACCGGAGGTTCCGCTTTCTTCTCAGCCAGGGGCAGACCGGCCTGAGCGTCGCCTTCGACCTCCCCACTCAGATCGGCCTCGACTCGGACCATCCCCAGGCGAGGGGAGAGGTTGGAAAAGTCGGCGTGGCCATCGACTCGATTCATGATATGGAGACCTTATTCCGGGGAATCCGTCTGGATGAAATCAGCGTTTCGATGACCATCAACGCCACCGCCGCGCCCATCCTCGCGATGTATCTCGCCGTGGCGAAAAAGAGGCGCATTCCCTGGGATCGCCTTTCAGGGACGATTCAGAACGACATTCTCAAAGAATATATCGCCCGCGGAACCTATATCTATCCTCCCCGGCCTTCGCTCAGAATCATCGCCGATATCCTGACCTTCTGCGGGCAGCATGTCCCCCGCTGGAACACGATGAGCATCAGCGGCTACCATATCCGCGAGGCCGGAGCCACGGCGGCCCAGGAGCTCGCCTTTACGCTCGCCGACGCCGTCGCCTACGTCGAAGCCGGCCTCAACGCCGGCCTCAACATCGACGCCTTCGCCCCCCGTCTTTCCTTTTTTCTCGGGTCGCACAACAATTTTTTCGAGGAGATCGCCAAGTTCCGGGCGGCCCGGCGCATTTGGGCCAAGCTGATGAAAACCCGGTTCAAGGCCAAGAACCCGCTCTCCTGGGCCTTTCGGTTTCATACTCAGACGAGCGGCGTCACGCTCTCTGCCCGGGAGCCCGAGAACAACGTCGTCAGGGTCGCCCTCCAGGCCCTGGCGGCCGTCCTCGGCGGGACCCAGTCCCTTCATACGAACTCGCGGGACGAAGCTCTCGCCCTGCCGAGCGAGGAAGCGGTCCGGATCGCCCTCCGAACTCAGCAGATCATCGCCCACGAAAGCGGCGTGGCCGACACGGTCGATCCGCTCGGCGGGTCGTATTTTATCGAAGCTCTGACCAGCGCCGTCGAGGAAAAAGTCTGGGACTATCTGAAAAAGATCGAAGACATGGGCGGGATGCTGAAGGCGATCGAGACCGGCTTCATCCAGCGGGAGATCCAGGAGAGTGCTTATAGGGATCAGAAACGCATCGAGTCCAGAGAGCGGATCGTCGTCGGCCAGAATGAGTACGTCTCGGAAAGGAAGCCGCCCCGTTTTCGCCTTTACGCCGCGCCGGCCAAGGATGAAAAAGAGCAGATTGCCCGGCTGAGACGTCTCCGGAAATCGAGGTCTTTCCCGAGAGCGGCAAAGGCGTTGACCGCGCTTGAAGCCGCCGCCCGTTCGGGAGAGAATCTCCTTCCCTCCCTGATCTTAGCGGCCGAGGCGGAGGCGACTCTGGGCGAAATTTCCGACATCTTGAGGAATGTCTTCGGGACATACCGGGAATCGGCTGCCGCCTGACATGCTGTTTCCCTTCCTTTTCCTGGCGGTCTCCCTTGCGGCCGGCATTCTCTTCTCCTCTCTTCTTTCCTTTTCCGCGGCGGTCGGATTCGCGGGACTGGCCGTCTTTCTGATCGCCGGCTGGACAGGCTATTTCCTGAAGAAAAACCGGGCCTGTTTCGTTTTCCTACTTCTTGCCGCCGCGTTCCTCGGGATGGGGGTATTCTCCCACGCCGACGGAGCGTACGAAGCCAACCGCCTGCGCCGGTTCGACTACAACGGCTATGCCGATTTTACCGGCCGGTTGACGAAGACGGCCTTCTTCGATGTCGGCCGCACCGTCCTCCAGATCAAGGTCGAGAGCGTGCGCTTTCTCGGCCGGGAGGAAAAGCTGGTCGGGACTCTTCGTGTCACCGTCCATCACCCCGACCGCTACCCGTCCCCTCTCAAGCTCCGCGCCGGCGACCGGGTCACGGTCTCCGCTCAGGTCCTCCCGGAGCGCGATTTCCGAAACTTCGGCGAGCCGCGTCGGGTCGGCCGGCGGAAGATTTCGGGCGTTCACAATCACGCCGTGAGCAAGAGCCCCCTTCTTGTCGAAATCGAAAAAAGAGGGGACGGATTCTCGCTCCGGCGGTTGATTTCCGGTTTTCGCCTCCGGCTTCTCGGCGCCGTCGAAGAGCATTTCTCTTCCCCCGACGGCTCGCGGCTCTCGCGCGAAGGCGCCGTGCTCGAAGCCATGCTCCTCGGCGAGCGCGGCCGGATGGACGACGAGACGGTCGGGCGGCTTCAAAAATCCGGCCTGTTCCACCTCATCGCCATCTCCGGAGCCCACATCGCCATCATTTCCTTCCTGCTTTATTCGCTGCTCCGTTTTCTGCGTCTGCCCCGCCGGGCCATCGACCTTTCGCTCATTGTCCTGCTGATTTTCTATGCCGTTCTCGTCGAGGGCCGGGCTTCGGTCTTCCGGGCGGCCATCATGACGATCGTCTATCTTGTCGGAAGGCTTTTCTGGAGGAAAGCCAACCTCTTGAATTCCGTGAGCCTTAGCGCTTTCATTCTTCTCCTCTTGAACCCGTTCTCCCTTTTCGACATCGGGTTCGAGCTGACGTTCGCCGCGACCCTGGCCATCATTGTCTTCTACCCGAGAATCGTCCGATTTCTTCCCCGGCTTCCGGGAAGAATCCACGAGCTCTTTTCCCTTTCCCTTTCGGCTCAGCTGGGCGTCCTTCCCTTGATTGCGCGCACTTTCCATCGGGTCGCTTTTTCATCTCTTCTCCTCAACATCCCGGCCGTTCCGCTGGTCGGGGTGATCATGGCCGGCGGGTTTCTTTTTTTCGCTGTGGCGCTCCTCAGCTCCTCTCTGGCCCAATTTCTCGCCCTGGGACTCAAGCTCCTCGTCCGCGTTTTCGTCTGGATCGCCGGCTGGCTCGATTTCCTGCCCGGCTTTTCCTACCGGCTTCCGGCGCCTCATCCGGCGACGGTCATCGGCTATTTCGCTTTCCTTTTGATTCTGGCCGTCCGACCGCGATTCCTCTGGCAGAGACTTTCCGCTCTCGGTTTCTTGGCCGTTTTTCTCGTCCTCATCGCGACCTATCCTTTTCCGGCCTCATATTCCCCCTCGCTTAAGGTCACGGTTCTCGATGTCGGCCAGGGGGATTCCGTCCTTGTCGAGTTCCCCGGGAGAAAGAAGATGCTCGTCGACGGCGGGGGAACGCCCGACCGGAATTTCGATATCGGAGAGTCTGTCGTCTCGCCCTTTCTCTTGCGGAAAGGAATAAAAAAAATCGACTATCTCGTCCTGACCCATGCCCATCCCGACCATATGAACGGCCTCCTCAGCGTAGCGAAAAATTTCAAGCTGGGCGAATTCTGGGAGGCCTTCAGCCCGCCGTCGGGCGGAGCGTACGACGAGCTCAAGGCTGCCCTTTCTCGCTCCGTCGCCGCGCGAAGGGTGTTTGAGGGTTTCGTCCTCCGCGAAAGCGGTGTCGATATCGAGGTCCTCCATCCGCCGAGAACGGAACCCCTCGTGCGTCCGATCTCAAACGAAGATTCCCTCGTCCTGCGGCTCGCCGCCGGCGCCGCCTCTTTTCTTCTCGCTGCCGATATCGGGATCGAGACCGAAGCCGAGATCGTCGGCCGGGGCCGCGACATCCGGTCTCTCCTGCTGAAATCGCCGCATCACGGAAGCCGCACGTCGAGCTCGGCAGAGTTCCTGGCCGCGGTCCGGCCGCAGGCGGTTGTCGTCACAGCCGGAAGGGGCAACCCGTACGGAGTCCCCCATCCCGACGTCCTCGAGAGATACAGAAGCCTGGGCGCCGAAGTTTACCGCACGGATGAGGCCGGCGCCGTTGAGGTCGAAGCGGCCGGGGACGCGCTCCGCATCCGCTCGGCCGCAGCCACCGGCCGCCCAGCGGGGCTCTATAACGAAAACTGTGGCCACGACAAGAAGGAGGAGAGTCCGATCAACCGCCGACGGCCTCGCTCCCGATCGGGTTTTTGACGCCGTTGTCTCAACGCTCTTCTCGGCGCTGCGGAACTGCGCCCGTTCAATCTGCTTCCCAACCGCTGTCTCGTGGGTTCGTTCCTCCTGCCTCCGGTTCCTCTCGTTCTCAGACAGTCCTCGCGCCCGCCGGAGCGGGTTCCCTTGAAGAGCGTCTCGCCAAGGCTAAACCCTCAACGGTCGCTGCGGCCGCCGTCGGCTGATTCGCTACCGGCCTTTGATCTCCGCCACACTTTTCGTAGCAGAGCCGCGAGCCGGTTGACAGGGACGGGGCCGAGGGGCTAACATACAATTAAGATGAGAGCCAAACGCATCGCAGCCGTGTTCCTTCTGTCGTTTTTTATCGCCTCGCCAGGTTTTTCCCAGAGCCTGGCCGAGATCGCCAAACAGGAACGCGAGAGGCGCGAAGCTCTAAAAGGAAAAAGGGCCGTGGTGGTGACGAATGCCGATCTGGCCAGGATGAAGAAAAAGCCCGCCCTCGAAGTTCCGGCCGCCGAAGAGCGGCCGGCGGAGGCAGGCGGCGCGGAGACTCCGGGACCCGCGCCGGCGGCCCAGCCCGCGGCTGAAACCGCCGAGCCGGGGCAAGGGCTCGCCGCCGAGGAGCCTGAATCCGCGTCGTCCCAGGAGATGCTGCGCGAGCTCCAGTCCCGCTGGGAAAAAGCCAAGGAATACGTCGAGCTTTTGACGCTGAAAATGGGGGCGCTCTGGCAGGAGTACTACGGCCTGGAGAACAGCACGGCCAAGGAAGCGATCCAGCAGTCCATCAGCGAGACGTTCCTCAAGCTCGAGAAAGCTCAGGAGGACGAAATCCTGGCCCGGCGGGAGCTCGAGCGGTTCCTCGGCCGGCAGAAAAAGGAAACAACCCCTCCCCTCTGGATCCGGTGATCCAGGCCCGCTTATCCCGTCAGCGGAAATAGATAAAAGACACCTGGATTCCGAGTTCTCTCTCGTCCTTCGACTGCGGGTACAGTCTGGCCGGAATGAATGTCTGGTCGCACGTGGCGATGAAGATGAAGGAATCTTTCTCGCCCAGCATTTCCTTCTTGATGTTGTAGCTTTTCTCGAAGGTGCTCTCGGCGGGGACAAACTCGTCGACGATGAGGTCGTTGATCTTGAAGATGACCTTCTGGTTGGGCAGCGCGTCCTTGTTCACTCCGCCCCTGACGACAAGAAGGGCGTCGCGGTGCGGGTTGTCGATGAGGCAGCGCCCTTCCGGCCCCGACCAGCGCCACTGCTTGAGGGGAGCGGCCGGGTCGATTTCAAGGTCGTACCAGCCGCCTTCATAGGAAATTTCAGGCGCGTCCGGGGGCGGCGGCAAAACCCGGAGTTTCTGGGTGAGGATCTCGAGCTTGGATTGGCCCGTCCGGTCGAACGGGTTGTAGAGCCCGACTACCATCCTCAGTGCTTCTTCTCCCTTGAATTTCGGGTCGAACTCGTCGATGAAGGACGGAATGTAAATCCGGCGCTCGTATTTGTACTCCTGACCCGGTTCCCAGCGGGATGTCGGCAGGGGAGGGACGTGGTCGTCCTGAAAAAGGAGGTTGCTGCCGTGCCAGAAATGGACGAATACGGTGTAGTCTTTTCCCAGCTTGACGAAGTCGCTCTGCGTCTTCCATTTGTACTGGACATCGGTCATGAGATTGTCGGTTAAGGTCTTTTCGGCGAACCCGACATCGAGCCCGATCCCTTTGACCTGGACCTTTTTCTGGCACGCCAAAGCGCCGAAGATAAGAGCGGCTGAGATCCATATCAACAGTCCGGTTCGTCGTCTCATTCCGATCCTCCTCACGGAAAAATCCCGCTCATTATAAAAGAAACCTTTCCGGGTTGCAACGGCGGCGGGTGTTGATGTATATTCCGGGCAGGATGAGGCTCCTCCTTGTGGCGTTTTCCCCCTTCTCCAGAATCGCCTCCCGGGTCAAAAACCGACTCTATGAGCAGGGCTTCCGGAAGCCCGAGCGGGCCCCTCTTCCCGTCATCAGCGTGGGAAACATTGTCTTCGGAGGAAGCGGCAAGACCCCCCTGGCCATGGAGATTTTGAAGAGGCTGATCGAGCGGGGCCGGAAACCTGCGCTGGTCTCCCGCGGCTATCGAGGGGGATGGGAAGCGAAGGGCGGAGTCCTTTCCGACGGCAAGAGGCTTCTCGGCGGCTGGCGGGAAGGCGGGGATGAACCCTATCTCGTCGCCCGTACCGTGCCCGAGGCGGGCGTGTTCGTCGGCCGGGACCGGCTCGCTTCCTGCCGGAAGGCGGCCGAGCTCGGTTTCGATGTCGTCGTCCTCGACGACGGCTTCCAGCACCGGCGGCTGGCCCGGGATTTCGATATCGTCCTCTTTTTGCCCGAGGAAAAAAGCGCTCTCCGAGAACCCATCTCTTCCCTGAAGAGGGCGGATGTCGTCCTCATCGAGGCCGGCTCGCGCCGCCTGGAGAAGGCGAAGGAAACGGTGCGGCGGCTGGGCCGCGAGCCGATGATGTATTCGGTCGCCGCCCGCGGCCTTTTCGACCTCGCCGGCACGATGGAGGTGAGCCCGCAGGAGCTCGCGGGCCGGAGGACGATCGCCTTCTGCGGCATCGCCCGGCCCGAGCGATTCCGCCGCGAGCTCCGGCGCCTGGGAATCGAACCGGTCTCCTTCCTGACGTTTCCCGACCATCATTCCTATCCCCGGCGGTCGCTCGAGAAAATCGTCCGGGCCGGAAAGGAGACAGGAGCGGAGGCGGCCGTAACGACGGAAAAAGACGCCGTCAAGCTTGGCGGCGCCGCCGCGGCGCCGCCGCTCGGTTCGCTTCCCGTCTACGTCTTCCGCATCGGTCTCGCTCTCGAAGCAGCGTTCGAAGAAAGGCTCAATTCTCTACTATGCCGATAAAATCGATCGGATTGATAGATTTAACGGCGGCCGCCCTCTTCCGGACGCTCGCCGCCCTCTTCCGGCTTCTGCCTCGGAGAGTCTGTCTTGCCGTCGGGGCCGCTCTGGGCGAGATTTTTTATCTCGCCGACGGGCGGCATCGCCGCTTGGCCCGGGCCAACCTGGAGAAAGCCTTTGGAGCCCTCCTGCCCGAGGAGCGGCGCCGCTGCCTGGCCCGGACCTCCTTCCGGCATTTCGGCCGGATGCTGGCCGACGACCTGAAATGGGCTTCTCTCGGCGACGGCCGGCGGCGGGAACTTTTGTGTGTCGAGGGAGAGGAGCACATCCGCCGGTCGCTCGAGGCGGGCCGGGGAGTCCTCCTTTTTTCCGCCCACCTGGGAAACTGGGAAATCGCCTCGGAGGCCGTTTCGAGGCTCGGCGAGCTTCATGTCGTCGCCCGACCTCTGGATAACCGGATCTTTGAGCGGGAGCTCATCCGCTTCCGGCGCCGCCTCGGGGCGCAGGTCATCTCCAAATTCCAGGCAGCCGGTCCGATCCTCCGCGCTCTGCGGAGAAACGGGCTCGTCGCCATCTTGATCGATCAAAACGTGCTCCGCAGCCAGGCCGTGTTCGTCGATTTCTTCGGCCTTCCCGCCGCGACGACTCCGGCCCTGGCGGCTTTTCATCTCCGGACCGGAGCTCCGCTCGTTCCGGTCTTCTGTCTCGGCCGCCCGGACCTTTCGTACCGGGTGAAGATCGGGCCTCCGCTCGACATCGCGCCCTCCGGTGATTACGAGAGGGACGTGTTGCAAATCACTTCCCTTTGCACTAAGATGATCGAGGCGGAGATCCGAGAAAACCCGGACCAATGGCTCTGGTTCCACGACCGCTGGAAGTCGCGGCCGGAAGGCGAATCCGTCCTTCGGCCGGCGGCGGAAAAAAATCACGGCCCGTAAGGAAATATCGATGAGAGAGAAGCGCGCCTTCGACGAGCTCCGGCCGGTCCGGATTCAGACCGACTACCTGGATTACGCCGACGGCTCCGCCTACATCGAAATGGGAAAGACCCGGGTCCTGGCAGCGGCCACGATCGAGGACAAAGTCCCGCTTTTCCTCAAGGGCACCGGAACAGGATGGGTGACGGCCGAATACGGCATGCTTCCCCGCTCGACCGAAACGCGGAGCGTCCGGGAGAGAGGCCAGGGCAAGATTTCCGGCCGGACGCAGGAAATCCAGCGCCTTATCGGCAGGTCGCTCCGGGCCGTCACCGACCTTCCCGGGCTGGGGGAGAGGACGGTGATCATCGACTGCGACGTCATCCAGGCCGACGGCGGCACGCGGACGGCTTCGATCACGGCCGGCTGCGTCGCCCTCGCCCTGGCGCTGAAAAAGCTCCTCGATGAGAAGGCGATCGACCGCATGCCGCTGCGGCACCTGGCCAGCGGCGTGAGCGTCGGCATCGTCGAAAATACGATCCTGCTCGACCTCGATTACGCCGAGGATTCCCGGGCCGACCTGGACATGAATGTCGTCGAGACCGACGGCGGCCAGCTGATCGAAATCCAGGCGACGGCCGAGAAAGAGCCGTTCTCGCGCAAGGAGCTCGGCGACCTCCTCCGCCTCGCCGACAAGGGAATCCGAGAGCTCGTCCAGGCGCAGAAATCGGTCCTCAAAAAAAAGAGCCTTCTGTTCATGGCCTACGGCCGTTGAGGAGACGGAGATGAAGCGAATCTTAGTCACCGGCGGAGCGGGATTCCTGGGCAGTCACCTCTGCGAACGCCTGCTCGAACAGGGAAACGACGTCGTCTGCATCGACAATTTCTTCTCCGGCAGCAAGGACAACATCCGTCATCTCCTCGACCATCCCTATTTCGAGCTCATTCGCCACGATGTCATCCATCCTCTGTTCGTCGAGGTCGACCAGATCTATCATCTCGCCTGCCCCGCCTCGCCCATCCACTACCAGGAAAACCCGATCAAGACCGTCAAGACGAACGTCATGGGGACGATCAACATGCTCGGCCTGGCCAAAAGAATCAAGGCTCGAATTCTTCTCGCTTCTTCCTCGGAAGTCTATGGCGACGCCAGGGTCCATCCCCAGAAGGAGACCTACTGGGGAAACGTCAACCCGATCGGACCGCGGAGCTGCTACGACGAGGGGAAGCGCGTGGCCGAAACGCTGATGATGGACTATTCGCGGCAGAACAAAGTCGATATCCGGATCGCCAGGATTTTCAACACCTACGGTCCGCGCATGGCCGCAGACGACGGCCGCGTGGTCAGCAATTTTATCGTTCAGGCCCTCCGCGGCGAGGGCCTCACCGTCTACGGCGACGGCCGGCAGACGCGCTCGTTTTGCTATGTCTCCGACCTGATCGCCGGCCTCGTCCTTCTGATGAACAAGGAAGGTTTCGAAGGCCCGGTCAACCTGGGGAATCCCGGGGAATTCACGGTCCTCGAGCTGGCGAAAAAGGTCCTGGCATTGACGGGCAGCCGCTCGCCGATCGTTCACAAGGCTCTGCCGACGGACGACCCGGTGCGCCGCTGCCCGGACATCTCTCTGGCCCGGGAAAAACTCGGCTGGCAGCCCTCGGTCTCGCTCGACGAGGGCCTCGAACGGACGATCGAATACTTCCGCCGAGTTTTGCCTCCTTCCGCCTAAAAGGTCAAACCGATGAAGCTCAGCGTCGTCATCCCGGTTTATAACGAAAAAGACACGATCGCCGAAATCCTGCGCCGCGTCCGGGCCGCGGACGTCGGCCTGGAGAAAGAGATCGTCATCGTCGACGACGGCTCGACCGACGGAACGCGCGACTTTCTCCGGACGCTCGACTCGCCCGAGATCAGGGTTTTTCTCCACGAAAAGAACACAGGGAAAGGCGGCGCCCTGCGCACCGGCTTCGCCAACGTTCGGGGGGACATCATCCTCATCCAGGACGCGGACCTCGAGTACGACCCCCGGGAGTACTCCAAGCTTCTCGAGCCGATTCTCGACGGCCGAGCCGACGTCGTCTACGGAAGTCGTTTTCTCGGCGGCCCGCACCGCGTCCTCTTTTTCTGGCATTATGTGGCCAACCGTTTCCTGACGACCTTTTGCAACATGCTCTCGAACCTCAACCTCACCGACATGGAAACGTGCTACAAAGTTTTCCGCCGCGAAGTCGTCGCCAAAATCGACCTCAAGTCGAGACGCTTCGGCTGCGAGCCGGAGATCACGCTCAAGGTGGCCAAGCAGAGATGCCGCGTCTATGAAGTCCCCATCTCCTACTCGGGCCGCGATTACAGCGAGGGGAAAAAGATCGGCTGGAAAGACGGCCTCGCCGCTCTCTTCCACATCGTCCGCTTCCGCTTCTTCGACTGACCGATTCCCGCCCGGGAGATTCTTGACATTTGGCGGGTCCCTCTCTAATATGATTCATTGAATTCCTGCTTCCGAAGGAAATCCAGCTGTTTGAAATCAGGACCGGGAAAAGATGAAAGACGTTTATCCTTTCGCCGAAATTGAAGCCAAATGGCAGAGAATCTGGGAAGAGAAGCGCGTTTTCGAAGCCGTGGATCACGATCCGCGGACGAAATATTACTGCCTGGAGATGTACCCCTATCCCTCCGGCCGGATCCACATGGGCCACGTCCGGAACTATACCATAGGCGATGTCATCTCCCGTTACAAGTTCATGAAAGGCTGCAACGTCATCCACGCCATCGGCTGGGACGCCTTGGGCATGCCGGCGGAAAACGCGGCCATCAAGCACGGCATCCACCCCGAGAAGTGGACCCTCGACAACATCGCCCACATGAAGAGGCAGCTCCAGAGGCTCGGATACAGCTATGACTGGTCGAGGGAGGTCAACACCTGCCTGCCCGAGTATTACAAATGGAACCAGTGGATTTTCCTGAAGATGTTCGAACGCGGCCTGGCTTTCCGGCGCAAGAGCTGGGTCAACTGGTGCCCGCAGTGCCGGACCGTCCTGGCCAACGAACAGGCCGCCGGCGGGGTCTGCTGGCGTTGCGACAGCCCGGTCGAGCAGAAAGAGATGGAGCACTGGTTCCTGCGGATCACCGCCTATGCCCGCGAGCTCCTCGAAGGACACAAGCTTCTCGAGAAGTGGCCGGAGCACGTCCTGGAAATGCAGAAGAACTGGATCGGCGAAAGCGAGGGCGCGCTCGTCTCTTTCTCACTCGAAGGCTCGCGCCGGGCGATCGAAGTCTTCACCACGCGGATCGACACAATCTACGGAGCGACTTTCCTTCTTCTCTCGCCCGAGCATCCGCTCAGCCCGGAACTCGTTTCCGACTCCACCGAAAAAAGCCGGCTGCGGGAGGAAATGATTCGGGATATCCGGGAAGCAAGGATGAAGAAAAAATCGGAGGAAACGGAAAAGCTCGGGATCGATACGGGGAAGAAGGTCGTCAACCCTTTTTCCGGCGAGAAAATTCCCGTCTGGATCGCCAACTACATCCTGATGGATTACGGGACCGGAGCGGTCATGGCCGTCCCGGCCCACGACCAGAGGGATTTCGAGTTCGCCCGCAAATACGGGCTCCCTGTGCGGACGGTCATCGTTCCTGAAGGAAGCCCGGATTCCGGCGAGCCGCTCGAGCAGGCGATGGAAGCGGAGGGCGTCCTCGTGAGATCCGGCCCGTTTTCCGGATTGCGCTCGCTCGAGGCGATGGAGAAAATGGCCGAATTCGCTCGCCAGAGAGGCTTCGGTCGGAAGAGCACAACTTACAGGCTGCGCGACTGGGGAATCTCAAGGCAGCGGTACTGGGGAACGCCCATTCCCGTGGTCTATTGCCCGAAGTGCGGCATCGTCGGCGTCCCCATGGAGGATCTTCCGGTCGAGCTTCCGCGGAATGTTCGGTTCACCGGCGAGGAGGGCTCTCCTCTGGCCAAGGTCCCGGAGTTCGTCAACGCGACCTGTCCGATTTGCGGCGGGACGGCGAGGCGCGAAACGGACACCATGGACACGTTCTTCGATTCTTCATGGTATTTCTTCCGCTACACCTCGCCGCATCGGACGGACGCGCCGTTCGACCCTGCGGCTGCGGCCTACTGGCTTCCCGTCGACCTCTACATCGGGGGCGTCGAGCACGCCATCCTCCACCTGATCTACGCCCGCTTTTTCACCAAGGTCCTTCGCGACCTCGGCTCCACGGGAATCGATGAGCCTTTCCCGCACTACCTGGCTCAGGGCATGGTGACCAAAGACGGAGCCGCCATGTCCAAGTCCCGGGGAAACGTCGTCGACCCGGACGAAATCGTCAGCCAATACGGAGCCGACGCCCTGAGGCTTTTCATCCTCTTCGCTTCGCCGCCGGAGAAAGAGTTCGCCTGGCAGGAGGACGGGATCGAAGGCTGTTTCCGTTTTCTCAACCGGGTCTGGTCGATCGTCGAAGAAAACAGAGACCTGTTCAATTCAGCGCCCGACATCGCGATCGCCGGACAAGCCGCCGGCGCGCCGCTCCTCAAAAAGACGCACCAGACCATCCGCAAGGTGGGCGAGGATATCGAGAAGCGCTTTCACCTGAACACGGCCGTGAGCTCGATCATGGAGCTCTATAACCAGATTAAAAGAGACCGGGATGAGTTGAGGGCCTCGCCGAAAGGAAGAGCTGTTTTGCGGACCGCCCTGGAGAGCCTGATCATCCTTCTTTCTCCGTTCACTCCTCACCTCTCGGAGGAACTCTGGGAGAGGACAGGGCACAGGGAAATCCTGGCCCGGTTTGCCTGGCCGGATTATGACCCCGAGCTGGCCCGGGAAAGCAAAGTGGAAGTCGTCGTCCAGGTGAACGGCAAGCTGCGCGATAAGTTTGAAGCCGATCCGGCGATCACGGAAGAGGAAATGAAAAAGGCAGCCCTCGAGCTCGAGCGGATCAAGGCTTTGGTCGGCGGGAAAACGGTGCGCAAAATCATCTGCGTCGGAAACAGGTTGGTGAACATCGTCGTCTGAGCGCCATGAGCTGGAAAAGAACCGTCGGCC
>Ga0136652_1000928_pt1 | contig 13165 bp, 13 predicted proteins | sample ConPoolayeEmetaG_FD_94864 | JGI IMG/M metagenome (GOLD analysis project Ga0136652, IMG submission 94864) | Hot spring microbial mat communities from California, USA to study Microbial Dark Matter (Phase II) - Cone Pool mat layer E metaG... ...
CTGCGCCTCTGTAGCCTGAATTAAGCCTCAGGCTCCTCGGAGGAGGGTTTAAGAGGACTGTGTGGGAGAAAATATGCTTCAAGAAGGTCTTTAAGGCGTGACGTACCAAGGTTGTTGGGCAATTCAATCCCCAAAGTGCACTAAAAACTTTTTATGCTCCTCCTTTTTTAAATTTGAAAATAACTAATTCTTTTTGAAGCCTTCATCTGCGAATCTAAAAGCCCCCAAATCTTGCCGCCGCGGCCGATTTCATATAAATCTCTGAGCATATCCTTGTCTAAGGGTGCAGGTTTGCTTTTAGCTAGGGGCGTTCCCACAAGCGGTATGAAATAGTGAAGTCTAGCTTTAACTTCACGCTTCTTCAGCAAATTTTTAATGACCTCATAAGTTTTGTATTGGTCTTCCCTTGTTTCTGAGGGGAAACCCAGAAGAAAATCTACAGAGACTCCCAAACCATTTTTTACTGCGCAATCCACTGCTGTGTAAACATCCTCTACCGAGTGTCCCCTATTCATTAATTTGAGTATGCGGTTGCTTCCAGACTGAGCCCCTATGGCAACAGTTTTGTTACTGCAGTACTCCGAAATGATTCCAGCCACTTCTTCATCAAAGTTTTCAGGTCTACCTTCTGAGGGAAACGTGCAGAAAAAGACCCTAGTATTATCGTATGATTTTATGGTTCTTAGTAAACCTTCGATAGCTTTGGGGTCTGCCTTTTTTCCGTCTTGGGAACCGTAGCAGAGCGAGTTTGGACTAATAAATCTAATATCGACGCTTCTTCTATTTCTAAACCGTTTTTGGTAGGCTTCTACATGTTTTTTTACGGATTCTAAACTTCTATGAAGCATTTTTCTGCCGAAAATATAGGACACTTCACAATACTTGCACCCATGAGGACAGCCCCGGCTAATCTCAATGGGCGGAAACATATCAAACTTTTCCGAGAAACCACAAAACTCATCTAAAGATAATTCTTTTGCCTTGTTTGTCACCACTTCGTTGTTAAGAAGATAAGCGATTCCGGGAGTATTAAAAATGGGATTATCCACTTGAATATTATGGATTAGGTCTAGAAAACTAGCTTCACCGGGACCTACGACTACCACATCAAAACCCATTTCCAGAGTTCCTCTAACGTCTCCAGTGGCGTGGGGCCCCCCCGCAACTAGGATAAAGTTCTCTCTCCCAAGCTGGTTAATGCAACCTAAAATTTTTTTTAGCTCTACCAGAATTATCGGAGTCTGCGTAGTGAAAAAAGAATATGCAAAAACTACTCTCCCATACTCTTCGAACATCCTTCTGATGCCGTCCTCTGTTAGAACTCTGGCATCTCTAATGATGCTTATGGGCGTAGTACCAAACCTTTTATCACTTTCCAGCGCCCCAAGCAGGGGAGCAAAACTGTACCAATTTTGTTTAAAAATTCTTAGAACCAATAGAAACTTCTTCCACCCCTTTTTTGGGCTAAAAGGGCACTAGGCAAATCAATCGTACACAGTATTCTAAAAAAATAAATTTTTTCAACTATTTTTTGCGGGCGATTTTCCCTAGCTTAATCAAAGAAGGCAACCACAATCCAATATCCTATTCCCACCTCTTAGTCTTTCATTGAGTTTCGGAACTTAAATAAATATGGAAGCCAAAAATACTATTGACATTCAATGGGAATCCATTGTTCTAAAAGAAAAAAATGCAAAATTTTATTTATTCAAATAGAGGCGCCCCGAATTAGAAAAGCTAGTCCTTTACTCGAACTGTAGGAGGAAGGACATTGCCCGGTTATGAAAAAAAATACATTGGACTAAACACAAACATGGAAGCGGTTTTTGAGGATCTTAAAGCCTTTTTCACGGATCAGGGATTCAAAATTAAATCCTTAAATAAAAAAAAGGGAATTATGGAAGTCCAAACGGAAAGTGACGTGGATAAGAGCTATGGCAAAATTTCTTTTATTGGGAACCCTAATGATTACATAGCCCGGGTTGACTGGGAAGCAACGCTCAGAAAAGTTTTCTGGATAAATTTCAGCAATAAGTTACACGACCAGATAAAGAAAAATAGCAACCCTGAAAAGCAGGGAGAAATAAAGGGAGAAAGTTGGTCCCCCTCAGAAGAGGTTATAGGAAAACTGGATTGGAGGAGGATGCCAGACGATCCAGAGTTAGCAAAGTTGAGAAAGGAAGCAGAAAAGGAGCTGGACGGTAAACGCAGTGTTCTTCTTGCACAAGCGGAAACCTACGAGATAGAAGGAGAAATAAAGGAAGCATTAAAACTCTACAAAATGGCAATTATTATATCAAAAGACTTGGGTGAAAACGTCTACGCCGAAATGTTTGAATCAAAAATTAATGAACTCCAAAAAAAGTAAACAAGTAAAAATTTTCCATTCAACGTAAAAGTACAACGCGCTTACCAACATTTTTGAGAAATGCCAATTGGCAAATCCAAGTTTTCGGAGAACTATTTTAGGTTGTTTTTCTCAGGAATTCTCGCCGCCTAATTACTTCTCCAGAAGATTCTATTTCCTCGAAAACTTTTACGTGTTTATTTTTGTCGGACTTTTTTCCCTCCGCTCTATCTTGTAGTGCAGCCCACTTGTCCAAAATCTCTAGTACATACATTTGGTTTCCTCTGTTTCTCAGTGTAATTAAAATACATTTTCAATTCTTTTAACATTTCAGTGGAAATCAACCTCTAGTAAAGAAGGATTCCTATTCTAGGGTTTTTACGAAGTCTTCTGCCTTTTTTCTGAACCTATAGAACGATACGGTGATGAGTGCGGGTGCCAGTATGAGGGAGGAGATTACTGGAACTAGGAAAATCGGGTTATTAAATATAGCATAGTTATTGTTTATAACCGCCCAGACGAAGCAGACAAGGGTGAGGTATCCTGCGTAAAGAAGCGCTGCTACAGCGATGGCAATGTAGCGCCAATCTTCCCATAAATCGCTCTTTGAAACTAGGGAAGATAGGTTCCATGTCTGAATGACCGCTACTGTGAATAGTATTAACCCCGTGGCCAGAACTACCATCACAACGGGGCCCACAAGTGGATTCATCCCAAAGAATTCACTTAGAGTCATAATGTCTCCAGTGGTTGAAAGGACTAGAATAAAGGGTCCCAAAGGGTACTCTATGCCTGTGGCTAGCCTTATGGAAAACTTTAAGACGGGGGCAGGGGTTAGTGCCAGCAATATAACAGGTATGATAAGTAATACCAATACAATTATTATTGATTTATACGCCAACCTCATTTATTCAACCTCCCTTAACCATTCTATTGAGTTTCCTACTCTTTCAAGAATATTTACGAGTTTAGTTTCAGGAATTTCAAGGAGACTAGCAATTTCTTCTAATGTTCTTTTTCCATTGCAGAGTCTTCTGAGCTCCTTGTAAAAATTAATGTAAGAGGGGTCAATTCCAAAGAGTAATAAACTTCCCCTATCCAGTCTTTTAATTAGAGGATACTGCTTAACCCTTTTAACTATGCTTTGACTTATTCCTCGCTGGATGGTTTTCCTAACTAATTCTAGTGGAATTCCTGTTTTTTCAGCTATTTCCTGAACTGTTTTTTTACCATCAATTTCCTCTAATACTTTCAGCTCTACCTCATTAAAAACCTCCAAAAGTTTACTTTTTTGTTCATTAGTTTGGAAAACTGGGGTAAAAATTTCATGTCGCAAAATTTCTGATTTAGATCCATCAAGCGTAAATTTTTCATATAACGTTAGGCACTCTTCTGGAGGGAGAGAACTCAACTTTACAACTATTTGATCGATTTTTTTCGAAAAATGCATAATGTAGGGTGTTTTAGACAACAATGCTCCCAACCCCCCTTCAGTATAACTTGTAATTGCAGCGTTATCTGACAGCTTCCAAATAATTAGAGAGAGATCGCTTCTAGGTATGGCATAACTTCCCTTGGGGTAAGATTCGTGATTTTTTTGCACGTAGTCTGATATGAAATTCAGTATCTCTCTCCTCTGAGCTCTGCTGCAATAAAATATTTTGCCTTGGGTATTTAAAATGCAAATGTTTGCTTTTGGAAAGGTTCCGATGGCGCTTTCAATTTTTTGGGCAATCTTTTCGAGCTTGCGGAATAACTTTTTTTTCTCCTTCTCATCTAAGCCATCCTTTTTTAATTCCCTTAATTTATCAAATCCCCAACTTCTTGAATAGGGGAAATTGTTCATCAAAAGTTACTCCCACCTACAAAAATTGTAGCGCACTTGATCCTCTATACCCTAAACCGCTGCTCCAATTTTCTAAACTTAATACCTTTTAAACAATTTTTACCTATCTTATATGCACCAAATTTGGTATTTAAACCGGAAGGAGTCTACCCGTATCCTTCATACTCATTAACCTATCAAAGATCTTTCTACTAATTATCCCCACGATTTTATCACCGTCCTCTACGGCAATCCTCTCCGCATCTGTCTGCTGAAAAATCCTCTCAACCTCTGTAATGGGAGCATTTCTATTCACCTTATAGACTGGACTTATCATCACATCCTCCGCTATAAGATCCTGCGGGTTCTCTCCCTCAGCTATCACCCGAAAAATTTCCCTATCTGTCACTATTCCCACAATTTCTCCTGAATCATCCTCAACTAAAAGGGAACCAACTTCCTCATTAACCATCATTCTCGCAACCTCTGGGAGAGGATCGTCGGATTTACAGATAACCACATTTTTTCTTGCTATGTCATAAGCTATGGACACGGTTTTCAACCCTCAATTCAATGCATTAAAATTTGATTTAATGAAGCTTTATTACCCTTAAATTTGTTACCCTAAAATTATGAGCAATTACTAATTGGCGAAGCCATTTCAAGAAACTATCTATCAGCACGGATTAAAAAATTTATGGATAAAATATTTTCATCCCATTTCCCATACTCAGGTTTACTCTGTAGGTTTCACAAGTCTGTGGAGAAAATTAGAAGACTTCGGAAATATCTCAATCCTTGTTAGACGAGTAATTGCGAAAATGGAAAAGTTGCAAAGGGCAAGAAACATTACCAAGAAATAGATTTCTAGAAGGGGACTGTTATAGCGTTTGGCTATAAATTGTCCCGTCTAATTTTTGGTGTTTGGAATAAATTTGTGGCACCTTATGCATTCGAACCCGATGGGTTTCTCTTCTCCCACTAATAGTAAGGCGTCGGATTCGCCGAGTTCCCCGTCGCCGCAAAGGTGAAGAGCAGTAATTTTTGAGGTGTTCCCACAATGGAAACATTCATACTCGTACTCCACAGAGGATACGTTCTTGACTTTATCAATGGATACCACATACTTTTCTATGAACATTCTACGACACACAGCACAGGAGTATACTATTTCATCGGCAATTATTGTTGTCGGGCAACCGCAACGGGGACAATTTTTGTGGGGCCTTTTAACCCGGGATCCAAATAGGCACTTGGTCTCTAATTTTTGATACCATCCACACCATTTGCAGACTTCGTGTAGAGGTGCGTCAGTTTCGGGTGAGCTGATCCTTTTGAAAACCTTTATGAGCTCGGCTTTTTTCCACATCGCTTTACCCTCATTGCATAGCCTTACGCAGGAGTATTTCTGCATATTCGCTTGTATAACAAAATTGGCTGAATATGTATATATAGCTTTCTCATCTAATTGAGAATTTCACAATAATTAAAAGTATAATATGCGAAAATCACAAAAAACTATATAAAAATAATAGAAAAAATGACGTCCCACCACAAAAATAGTAAAAAATCACATAAAAACAAATGTTTAAAACATTATAAATTCTAAACAAACCTAAAGGAATTTTTAGAGGGAAAAGACAGAGGTAGATAACACTGTTTTTTCTTACGTGGCTTATAAAAAATTTGATTAACCCTATTTACTGGTTTCGCTTCCAGAATTGGTTAACCCGTGCTGCGAGACTTCTTAGACAAGAAAGTTTGGAAGGATTGCCACTATATTTATGCATTATGCTCTCAGCGTAAGTCATGAAGCTATCAATATCTACTCCTCGTTTAAGAAATAGACAGAGAAGGTTATATTTGTATGAAGACACAACCACATTTTTATCCTTAAAAACTATGGCTTTAGGCAAGATGTCGCGATGCATCCCTACCATAAACATGGTGTAAAACTCAGCTATCATTTCCTTTACTGATGTCTCTCCGTCAAGACTCGTTTCCCATTTTAACATTGGACCATATTCCTGATCCATACCAATTAATGCCACTGCCTTCAACCCATAATCTTTCAGCGACTCCATTTTTAATCCTCCTCTATGCTACTGAGGAAAATTAACATAAAGTTATATTAAACATAGTATTTTTTAGATAATATTCAAAGAACCTTTTCTTGAAAATCCAAAAACTCTTATTACGCTTCAAATTATTCTTAAGTATTAGAATTCAATAGTATGCAAATATTTAACGAAATGATTATATACAATGCTAAATTAATTATCTAAAATTTTTCTTATTCCCCAATGGAAAAATTAAAAAGATTCCAAATTAAGGGAAAAAACAGGGAAACATAATGGCCATAAGAAACCTGTATGTCTTCAAATCTTCAGGTCTCCTGCTGTTTCACAAAGACTACCAAGCAGTCAGTGTAGACTCTAATCTAGTATCAGGCTTCTTCTCAGCGATACAATCGTTTGCCGAAACACTCTTACAGGAAAAAGAAACAGAACTCCACAGTATGAATCTAGGCAAATACACATTTATATTTCATTCAGAAGACGATTTAGAAATCACAACAGTAATTGTGGTTGATGACATAAAAAGGGATCAAGAAAACGCTAAAAGAATTATAGATGCAGTAAATAAAATACTCAAAGAAAAAAAATCAATTGTAGAAAACTTTAAAGGAAATCTTGAAGATTTTTCTGATGTTTCGCAGAAACTGGATGAGATAATTAAACCAGAAACCCTAGATAAAAGAGCCATAAAAGCCCTATGGGAGTAGCCGAAGAAAAGCAATAATCCAAAAAAGAAGAAAAGTGATAGATCCAAAATTACAAATTTTTAGCCTCAGAATCTAAACTCCACAACTAGAATGAAGCCTTCTTCAACAAATTAATTTTCAAATTTTAAAAAAGACAAAAAAATGTGGTGGATGAAGGGCATCTGAGAGCTCACCATTCCCTAGTAATTAAGCCGCCTATCATGCCTAGACCTGCTGGCAGTCCAAAGAGAAGCGCATAATCCCAACCAGAAACACCTGTAATAATGCCGAATATCGAGCTCCAATCTAGGTGACCGGAAACACCCCAGACAAAGTAGGCGATCACCACTATGAAGGAGCATATTATCCCAATTATTATAGCCTTTAGAGGATGTTTCGTAATGAGGCCAGAAATGAAGCCTGCAAGACTAAGGGCTGCAATAGGAACAAATGTCTGTGCAGGTGGACCGGTGGTGGCTAATGTGTGGGGGCGTATCAAGTAGTCCGTAACTGCAAATCGTACAGTAGACCAGAATGCTGTATACTGTCCACCGCTCTCCCAGGGTAACAGCCACAAACTGTAAGCGTTGTATAGGTTCATCAAAGTGTGCCCCATAGCTACGAAGTAGATAATTCCGAACATTGTCGCAAGACATACTATAAAAGCTAAGATATGTCTCAAAATCATTCTTTAATCGCTCCCTTTTTCGTTTTTCTATGTTGATATATTCTTTCAGCTCGTTAAAAATGTGCCGTTTAAGGCATTCTTTAACTCCGTATAAAACTCGGTTTCTAATCTTCAAATATTCGTAGAATGATTACTTTTAACCCCCACTTTGCAGACTCGGATATTTGGATAATTGTGCTACTCTCAAATATGTTCAGCAATATTTTGGCTTTTCCGCAGACTTATTGGTTTCCTCTGAGAGATAGAAAGTTTATCTGTGGTGGAAGGTTCAGCAATAATGCAGAAAATCTGAAAATGGATTTTTATTTATTCTTCACTTGTTTTCTTTTCTGGGTTGGATGCTTTGCCTCCGAATGCTTTTCCAATTTGACCCGTGATGTTTAGTAGCTCCGTAGGGATGACATATTTTCGAGAGTTTCCAGCAGCCATGTTTCTGAGGGTATCCAAGTATTGTATTCCTAGTGTTTTGGTATCTATATTCTTTGCCACTCCTTGAATGATTTCCAGAGCTTGGGAGTAGCCTTCTGCCTTTAAAATGGATGCCTGCCTCTTAGCCTCGGCCCTAAGGATGAGGGCCTTCTTTGCGGCCTCCGCTCTCAAAATTGTTGCCCTCTTTTGTCCCTCTGCCGTTTTTATAGAGGCCACCCTTGTTCCATCAGCCTCAGTGACGGTGGCTCTCCTCATTCTTTCTGCTTCCATTTGTTTTATCATTGCTTCAAGAACTTGTGATGGGGGCAGTATTTCCCTTATTTCGACACTTGTAATTTTAACGCCCCAACGGTTTGTGACTTCATCCAATTTTTCTCTGAGTATATTATTTATGCGTTCCCTCTCAGCCAGAATCTCATCAAGATTTATATCACCCACCACCGACCTAAGGGTGGTTTGAGATAATCCCACGGCAGCCCCCTTCCAGTCTGCAACCTTGATGACTGAATCATAGGCGTCCATAATTCTGTGATAAATTAAAACATCGATCTCTGCAGGAGCATTATCCTTTGTTATGCATTTCTGCCTTGGCACATCAAAGAAGCTCTCTCTCAAATCCACTTTAACGGCTCGGTCTATGATAGGAATTACATAGATTAGTCCCGGGCCTTTAGCTCCTGGTAGTGCTCTCCCCAAGCGGAATATTACCGCTCGCTCATATTCTCGGTATACGCGGAGTCCACTTATAATAACTAGTAAAATGAGTATCAAAACTATTATAAACGCTATGAATATTGGGTTTTCCAACAGTGAGGTTTGAAATTGTAGTGGAGTTGTCAACATTTTCTCCTTCTCCCTTATGTTGTATTTACCCTTGCTTTTATATTCCTTCACTGGACTTTTAAATCTTTATAATTATGCATAGCAACTTCTGACATTGGACTAAAAGGTTCCAATCAACTTTTTTGTGTGGACATTTCCATTTAGTTATTTTGGTTTGGTTTCCACAGTGTTTAAAAAGTACTTTTACAATTTTAATCTTAGGATTTTTGCTAAAATCGCGCTATTTAGAGGTAAATGACATTGTTCCTTGCCCGCTGTGTAGATGATGGAACACTGAATGATTTTTACCTTGTTGATGTTCACATGCATTTGGGTGTTGAACGAGGCCCGCCTATAAGGAATTATAATCGCGATAACTTTTTCAAGTTTTGTCAATCAGTGGAGAAAGCCTTTTTCAAGGAATTGTCTGGTGGATCCCCAAGCATTAAATATAGGCTAGAGGGGGGTAGTGTTCCCAGTAAGTTGGTTAGTTTTCCTATCTTTTTGGAAGGTAGGGCGAATTCACAAACTTTGTTTGACGAGTTTTTTGTGGCTCCCTACGTGAGTAAGATTGCCTCCGTCAGTGTAGGCCGCATAAAATTTGAAAATGATGAAGCCCAGGTTTTAGGGAATAATAATTTAATTTTGAAGTGGAGCGCTCTTCCTAGCCTGGAACGTTTCACAACTTTCAAATATGTTATTTTGTCTAAAACAAGCTCGATAGAGAATGAGATTCGATTGGCTCAGAGTGAGGGTTTTTCTGGTATCAAGGCCAAATTTGACTTTTTAGAAGAATCATTCAAATCTTTACTTAGACTCCTGCAGAATAAGAATTTGCCACTCATGATAGAGATGCTGGGTTCAAAAAAATTTGAAACATTTTATGAATTATTAAATGATGCCCGGTTAGAAATTGGTGGTAATTCAACTCCAATTATCCTCAATTCTTTCGAGTATGATTCAAATGAGGATTTGCTCTGGAAAATTCTAGAAGAGGATAATGTTTACGTGGACCCATTTGGCTTGGAGTTTAAAAACCTAGTTTCCTTCATAACTTCGATGAAGAGCAACGTTTCTAATTGGTCTAGGAAAATATTATTCGGCACCAACTATCCTTTTTGCAAAATTGGTGACACTTTAAAGATTTTAAGGTATCTTTTTAGTTATGATTTTGTGGGGAACGCAACTGATCTTAGGAGAATAATGGGAGCTAACGCACTGGGACTAATTCCTCCCCGTTACAGTTCAACGGGGGGTTCGGTGGAAGAAAAATGCATCATGGCTATTGATGAGTATTCCGAGCAGGCAGCGAAGACATTCGAAGAATTATTGAGCTACTATATAAAAAGGGGCGCAATAAAAATTAGTTCCTGTGATTTTTTGGCAAGAAGTGAAGATGGAGTTGTCGATGTCTCGAAGTATTTACTAACTTTAAAGTCTACAAGGGAAAAGGAAAACGGTGTTACCATCTTGTTTATGAAATCTCGAGGAGGCAAAACTCGTGACGCCCTAGCATTAGCGGTGCTAAGTCCTAAAACCTTAAGCGGGTTTAAAAATAAAACAATCGAAAATGTTGGAAACAACGAAAACTTGAAGAATCTGCTAAGACAAGCCCACTTTATCTCCTCGGATAGTGAAGTTAAAAAAGTATCCGAATTAGTTACTGAGGCACTCTACAAAACCAACACAATCGAAAGAGACGAACTCAAAACATACACGCTCTCTGCGGCTCCGCTCAGCGAAAAGGTTGTAGGAATCAATCCCAAAGATATGCAAGCCCTCGGCCTAAATGACTATGATGTAATCATCGTGGAACCTACCGCTACAGGGGACTGGTACGCCGCTCTGGTGAAAAGCTTTGAAGATGTTTCTCTAGGAGACCTGCAAGTTAACGAAGAACTTATGAACGATTGGTACGTTTTCGAGGGAGACACAGTAAAAATAGAAAAATATAGTGGCAAAATTGACCTTCTCAGACAAGTGGACTTTGCAATAGAATCTTCAGAAGAAATGAAACTACCAGAATTCTTAGTGAAAATTAAAGATAAGATGGATCTACTCTATGAAAAACTAGATGGACTCTACATAGGAAAAGACATGAGACTTATACTATCAATGCTATTTTTGGAAACCCCCACCATTATAAGGCCCATTCATTTTCAACCTGAGCTTGAAGACAGAAAGCTTGGAATTATCAAAAAGGGAAAGACCGTAATTAATTTTGTCTCTAAAAAATTGATTAAACCATACAATTTACTACTAGTCATAGACGTATCTGAAATTATGAAAGAATCAGAAGTACCCGTTGACGAATTTGAAAAAATGACGGATCTATTTACTGCACTGGATGCAAATCAAGTGGAGAAATTAGAAAAACAAATCCATAACGGAAAAATCAGAAAAAACAACGCTGTAGCTTTAATTGGGATTTCCTGCTTAAAGAATCTTTCAGAACAAAGCAATCTAAACAAGGCATCTGTTATATCCTATTCTAATCAAAGCAGTTTGTTCACCATACTAGAAAAAACAAAGGTAATACCCTACATGGATTTCAGCGCAAATAGGAAAAGTTTCTCTCTAAAAGTGCTTTCATCACATATAATTGACAAATGCCAGTATCCTGAGGGGAAAGCAGACCTCAAAGAAGCAGGAAGCAAAGTTAAAGAGTTCACTGAAAAAATAGGGGGAAAAATTCCAACCCTAATTGTAATAATCACCTCTTTGGAAAAAGCAGAGAACTTCGAAGTCTTCCAAGAAATCGCAGATAAAGACCCAAAAATAAAATTCGCATTAATACAAATTGGCCAAACCGAAAATGAAAGCGACTTGAGGAAAGCCGTAGAATCCATAAAAGGTAAATATATTCACATCAGAAAAATAGACCACCAAACCTTAGAAATCGATTTAGCATCTATGCTAATCGACCTTTTATAACAAATTCATAATGAAATATGGCAGCAGAAAATTGTAGGCTAACCTTTTTTGGTGAAAATCGTTTTTCCAAAATGTTTACCAGTAAAACAGGGAGAACAGAAATATTCTAATCACCAATAGCGCTGAGAAAACCACAAGCCATACTGGAAATTTCCACCTCATAACTTTGAGGCCGTCTAGGGGTCCGAAAGGTAACATGTTGAATATTCCTATATCTGCGTTTATACTCGCCCCCACAATCAATATTTGATATAAGTTCACCTGCGAGAATAAAGATTGAACAGTGGAATTTTGGAAAACAAAGGATAATCCGAGTAAAATTATGCCTAGTACCAAGTTAACTAAAGGTCCTGAAAGAGAAGTCTTGCCTACAGTATGCCAATCGCTAGATCCAGAAATCATCACTGCGCCTGGCGCCAGGAACTTTAAAGGAGAAATAATGGAAACTAGTGTCACAAGAACCCCACTAAATATTAATCTAAATTCTGCTCGAAGACCATACATTTCGGCAACAAATTTATGGGCGAATTCATGTAGTAGAAAACTCACCACAACAATGGCTCCTAACCACAAAGCATTATCGATTTGAAAGACCAGCAGAAAGTTTGACAACCATGGTACAAAAGAAACCAACCAGGTTAATCCACTGAGGACCATCCAGATAAGAGTTCCAAACACAAAATTGCCCAGCCCACTACTCAAAACCCATACTACACTGTAAATTAAACTTGAAAACACAACAACCAAAACAATGAACGTGGCAATAGAGATATGGGCGACTTCCTTTTTTGAAGGCACTATTCTTGCCAATCTAGCAGCGGGCTTATCATATATGATGCGTTTCGGAACTATATCCCTATCAAAGGTTCTCTCCTCATGTTTTGTTTCCATCTTCGCTGGTGTTCTTCCCAATTTGTTCCCTTTTTCTGAAACTAAAAGCGTCGAAGTACAATTATGGTTTTCTGGGAGACGATGTTCTATGCAAAAGTAACCCCCACAATTTCGGCACCTGAAAGGTAGGTAGTCTTCCTTACCACAGAAATCACACTTGACCACTTCATAATCCTCCGCAACCATCCGAATTCATAAAACCTTAAACACTAAATAGACCAAACACCTCTTCAAGTCTTAGGGGAATTATAAAAAACAAAAATTTAAGTCTTTACCCCAAAAATATCCAAAAAGTTTCTTTTACAAAACCTTGGCGAGAAAGCCCCCGACTTTAGTTGTGGTGATGAATCGCCAAAAAGCTTATTTGAAAGTAGGGTATACTAATAGTTGTTGGTAGCTGAAGGGTTTGGCTTGGGCTTAAGAGGCTAAACAAGACGCAGCCCCCATGAGGGTGCCAACATAGAC
>Ga0136652_1000929_pt1 | contig 13163 bp, 24 predicted proteins | sample ConPoolayeEmetaG_FD_94864 | JGI IMG/M metagenome (GOLD analysis project Ga0136652, IMG submission 94864) | Hot spring microbial mat communities from California, USA to study Microbial Dark Matter (Phase II) - Cone Pool mat layer E metaG... ...
TACAATATAATTACAATATAATCAATATAATTTATAATTAATAAAATATAATAAATATTAAAAAATATTTTAAAAAAACTTACTTTCTAATATCTTCAAGATTTTATATCTTAGTATTTAACTATTTATCTATACTATTTATCAGAATACCTATAATACTCTATCTACATACTCTATCTACACTATTCTATCTACATTGCTCTACTTGCCTTTTGACTTAATACCTACTGGTTTTCTTCTGCCTTTTCGAGTCCTTGCATTAGTATGAGTTCTTTGCCCTCTTACTGGCAAACCCCTTTTATGCCTAATGCCTCTATAAGAATTAATTTCAATTAGTCTTTTTATATTTTGAGTTATTTCTCTTCTTAAATCGCCTTCAACCTTTAAATTATTATCAATATAAGTTCGAATTTTTACTATTTCATCTTCAGTTAAGTCTTTAGTTTTTCTAGTTTCTTCTATATTTAAATCTTTTAAAATCTTCTGTGCTAAAGACTTTCCAATACCGAAAATATAAGTAAGAGCAATAACTATATGTTTATCCCTAGGAATATCTACTCCTGCAATTCTTGCCAATTAAAACCTCCTTAACCTTGTTTCTGCTTATGACGAGGGTTTTTACAAATAACCATAACTTTACCCTCCCTTTTTATAATTCTGCAACTGCTGCATATTTTTTTAACTGATGGTTTTACTTTCATTTTATGCCCTCTTATTAGCCCTATTTTTATAACATTAATAAAATTATTTATTTTTATTACATTAATAACATTAGTTTGATTATATTTTTTATAGTTAAAATATTTTAATCCTATATAGTCAATAATATTTTTTAATTAATTACATAAGTTAAAATAACTTAATTTTTTAAATAACTTTATTTTTTTTACTTATAAATATTTTTCATTATCTTACTTATTTTTTATTTTCTTGTTATTTTTTCCTAAAAATAATCCTACCTCTTGTAAGGTCATAAGGAGAAATTTCAACTTTAACTTTATCCCCAGGCAATATTTTTATATAATGCATTCTCATCTTTCCAGATATATGAGCCAGCACCTTATGACCATTATCTAGCTCAACTCTAAACATAGCATTGGGTAGAGCTTCTAGTATTGTACCTTCAGCTTCAATTACACCCTCTTTTTTACTAATTGTTTTCCCTCCTGTTTATATATACTTATATATATTATATATCTGAATATATATCTAAATTTCTATGTATATTTAAAAAGCAAGCCTTTAATAAATTGTAAGCTTGTGAGCTTTTTTTAAAAAATGTTAGCTTTTAGTAAAATCTAAAATAAATAATAAAATAAATATTTTCAATTAAAGCGCAAACATATAGACTAACAAAAAACAAATAAAAAGTCTATAAAAATTTATATTTTTTTATCTTAATTTTTATCTTAACGAGTCAAAATTAATGGACCATTCTGAGTTATTGCTACTGTATCTTCAAAATGACACGAAATTTTTCTATCAGCAGTAACTACTGTCCATTTATCTTCTAGAATTTCAACCTCACTTGTTCCAGCATTTAACATTGGTTCAATTGCTAATACCATTCCCTTTTTTAGTACTGGACCTTGGCCAGGAGGTCCATAATTTAAAATTTGTGGCTCTTCATGCATTTTTCTTCCTATGCCATGGCCTACAAAAACTTTTACAACAGAAAAATTATCTTTTTTTGCCCTTGTTTCAATAGTATTTGAAATATCAGAAAGCCTATTGCCGATCTTACACTTTTCTATACTCATGTTTAATGCTTCAAGGGTTGCATTATATAACTTATCTATAAGTTTACTTACATTTCCAACTTTATAACTTCTAGCCGCATCCCCAAAATAACCTTTATATTTTACCCCAACATCAATTGAAACAAGGTCGCCTTCTTTTATTATTCTTTTACTAGGAATACCATGGACTACTTCTTCATTAATCGAAACACATATACATGCCGGAAAAGGTTTTGTACTTAGCTTGCCTACATAACCTTTAAATGCTGGTTCAGCTCCACTTTTTAAAATTAATTCTTCAGCAATCTTATCCAAGAATATAGTTGAAACACCTGGCTTTATATTCTTTTCAATTTGTAAAAGAACATTTTTTACAATTTCTCCTGCCTGCCGCATTATTTCAATTTCATGTGCAGACTTACATATAATCATAAATTTGCAAGTATCCTTTCGGTAATATCTTCTTCAGAACCCATTCCATCAATATTTACAAGAAGATTTTTCTTTTGGTAATAATCTATTAAAGGTTTGGTCTGTCTCTCATAAACATCAAGCCTTTGTTTTATCACCTCAATATCATCATCTTTTCTTTGGTAAAGATCTCCACCGCAAACTGGACATTTACCTTGTAAAATTAAACCTCTGTTTTGTTTTTCATTAATACTGCAAATATTATTACAGCTATGACATATTCTCCTGCTTGAAAGCCTTTTAATTAGCTCGTTTTTATCAACATATATATTAATAACTTTATCTAGCTTCAAATTTAAACTATTAAGCATTTCATCAAATTTTTCAGCTTGGTTTAAAGTCCTAGGAAATCCATCCATAATAAAACCTAAATTTTTTCTATCTTTTTTGTCTGCTTCCTTTAAATTATTTAAATTATTTATATTATTTAAATTATTTTTATTAATTATATTATTATTATTTATATTATTTTTATTATCTGTAATTATATTTTTAATCATTTCTATTATTAACTCATCTGGAACAAGCTCGCCTTTTTGCATATAGTTATTTGCTTTTTTGCCAAGCTCAGTGTTTCTTTTAAGTTCATCTCTTAAAATATCACCAGTTGATATGTGCATTATACCAAAATTCTTGGCAATTCTTTTTGCCTGTGTTCCTTTTCCAGCGCCGGGTGCTCCAAGTAAAACTAATCTCATTTTAAGAACCCTTCGTAATCTCTCATTATTAATTGTGATTCAAGCTGTCTCATTGTTTCAAGAGCAACACTTACTGCAATCAATATTGAAGTACCGCCAAATCTAAAAGGCATATTACCATATGTAATTAAAAGTTCAGGCAGCAGTGCTATCATTGCAAGAAATATAGCACCAGGCAATGTTATTCTATTTAAAATATGAGACAAGTAATCAGCAGTATTTTTACCTGGCCTAATTCCTGGAATAAAGCCCCCATATCTTCTTAAATTATCAGCCGTATCCATAGGGTTAAAAGTAATTGCACTGTAAAAATATGCAAAAAATATAATTAATAAAATATATATAACAGCATAAAAAGGATTAATAGTTCCCTGCGCGCTTGGTGTAAGCAAATTTGCAAGTTTGGTAAGCCAGCCTACATTTGCAAATTGAGCAATTGTTGCTGGAAATAATAAAACCGATACTGCAAAAATTATTGGCATTACTCCTGCCTGATTAACTTTTAAGGGCAAGTAAGTACTCTGACCTCCAAAAACTTTTCTTCCTACAATTCTTTTTGCATACTGGACTGGTATTCTTCTTTCACCCTGAGTCATTTCAATTATTGCCATAATTACACCAACTGCAATTGCTGCAAATAGAATTATAAAAATAATATTTGCAGTCTTTAACCTAAAGATTGTTAAAACCTGACCAGGTATTCTTGAAACTATGGACGCAAAAATTAAAAGAGAGATGCCATTTCCAATACCATGGATATTAATCAGTTCACCAAGCCACATTATTAAAGTTGTTCCAGCTGTTAATGTAGCAACAATTAAAATTATATGCATTGCATCAAATTTTGGAATTGCATTAAAATTCCTAAAGTAAAATACCATAGCTACAGATTGTATTAAAGCAAGACCAGTAGTCATATATCTTGCAATCTGATTTATTTTCCTTCTACCAACTTCGCCTTCTTTAGCAAGCTGCTCAAGCTTAGGTATAACAACCTGAAGCAGCTGCATTATGATTGTAGCTGTAATGTAAGGCATTATGCCAAGAGAAAAAACTGCGAATTTCCCTAACGCACCACCTGAAAACAAATCCATTATACCAAGAAGACCTGACTCAACTTGTTTTGTAATAGCATTTACGTCTACTCCAGGAACTGTTAAATTAGCACCAAATCTATAAAGTGCTAAAATTGCAAGTGTATAAAGAATTCTATTTCTAATCTCTTTAATTCTAAAAGCATTTAAAATTGCTCGCCACATATTTTTTCCTTTTAAAAATTTTTAAAATACGTATTTTAAAATTTTTTAATTATTTTTTTTCTTTTTCTTCTTTACACTACTTATAACTTCTACTTTTCCACCAGCAGCTTCAATTTTTTCAACTGCACTTTTACTAAAGTAATTTGCTTTAACTGTTAATTTTTTTGATAAATTTCCATTTCCTAAAATTTTAAGCGGACTTTTTTCTTTCATTATATAGCCATTTTTTAAAAGTAATTCAAAATCTATAACTTCCCCATCGGTAAACTTGTTTAAAACACCAACATTGACTATGTTAAATTCTTTCTTTCTTGTATTTTTAAAACCCTTAAGATGAGGCACTCTTCTATGTAGTGGCATTTGTCCGCCTTCAAATCCAAGCCTAACACTACCACCTGATCTTGCAAGTTGACCTTTGCTTCCGCGACCACTTGTTGTTCCATGACCAGAACTGTTGCCTCTGCCAACTCTTTTATCTTTTTTTATAGATTTTTTATTAGGTTTTATATCACATAACTTCAACTTGTTCCCCCTGTAATTATTGTTTATTAGGATTTTTAGGATTTTTTAAGATTTTCTAATGCTTAAAACTTCTTCTCTTGTTTTTAACGATTTAAGCCCTTTTACAGTTGCATTAACTATACTTAAGGCATTTGCACTTCCTAATGATTTTGTAAGTATATCTTTAACTCCTGCCAGCTCTAAAATAGCCCTAACAGGTCCACCAGCAATTACACCAGTACCAGGCGCTGCAGGTTTCATAAATACATGTCCAGCACCAAATTTAGTATTTATCTCATATGGTATTGTTCCATTAACTAATGGAACTTCAAAAATATTTTTCTTTGCTGCATTTATTGCTTTTTGAATAGCAGTTGAAACCTCATTGGCTTTACCAAAACCAACACCAACTTTACCATTCATATTGCCTATGGCAACAAGCGCACTAAAACTAAACCTTCTTCCGCCTTTTACAACTTTTGCTACTCTATTAATTTTTATAACTTTTTCAGAATATTCTTCTGCAGCCATATACTCAGGCACAAACTTTCCTCCTTTTTAATTACTAAAAAATTATTTAAAAAACCATTAAAACTTAAGTCCGCCTTTCCTTGCACCTTCTGCTAACGCTTTTACTCTGCCATGATATTTATACCCGCCTCTATTAAATACAACTTCTGTAATATTTAATTGTTTTGCTTTTTGAGCAAGAATAAAGCCGGTGGCAAAGCTGACGCCAATTTTACCAGTGCCAGGTAGTTCTTTATCATTTAAATCAACGCTTTTTAAATCAACATTTTTACTTGAGACGCCTAAAAGAGTTTTGCCATCACTATCAACAATTTGTGCATAAATATATTTATTTGATCTAAAAACATAAATCACAGGTTTTGTTGTATTTTTTCTTATTTTAAAAGTTACCCTTCTTTTTCTTCTTAAAGTCTTATTTTTTGTTTCTAGCTTAGTCCTCATAAAAAACTCCTCTTAATTTACTACTTCTATTAAGCCTAAATTTAAATAGTTAAAATCTTTAACCAATACACTATTTTCTATTTCTTCTATTTCCCGCCTATTTACTATTTCCCGCCTTTTCCAGAAGATGCAGCTTTTCCAGCTTTCTTTCTGACAACCTCATTTGCATACCTAATACCTTTTCCTTTATATGGCTCTGGCCTTCTAATATCCCTAATTTTTGCTGCAATTTGTCCTACTCTTTGCTTGTCTATTCCTTTAACTATTATTGTTGTGTTGTCAGGTACATCAAAGGATATATCCTCTGGTCTAGGAAAAATTACAGGATTAGAATATCCAACTAATATTTCTAAATCTTCTCCTTTTTTACTTACCCTATATCCAACTCCAACTATTTTAAGCGTCTTTGCAAAACCTTCGCTAACTCCAATAACCATGTTGTTTAATATATTTCTATAAAGACCATGCTTCGCCTTTACTTCAAGATTTGTTGAAACAGGTTCTAATGATAAAACACCATCATTTATCTGGACTTTAATATCTTTATCTATGACCTGTGAAAGCTCACCTAATTTACCTTTTACAGTTACTAAATTTCCATCTATATTAACTTCAACTCCTGAAGGTATTGGAATCGGTCTTTTACCAACTCTAGACAATTTAAAACCTCCTCTTAATTACAACATTACTAAGTAAAACCTCAATATAACCTCAAAATATTTTAAAGCATCACCACAAATAACAAATAATTTCCCCACCAATACCAAGCTTTTTTGCTTTTTTGGCAGTCATAACACCTTGGGATGTCGATACTATAACAGTTCCCAGTCCTCCCATTACACGGGGCAATTTTTCTTTTTGAGCATAAACTCTTAAGCTTGGTTTGCTAACTCTTTTTAAACCATTTATAACACCGCTTTTATCTTTTTTGTATTTTAAATATATTTTTAGAATGCTGTCAGCACTTCCACTCCCGATAACCTCATAACCACTTATGTAGCCTTCTTCCTGCATAATCCTTGCAATTTCAATTTTTAACTTGGAAGAAGGTATAACAACAGAGTCAAAACGTGCTTTTACAGCATTTCTAATCCTTGTAAGCATATCTGCTATAGGATCTGAAACAGACATTTATCCTCCTTCTACCAACTAGACTTTGTAAGCCCAGGAATTTTACCTTCATGAGCAAGTTGTCTTAAACAAATTCTGCAAAGACCAAATTTCCTAAAATAACCTCTTGGTCTGCCGCATCTGTTACACCTGTTATAAAACCTTACCTTAAATTTCGGTGGTCTTTTTTGTTTTATAATTAAAGACTTTTTTGCCAATTATAATCCTCCTAATTATAATCTTCCTAATTTATAAAAATAATTTAAAATAAAAAAATTAAAATAAAAAATTAAATAAAATAAAGCTTAATTAAGCTTAAGAAGTAAGCTTAATACATCATTGATAATATTTATATATTTATTTATCTATCTATTTATTTTCTAAAAGGAAAACCAAATTTCTCAAGCAAAGCTAATGCTTCTTTATCATTTTTAGCAGTACTTCCAATTGTTATATTCATTCCTTTAATACTAACAATGCTATCATAATCAACTTCTGGAAAAATGGTCTGTTCCTTTATCCCAATTGTATAATTACCTCTTCCATCAAAACTTTTCTTTGAAAGACCCCTAAAATCCCTAATCCTAGGAATTGCCACATTTAAAAGCCTATCTAAAAATTCATACATCCTATTGCCTCTTAAAGTAACCATACAACCAATAGAATGTCCTTGTCTTATTTTAAAACTTGCTATAGATTTTTTAGCTTTAGTTATAACAGCTTTCTGTCCAGTTATCTTTGCAAGGTCATTTGCTGCACCTTCAAGCTCTTTTGGATTTTGTACAGCAGAACCAACACCCATATTTATAGTAATTTTATTGATCTTTGGCACTTGCATAACACTCTTATAATTAAACTCTTTGAGCAACTCGCCAACTATTTCTTTTTCGTATTTTTCTTTTAATCTAGGTTTCATTAAAACTGTCCTCCGCATTTCTTACATATTCTAACCTTGTCCCCTGTATCCTTAATTTCAAACCCTACTCTTGCAGGTTTATTACAACTTGGACATACAACAGCTACATTAGAAATATTAATAGGTCCTTCTTTACTAATAATACCGCCTGGCTGATTCTGCTTTTTCTGTCTTTCATGAACTTTAACAATATTCATACCTTCTACAAAAACAAAATTTTTACGAGGTTCTATTCTTAAAACTTTACCTATTTTACCTCTGTCTTTTCCATGTAATATTTTAACCTTATCATTCTTTTTAACCTTCAGCATTTCTATCTCCTAAAAGAAAAATATATAAAAAATATATTAAAACAAAAAAACAATATTTTAAAAATATTAAAAATTACATAAATTAAAATTTTTTAAAGTACTTCTGGAGCTAGTGAAATAATTTTCATAAAATTTTTTTCTCTTAATTCCCTTGCTACTGGCCCAAAAATACGGGTCCCTTTAGGGTTATTTTGGTTATCTATAATTACAGCAGCATTATCATCAAACCTTATATAAGAGCCGTCTTTTCTTCTATATTCTTTTTTACATCTTACTAAAACTGCCTTTACTACATCACTTTTCTTTACAACTCCACCAGGGTTTGCAACCTTTACAGCTGCTGTAAACACATCTCCAACTCTTGCAACCTGCTTTCCTGAACCACCCAAAACAGTAATTAGTAAAAGTTCTTTTGCTCCTGTGTTATCTGCTACATTAACTCTAGTATATTGTCTAATCATCTTTCTACCCTTCCCTACAGCTAACTAAATCTATTGCGTTTTCTATTGCGTCTATTGCGCTTTTTTAACAATTTCAACCAGTCGCCATCTCTTTGTTTTACTCAATGGCCTTGTTTCAGCAACTTTAACAACATCACCCATCTTTAAAATGTTTTCCGGGTCATCAACTTTTAACTTTTTTATTTTCTTTAAAATTTTCTTATATAAAGGGTGCCTGTAATAAGTTTCAATTGCCACTGTTGCAGTTTTATCCATTTTATCGCTTACTACAGTTCCAATTCTAATTTTCCTCTTTCCACGTTCTAAATTATCTCTTTCCAACTAACTGCCCCCTTAAGTTAAACCTTTTTGTTTTTGTCGAATAACAGTTTCAATTCTAGCAACGTCTTTTTTTAAATTATGTATAGCCATTACATTTTCAAGCTGCCCAGTAGCTTTCTTAAACTTTAATGCTAAAATACTTTTCTTAATTTCCGAAAGCTTTGATTCAAGCTCTGGTACTGTTTTTTCCCTTATTTCTTTCATTTTCATTAAAATCACCCAAACCTACATCTTAGACTTCTTCATATACAAATTTGGTTTTAATAGGTAGCTTATTTGAAGCAAGTCTAACAGCTTCTTTGGCTACTTCAAAATTTACCCCTGATATTTCAAACATAATCTTACCTGGTTTAACAACCGCTACCCAATACTCAGGTGCACCTTTTCCTCCACCTTGTCTGGTTTCGGCAGGTTTTTTTGTAACAGGTTTATGAGGAAAAACGTTAATCCAAACTTTACCGCCTCTTTTAATATATCGAGTAAGAGCAATTCTTGCAGCTTCTATCTGCTTGCTTGTAATCCAACCAGGCTCAAGGGCTTGCAAACCATATTCTCCAAAAGCAAGTTTTTTGCCTCCCTTAGCCATACCCTTCATTCTTCCTCTTTGTTCTTTTCTATGTTTAACCCTTTTAGGCATTAACATTGGCGACATTTTTATCTCCTTCTTTATAATCAAAAATCATATCACCGAGATAAATCCATACCTTTACCCCGATTTTACCAAAAGTAGTATTGGCTTCTGCAAAACCATAATCGATATCTGCTCTTAAAGTATGCAAAGGAACTCTACCTTCTCTATACCACTCAGTCCTTGCCATCTCTGCACCGCCAAGCCTTCCAGCACACTGAACTTTTATGCCCTTAGCTCCAGCTTTCATTGCAAGAGCAACAGCTTTTTTCATTGCCTTTCTGAAACTAACTCTGCCCTCAAGTTGAGATGCAATGTCTTCTGCAACAAGCTTAGCTATAATTTCAGGTTTCTTAACTTCTATAATATTTAATTGTATATTTTTACTTACTACTTTTTGAATCATATCTCTTATATCATTTATATTTGTACCTCTTCTACCTATAACAACGCCTGGTTTAGAAGTATAAACATCAACTTTAATGTCATCTGCAGTTCTTTCAATATCTATTTTGGCTATGCCTGAATTAGAAAGCTGGTCATTTAAAATATCCCTTATCTTAATGTCTTCATTTAAAAATTGGGCATATTCTTTATTTGCAAACCATCTAGATTGCCAGTATTTATTTATTCCTAATCTTAAACCCACTGGGTTTACTTTTTGACCCATTACTTGTTAGCCTCCTTCTCTTTTTGAACAGAAGATTTATCATTAGACTTTATCTCATTGTCACTTTTACTACTAGTTTGTTTTACTTCTTTTTTTTGATATTTTTCTTGATTTATCTCTTTTTTTTGACCTGCTGTTTCTTTTTCCTTATTTACTTCCTTATTTACTTCATTATTTAATTTCTTATTTATTTCCTTTTTTGCTTCTTTTTCTTTATCTTTACTTATATTACTTACATTACTTACCTTGCTAGCCTTGCTTTTTAAGTCAGAAACTAAAACAGTTATGTGCGATGTTCTTTTTAAAACTCTATCAGCACGACCACGAGCCCTAGGCTTAAATCTTTTTAGTGTAGGTCCCTCATTAACATAAATTTCTTTAATAATAAGGTCTTCTTCTGACACTTTATATTCTTTGAAATTTTCAATAGCATTAGCAACAGCACTTTGAATAGCTTTACGAACAAATACTGCAGCCTTTTTCGGCGTAAGGCTTAATAGCCCTATAGCTTCTTCTACAGGTTTATTACGTACCAAGTCTATTACAAACTTAACTTTTCTAGGTGAAATTCTTAAATATTTCTCTATAGCCCTTGCTTCCAATATAAGCCCCCTATTATAACAGTTCTATATAACATTTCTATATAAAAATTCTAAATAATAATTAATAATAATTTAAAATTAGTAATAATTTAAATTAATAATTTAAAATTAAAATCTTACCATTAATAATTTAAATTCATACCAGTCCGAAATTTACTATTTTTTCTTTTTTACTGCTGCTGTTTTTTCACTTTTTCCTTTATACGCATGTGGTCTAATTGACCTTGTGGGTGCAAACTCCCCAAGCTTATGTCCAACCATAGCCTCAGATATAAAAACCGGCACATGTCTTCTGCCGTCATAAACTGCTATGGTATGTCCAACCATCTCTGGAAAAATTGTTGAACTTCGGGACCAGGTCTTAATTATCTTTTTCTGGTTTGTTTCATTTAGCTGGTTGATTTTTTTAAGCAAACTTTCTTCAATAAATGGTCCCTTTTTTAAAGACCTGGACATCTTTATTCCTCCTATTTTTTCCTTCTTCTGATTATGAACTTATTACTTTGTTTATTTTTCTTTCTTGTTTTATACCCTAAGGTTGGTTTACCCCATGGCGATACAGGGTCTCTACCCGCAGATTTATTCTTCCCTTCGCCTCCTCCATGAGGATGGTCATGGGGATTCATTGCAGTCCCTCTAACGCTTGGTCTAACACCCAACCACCTATTTCTTCCTGCTTTGCCAAGACTAATTATATTATGGTCAAGATTTCCAACTTGACCAATGCAAGCCCTACAATTAATATCAATCAATCTAACTTCACTTGACGGTAACTTTATTTGTGCATATTTTTCTTCTTTTGCTAAAATTTGTGCTGCACTTCCTGCAGACCTAGCAATTTCTGCACCTTTACCTGGCTTAAGTTCTATATTATGAATAATTGTTCCTACTGGTATATTTTTAATTGGCAGACAGTTTCCAGGTACAATATCCACGTTTTCTCCTGAAACTACAGTGCTGCCAATATTTAATTCAAGAGGAGCAATTATATACCTTTTTTCTCCATCAGCATATTGGATTAATGCAATTCTTGCACTTCTATTTGGGTCATATTCAATAGCTACTACTTTTGCCGGTATATTATCTTTATTTCTTTTAAAGTCTATTATTCTATAAAGTCTTTTATGACCACCGCCACTGTGTCTTCTAGTAATTCTTCCATTATTATTTCTTCCGCCAGTCTTACTTAATGACTGAGTCAATGACTTTTCAGGTTTCTTTTTTGTTAAAACTGAAAAATCAGAAACAGTCGCAAATCTTCTTCCTGGTGATACTGGTTTATATTTTTTTAATGCCAATTTATACCTCCAAATTAAAAAACCATTTAACCCGTCAAATCTTTCTAAAACTTCTCAACCATTCTTTAAAACTTTAATTTTTTACATTTATTAAAAGCTCAAAACAATTAACCCTTTTTACTCTAAACTGTTTTAACTTAAACTTTAAACTGCTTCAAATCTAAATTGCTTTTAACCTTATCTGTATTCTCACAATTGTATTCACAACTGTATTCTTATCTGTATTCTCAAATGTATTATCAAATGTATTATCAACCATATTTAAACCGTTGATTCAAAAAACTCTATTTTATCTTTTGCACTAACAGTAACAATTGCTTTTTTCTTCTTTGCGCTATAACCAGATGACCTGCCAAGTCTTTTTGGCTTAGGTTTTACATTAATTGTATTAACTCTTAAAACTTTAACATTAAAAATTTTTTCAATTGCCCTTTTTACTTCATCTTTATCTGCCCTAGGGTCTATATAAAAAGAATACTGCTTATTCTGTACTGCTGCATAACTTTTTTCTGAAACTATAGGCGATAAAATTATATCTCTAGGATCTTTCATCTAAGTACCCCTTATCAAAGCCTTTGTTAAACTCTAATATTGATTTCTTCGTAAATAATAAATAATCAGCAATTAATATATCATATGTTGTTAGTCCACGTGGACTTACAATCTTTACTTCAGGAATATTTCTGAAAGCTAATTGAGTATTACTATATACATCATCTAAGACTAGTAAAACTCTTTGTCCTGTTAAATTTAAACTATCTAAAACTTTTTTTGCAAGCTTAGTTTTTGGGCTTTCAAATTCTAAACTATCAACAACAATAATTTTATTTTCATTATACTTATCAGACAAGGCAATAAGTCTTGATTTTCGTATAACTTTCTTATTTAATTTAAAAGAATAATCTCTTGGCTTAGGCCCAAAAACAATTCCACCATGTCTCCATAAAGGAGATCTAATTGAACCAGCTCTAGCATTTCCTGTTCCTTTTTGTCTCCAAGGTTTTCTACCACCGCCTGAAACTTCACTTCTTTCCTTTGTTTTATGAGTACCTGCTCTTCTTTCAGCAAGATATCTTCTTACTTCTTGATATAAAACATCATTGTTCATTTCTTGTTTTACTAAATAATCAGAAATTTCTATATTTTCTTTTTCTTTTCCTTCTAAGTCTAATACGCTTAAATTTGCCATTTTTTATCTCCAAAACA
>Ga0136652_1000934_pt1 | contig 13107 bp, 11 predicted proteins | sample ConPoolayeEmetaG_FD_94864 | JGI IMG/M metagenome (GOLD analysis project Ga0136652, IMG submission 94864) | Hot spring microbial mat communities from California, USA to study Microbial Dark Matter (Phase II) - Cone Pool mat layer E metaG... ...
CTTGTTTATTATAAATTCATCTTTTTGGTAAATGCATTACCAGTTTTAAGTAAATTATCCAAGCATATATCATATTTATACTTGTGGAATCCAAAAGGAAGTTCTTATAAATTAAATGGAAAACAGTATTTCAAATTTCATTGCAAACTTTTTAATCAGTGCGATTTTACTGGCTTTGTCTTTGACCAATAACAGCAATAATTTTAAGGTATTTAAACATTTAGGAGATAATTTTAAAACTTGATTTTATAAATTATTGGGTTAAAATGTAGATATGATTAAAAGATTACTTTTTGACAATCTGAAATCTCACTTGCAAAAAAAAGAAATAAGCTTAATTATAGGACCAAGACAGTCTGGAAAAACTACTCTTATGCTTCTGCTAAAAGATTACCTTTTAAAAAATAACAAAAAAACATTATTTTTAAATCTTGATGTTGAAACAGATAGAGCATATTTTACTTCTCAGGAGAAACTAATAGCTAAAATAAATCTTGAGCTAGGTTTAGAAAAAAGCTATGTTTTTATTGACGAAATTCAAAGAAAAGAAAATGCGGGGTTATTTTTGAAAGGTATATATGATTTAAATCTAAATTATAAATTTATAGTTTCAGGTTCAGGAAGTTTAGAGCTTAAGGAAAAAATTCATGAATCACTTGTAGGAAGAAAAAGAATTTTTAAATTAACAACTGTTAAATTTATTGAATTTGTCAATTACAAGACCTCATATAAGTATGAAAACAAAATTTCTGATTTTTTTAAAATTGAGCAAAACAAATCTTTACAATACTTAGATGAGTATTTGCACTTTGGTGGATATCCAAGAGTAGTTACAGCTGAAACTATTTCAGAAAAAAAAGCAGAAATGGACGAAATATATCAAAGCTATATTGAAAAGGATATATCATTTTTGTTAAATGTTAAAAATACTGAAAAAGTTTCAAACCTAATAAGATTGCTTGCTTCACAAACTGGAAAACTTTTTAATTATTCTGAATGCTCCAATACAATAAATTTATCTATTGAAACATTAAAAAAATACATTTGGTATCTTGAAAAAACTTTTATAATAAATAGAATCACCCCATTTTATAAAAATATAAGAAAGGAAATTACAAAATCCCCTATATTTTATTTTGAAGATATTGGTTTTAGAAATTATGCGCTTAATTTATTCAATGCAAGCGAAATTTCTGATATAGGTTTTTTATTTCAAAATTTTATTTATAATATTTTAAAAGACGTCTTTGAGCAAAGCTCTATCTCAATTAATTTTTGGAGAACACTTGATAAGGCAGAGGTTGATTTTATAATTACAGTAGGAAAGGACTATATACCAGTGGAAGTAAAATATAAATCTTTTAACTCTGCTCCCAATATTTCGAGGTCTTTTAGAAGCTTTATTATTAAATATAAGCCAAGAAGAGCGCTTGTTGTAAACCTAAACTACAATAGTCTAATGAAAATTGATGATACAGAAGTTATCTTTTTGCCTTATTATGAACTGTGGCAAATAAATAATTATCTATATTAAATGAAAATTAAATGACAAAAAAATTAATAAAAAATAGGAATTATAAGAACCATAAGAATTATAATTCTCTTTTATAAAACCATAAGTCTCTGTTATAGCTATAGAACTTTTTATAATACCGAAATCAACTCTCTTTAGGTTAATTTATATTCTATCTTAATAATATGCTTATTATAAATATTTTTTCACGTATTTTGTTATTCATAAGCTAGTTTTACACTATTAGTTTTCAGCCCTAGCTGTCATCATTTATAAAAACACTTGAAGTTATATGCATTGCTAATGTAATTCTAGTGTAATTTTCTTTATTATTTATTAGAATTTCTTAATTTATTAGAAATTCTTAAAAAATTCTCATTCCATTCCTTGTTAAAAATCTCTGCTAGTTCTTTTTCATACTCTAGCATATTCTTTCTAAAATTCAGATCTTTAAGTAATTCATCTGCTGATACATCCTGAGGTATTGCCTTGTTTTTCTCTATTATATTTAAGAAATCTGAATAATGATCCCGGTAAGGACATGGTATAAGAAGATTTCCAAGTTTATTTGATTTACTATATTCTTTTCCATAACCATGGTTTTTCTGCCATTTCCTAATTGAAACTAAATAAGGATTTTCCCATATATCTGTTATATTTCCACCATTTTCGTAAATTTCCAAAATATTTCCTGAAGAATATGGAATAAACACACATGGCATTACATTGCCATTCCAGTCAATATGTAAATACCCACCACTTCTACCTGCAGCAATGCATCCATTGACAAGCGTGCCATGGTTCCAGAAATCAAGTATAAAAAGCCTTCTTTTTTCAATTATATCCAGCAGTTTTTTTCGAAACTCAAGTCGCTGATAAGGAGTTGGCATTAGACTAAAATCAGCATTTCTGCCCATTGGCAAATATTGAAAATAAAAAGCATAAAAAATTTTCTGTTTTATAAAAAAGAAATCAAGAAACTCATCTGAGAGTACCTCATTATAGTTATTTCTATTCACTGTAACAGAAATACCAGCAGGAACTCCCTGAATCTTTAAGTTTTCCAAAGAAGAAACAACTTTACTAAATACACCAATACCTCTTCTATTATCTGTAGTTTTTTCCATACCTTCGACAGATAAAGCAGGAGTTAAATTTTTGCTCAGCCTGATTTTTTTTAAGATTTCACTATTAATTATGGTTCCATTAGTAAATGCTAAAAATAAAAGGTCGTTGTGTTTAAGTGCAATATCAAGAATATCTTTTCCATTAGATTTGTATAAGAATGGTTCTCCACCGCTGAAAACTATAAGTTTTATACCCCAGGCTTTTTTTGCATCTGTTATTAATTTATCCAGTATTTCCCAAGAAAGTTTATGACCCCTGCTTTCTGATGCAGCATAACAGTCTTGGCAATGTAAATTACATTCATGCCCTGGACTTATTACAAGAAAAAAAGGAGGTTCTGTGCCATTTTTTTCATAAAAATTATTAATTATTTTATCTTTAGCCCTATTTGTAATAATGGCACCTGCCCACAGTTTCAAAACAACTTTGCTAACTTCTTTGCTTAATGCATTACCTTCAATAGCTCTTTTTACAGAGTTAATTATCGAAAGAGCAATTAACTTTTTTTCATGTTGGACTTTAGTGTTTGTACTTGAAAATTTATTCTTTTTTCCTGGTTTTAAATATGAAATAACTAATTTTTCAAGCAGTGCTATTAACAGTTTTCTAGTAATTTTATTAAATAAAAGGTTATTTAGAAAACTATAAATTAAATCTTTATTAATTAAATCCTTATTTTTTATTTTTTCCAATACTCTCAATTTATCTTATTGTATTTTAATTAAATTTAATTCTATCCTAAAGTAAAGCAAAGTTCCAGTTCAAGACATAATAAAACAGAACAAGACATAATAGGCAAAACAAGACAGAGAGGCAGAATAATGAAGGCTAAGACAAAATAAATAAGACAGAGCAAGCAAAATAAGACAGAACAAGAATACACTAAAGTTATAGACTATTAGTTAAGTTACAGACTATTAGTTAAAAATCTTACTGGAATTCTTTATAATTTTTTCTAAATTTAATTCTTTTAAAATTATACTTCTAGTATTTTCTAAATTAATTAAGAATTTAAAAATATCAGGTTTCTTATTGATTCAAATATACCAATATATACCAATGTTTACTACAAGATAAGAACATTCTAACAATAAAGCTGTTGTTAAATCGGCTGTTAATATTCTAGCGTCTGTTTTATCACTCGCTAAAAATTTTTTTTACTTGTTCTGCAACCTTTAAACCTAAAATTTCAAGAGAATGCTCATCAAAATGAACTCCGTCTATTTGGCTTACCTTAATAATTTTACCAACATCCAAAAAACTGCATCCATATAAATTTGCAACTTTTTTATAATAACCTGCAAGTTTTTTTGATTTTTCAACACTATCACCACCTAAAAAACCTGCTAAATTAGATTTTGCGCTCAAAGGAGGTGGAACCAATACTAAAATTTTAGGACTGCTGCCATCTGGACCACAATTGCTATTTTGGATAGCATTTATAAGCACCCCTAATCCAAAAGCTATTTCATATGCACATACTGAAAACCTTGGTTTTAAATCATTAGTACCAAGCATTAAAATTACTAAATCTATTGGTGCATGTGACTCAAGGCAGGGAATTAGATATTTTAATCCATTTTTATGTGCACCTTCTAAAGGGTCATCAAAAACTGTTGTCCTTCCATTCAGTCCTTCTTCTATAACATAATAGTCACTGCCAAGCTTGCTTTGTAAAATATATGTCCATCTTTTTTGCCTTTCATAACGGTACTCACTGGAAACAAATACTTTTTCTAATAAATCAAAGTCAATTGGTTTGGCACCATGGGTATTAGAGTCTCCATAACATAAAATAGTTTTTGCAGACTTTAACTCTTTTTTATCTTGCATAATCCCCCCCCTTTTTTTTTGAAAAATATAGAATTGAATTTAAATAATTTTACTATATAAATTTAATGATTTTAAATAATAAAATTAATGAAATGAAAGCTTATCAAAATAGTCAATATAATATATTTTTATATCGCTGGAGTTTTAACAGTACTGCCCTCTTCAGTTTTTGCTTCATACATTAACAAATCAGCTTCTTTTACTAAATCATCTTGAGACATTCCCTCTTTGTATTGACTTATACCTATACTTAAAGATGTCTCTTTTTTATCAATTTTATTATATTCATTAATTATTCTTTTACATACACTTTTTGCATGTTCTATATCTGAACTTTCAAGAATAACTGCAAATTCATCACCACCAAATCTTACAACACTGTCAAGGCCGCTTCTTGTATTATCCATTAGTATTTTTGTAAGCTGCTGTAAAAGCCAGTCGCCTTGAAGATGTCCATATTTATCATTAAGCAGTTTAAACTTATCTATGTCTATAATCAGCAGGTTAAAAGGCTGTTTTAGCCTGTAAAATCTTTTAATTGCATTGTCAAGTATTTCATAAAAATGTCTACGGTTGTATGCACCAGTAAGAAAATCCCTTATAGATTCATCCTTTAATCTATCTTGCAGTAACTTTTTTTCTGAAACATCACGAAATATTGCAACTTTACCAATTACCTTATTTTTACTATAAATTATTGGAGCAGCCATGACATTGTAATGTTTTAATTCATCATGTATTTTACATCCAATATCTAAATTAAGTTTCTCTAGTGAATCAGATTCAAAAAATTTAAAAATTTGTATAATTTTTTCAGGAGGCTCTGCAAACTTAATCATGTTTGATTTTATTTCAGCAGTATTAAAACCACTTCTTTTTAGATTATTTTTTAGACTATCTCCAAAAAGTGTTTTTATCATTTTTTGATTAATTTCTATAATATCTCCTTTTCTATCTGTAATTATTATGCAATCGTCTATCGTGTGAAAAATTCTTGAAAAAGGAAGCATATCCAAAGTAATTTTTTCCATATATGCATTTATTGAAATTATTATAAAGAAAATAAATCTAAGAAGAGCACTAATATAAAAACCAAAATTATAATCTAACCTTAATCCTATACCTCGAATAGTCACAGTTGAAATAGTGAAAAACAACAACCCAGACAAGAAAACTATATGGCTAAGTATAGGATAATTAGTTTTTTTAATCTTATGAAGGTCGTAGCTTACATATACTATAATAATAATTAGCAATGGTAGTATATAGAATACCCCTAAATACCTTGCTAAACTTCCATATACTTTATAACCAGCTTCTATTTTTGCAATTCTAATTGGTTGTGAAATTAAAAAATAAAATATTATTGCCAGTGATGGAAAATAAAAAGCATATTTTATATGTTTTATCTTAAATAAATTAAAATCAGAGTTATCTACAGCATAATGAAATAAAGCTGCAGGAAATATATACACAGATGCCTCAAGAACATATGCAAAGTTTATTATAAAATTCTTATTACTTGTTAAAAGTATAACCAAATTTGAAAGTGACATTAAAAAAACTGATAATGATATAATCAAAAACGAAAATATTTTTGTTTTTCTTTTGGAGTTAAATAAACTATTTATAATTACAAATAAAGAGAATATAAAAGTTAAGACAGTAATTATTAAATATCCTGTAATATTTAAGTTCATTTTATAACACCAATTAAATATATTTTTTAATAATAAATGTGTTATTATAATTTAAAATTTAAAAAAATAAAACAAAATTAAACTTTTATTAGTTTGGCAACTGCCTTATTTTATGACACTACCATATTTTGTAATTCTTTTTTAACCAACCAAGGACAATTTCTAAAAAACTCTCTTATTCTTTAATCGACTCAATACCTTCTGAATCTTTAATTGTTCAAATAAACTCATTTATTGAAAATAATGCATAGTTTATCTCCCGCATAATTTCTTTCTTTGTTTTTGCAAGAAACCCTGATAACTGCTTTGATGAGATATCACCAATAACCATAATCAATATCAATTAGAAGACTTTCTTCTCCCCTTGCATAAGAACCATAGATAAACGCTATCTCTGTCTTTTTATTTTGAAGATTTTCTTTTAAGGCTTCTGCTATTTTTATACTTTTAAAAAAAAATTTTTTAAATCCTCAAATATAGGTGTATTTCTATTTACTTTATAATATACTCTATTTTCCCGGATTGACTTTTCAAGAAAACCTATTTTAAGGAGTTTTTCAACTTCACGCTGTATTGCTCTTATTGACTGACTTGTAAGACTTGATATCTGCCTTTGGTAAAAACTATTATCAGCATTAAATAAAAATAGTTTTAAAATTTCTACTCTTGTTTTTGAAGAAAAAAGTTTATCTAACATAAGAATTTAAAAAAAATAACATATACAATTTTTAGTCAATTTTATACAAATTGTAGAATAATCAATGGCTAATAATAAAACTTTAGCTAAATGCATCAGACAATATTTCAATTAAGTTTTTAATTAAACATGGAATGCGATTTTTATTATCTATAGGAATTTTCATTTATTTGGTTGATATTATTTAATATTGTTTAATATGATTAATATTTTTTAATATTATTCGAAAAAAACCTTATTTCTCTTTCTTATTTCTCTTTTTGATATTTCAGCAATACTTTTACTTTATATTTAACTAAAAATTTATATAATTAATACTTAAATATTTAATGAAAGAATTTAATAAGGAAGTTTTTGTTGCAAAAATTCAGCAAGTGTGCTTTAGTATAAAAAATATTTAATGAATTAATTTATGTCTTATTTTGCTAATCAACAATCACTAAAAAAGCACCCACTTCCCAAATGGTATAACGATGCAAAACTAGGAGTTTTAGTTTTGTGGGGAATTTATTCTATTCCTGCATTTGCACCCACAGGAAAAACTTCAAATGCGCTTACCTCAGAAGAAGGTTGGAGACAATATTTTATTAAAACCCCATATGCTGAATGGTATGCAAATTCCATAAAAATTCCAAATTCACCTGCTGCTAGATACCATAAAGAAAAATACGGAACATCTTTCGCTTATGAAGATTTCACACCGCAATTTAAAAGATATATAAAAAGCTGGGACCCAGTAAAGTGGGCAGATTTTTTCAACAATATCGGAGCAAAGTACGTTACTTATTGTGCAAAATTCCATGATGGTTTTTTAATGTGGCCAAGCAAGTACAAGTGCCCTGTTAAAAATAATTGGTACAGCGAGCGAAACACTGTTAAAGAACTTGCAGATGCTTTAAGATCTAAAGGCTTAAAAATGGGTATATATTATTCAGGTGCTCTTGACTGGGCTTTTACAAAAGATCCAATAACAGACCTTGTAGACCTTATTACAAGCGGTCCAAATACCACTGAATATGGCCATTATGTTGATAATCATTACCAAGAACTTATTGACATTGTCAGACCAGATATTTTATGGAATGATATAGCATATCCTCCAAAGGGTAATCGCGAAAAGATAATTGCATATTATTACAATACAGTAAAAGTTGGCTGCATTAATGACAGATGGACAAAATATGATAAATATACTGAACTACTAAAAAGAAAACCAATAAGAGCCTTTGTTAACTGGATTGGCAAAAGAATTATGAGTTCAGGAAAAACAGGACTGTCATCTAATATACATTTTGATTTTGTTACCCCTGAATTTACAACTTTTAAAACAATTCAAAAGAAAAAGTTTGAGTCTATATTAAGTTTTGGAACATCTGTTGCATACAACAGTCAGGAAGAAGATTATGAATACAACTCAGTTAAACAAATAATTTATTGGTTTTGCGACATCATAAGCAAGAATGGTAATCTACTTCTTGTTGCATCCCCTAAAGCAGATGGCTCTTTTTCTCAAATACAAGAAAAAAGACTAAATGAGTTTGGCGCTTGGGTTAAAAAAAATAGTGAAGCCATTTTTGGTTCAACTCCATGGAAAATAAGTGAAGGAAAAACCACCGATAATATTGATATTAGATATACAGTAAAAAACAATAATTTATATATTTTTTTATTAGGTAATCCTAAAAAATCATATATTGTGATAAAAAAATTGAACCTAAAACAAAATTCAAAAATCTTTTTTTTATACAACAGCGAAGAATTAAGATGGAAAAACATAAATAATGGTCTTTATATACAATTGCCAAATAAACTTGAAAAATCAGGAGCAAGTGTTTTTAAAGTTTTCCCAATACCATATTGAAAAAATAAATAAAAAAATTAAATTTTAAAAATAATTAAATATGAACAGGTTTATCATTTTATTTATCAAGATCTATATATATTAATTAGTTTACGCTGAATAATTGACTAAATTTAAAAACTTAAAAAATTCTGTGCTTAATGAATTCAAATTTTTTACAAAGTAATGAATCATTTAGCAAGAACTACTTAATAAACAAATTTTTTTATATTGATTATATAAAGCATATATGCCAACATACGGTTATTACAAAAATATATTGACATTTTTAAATGAAAGAATAAACACCATGAAAAGGACTACAATTTATTTAGAAGATATAAAAATCAATAAATTACAGGAATATTCGTATAAAAATAAAATTAATACAGTCTTTACTTTTGATAGAAAATATTTCAATATATACAAACCTAAAAATTTTAAAACCCTAAATATTGTCCCTCTTTAACTAACCAGTCTTAACATTAATACTATTATCAGGATGCAAAATATTTCAGAAAAAAATTTTTTATTATATTTTATGACTTCAACACCTGCTTATTTTAACATACCTACCATATGTCTAAAATAACTTGACATTTTATAATCTCCATTTGATCCTAAAGTAAATATCTATTTATCTATATATATTTTTAAAACAACACTGGATAAAAAATAATAATTATGTTTAATTTTTTTAAGTCATTGAAATATAATAAATATTATACTAAAAATATAGAATAATAATTGAATAAATGATATAAAATTATAATAAATAGCAAATAGTATAATTTAATTATAAAATGAAAACAAAAAGGATAACAAAAAAAGGTATTGTAGTTTTATTTTTTACTTTATCTATTTTTATTGCAGTAGCTGTCCTGCAAGCTTTTATTTCTGCACATAATATTCTTAACTTTTTTATAAGATTTTTTGGTCTATGGGGTTATTTATCAATGGCAATTGCAGCAATTATGACCCCATTTTTAAAGGAAATTAACCAAATGTTTGGTAGACCATTTCTAATAATACATCATATCTTTGCATATGCCGGCTTATTTTTAATAACACTACATCCTATTTTTTTTGCAATATATTCATCAACTATAGATGTTTTTATCCCAGATTTCTCATCATGGTATAACTTCTGGCTTACTGCAGGCAGGCCTTCTCTAATAGTCCTTTATATAGCACTTATTGCAATACTACTTCGAAGAAAAATAAAACCTTGGAGAATAATACATGCTCTTATGCATTTAATGCTTTTATTAGGGTTTATCCATGCTATATTAATAGGAACGGATTTTAACTCTAAAGCAATACTTGTTATTTATTCTGTTGTTTTTGCAGCAGTAATTGTTTCATTTATAATAAAAAGACTGCAGCTTTACAGAAATTTAATAAAAAAGAAAAAAATACAAAAAGGATGGTAGAAATGAATTTTAATTTAATACAAAAAAGAAAACTCAATAGTAAATATAATATTGTTTATAATATTACTCAAATATCAACAGTTTTTATACTTGGCTTAGTAATTATCCTTATAGCATTGACCAGTAGTTGTAAAAGTTCAAGCAATTTACCTGACAAGACAACTGAATTATCCAATACAGAAGCTTCTTTAGACAAAAATTTAGACAAAAACATCGAAACAACTTTTAAAGCTGACGGAATTATAGAGAGTGGAGAGTATTATGGTTATAAAGATTTAGATGGCTTTGAGGTCTTCTGGTCAAATGCTAATGAAATTGCTTATGTTGCAATTAAAGCCAAAACTGAAGGATTTGTAGCAATTGGTCTACAACCTGGCAAGACAATGAAAGATGCCGATATGATATTTGGTTTTATTAAAGATGGTAATGTCACAATATATGATATGTTCAGCACTGGTAATTTTGGGCCTCATAAACCTGATGTTGAGCTGGGCGGTACTAATGATATTATCGATTTTGGTGGTTCAGAGTCAGGCGGATTTACAATACTGGAGTTTTCAAGAAAGCTTGTAACTGGCGATAATTTTGACATTGATATAACATTAGGTATTAATAAAATTATATGGGCAATAGGTTCAACGGACAATACTGAAATTAAACATATAAAAAGAGGTTATGGTGAAATAGAGCTTAAATAATCAGTGATTTTATTTCTTTAATATTATTAATTATAAATTTACAGAATATAAAAATAAAAATTTGAACCTCCAAATTTTATTTTCTAAAATACTTTTCCTATTTTATCTTTAAAAATTTATTTTTTTTCAAATTATATATTGGCATAAATTGAGTCTGCACCTTTTCCTACTACAATATCTATAATCATATTTTATTGAATAATGATTAAGATAATAAATAATTTTACAAATTAATATATTTATATTATAATTTATAAAAGTTTATATTATTATTTAAATATATATATACTATAAATTATTATTATAAATATTTATAAAAATATTTTTTAATTATTAACATTTTTATAAAATATTATTAAAGTGACATAATAATTCTGGGGGATAAAATGATTTGGGTTAAGATATTAATTAATTTTATACATTTGGCATCATCTTATGCTTGGTTAGGCTCAATAATATTTATTGCTTTTGTAGTAAAACCAATACTTAAAAAAGAAATTGAAGCAATTTCTTCTGAGATACTTAAGGTTTTCTTTTCGGTATTCAGAAAAATTACAGTAATTTCTGTGATATTAATTATTTTCTCAGGTATACTTATGTCTGTTAGGTTAACTAGTAATGAGCTTTCCATCCTTAGTACATACGGAATCATTTTTCTTATAAAACATCTATTAATAGCTGTTATAATTGCTCTTTCGCTTGTAGCAAATTTTTATGTTTTTCCTAAAATCAGAAAACTTTGCCAATTAAAAGCTCCAAATGAGTTATGCTACTATCAGAAACAACTTATAGCTGTATTATCTATAGCAATGATTTTTGGTTTTATTGTTTTGGCGCTCACTGCAACAATGCAATTTTTGTCTTAAAAAAATTACCAAAATTTTAAATCAAATAAATTTGGAGGATAAGAAATGTACAGTTCAACTTCTAACAAAGAAAAAACAATTGAAAAGTCCATCGCTACAGGCATAGCAGTGGTTATTTTAGGTTTTTTATTACTATTGTTTCCTATGCATAGTATTTTTGCAAAACCTTCAGAATGTGATGACATGCCTAAAAGTGGAAGTGTTAAATTAAAAGATGAGCATATTGGAAAAGACTGGGATAGCTTTAATCATGAAAACTGCAATGAATATAAAATTGATAGTGGACAAATTTTATGGCATCTTGTTCTTAGCCCGGTTGGAAAAGATGCTGCTGCAACAATCAATGGTGTTTCAGGAGTCAATAAAGGAGGAAGCATTCACTGGACCTTTATTATCTCATCTAAAACTGCAGAGGCGTGGGTCGCAGAAGTGAGTAATGGCTTGTGGTATACAGGACCAGATTGCAAATTACAGACGGAACTTAGGGTAAGCCATACTTGTTCTGGAGAAACGGACACCACAGAGACTACTGCTCCTGAAACAACTGCTCCTGAGACAACTGCTGCCGAAACAACTGTATCAGAAACCATAACTACTGAAACTACAACAACACCAACTTTAGAGACACAACAATTAGTAAACCTAGAGCCAAAAGGAATAATCGAAGTGCTGGGAATTTCAACTTTAGCTTATACAGGATTTAACTTTATATACCTTGTTTTTGGTGTTATTTCTTTTATTGCTGGTCTTGTAATACTAGCAGTTAAAAGGATTTTCTAATTGTCTTCTAATTGTGGGTGTAAGTCTTAGTTTATATTAATATTTAATATGATTGGTCAAAATATTGATTAAAAAAGTTTGCCAAAAAATAAGCTTTTTTAAGCATGTAGCTTTTTACAAAATATTTAAAAATATTTTATATGCCGATAAAGCCTTCAATGTAAAAAATTATAATTTGAAACAATACTTTGAAAAAAGTTCTTTACCTCTTCAACACTGTATTTCTCTTTTAAAAATTCTACATTAAAATCTTTAATATCTTCAAAATAAACAAGCTGAGACAGAAAAAGTTTTTCAGAAAATTGCCCAGAAAATTTCTCCTTGGCATCTGCAATTACTTGGCTAAAGCTAAAACCATTTTTTAGAATAATAAATAGATCAACATAATCACGATATTCAGATCTTCTTCCAATAGCGTATGCTTTGTCTGAAGCAATATCTTTATAAGATGACAGTTTTATAAAATTTTTAACTACAACCGGTTTGTATTTTCTTTTAAAAGGGAAAAAAATAAATGAAACTTTTATTATGCTATTTGCAATAAATGTAAGCTCATCCCAATTGTCAACAAGAATTTCAATTTGTGAATTAAAAGCCTTTGATGCTAGCTTTACAAAAC